>JAEEGJ010007355.1_pt1 | contig 31690 bp, 16 predicted proteins | sample 8958761 | NCBI WGS metagenome assembly JAEEGJ01 (sample SAMN16246546, study PRJNA631951) | gut metagenome | biome: gut microbiome; feature: rumen; material: RS-attached | host: Bos | place: Iran: Karaj | collected 2018-10
TACAAAGGTCGCAGCAGCGCTCGTCGATGTAGAGCTTGCCAACCTCGAAGATGCCGCGGGTGCCATCCGCACGCCCATAGAAATCCGTGAAGATCACATAGTTGCGAAGCAGTTTCGCGAAGTCGCGGTAGCAGAGCAGGAGCTTCTTGACTTCGTCGATCGAAGCGGCCTCCCCCTCAAGGGCCTTGTCGGCCTCTACCAGCGCGAGCAGCTCGGCCTTGCGGTCGGCCTTCAGCAGGGCCTGGACCTCCTCGATGCCGAGAGCCTCGACGGCCTCTCCCTTCTTCTCGCCCAGCCAGGCGCAGTAGGGACCGAACTTCGCGAGGACCGACGCCCACTGGGCTTCCGTGATGCCTTCCGCCTTCGGGAAGTCCACGTCAAGGACGAGTCCCTTGAGCGTGGCGAAAGCCGGCTGCCAAGCCGGGTTGATGGCGTCGAAGGGCAGCACGGCGTCCTTGGTCGGACGGGCCAGCGGGTAGGTGGCGATCTCCTCGGCCTGCGTAGCGAGGTTCTTCTCGCTGATGGCGCCCACCTTGTCAGCCGAGATGTCCACAGCCGCGGCCACGGCGTCGTCGAAGCGGATCAGCTTGCAGCGCATGAAGTAGTCGGCGACCTTGTCCTTGACGGCCTCGCAGGCGGCGAGGGCCGCGGCGGTGTTGTCCCCGTAAGGGAAGACATTGGCCTTGTCGGCCTCGGCGGCAGCCTGCCAGGCGGCGTAGTCGGCGAGAGCCGTGTAGAAGGCCTCTACCTGCTCCGCCGTGACACCCGGCTCGCCGCTGCGGTCGGTCACGGAGCCCACCTTTTCGGCGATCGTGGCAATGAGCGGACGCAGGGTCTCGTCGTCGGCGGAAGCCTGCGTGATCACGCCGTCGCCGTTGAACTGCGTCTTGGCGAAAATGGCCACACTGTCGGCGGCCTCGTCCACGGTGATCTCATCCTTCTCGAGTCCGAGGTTGGCGAGGATCTGCTTCGCGGACTTGTAGAGTTTCGCTCCGGCCTCGCATTCCGTGTTGATGCCGTCGAGTTTCAGCACGCTCTCCCCCTTGAGGATGGCGTCCTTGTCCTTGACCACGGAGGTCAGCCATTCGGCGGCAGCCACGATCTCTGCCACGCGTACGCGGCCGTCTCCGTCGGTGTCGATCAGCTGGAGGGTGCGCTCGTCGATCGCCAGGTCCTTGGTCGGGCAGCTGAGGACCGTCCAGAGTTTCTGGTCGAGTTCGCCGAGATGGGCGATATCTTCGCCCGAGGTGATGCCCACCCGGGCCACTCCGCCGAGGGAGCAGTATTTCCAGGGGTAACCTTTGGTTTGATTCTTTGCCATAACGTTATGCGGTTTTGATTGTTATTTCTCGTAGAACTGTTCGCGTCCGAAGGGATCGAAGGTCAGCAGGCGCGTGCGGCCGTCCACTGTCACTTCGGCCGTGAGCGGCTCATGATAAAGCGCGGGATCGAGGTCACAGGAGGGCTTGATGCCGATGCATTTGCGGTACTTGCGCACCACGATCGCAGTGTGTTCGCGCTCCTGCCGATAGGCGCACACGGCGGCGAAGGTGTCGATCCAGACTTCGTCCCGGCGGGACGCCAACTCTTTGTAGAAGTCCCAGAGGACATTTTCGTCCTCCCATTGGTCCCAGCCGTGGTGGATGCCGTGGGTCATCGTGACACCCCACTCCCCGTTCGCGATCACGCGTTCCAGCCAGGCACGCAGGCTCTCCGGCGTGCTGCCCGAGTTGACCTGTCCCTGGGCTTCCTGGAAGTCGCGCGCACCGATACGGCCTTCGTGGCAGATCCGGGCCACGAGTTCATTCTGCGCGTTGTAAGGGTAACAGAAGGTGATCGGGCGCTTGCCGGTCCCCGCTTCGATCGCATCGTCATTCTTGAGAACCTCCTCGCGGATCTGCTCTTCGGAGAGATTGGTCAGATTCGGGTGCGACCAGCTGTGGTTGGAAATCTCGTGGCCGCGGTCTGACATCTCGCGGCACATCTCCCAGGTCAGGCGCGGGGCGTAGTTGTAGTCCGGCTGGCCGATGCTGACGCCGTTGACCCAGAAGGTCCCCCGGATTCCCAGGGAATCCAGGTGCGGGGCCACCATCGTGTAGTGGTCCAGGATGCCGTCGTCGAAAGTCAGGCTTACGGCGGCCCGGCGGCCGTCGCGGAATTCGGTGATACGGGCATCTTCGACCACGCTGCAGGCAGCGAGAGACAGGAGGGTCAGGCTCATCAGGAATACACGGAGTTTCATACAGGACAAATATACAAAATATTCACGCCTTTTCACTACCTTTGCGGTAAGCAAAACATGAAGATGAAACCCACCCAGCATATCCAGCGCCTTCTCCTGGCGGCCGTTCTGGCCGCAGGCCTGTGCGCCTGCCGTCCTGCCACCACCTTTGCCGACCGGTATCCCATCTCGGAAATCCTCGATGCTGCCAGCATGGACATCCCGGCAGAAGGACAGTACAATATCGACGGCACGGCCGTGCTTGCCATCGTCAACCAGGCAGTTCCTTCAAACGCCGGTTTCAAACCGACGACGATGGTCTCGCTCTTCGACAGCAACGCCCAGTCCTATGTGCTGTATTTCTCCAAGGACCGCCGGTATTTCATGCTGAACGACGACACCTACCGGCTCACCCGCCGGCAGGCAAAGCGCGTCAACAAACTCATCTGACCCTTTAATCCATCATGCCTCACTGGTCGCGCCGGAATTCTCCGAAGAATTCCTGGTCGCGCTTGACCTGCTCGAGTTCGGCCTTGTGGTCCTCGATGGACTTCTGGCTGGTATACCACACATAGGGCAGGAGCGGGGCCTGGACGCGCTCGGTGCGGACTTCGTCCGCGACGAAGCGGTCCGTGGACGGCACGCTCTCAAAGGTCAGTTCCGCCGGCTCGGGGGCGAGTTCGCCGCCGAACTGCACGCGGGCGCGGACCGTGATCCTGCCGGCCTTGCCGGTGGAGCGGATCAGCACCGGCGCCGTGCCGAATTCGACCTGCCGGGGATTGGCCTGGATGCGTTCGTCGCCGACGATCTCACCTTCACCCTCCACCTCGAAGACGATCACCTCTTTCGCGAGGTCGCGGACCTCGCCCTGCCGGTCCGTGATGGAGGCAATCACCGTCACGATGTCGGAACCGTTCGCGACGAACGGGATCCCGGCATCGTCCACGCGAAGGCGCACCTCGTAGGAGCGGGCGGAGGGCTTGGTCGTATACGTGGCCACGACCATGCCGTCGATCAGGCCCTCGGCCGTCACGGTCAGGGTCCCGTCCCGGTTGATGCGCCGCAGGTCATGGAACGAATAGGCGTCCTTGAAGACCACCGGTGCGCTGGGCATCGCATAGTCCCGGCGGTTCACCTCTTGGTAGAGTGTATCCCGGCCATACATCGTCAGCCGCACGGCGTCGCAGTTCGTGAACACCGTCACGTCAGGTCCGGAGAAGGGTCCGAACTCGTGGGCGATGTAGACCATCGGGCCGGAGCTGACCAGCGGCGAGGTGGAGCGGAAGGATGCCGCCTGCTGCGAGACGAACATGTAGTAGGAATATTTCGGCTGGCGGAAGGCGTCCATGATCCCGCCCCAGAACGGGTCCGGATGGTAGCCGCGCTGGTGGTCGAAGGAGTGCCACAGGCAGCCGCCGGCATGCTGGGCAGGCATCCCGGAGAGCATGTCGTAGTCGATGGAGTTGTGGGCGTTGGCATAATGCATCGCCTGGATCAGCATCGGCCCCTCGCCCCAGCTGCGCGAGGCGCGGCTGAGCGAGTTGTGGTGCTCCCAGTTGTCCACATAGTCTCCCCACTCACGGGTGAAGGTGCTTTGGGGGATCTCACGCTGCGGACGGCGGGCAGCCGCGGCCTGGCCGGGGCGGAACGCGCCGGGAGGCATGCCGTAGAGCACGTCATAGAGCCCGGCGACGCCCTGGCTGCCGGCATCAGCTGCGCAGAAGCAGCCCGGATACGGGTATTCGGTGTGGACCGTGCGGTAGGTGCGCTCCGCGAAGTCCGCCGGGTAATGCGTCTCGTTGAGGATGGGCTCCCACATCAGCACGCTGGGGTGGTTGCGGTCGCGCCGGACCATCTGCCGGATGTCGTCGTAGACATGCTCGGCGAAGGCCGGGTCGTCGTTCCAGAACTGCCAGCCGGGCGTGGCCACGATCACGAACATCCCGAGCGCGTCGCAGGCATCCATGAAGGACGGGTCCTGCGGATAATGCGCGGAGCGGATGATGGTACAGCCGGCGTTGCGCAGCAGGACAGCGTCGCGCCAGGTCAGGTTGTTGGGCATCGCATTGCCGATGTAGGCATAGTCCTGGTGGCGGTTCACGCCCATCAGCTTGCCTTCGTAAGGTTGTCCGTTCAAGAAGAAGCCGTCCTTGCCCCGGAACTCGATGCTGCGGATACCCGTGCGGGTCTCCATCCCGTCGATCACCGTCTTGCCGGCGAGCAGCGTGGACCTGACGCTGTACAGGCGCGGGGTCTGCGGCGTCCACAGGGCGGGAGCTTTCACCTCCATGCGCTGCGTCACTTTGCGGGACGCACCGGCGGGCAGGGTCACGCGCGTGGCGGCCTTCTGCACCTCCCCGCCGTCCAGCACCAACCGGGTGTCGACGGTCACGGTGCGGGCCTTGGGGGCGTCGTTGCGGACGTCCGTTTCCACGACGACGACGGCCCGGGCTGCCGACACCTCCTCGGAATGGACGAAGATGCCGCCGCCGGCCACATGATCCACCAGGTTCGGATCGGTGATATAGGTCTCCCCGGTCGACACCAGCCAGCAGTCGCGGTAGATACCGCCGTGGTAGGTGAAGTCCAGCACGTCCTCGGGCTTGCCCGGCGGATAGGAGCCGTCGTCGCTGTTGTCAGCGCGCACGGCGATCACGACGGGCCGGCCTGTCGGGACACCGGCTTCCTGCAGGTCCAGCACCACCGGCAGGTAGCCGCCGGTATGCTTGCAGACGGAGCGGCCGTCGACGAAGATCTCGCTCCGGCCCATAATGGCTTCAAAATGGAGGAAGAGGCGCCTGCCGGCGAACTCCGGACCGAAAGTCACGTGCTTGCGGTACCAGGCGGGCCCCTGGTAGTTGCGGCAGCCGCTGCCTTCGGCGGCGATCAGCGAGACCGTGTGCGGGAGGTTCACCACCTCCCAGGATGCATCGTCGAAGGCGACCTCCGCGGCACCTTCGGCATCTCCTTGAAGGAAGCGCCATCCGGTATTGAAATTGAAAACCTCCCGGCCGCTGCCGGGGACCTCGTAGAATCCTGCCGTACTGCTCTGCTGCGCAAACAGGCCTGCGGCAAGCAGCAAGCCTGCCAGGGCAAAGGCCATTCTCTTGATTGTCATGCTGTTCGTTTTGGTTGTGGTTATGGGTTTGGTATTACAAATATCCGCATTTTTTCGTAACTTTCCACTCATAAACCACAAACCAATGAGAAGAATCCGTTTAATCCTCCTGCTCGCCTTGCTGCCGGCATGTCTCCTCCCGGCAGCCGCCCAGTCCTACAAGGTCGACAACAAAGGTGTCATCCGCGACGCGAAGACCCGCGCGGAAGGCGCCTGGTTCGGCGTCAACTACACGGCGCCCTTCGCACATGCCTACCGCCAGCTCCACCGGCTCGGCGCCGACATCAAGCAGACCATCGACAAGGATACCTACCACCTCGCCCGGATGGGCGTGAACGCCTACCGCATCCACGTCTGGGACTATGAGATCACAGACGGGGACGGCAACCTCCTCGCCAACGAACACCTCGACCTGTTCGACTACCTCATCGCCAAGCTTGAGGAGCGCGGCGTCAACGTCGTGCTCACGATGATCCTGGGCGGCAACAACGGCTATCCCGAGCCCGGGGAGAACCTGCCGGGATTCTCCGGGCGCATGAACAAGGCCTTCGCCACCAGCGACCCGGGCGCCGCCCTCATTGAAGAGAACTACATCCGCAACTTCCTCAACCACGCCAACCCCTACACCGGACACCAGACCAAGGATGACCCGATGATCGTCGGCTTTGAGATCAACAACGAGCCCACCAACAGCACGCCGCCCAAGGAGACCACCGCCTTCGTGGACCGCATGATCGCGGCAGTGCGCAGCACGGGCTGCAAGAAGCCGGTCTTCTACAACGTCAGCCACAACTTCCAGAACACGCAGGCATTCTACGACTCCAAGATGGAAGGCGGCACCTTCCAGTGGTACCCGACCGGTCTGGTGGCCAACCACACGCGCCGGGGCAACTACCTGCCCAGCGTAGCGGAATACAAGATTCCCTTCGACGGGATCAAGGGTTTCGACAAGAAGGCCCGCCTCGTCTATGAGTTCGACGCCGCGGACCAGTGGGCCGCCTACCTCTACCCCGCCATCGTGCGCTCCTTCCGCACCGCCGGCTTCCAGTGGGTGACCTTCTTCGCCTACGATCCCATCGACATGGCGCAGATCAACACCGAGTACCAGACCCACTACCTCAACCTTGCCTACACGCCCGCCAAGGCCCTCAGTTTCAAGATTGCAGCGGAGGCGATGAAGGCCCTGCCGCGGGGCGCGTCCTACGGCAGTTATCCGGAGAGCAACCGTTTCGGGGACTTCTATGTCGAGTATGAGCGCGACCTCAGCGTGATGAACTCCGGGGACAAGTTCTACTACACCCGCTCCAACGACATCCGTCCCAAGGATGCCGCCGCCCTATCCTCCGTCGCGGGTACGGGCAGCTCGGCCGTGGTGAAATACGAGGGCACGGGCGCCTATTTCCTGGACAAGGTGGCCGACGGCATCTGGCGTCTGGAGGTGATGCCCGACCAGATGCTCCTGTCCGATCCGTTCGCCAAGGCCTCTCCCCGCAAGGAAGTCAACACCATCCTGTGGCACCAATGGCCGATGACCATCGACCTGCCCGACCTGGGCGAGGGTTTCTCCTACTGCGAGATCGATGTCCGGACCGCCCGGCAGGGCACGGCCTCCGGCAAAACCCTGGAGGTGATCCCCGGCACCTGGCTGCTCGCCCGCCGCGGCGTGTCCACGGAATCCATCGATCCCGACGCCAAGCTGGGTAATATCCGTCTCAATGAATTCGTGGCCCCGGGGCCACGCCAGAAGGAGCTGCAGGTCCTGCACACGCCCGCGGCCAGCGCCACTGCGGGCCGCGACCTGGCCGTCTGCGCCACGGTGATCGGCCCGGCCGATCCCGACTCGGTAGTCCTCTATTCCCCTGCCCTGACAGCCACGCGCAATCCCAACGCCGGCCGCGCCCGCGGTCCGCTCGCCCCGCCGACCCTCAGGATGGAGCGCAAGGGAGGCTACGACTACCAGGCCGTCATCCCGGCAGACAAACTCAGCGGCTCCGCGCTGACATACAACATCATCACGTACAAGGACGGGCTCGCCACCACCTGGCCGGGCGCTGCCCCCGGCACGCCTGCCGACTGGGATTTCTACAACGGGGAGCAACAGTGGAGCACCGCCCTGGAGCAAGCCGGATCGCCGGTCCTGCTCTACGGGAACGGCTGCTTCAGCCAGGCGGAAGCGTTCGGTGTGGACGTGCGGAACGTCCGGGTGGAGCAGGTCCCCGGGACCGTCCCGGGCACGCAGGCCACCCGGCTCGCCTCCATCGTCCCCCGCACCCCGCCTGTCGCGAATGCCCCTGAAGCATTCCGCCAGAGCGCCGAGGGAGAGGCCTTCCTGCGCCTGTTCGTACGGGATCTGCTCGCTGGCAGGAAGCAAGACCTGGAGGGCCGCAGCACCCTGTGTATCCAGCTGGAAGGACACGAAGGTGCGGAAACGCTGCGCGCCGGATTCATCACCCGCGACGGCTTCACCTATAAGGCGGATGTCCCTTGCCGGGACGGTCTCATCAGGATTCCGCTCTCCGCGCTGAAGCTCGTCCCGACCGTGCTCCGTCCCGAGACCTACCCGGGATTCCTGCCCGACTACTTCGTCCCCGACCCGGCGCTCGCACCCGCCTTCCGCGTCCAGGACATCGAGACGCTGGAAGTCGGCCTGGCTGGCTTGAGGAACGGCACCCCGTGGTCGCTGACCCTCACAGGCTGCTGGTTGCAGTAGAGTTTATTTCCCGGGAGCGAAACCGGTCTTCTGCATGAAGTGCAGGAGCAGGGTGATCCAGTCGTTGACCGGAGCACCGTCCTCCTTGTAGCCGAACCCGTGCTCGCATTCCGCGAAATAGTGCAGTTCGGCAGGGAGTTTCGCCTGCTGCCAGGCCGTATAGAGGTTGATGCCGGTCAGCCCCGGACGCTGGTCGAGCTCCGGCGCCACGACAAAGAGAGGGGCGGCATCTTCCGGGATGAAACCCGCGTACGTGCCACCGTAAATGGGAGCAACGAGGTTGGGCCGGCTCTCCGCGTCATGGTCGAAACAGACCGAGGCCGTCACCCCGGCGCCCGCCGAGAATCCGATGATGCCGATCCGGTCCGGATCGATGCCATATTCCGCCGCGTGCCGGCGGACCCAGGCCACGGCGGCCCGGCCGTCGGCGTTGGACATGTTGATGGCTTCCGTCCTATGGAGCCGGGCAGCCTCGGGGTCCGAGGCATCTGCTGCGGGTTCGGGCTGGCCCAGGACATACCAGAACGCCTCTTCGGGGGTTTTGGCGAAATGGATCAGCCGGTATTTGAGCACGAAGGCGGCGACGCCCCGCTCCGCGAGCCACTGCGCCACATTCGTCCCCTCGGCCGAGTAGGACAGGATCTGATGGCCGCCGCCGGGACAGACGATCATCGCCGCGCCCGTGGCCTTGCCGGGCTCCGGCAAGAAAGGCAGGAGGGTCGGCGTGGTCACGTTGGCCACGTAGGTCTGGCCGTCGGCGGGATTGTCCAGCCGGAACTCCTCCCAGTCCCAGGACTCACTCCCGGGGGCAGAGCCTTCATACAGCGGGATTTCGGCAGCCTCCGGCGCCTTTGGCGCGTGGCAGGACGGGACCAGCAGCAGGAAAAGGGCTGCGGCAGCAACAGCAAGGACGGTTTTTTTCATTTTCAAGAGGATTGGGTTGACAGACAAAAATAGTATTTTTTGTCCATCTTTTTAATTAATTATTCTATTCCAACTACTTGTCTTTTCATTTATTTTTGCATAAACCATCTTTCATCCCTTGAATGAAACCGATACACTTCCTCCTATTGAGTCTGGCAGCGGCTTCGTGTCTGCTCACCGCCTGCGGTGAAAAAAAGCAGCAAACCGACCCGACCCCTCAACCGGATCTGACCCCGCGCAAAATCCTGATCGGCGGGGACATCTCCGAGCTGACCTACGTGGAGCAGAACGGCGGCAAGTACTACCAGGACGGCCGCCAGCAGGATTGTATCTCGATCCTGCAGCAGGGCGGGTTCAACATCGTACGCCTGCGTCTGTACAACGACCCGGGCAATCCAGGTTATTCGCCTTCCAAACGCCTGCCGAAAGGCATTCAGGACGAGGCTGACATCCTCTCCCTGGCCAAGCGGGCCAAGGCCGCCGGGATGCAGATCGAGCTGACCTTCCACTACAGCGACTACTGGACCAACGGGAGCACCCAGACCAAGCCCCACGAGTGGGCCGACCTGGACTATCCCGCCCTCCGGCAGGCCGTCTATGACTACACCTATAAAGTCATGAAAGACATGGCGGCCCAGGGCACCTCCCCGGAATACGTCTCTCTGGGAAACGAGTCGCAGGGCGGCCTGCTCTTCCCGGACGGCAAGTTTGACAACCCTGACCGGATGTGCGCGTTTTATAAGGCAGGGGCTGAGGCGGTCCGCAAAGCGGATCCTGCGAGCCGGATCATCATCCACCTCGACGACGGCGGCAATATCGACAAATACAACTGGTATTTCGACCTCCTTAAGGAGCACGGGGTCGATTACGATGTCATCGGCTCCTCCTATTACCCGTTCTGGACCAAGAAAACCGTCGCCGACTTCATCGGTTTCGCCCGGAAAATCCTCGACCGGTACCCGGGCAAGGAGATGATGGTGATGGAGACCGGTTATGCCTGGAATCCCACCCTTCCTTCCGGATACCCCGGACAACTGAAAGACAACGGACCCTACCCGGCGATGACGAAAGAAGGCCAGAAGGCCTTCATGCAGGAACTCCTTGACGGTATCCGCAGTGAAAAACGCATCCTCGGTGTCCTGTACTGGGATCCCATCTTCATCGAGGTGCCCGGCATCGGCTGGGAACTCGGCGGCAACAACGTAGTCAGCAACACGACCCTGTTTGACTTCCAGGGCAACGCCCTCCCCGTTTTCGAAGCATTCAAGCAATAGTACTTCCTATGATACGAAGACTCCTCCTCACCGCTGCTGCCACGGCATTCTGTCTGGCCGCGGCAGCCCAGTACCTCCCGGTACAGCCCAACCCTTATGGAGAACGGCCGGTAATCGTACCCGTGCCGACCACCGTCGCCGGGGTCTCCGACCCGGTAATCCGCCTCGACGAAGGCTGGTTCCGCAAAGAGTCTCCCGCCGAGGATTTCGTATCCGCCGCCACACGGCCCGCCGGATTCGAGCCATTCACCCTGGTCAACCCCGTCTGGGCCACCCGCACGCCCAACGCCGTGGTCGGCTTCTGGCGCGCCGCGCAGATTCCGGCGCGCTTTGCCGGCCAACGCATCATCCTGCGCTTTGCCGGCACGACGCACGCCGCCTCTCTCTGGGTCAACGGACGCCACGTCCGCGACCACTGGGGCTCCTACACGTCCTGGACGGCGGACATCACGGACTTCGTGACCCCGGGACAGGAGGCGCACGTGGCGCTGCGGCTGGACGAGCGCGGCACGGGCCTCGCGGCCTTCGTCCGCTTCTCCGCCGACATCCACGGCCACGTGGACCTGTACGCCGTACCGCAGACGCATTTCCGCAGGATGCGCCTGCACACCGACCTGGACGCCGCCTACCGGGATGCGACCCTGCGCCTTTGGCTCGCTTTCCCGCAGGGCGCCGGCGGCTCCGTGTGCGTGAGCCTGACCGACCCGAAGGGGAAGAGAGTCCCCACGGCGCCCGCCTCCTTCCGGCTCCCGGAAGGGATGGAAGAGTTCCAGTATGAACTCAAGGTGAAGAACCCGCTCAAGTGGGACGCCGAGCACCCCAACCTCTACAAACTGACGCTCAGCCTGGTGGACGGGCGCGGACGCACGGTCGAGACCCTGGAGCGCAACGTCGGTTTCCGCAAGCTCGAGCGGCGCGGGAACCAATTGCTGGTCAACGGCCAGGAAGTCAAGTTCCGCGGCATCTGGGGCGTGGACGATGCCAAGGCTATGCGCGACCTCAACGTCAACCATGTCCGCCACAAGTACATGACCGAGGAGATCCTCGACGAGTGCGACCGCTACGGCATCTACGTCCTCCACGAGAACGCGGTCGACTTCGCGAAGTTCCGGGGCGGCGAGAGCCCCGAGTTCGCCTGGCAGTGGCTCGCGCTGCTCCAGGACATGATGGAGCGGGACTACAACCACCCCAGCGTGGTGATGTGGGGCCTCGGCAACGAATCCTACCACGGAGACTTCACCCTGCAAACACACCGCTACGCCAAGTTCGACGACCCCGACCGGCAGACGATGTTCAGCTGGGCCAACCGCATCTCCCCGGACGAGGAGATTCCCTACGACGTCTACAGCTACCACTACGCGCCGTTCCACAAGCCGGACCTGGACCTGTCCCGTTACGGCGTGTCGGTCTGGCACTCTCCTTCCCTGCTGCTCGACCGCCCGGACGCACCGGCGATGCCGGTGCTGGTCGACGAGAGCACGCACGTGACCATCTCGACGGTTGAAGCCGGGCGCGACCCCAACGTCCGCAATTTCTGGGGCGAGAGCATCAAGCACAGCTGGGACGTCTGCTGGAATACGCCGGGCGCCCTGGGGCTCGACCAGTTCGGCATGTTCACCGACATCCCCGCCTGGGACATGCCGGAGCAGTGGCTGATGCGCAAGGCCTACTCCCCGTTTGTCATCACCCGGCGCGACTACGCGCTTCCCGCACCCGGACAGCCGCTGGCCGTCGAGGCGGAGAACCGCTTCTGCCACACCGACCTGTCCGAGGTCAGCATCGAATGGAAGACGCCGCGTGAGAGCGGTGTGGTGAAGGGTCCCAAAGCCCCGCCGCACGCCAAGGGTACCTTCTACATCCCCGCCAGGGACCTCCGCAAGGGCGACACGGTCGAACTTGCCGTCAAGCGTGCGGACGGCGTCCAGGTAGATGAATACAAGCTGACGGTCGGCGCCGAACCCTTCCGGCTGCCCGCCCTGTCCGCCACAGCGCCGAAGGTAGAGGAGACCCCCGATGTGATCCGCGTCAGCGGCCGTGACTTCGTCCTCACCTTCGACAAATGGGGCGGCCAGATCGCCTCGCTGGTCTATCAGGGCGAGACCGTCCTCACGGGCGGTCCGCACCTGCAGGTGCTCGGCTCCAACCTCTCCATCGGCGAGTTCTGGCCCCAGAGCGTGGCGGTGCGCACCGAAGGAAGTGAGGCGGTGATCGACCTCGATGTCATCTACTCCCCTATCGCCGGCGCCTTCCAGATCCGCATCGACGGCAACGGCCTGATGACCGTCCACTACACGGTCAAGCACCTGCCGGACCCGCCGCCCGCCGTGACCACGATCCCCTGGGGCAGCTGCCACTACGGCGGCTACACCGAGGTGGGCGTGGTCTTCACCCTGCCCGGCGGGGTGGACCGCCTGCAGTGGGACCGCCGCGGCCTCTGGACCACCTATCCCGAGGACCACATCGGCCGGGAACAGGGCGTCGCTTACCGGACGGTAGCACAGCCGCGCGAGCGGGTCTGGGGCGAGTTGAGCCGCGATTTCAACTGGATGGGCGGTTCGCTGGCGCAATCCTCCGCCTCCAATGATTTCCGTGCCAGCAAGGAGTATATCCGCACGGCGGAGGCGCTGCTCGGGGGCCGCACCGTCGGCATCCAGGTCCTCTCCGAGGAGCAGGATGCCGTCCGGCTTGAGGCCCCGCGCTTCGGTGCCGGCAACATCAGTCTCTATATCAACAACTTGTGGAACTATCCGACCCTGGGCGTCGGCAACTGGATGAAACCCGCCGTCATCATCGGCGACGGCTACACCAACACCGTACACCTGTGCCCGGTCGACATCACGAAACAGCCATGAAAAGGATCCTGATCCCCACGCTTCTGGCCCTTGCGATACTGCCGGGCCGGGCGCAGCAGTTCCTCCCCGTCGGGGAGAATCCCTACGGAGAACGGCCGGTGATCGTCCCCGTGCCGACCACCGTCGCCGGGGTCTCTGACCCGGTCGTCAGCCTCTCGGACGGCTGGCAGCGCACGCAGATACCCGGCAGCAACGGCGTCAGCCTGCTCATGCGGACCGTCCCAGTCCCCGCCGCTTTCGCCGGCAAACACATCATCCTGCGTTTCGACAACACGACGCAGTCCGCACGCCTGGAAGTGAACGGACACTTCGTGCGGGACTACTGGGGCTCCAGCGGCGCCTGGACGGCGGACATCACGGATTTCGTGACGCCGGGAGAGGAAGCCATGATCTCCGTCCGGATGGAGCGGAGCGAGGGTCTGGGCGCCTTCGTGCGCTTCCAGCCGGTCATCCGCGAGGCCAGCCTGTACGCCGTACCTGAGCAGTACTTCCAGCGCCTCCGGCTGACCACGGACTTCGATGCGGAGTATCGCGACGCTGAACTGGAGGTGTGGGTCAAGGTCTCCCGGGCGGGCGGCGGAAGCCTCCGGCTGTCAGCCGTCGGTGCGGACGGCAAGAGGCTGTCCCTCTCGCCCGCAAGCGTCCGCCTGCCCGCCGGCATGGACGAATTCAAGTACAAGGTCCGGGTCAAGGCCCCCCGCAAGTGGGACGCCGAGCACCCGAACCTCTATGACCTGACCCTGAGTCTGCTGGATGAACGGGGCCGGGTGACCCAGACCCTGACGCGCAGCTACGGCTTCCGGGAGGTCGAAGTGCGCGGGAAGCGGATGTACGTCAACGGCCAGGAAGTCAAGTTCCGCGGCTTCTGGGGCGGCGATTCGCCCGAGCAGCTGCGCGCGCTCAACGTCAACCACACGCGCCAGAAATGGGTCACGGAGTCCTACCTGGACCGGGCGGATGCCGCCGGCCTGTATGTGCTGGACGAGAACAGCATCGACTTCGCCAAGTTCGGCGCCGAGGCGGATCCGCAGTACGCCTACCAGTGGCTTGCCCTGATGGAGGACAAGCTGGAGCGGGACTGGAACCACCCGTCCGTGGTGATGTGGGGCCTGGGCAACGAGAGCTTCCAGGGCCCCAACGTGCTGGCGACACACCGGTATGTCAAGGCAGAGGACACGCAGCGCCCGACGATGTTCTCCTGGGCCAACCGCATCGGCCCGGACGAGCCGCTGCCCTACGACATCTATAGCTTCCATTACGCTCCGGCCGACGCCGACGTGTCCGACTACGGTGTCTCGATCTGGCACTCCCCTTCGCTGGTGCTGCAGCGCAGCCCGCGTCCTGAGATCCCGGTGCTCGTGGACGAAGCCACGCACGTCTGCATCTCCATGGACGAACTCACCCGCGACCCCAACGTGCGCAATTTCTGGGGCGAGAGCATCCTCCAGGCCTGGGACCGCGCCTGGTCCACGGACGGTGCACTGGGCCTGGACCAGTTCGGCCTGTTCCGCTACCTCGCGGACAACACGCCCGAGATCTGGAACCTGCGCAAGGCCTATTCGCCGGTGCGGATCGCCCGGCGCGACTATGACCTGCCAGCCGCCGGCCAGCCTTTCTCCGTGGAGCTGGAGAACCGCTTCTGCCACACCGACCTCTCCGAGGTGAACGTGGCCTGGAAGACGCCGCGCGAGAACGGCGTACTGAAGGGGCCCAAGGCCGCGCCGCGCGCCAAGGCCGTCCTGGCCATCCCGGCCAAGGCCCTTCAGGCGGGTGACACCGTCGAACTCGCGGTCTTCGACACCAACGGCCTGCAAGTGGACGAGTACCGCCTCACCGTGGGGGCGGAGCCCTTCCGGCTCCCGGCCGTCAGCGGCCCGGCGCCTGCCATCGAGCAGGATGCCGCCCGGGCCGTGATCCGCGGGCGGGACTTCGAGATCGTATTCAACAAGTACGCGGGGCAGATCTCCTCGTACGTCTACAAGGGCGGGACCGTCCTGACCGGGGGTCCCCATCTGCAGTTGCTGCGCTCCGGCATCGATGTGGGCGAATACTGGCCGCAGTCCAGCCGCATCTATGCCGACGGCAACGAGGCAGTCATCGACATCGACGCCATCTACTCCCCGATCTCGGCCGCCTTCCAGGTCCGGATCGACGGGACAGGCATGATGCGGGTCCGCTACACCGTCAAGCACATCCCGGACATGGCTCCCGCCTCCCGGATGCTCCCCTGGGACGGGACGGATACGGGCGGATACAGCGAAGTCGGCGTCAAGTTCACGCTGCCTGCCACAGCGGACCGCCTGCAGTGGGACCGCCGCGGCCTCTGGACCGTCTATCCCGAAGACCACATCGGCCGCGAGCGGGGCAGCGCCCTGCGCCGTGCCGCGGAAGACGCCACGTTGTGGAAGGACCTTGACCACGACCACTACTGGAACGATGCGCACTGGTCCATCCAGAACGGCCCCCGGCACGAGACGGCCACCAACGACTTCCGTTCGTCCAAGGAATACATCCGCACGGCGGAAGTCCTGTTCTCCGGCGGGGACAGGGGTATCCAGGTCCTCTCCGAGGAGCGGGACGCCGTCCGCCTGGAAGCCGCCCGGACGGACGGCCCCGTGACGCTGATCATCAACAACCAGTGGAACTACCCCACCCTGGGGATCGGCAACTACATGAAGCCGCCCATCCGGCTGGAGGACGGCTACACGGACACCGTGTATCTCCGCCCGGTCACGGTCGGGGAATAATCCGGTAGCACGGCAAAAAAGAGAAGGCCAGTCCGATGCGGACTGGCCTTCTTTTGGGATTCCGGGTCAAGCCCGGAATGACTGCTTCACAGGATTACTTCTGCGGTCCGTCGTAGTCGGGACGCGTGTAGTACTGCGTGAAGGTGTAGCCGGAATTCGCAGCCTGCTCGACCGAGAAGTTCGGGATCGGGAAGTACTCGCTGGTCGGAGTGCGGTCGAGGGCCGCCATCGTCTGGTAGTATTTACCGAAGCGGATGAGGTCGATCTTGCGGGTACCTTCGTAGAGCATCTCGTGGCCGCGCTCGAGGAGCAGGGCATCGAGGAATGCGCTCACGGAAGCGGTCTTGTCAGCGCCCAGGCCGGCGAGGCCGGCGCGTGCGCGCACCTGGTTGACGGCGTTGACCGCCTCGGCAGGTACGGCATTCTTGGAGCGGACCAGGGCCTCGGCATAGAGCAGCAGCACATCGGCCCAGCGGGCAAGCGGAATGTCGTTGGACTGATACTGGTTGGTGCCCTCTTCGTGCGGGTACTTGTTGATGATGAAACCATCCCAGAGGTCGCCGATTTCCTTGCGGCCGATCCAGCCCACGCCGCGGTAGTAGATCTTGTCCACGATCACGTCGCGGCGGAGGTCACCCTCCTCATAGGTATCCCAGAAAGCGGGATCGACGTTCCAGCACTGGCCCCAGGGAGCGGTACCGCAAGCCTTGGAGTTCCAGTTCGGATTGCCGTCCGGGTCGAAACGGGTGGCGTGGTTGTTGCCGGCGATATAGAAATACCAGGCGTTGAAGTTGCCCTCGGTATCGGAACCGGTCGGACCGGAAGCGCAGGAGACCTCCATGATGTCCTCGCAGGAGAAATCGTTCTTGGTACGGAACAGCTCGACATACGGGTTGCCGCTGTCGCCGGGATCGGTGAAGAGCTTGTAGCCACCGGTGAACTGGCTGTAGAGGCTGACGGCCTTGTCGTACCAGCCGGACATGTGGGAACCCTCGTTGAGGCAGTGGCGCATCAGCAGGAAGCGGGCGTAGTCAGCCGTGTAGCGGCCTTTCTCAGACTGCCTCTCCGGAGCGTTCTGGGCAGCATAATCGAAGTCGTCGTAGATCCACTGGCTGATCTCGTCCAGGGTCGGACGGACAAGCTTGGACTCGGCCTCCTCGTCACCGACCAGGGCCGGATCGAGGATGAAGGGCAGCGGTCCGTACATGTGGAACAGATAGTACATCATGACACCGCGGCAGATACGGGCCTCCGCCTCGAACTGCTTCTTCTTGGCGTCGGGCAGGATGCTCGGGTCGGCCTCACGGAACTCGCCGATGATCTGGGTGAAGCGGCTCACGTCACGCAGGCCTTCATAGTAGGACATGCCACCGCTGGAATAACCACGCCGCACGGTCTCGTAATAGTCATAGGCACACTGGGTCACGCGGAGCCAGCCGTTGCCCCAGTTGAGGTGGTAAATAGGTGCACACTCATCCGTGGAGCAGTCGAAGACGCGCCAGATGGGGCCTTCACCTCCGTAGAAGTTGTGCTGCTGGCCCGAGATCGAGTGGGACCACTTGACCGTATAAGGCGTATAGCAGAGCATCAGTTCGCTCTCGAAGTCAGCCGTGGTGGCCGGGAAGTTCGTCGTGGACAGGGTGCCGTAGATCTTGGGATCGAAGTTCTTCTCGCAGGAAGCAAGCACGAACAGGGCGGCGACCGCCATCAGGGAAACAAATATCTTTTTCATTTCTTTCATGCTTTAAGGATTAGAAAGAAGCCTTGACGCCCAGGGAGAACTGGCGGGTCATCGGGTAGTTGGAACCGCTGCGCCCCTTGCCGCCGGAACCGGTGTTGACCTCCGGGTCAAGCGGACCGTACTTGCTGAAAGTGAAGGGGTTCTGGGTGTCGAAGTAGATCTTCAGGCCGGTGAACACGTTGCCGAGTTTGCGCAGGGTCTGGGAAGAGAAGCTGTAACCGAGGGTGATGTTGCGCACACGCACGAACGAAGCATTCTCGGTGCCGTAGTCGGTGCCCACGTTCTCCGGCAGGCTCGCGGAGATGAGCGAGGTGCCGATGCCCTGGCGGATACCGTTCGGGTTGGTCTCGGAGTTGTAGATCTGGTAGATCATCGTGGAGGCGTTGCTGGTCTGGTTCGCCAGGCCGGTGCCGCTCGCCCAGCTCCAGCTGTTGTTGTATTTGTACACACCAAGCTGGGAATACATGAAGATGTCGAGATCCCAGTTCTTCCAGGTGAGGGTGTTGCCGAAGCCCCAGTAGAGTCTCGGGAACCCGACCCTGTGGTCGATGTCCTCCTTGGTGATGGTACCGTCGCCGTTAAGGTCGACGATGATCGGGGTACCCGGTACGCGGTAACCCTCCGGCTGCCAGGACGGGCAGTTGCTCAAGTCGCTCTTGAGCAGTTCACCGGTACGGTAGTAGTAGCTGATGGAGGTCGGCTCGTTCTCGCGGATCTGGTAGTTGTTGAAGTCGAAGCCCGGCATGCGCTCCTTCCAGATGGACGTGTAGCGGGACAGCGTCAGGATGCTGGTCCAGCGGAGGTTCGGCTTCTGGATGTTGACGGTGTTGACGGTGGCATCCCAGCCGTAGCGCTGGATGTGCGAACCGTTGATCGGGCGGGTGCTGAGCGGAGAGAGGGCGGCGGTGTTGGCCGAGCCCAGACGGTCGGTCACGTCATTGACGAAGTAGTCGAAGGAACCGCTGATCCGGTCGCCCAGGACGCTGAAGTCCAGACCGATGTTCTTCATGATGGTCTTCTCCCAGGAGACATCGGGATAGTCCGCGGAGGTCTGCTTGTAGGGGATATAGGTAGAGGCGCCCTCGGAGAAGGCCACCGGGTAGTTGTAGGCGGAGTAGGCACCGTACAGGGACGTACCCAGATTGTCGTTGCCGGTCACACCGTAGGAGGCGCGGAGCTTGAGGAGGTTGATCCACTTGACGTTCTCCATGAAGGGCTCGTTGAAGATCTTCCAGGCCACGGACACGGAGGGGAACCAATTGTACTTGCGGTTGGGGAAGAACTTGTCGGTACCGTCACGGCGCAGGGTACCTGCGATCACGTAGCGGTCCCAGAGGTCCACGCTGGCGCGGGCGAACTGTGAGCGCTTCTCGTTCTCCCACTTGTTGGAGGAGAGAGCCTTCTCGCCGGTGGCGGCGCCGATGTTGTAGTTCTGGATGATGTCGTTGGTGTCCTTGTAGGCGATGCTCATCGAGTCGCCCCAGCTCAGGTAACGGCCCATGCCGAGCACGGCGTCAATCTGCGCCGGACCGAACTGGTGGTTGAAGATGAGCATACCTTCCAGCGTGCTGTAAGCCTGCTTGTTGGTAGACAGGGAGCCGCGGGATTGGAAGAGCTGGTCGAACCAGACATCGGACGGGACGTAGGAGGAGCGGTTGGCATACTCGGTGTTGTAGCCGAACTGGGCCTTGGCGCTGAGCCATCCCTTCACGATGTCGGCGTCAGCGACGAAGTTGGTGCTGACAGCCTCGTTGGTGGAGAGGTCCGTCATCTTGAGCATCGACACGGCGTTCGGGACGTTGGTGAACGTGAACACGGAGCCGTCCTCATTGTAGGGACCCTGATAGGACGGGTAGGTCATGGCGGAAGCAAGCATACCGTCAGCCTGGGTACCACGACCGTTGGAGGAGCCGCCGACCATACCGTTGTTGACCTTGTTCTTGTTGAAGTTGATCGTCGTGCCGAGTCGGAGCCAGTTGGTGAGGTTGGCGTTGATGTTGGCACGCAGGGTGAAGCGCTGGTAGTCGTTGTTGGCGACGTTGCCCAGCTGGTCATGGAGGTTGCCGGAGATGTAGTACTGGACAGCCTCGGTACCGCCCTGGATGCGGATGTTGTGGGCGTTGATGTGGCCGTTGCGGAGGACCTGGCCCACCCAGTCATAGGTGCTGGCGGAAGCGATCTGGGCATCGGAGAAACGCGGGGTCCAGCCGCCGTCGTAGGCGTTGGGACCGTAGACGCCCATCTTGTTGTTCACGAGATAGAGTTCCTTGGACCAGACGTTGACCTGCTGCATGTACTCGGGACCGCTCAGCTGGGTGAAGTAAGGATAGTTCACGACCCAGGAGTAGGAACCGTCATACGAGACACGGACCCTGCCGGACTTGCCTTTCTTGGTGGTGATGAGCACGACGCCGTTGGCAGCCGCGATACCATAGATGGATGCGGAAGCGTCCTTCAGGACCTCGATGGACTCGATGTCGTCCGGGTTCAGGCCGGTGAGGCCGGAACGGTCGACCGCATTCGGGAGCACGGTGGTGGTACCGCCGTTGGCACTCTCGAGGGACCCGGCAGGCATGATCATGCCGTCCACGACGTAGAGCGGGGTGCCGCCGCCGCGGATGGTGATGCTCACACCGCCGCCCGGCTGGGCGGAGGTCATCGTGGCCTGCAGACCGGCGGCACGTCCCATCAGCATCTGGGACATGTTGGTGGTACCGGTCTTCTGGACCTCATCGACGGCTACCTTGGCGATGGCCGTGGTCAGGTTCTTCTTCGAGACGGCGCCGTAGCCGGTCACGATCGCCTCGTTGAGCAGGTCGACGTCTTCCGGAAGGATGACGTCGACGACAGAACTCGCACCGACGGTGACCTGCGTGGTCTTGTACCCGATAGCAGAGAACTCGAGCACATCGCCGGCCTTGGCGGCGATGGAGTAGTGGCCGTCGATATCGGTGATGGCACCGCCGGTCTTGCCGGGAATCACGACGCCTGCACCGATGATCGGCTCACGCTGGCTGTCCAGGACCTGTCCGGTCACTGTCTGTCCGAACGCCGAGACGGCACCGAGGACGACAGCCAACAGAGAAAATAGCACTTTTTTCATTGGGCTTTTGGTTTGATAAAACTGATTTGGTTATATATACTTGATGTATCAAGTCGTGCTATGGTTAATGAGCAAATATACGCATTTTTTTTAAAATGGTTGTCCAACGACAGGCTGATCCGGGTCTTGGTTTACCGCACGGTACGATGGATCAGACGGATGCCTCGCAATGCCAGGAGCGTATCGCCGGAGGCAGCGTCCAGCACGGCGCGCTGGGCGGTCTGGAGGTAGATGGGAGCATCCTTGCGCAGCGGCAGGATACGCAGCTCCGCGCTCCTGCCTGCCAGGTCGCTTACGCGCACGAGCATCCGGCGGCCGTTCCAGAAGTTGTCCTCGACCAGGCGGCCGTCCGCGTAGACGCGGGCCACGTCGCCGTCGTAGTCCACTTCGAGGAACCAGTCTTCCGGATCGGCGACTGCCGGCACAGGGAGGTTCCAGGCTGCCGCGGCCGCGAAGTCGGCCTCCGCAGGCTGCTCGGCCACGCCGAGCGCTCCGATGCCGACCTCCCGGGCCGGGCCGGCCGGGCGAACTGCTACGGGCTCGACGGCGCCTTCCGCCACCCAGCGCTCCGTCACCCAGCGGCGCCCGTCGCGGTAGAGCAGGCCTTCGCTGAAGCGGACCTTGCGGTCGGAGACCTTATAGGCCTGCAGCGCCCGCTCCGGGCTCATCACCACAATCCTCACACCCTTCACGCGGAAAGGCCTGTCCAGACGGGGGCGATACTCCCGGCCGTTGATCTTCAAGACCGGGTCGATCCCCTCGACCGCCACGAAATACAGACCCCGGCGCAGTTTGCAGAAAGGCTGCGCCGTGGCCCATTCGATGTGCAGCTTCTTGAAGTCCAGCCCGTAGGGGAAGCAGAAACTCTGCCCGTCCCGTACGGTCAGCGCCTGTCCGAAAAACTCCCAGGGCTGGTCGCCCAGGGCAGCCAGGCGCTCGTAGTTGTTGACGAAGACGAAGCCGCTCTCCCCGCTGCGGCGCGTCGCCGTGCGGAGCCGGCCCGTGCCGAACTCCGGCTGCATCGGGGCCAGTTCCGCACCCCAGTCGCGCAGCATCTGGTGCAGCAGACGGAGGTAATGGTAGGACTTGTTGGGCTGTCCCATCTCCCCCAGCGGCGCCTGGAAGTCATAGGTCATGTGGGGCATGTCGTTCCAGTTGGTGTACTTGGAAGCCTGGAACTCAGCCATCGAATGCTCCGCGCAGTACGGATTGGTGCCGCCGTGGTACATGTAGTAGCCCGGCAGGTTGCTTCCTGAGCCGACCTTGCAGACGGCCAGCGCCAGCGCATCCCGGTCGAAAATATGGATCCTGCGGTGATAAGAAGGCATCATCCCGCCGCCCAGTTCACAGGTCAGGTACGGATAGGACAGGTCTTCCCGGGACATCTCCGTACTCTGGTCGGTCCCGAAGACCTCCGTCGCGATCACGGCCGACAGGCGGCTGTCCTTGAAGCGGAAAGCCGCCCGGTAGTCGCCGGGCATCTCCGTCAGTTCGCGATCCCAGAAACCGTCGGCGTAGTCGCCGTAGAGCGGCAGGATCTCGCCGAAAACGGCCGGACCTTGCATCTGGGGCCAGCCGGTGCGGGTATAAAACGGCACGTCCATCCCGGCGTCGATGATGGCCTGCTTGAGCGCAGCGAAATAAGGCCAAGGCCCGCTGCTCTCATTGTCCACCTGCACGCCGATCACCGGGCCGCCGTCCTTCCACAGAAGGCCTTCCGCCTGCTGTCCGATGGCGTCATAGAAGCGAGACACCTCCGCGATGAAGCCCGGCGCAGGACTGCGCAGCGCGAACTGCGCCGGATCGGCCGCCGCCTTGTCCACCGCCCACTCCGGGATGCCGCCGAGGTAGACCTCGCCATGGCAGAATGGACCCACGCGCAGCACCACCTTCTCTCCGCAGTCACGGCAGATTTCCAGGAATTTGCGGATATTGCGGTTGCCGCTCCATTCAATCTGTCCCTCCACGGCTTCGTGGTGGTTCCAGAAGATGTAGCAGGCTATGATATCGATCCCGCCTGCCTGCATCTTGAGCACCTCGCGGCGCCACTCCCGCTCGGGGACGCGGCTGAAGTGGATCTCTCCCATCACGGGCAGCACATACTCCCCGTTCAGCAGGATACCGGTCCCGTCCACATAGAGGGTCTGGCCGTCCGGCCGGCCGGCGGTGCCGAAGCGGAAACTCCCGGCAGGCTGTCCGCCTGCAGGGACAGTGCTGGCGATCATGATTAACAAACTGCTGACAATAAAGCAGATACGCAAATAACTTATACGCAGAATAGCCATAAGCTTATTCTCTTAACTATTTATAAACAATTACTTACCGCTCACTTTACGCAAACCGTCCTGTCCCATTGCTACCATCAGGTCGCAATGGGCGATGTTGCGGACCTTGAGGTCCTCGTCCCAGATGGCGAGGTCGGGCAGGGACACGGCGAAGTAGTCCATCACCACGTCGTCGTCGCGGTGCTCCCGGCCGTAGTCCAGCAGCATCCGGAACTTGGCTTCCGCCTCCGCCTTACGGCCGAGGGCAGCGAGTGAGAGGCCCTGGTAATAGATCTTCTCGGGCTTGGCGTCGTTGTAGTAGAGGGCAGGGACAGGTTTGAGGTCTCCCTTGGCTCCCTTCTCCCAACACTCGCGGGCCTTCGCGGCGTCGCCTGCGCCCTGCCAGGCGCAGCCGAGGTAGTAGTAGAAGTCCTGTTCCTGAGCGCCGTAAAGCTTGCCTTCGCCCAGGTGGTGGGGATACACGAGGCATTCCTCCAGCAGGGCCACGGCCTCCGCCCAGCGCCCCGCCGCCATCGCCTGCTTCGCCAGCTCGACGCGGCAGCGCTGGTACTGTGCCGGGACCTTGCCTTCGCCGCCCTCCCACGGATGGAAACGGTGGGCGTCCAGTTTCTCCCGGGCTTCTTGATAACGGCCCAGGTCATTCAGCAGCGTGATCTCTTCGAGCACCAGGTCGTCACGGCTCTCCACCTGGGCGCGATGCGCCTGCAGGCGGTCCAGCCGCGTCTGTGCCGGACTCCCAAGCTTCTTGTGGAGCTGGTCCAGTTCCATCAGGATGCGGGCGTCGGTCTCGTCGAGCGCGTAGGCGCGCTCCATCGCGGCCAGGGCGCCGGCGGCGTCGTGGCGCTTGTTGTAGCGCACGAGCGCGAGGCAGCGCCAGGCCCCCGGGAAGCCCGGGTCGGCCGCCACGGCCTGCTCCCAGCAGGCCTCTGCCTGGTCGTACTGCCGCTTGTCGTACCACAGGTTGCCGAGCAGCCACGCCGCCCGTGCATCCTTCTCCCCTGCCGCAGACAAGACTTCGATGGCCTCCATCCGGTTCGGGAAGGCCTGTGCCATGCCGGCCGGAGAGCCGGCGTATCCGCAATAATGCTTCCAGTAGTAGACCGACATCTCGCTGAGGGCGCCCTGGGAAGCACCGAAAGCCCAGAGGGCGCCGGCCTCGTCGGACAGGCCGGCGGCGCAGAAGTCAAGGGCGACCTCGTCGTAATTCTCCGGTTCGCCGCGCATCAACTCGGCGAAAGCGTCCTTCCCCCCGTCCGTCATCAGGCACTGCACCCACAGGCAGCCGAAGTTGAACTTGTCGATCGCGAGCGATTCAGCGACCAGCGCTTGTGCCTCGTCCGTGCGGCCCAGGCGGCGCAGGACGGCGGCCTTGAGCGCGCGCGCCTGGTGGTTGTGCCAGCCGCGCCACAGGGCGTGGTCCAGCTCGCCGAGCGCGTCCTCCCAGCGGCCCTCGAGGCAGCTGATGCGCGCGCAGGCCAGGTACGCCGGCTCCTGCCAGGCGGCATTCCAGGCCGCCTTGCAGAACCAGTCATACGCCTCGGCCAGGCGTCCCTGATACCGCAGGCAAAGTGCCAGGTTGTACAGCGGCTCGCCGTCGTAGGGATTCAGGTTGCGTTTCTGCAACACCTTCACTGCCGTGCGGAGATACGGCTCCGCGACGGCAAAGCGGCCCCGGCGCAGGTACCACAGGCCCAGGGCATTGTTATTGCGCACATCCTGCGGGTCGCGTCGCAGCGCCTCCTCGTAATAATCCTTCGCGCTCCAGGTCGCGTGTCGGTACTGCTCCAGGTGCAGGCCCGTGAGGTAGAGCTGCTCGCAGGTCGCGATCTCTTCCGGCCGCAGGGCTGCCTCCGCTGCCGGGGGGATCTCGCTGTCCGCGGGTTCCGGATGCCAGCTCAGCGGACCGGCCTGCAGCATGAGCTGCGCGTAAGGGACACCGCCGGTCGGCACGGTCTCGTCGAAGACCTGTTCCGGCCCCAGGACGGCCTGGCGCTCGAAGAGCACCGCCCCGTCCGGACCCGTCAGTGCGATGCGCAGGTCCTGCCGCGAGGTCGTGAACACGCGGATGCGCGCTGCGTCCTCCCCGGCGGGGTCGAGATTGAGCACCACGTCCTTGGAAGCGTTTTTCACGACGCCCAGTTCCCGGTACGGGAAGAAATACTGCACGAAAGACTTCTCCTCGCCCGGCATCAGCCAGCTGAAATCGGGCTGGTTCTCCGTGTAGACACCCGCCATCAGTTCGATGTACGGCCCGTCCTCGTCGGTGAGGTTGCGGTCCCAGGCGCGGCCGAAATCGCCGTTGCCCCAGGTCCACTGCTTCTTGCCCGGCGCGAAGCGGTGGTCCGCGACGTGCAGCATGCCTCCGTGTGTATCATTCTCGTAGCCGCCCTCGAAATCATACTTCGACTTGGCGATCATGTAGGAGGTCGGCACGTAGATGTTCTTGTAGTTGGAGATGTCCACTCCGGCGGAGTAGTCCATCTTGTAATAGACGCCCGTAGCAATGGGGAAGGTGCTCACCGCCCGCTTGCCGTGGTCGAACACGGCGTTGACGTCCGGCGGGAAGACGCTCTGGTAGGCGTCGTTGACATGGACCGCCGGATTGGCCCACCACAGGAAGGTCTGGGGCAGTTCGGACCGGTTGGACAGGATGCCGCGGATCTCCAGGTACGCGCAGCCGGGGCGCAGCGTGAAGCCCGCCTGGGCGCGTTGGTGGAACATCCGCTCCATCTCGTTGCACCACACCGTGACGCTCCCGTCGGGATGCTCCTCGATGGTGCAGTCCACGGGCATGAAAGTGCTCGGACGGTGGTGCTGCGGCCAGTTAAACTCGATGCCGCCGCTGATCCAGGGACCCGCCAGGCCCACGAGGGCCGGTTTGATCACCTGGTTGTAGTAGATGAAATGCCGCTGCGCGACCTTGTCGTATGCCATCTGCACGCGGCCGCCCAGTTCAGGCAGGATCATCACCTTGATATACTCGTTCTCCAGCCAGACGGCCCGGTATTCCTTGTCATGCTTCTCGTCCGCGATGGACTCGATCACGGGATAGGGGTACACCACGCCGCTGCTGCCCTGGTAGACGCGTTTCTCCAGGAAAATCGGATTCTTCTCGGGCGCGCCGACCTCATAGGTAGGGATGACGACCGTTTCTCTCCAAGCCTTGACCATATCCTTATTGCAGTTCGTTTTCGAGTTGTTCGAGGCTCTTGCCCTTAGTTTCCGGGCAGGCCTTGAGGAAATACAGGAAGCCGCACAGGCAGATGGCGGCATAGATCAAGAAGCTGCCGCTGCAGCCCAACGCCGCATTCATGGACGGGAAGGCGAAGGTCAGCGTGCAACTGCCCACCCACAGGGCGAAGGTGCAGACCGCCATGGCGATGCCGCGCACGCGGTTGGGGAAGATTTCGGAGAGCAGCACCCAGGTCACGGGCGCGAGTGTCAGTGCATAGCAGGCGATCGCAGCCACGGTCAGCAGTACCATCACGATGCCGGTCACACCGCCGCGGAAGCATAGGCCAAGGACCAGGTAAATCAGGGCAAGTCCGCCGGAACCCAGCAGCATCAGCTTGCGCCGGCCCCAGCGGTCCACGACCTGCAGGGCCAGGATGGTGAAGATCACGTTTGCCACGCCCGTCACGATGATATTGAGGAAGGCCTCGCTGATGGTGTAGCCCGCCCCGGCGAAGACATCCTGCGCATAGATGAAGATCACATTGGTACCGCACCACTGCTGGAACACGGCGATGATGATACCGAGCGCCAGGACCCGGGCGTAACGCTTGCGGAAGAGTTCCGCCAGGCCGGCCTTGTGCTCCGGTGCACCGGCCACGGAGGCGGAGATTGCCGCCAGTTCCGATTCCGCATAAGCGTTCCCGCCCACACGGGACAGCACGGACAGGGCCTGTTCCCGACGGCCGTTGAGCGCCGTCCAGCGCGGACTCTCCGGGATGAAGAATGACAAGACGAGGAATGCGGCAGCAGGTACGGTCTCCGCCCAGAACATCCAGCGCCAGCCCATCTCGATGTTCCACGGGTCGATCTGGCCGCCGATGTCCGGCCGCGCAATCGCCCAGTTGGCGATCTGCGCCGAGAGGATGCCCAGCACGATGGTCATCTGGTTGAGGCTGACCAGCCGGCCACGCACGTCCGAAGGTGACACCTCGGCGATATACATCGGCGAGATGGCTGACGCCAGGCCGATACCCACGCCGCCCACCAGGCGGGCGATGCAGAACAGCCAGAAATCATTGAAAAGACCCGTGGCGATGGCGCTGACCGTGAAGAGCACGGCCGCGACCATCAGAAGCGGCTTACGGCCGTATCTGTCCGCCAGCGCACCGGCGGTCAGGGCGCCCACCATGCAACCCACCAAGGCCGCACTCGTGGCGATACCCTGCAGGACCGGGCTGCCGCCCAGGTCGAAGAACTGTTCGTAGAACTTGACCGCCCCGCCGATCACGACCCAGTCGTAGCCGAACAGCAGGCCGCCCATGGCGGAGACGAGGCAGATGAAATAGATGAACCCTTTGTTATATGTGGACATAATATCATTTTTTGCAAATTTAGCATATTCCCGCCTGCACTGAAATAGATTATTTTACCAAAAAGATGGACAAAAAATACGATAATATTCTCAAGGAAAATGGCTATCTTTGTCAAAATCAGCCAAACATGCATCTATGCTGAGACTCAAAGATGGATTCAAAGGAAGCCGGATGGTAGTCCTGCCACCGTCGGTCACGGAAGCCCTCTGCCGGGACCCGTTCACGTCCCGGCTCTACCTGACCGACATCGGACATTTCCCGCACGCGAGGCACCACTTCCGTTCCCGACCGGAAGGCGCGGATGCCTGGATCCTGCTTTATTGCACGGACGGTTCGGGCTGGGTGGACTGCCAGGGGGCCCGCTCCGTACTCGGCCCCGGCCAGTCCTTCATCATCCCGGCCGGGGCCCCGCACGCCTACGGCGCCGATGACGCAGCCCCCTGGACCCTTTACTGGGTACACTTCAAGGGCGAACTGGCTCCGTATTTCGCCGAAGGCTGCGACCGGGTCTGCGCCATGGCCGACCCGGACCACGACCGCATCACGGGCCGCACAACCCTCTTCGAGGAGCTTTTCCTCGCCGTCGAGGCGGGCTTCGGCGACGAGCAGCTGCGCTACGCCTGCGCCACGCTGTACCACTTCCTGGGGACCTTCCGCTATCTCCAGGCCGGCTACCGGACCCGGCAGGATGAAGGCGGGCTGGACATCATCGCACGCTGCCGGGACTTCATCCGGGAGCACATCGAGCAGCACATCTCCCTGGATGACCTGTGCCGTTTCACCGGATTCTCTCCCGCGCGCTGCAACGCCGTCTTCAAGCGCCACACCGGCATGACCCCGGGCGCCTACATTCAGGAGATGCGCATCCAGACGGCCATGCAGCTTTTCGACGCCACCGGCCTCCACGTCAACCAGGTCTGCCACAAGGTCGGCATCGAGGACCCCTACTACTTCTCCCGCCTCTTCCGCAAGCGCACGGGCAGCTCCCCTTCGGCCTGGCGCCGCCAGGCCAGGAAATAAGATTCAATTTTTTATACTATCTTTGTAGTTTGAAGGTTAGAACGGAAGAATGAACCGGGTCTCGTTTTTTTTCAGGTCGCTGGTCAACATGAAGGACCACGTGGATGTGCAGGCTGCCGCCGCGCGCATCCGCAGCGGCATTGCTTTCCGGGGTCCCAACGTCTTCATCCTGGCCTGCGCGATCATCATCGCCTCGGTGGGTCTCAACCTCAACTCGATCCCGGTCATCATCGGCGCGATGCTCATCTCGCCCGTGATGGGGCCGATCCTCGGCTTCGGACTCGGGATCGGGACCAACGACACGGCCCTGGTCAAGGATTCCGTCAAGAACTTCATCGTGATGGTGGTGATCAGCATCCTTGCCTCCACGGTGTTCTACTTGATCTCCCCGCTCAAGCTGGTGCAGCAGACCGAGCTGCTGGCACGCACCAACCCGACCCTCTACGACGTGCTGATCGCCCTGTTCGGCGGCTTCGCCGGCATCCTCGAAAACTCCCGCAAGGAGCGGGGCGGCACCGTGATCCCGGGCGTGGCCATCGCCACGGCCCTGATGCCGCCGCTCTGTACTGTGGGCTACGGCATCGCCCACCTGGCGCCGAAGTTCATCCTCGGTGCCTTCTACCTGTTCATCATCAACTCGGTGTTCATCACCCTCGCGACCGTCGTAACAGTCAAGTACCTGCACTTCCCTTCCGCCTTCGAGGCGGATGACGCCCGGAGCAGGCGCGCCTCACATTGGAGCGCCGTCATCCTCCTGACGCTGCTCGTACCGAGCGTGCTCTCGGGCATCCGGATGATCCAGGACAACAATTTCACCCGCTCCGCCCAGCAGCTTGTACAGCAGAATAAAAACCTGGGCAAGAGCTACATCTACGACTACCGGACCGACGTGGAGAGCCGTCCCAAGACCATCGACATCTACCTCGCAGGCGAGAAGATGGAGGACATGGCCCGCGAACGTCTGCTCCAGCAGGCCGAAGAAGCCGGTATCACCCGCAGCCAGATCATCATCCATGAAGACGCGGCTTTCCAGAACGAGATGCTGACGGAGTCTGAGATCATCCGCAACATCATCGACAGCCACAACCAGCAAGTCGGAGAACTGGAAGCCAAGGTCACCGAACTCTCCGGCGAGCTCCAGCACTACAAGAACCTCCAGCTGCCGGCCGCCCTGCTGACGCAGGAGCTGGCCGCGCAGTATGACGGCATCCAGAAGGTCACGCTCACCCGCGGCGAGAGCGTCACTACCGGCAGTACGTCCGGTGTAGAGACCGTCGTGGCCATCCTGCAATGCACCAAGGCCATCAAGGAAGCGGAGCGCATCCGCATCCAGAACTGGCTGAAAGTCCGACTCGGCGTCGAGAACGTCGAAGTTATCGTGAATACTAACAAGAAATGATTTTCCACGAACTCCTAGACCGAAAAGTATCAGCTTTGGGATTCGGGACGATGCGTTTCCCGCTCCTGCCAGACAAGACAATCGACCGCGACGCCGTGGCTCAGATGACGGATTATGCAATCCAGCACGGCATCAACTACTTCGACACGGCACTGCCCTACCATGACGGCAACTCCGAGACCGTCATCGGCGAGATCCTCTCCCACTATCCGCGGGAGAGCTGGATGATTGCCGACAAATTCCCCGGACACCAGCACAGCCGGACCTTCGATCCGGCAGGCACCTTCGAGCGCCAGCTCGAGAAGTGCCGCGTGGATTACTTCGATTACTATCTCTACCACAATATCTGCGAAAACAGCCTGGACGACTACATGGATCCGCGCTGGGGCATCCTCGAATACTTCGCGGAGCAGCGCGAGGCCGGACGCATCAAGCACCTGGGTTTCTCCTGCCACGCCACGGCCGAAAACCTCGAAAAGATCCTGGACGGGCCTTACGGACAGGTCATCGAGTTCGTCCAGATCCAGCTCAACTACCTGGACTGGACCCTGCAGGACGCCCGCCGCAAGGTGGAGATCCTGAATGGCAGGGGGCTTCCCTTCATCGTGATGGAGCCGGTGCGCGGCGGCAAGCTGGCGCATCCCGGCGAGGCCGCCGAGGAGCGCCTGCGCGCCCTGCGGCCCGGCGCCAGCGCCGCCTCCTGGGCATTCCGCTGGCTGCAGGACATCCCCGGCGCCGCGGTGGTGCTCAGCGGCATGTCCTCGATGGACCAGATGGTGGACAACATCCGCACCTTCGCCGAACCGGACCCCCTCTCCGCCGGAGAGCGCGAGGTCCTGGAGGACATCGCCGAAGGGATGAAGAACTCCGTCCCCTGCACGGCCTGCCGCTACTGCTGCGCCGGCTGCCCGATGGAGCTTGACATCCCCGACCTGCTCGCCGAATACAACGACCTGCGCGTGCAGTTCTCCCACACCCCGATGATGCGCCTGGAGAACCTGCCCGACGACAAGAAGCCCCACGCCTGCCTGGGCTGCGGGGCCTGCGCGCAGATCTGCCCGCAGGGCATCGACATCCCCGGCGCCCTGGCCAGCCTCGCCGCCCTCTACGACAAGTACCCCAAGTGGTCCGAAGTCTGCGAAGAGCGCAACCGCCTGCTAGAGAGCAACGCCTGATTATCAATGACATACAGAATAACCCTCGGAGAAATCTCCGAGGGTTATTTCATAAGTGGTTGACTGTCAAGCCTTACTCAGCCTGCCGGATCGCGGACTGGGCCGCAGCAAGGCGGGCGATCGGGACGCGGAACGGAGAGCAGCTGACGTAGTCGACACCGATCCGGTTGAAGAACGAGATGGAGTCGGGATCGCCGCCGTGCTCACCGCAGACGCCGCACTTGAGGTCCGGCCTGCGGGCACGGCCGCCCTGGATACCGAGCTCGACCAGCTTGCCGACAGCCTTGGTGTCGATGGTCTGGAACGGGTCGGCGTCGAGGATCTTGTGGCCGAGGTAGTTGCCCATGAAGGTACCCACGTCGTCGCGGGAGAAGCCGAAGGTCATCTGGGTCAGGTCATTGGTACCGAAGGAGAAGAACTCGGCGGTACGGGCCATACGGTCACCGGTCAGGGCAGCGCGCGGGATCTCGATCATCGTACCGAACTTGTAGGGGATGATCATCTCGTTGTGCACCTCGACTTCGACCTTGATGCGCTCGCAGATGGCGCGCTGGAAGCCCAGCTCGCGGGCGGA
>JAEEGJ010007357.1_pt1 | contig 31679 bp, 17 predicted proteins | sample 8958761 | NCBI WGS metagenome assembly JAEEGJ01 (sample SAMN16246546, study PRJNA631951) | gut metagenome | biome: gut microbiome; feature: rumen; material: RS-attached | host: Bos | place: Iran: Karaj | collected 2018-10
GAACTTGATATACTTGCTGCCATCTTACATCGCATTGGGTGCAAGCGTCGGGTCCAGCATCCACATCAGGTCCACGAAGCCTGCATAGGTCGTGGAATGGAGATAGTCGGCCTTGACATCCACGGTAGCCGTACCGTTACGGGAAGCCAGTTGGTAGAGGTTGCCCTGACGAGTGACCTTCATCACGTCACCAGCCGTCATGATTTTGTGGAAGTCGGCCACGGAGATATACGCCACACTGGGCAGATCGCTGTAGAAGCGTAGCGACACTTGTCCGTAAGTCTTACCGTCGCGGTTCACATCGACCGTCTTATCAGTATACGATGGACCTGCATCAATGGCAGGCAGCTGGGTAGGATCACCGGGGTTGTCATTGTTGTCCGTACATGCTGCAAATAATATGATGACCAGCAGCATCAGTAACTTCGTTATTTTTTCCATAATTGTTTTTTTTAACTTCTTACAATCGGCAGGTCAGACCTATCTTGGTCTCAAAAGTGTTGGCATGCACATTGTCGTGATACTTGTAGTAGGTGCGACGATGAAAGTAGGAACCCTGAACGATGATGCCCCATTGCTTCGTCAGATGGAGCTCCAGCACAGGATTGATGATCAGCAGTCCGGCATTGCCCTTGTCACCCTGAGCATTCAGATAGCGCAGGTCATAGCCCGTCACTTCCTCGAACTTGTCTTTGTCGTCGGCGATGGAGCGCAGATATTCTGCCGTGAATTCGCCATTGTCAATGCGTTCCTGCAGTGGTGCCAGCTTATCCTCGTATCCCTTGAAGGTAAAGATGCGGAAATACTTGGCGTTCAGCGTGAAACGTGCCGTGTTGCCAAAGTCGAGCACCGTTTTCGTCTTGATGCTGAAACCGCTGCCCATATTGTAGTCGCGCTCGATGATGTTGAAGTAGTCGCTCTTGGTGCCACCCAGCAGAATACCGCTCAGGAAGATGCGCTGCTCAGCACGGGTGAGCGCTGCCTTGGGATGTTCCATCACAAACATAAAACCAGGACCGAACGATGCGGGCTCACTGATGCGGTAGGGTGTCAGGTCGGAGCCGTTCTTGATGGGTTTGGAGTCATAATAGTTGTAGTGCTGATAGAAACCGAACTCACCATACATACTCTTGCCGTGTTCGTCCTTTGCGGTACGGTCGATGACGGGCGTGCTCCACAGACGACCCATGATGTTGATGTTGTTGATGACGGGTTGGCTGCCGCCGAAGGAGAATGTAGCATCGAAGTCGAAGAAGTCGAAAGGCTTGGTGTGCTTTTCGCCGTCGGCACTCGTACCATAGACAATGCCGATGTTTACATACGGGCAGTAGTCGCCACGGAACAGGGCACCATCGTCTGCCACATAGCGCAGACCCGTCGAGAACGATGCCTGGATGGGTATCTCATGGAAGTCGTGGTAATGGTAGTGGTCGCTCTTCACGCGCCAGGCATCGCCGCTGATGATACGATGCAGTCCCTGAATGGGGTTTAACAAAGTAGCCACTGCCTCGCGCCAGAAGCGGTTCCAACCGCGTGTACGGTCGTCGAGTGGTGTAAGACTCAGGCGGTGCAGCGTTTCACCGATGGCCATACCGCCGCAGGTGGTAGCGAAGAGGTCGTTGATGGCAGGGGGATCGGTCTCGCCGAAGAACTCCCACTCGGCAGAGCCCAGGAGAGCGAACGGCGCCGACTCCCAGTAGCTCAATCCACTGGCACGGGCGGCATTGAAGTACAGGTTGCCATGATAGGGGTGAGCAAACATATTCATCGTGAACAGGTCGTTATCCCACACCATACCCCTGCGGAAGTTTTCGCCGATGCTATGCAGCGTCGTCTTCACGAAAGGCTCCTTCAGGATGTAACGGTCCAACAGGTGTACTCCGACGTTGATACCGGTAACCTTGGCAGCTGCAGCCCAGAAATTCTTCCTGGGTTCAAAAGCCATCGTGCTATCGCCCGTCTCCTGATAATTTTCAGCCACGTTCTTCCTTAGACTGGTGGCCTGCCAGAGGTCGTCGTGATTGCTCCTCTGACGACGATAGGTCAGACCCATTTCGAACAAAGGACGACTGCGGTAGGTTTCGTTACGGTTATAGTAGCGGGTGAGTCCCCATCCCACAGAGGCAAAGGCACCGAAACGCTTGCTGAACTGGTAGTCGGCATTAAGACGGGCCTGCAGGGAGTACAGCCGTTCAGGACCTTCGTCCGAGTTCTTCTTAAAGGTCTCCACATGGTAGTAACCGATATCACCACTCAGACTCCATTTCGGCGACAACTGGAAATACTGTCCCAACCGATAGAACACTGCACCCGAGAACCTACTGTCGAGTCCCATGAAATGGGTACCGACACCTAAGACATTATAGGTACTCTTGTTTCGATAGCGTATGGCGAAATTTATCTTGGTAGAAGTTCCTCCATACAACATCCAGTCGATGGTGGTCATCGGGTTGATATTCACCAGACCGATCTTATGACCGATGCTGTCACCCGACACGTTGATCAGTCCTACCTGCCAACCCTTCGGGCGCTTGCGGGCAACGTTGAGCACACCAATCTGTGCACCGTTCAGCGAGTCGGCATAGTTGACGGCTCCTAACTGTAAACCACGCATCATGGAAGACGAGACATTCATGATGGCGGACAACTGTGCACCACGGTTCATGCCGTCCGTAATGTTACTGATACCACTTAACTGCAGACCGTTAAAGGTACCTCCTGACGTGTTGGTGAAGCCTGACAACTGGAGTCCTTTACCTCCGTCAGGATTCACTGACGAAATGACACCCAACTGAAAACCCTTCACTGTGTCCTGTACGCTGAAAATTCCCACCGGGAATCTCTGCCCCATCATACCGATGGTCATGCACCACAATAGGGCAACAATACCTAACCGTTTCATCTTTATCCGTTTATTTTTGTGCGAAGATACAAAATTCCCCCGAAAATTGCAAAAATTTAATTTTATATTTTTATAATTTTCCCTGTCCTGTGGCCTGACGGTATTCCAGCTGCTTGGTCTGGAAGTCGGCGAAGGCATCCGTGTAGCGGTCGCGAGCTTGCTGATACTGCTCTTGGGCCAGCAGCAGGTCGCTCATTTTGGTAGTTCCCACCCGATAATAATCCTTGTTCAAGCGCAGGTTCTCTTCAGCCTGCTCGATGGCATCGTGGGCGATGAGCAGTTTCTTGTGACTGGTCTCTACGGCCGACCAGGCGTTGTTCATGCGGATGATGAGTTTCTGACCGTTGTCCTGCAACTGTTCCTTGGCATCCTCAAGGGCGAGTTTCTGTTTCTTCATGTTGTGACTGCCTCCCCACCAGCCGCTAATGGGTATCTGGACGGTGGCATAGACCATCGCATTGGTATTCTTTCCAAACCAGTCGTTGTAACTGTAGCTGGCACCGACACCTACCGAAGGCAGGTTCTGACCAACGGCGATGGCGCGCTGGAGGCGTTTGCTCTCTACGTTCTTCTCCAGCAGACGGTACTGCGGTGTGGCAGCAAGTGCAGCCTGGTGATTCTGTCGCAGGGCGATGGGCATGTCGGGAACGGCACCGAAAACGAAACCTTCGGGCATGGCGACATCGATGGTTTCACCAGACTTGCCGACATACTGCGCCAAGAGTTGACGGACGGTGGAAAGACCGTTCTCCACTTCAAGTGTTGCGCTCTCCACTTCACCCTTGCGGAGCTGCACCTGCAACAGGTCATTGCGGTTGACGGCTCCTACGCGTACCATATTGGAAACATCCTTTTCCAACTGCTCCAACATATCGTGGACAGCACCGAGCGTCAGCAGTTTCTCCTTGAGTGACACCACCTGCCAGTAGTATTGCTCGGTGGTCAGTTCTACCTGGTCTGCTGAGACTTCCATCTGCAACTCACTAGCCTCGACACCTACTTTCGCTAATTTGTTGCCATTGATGATCTGGCCACCCATGAAGACAGGCTGCAATGCCGATATAGAACCGTAGACACCTTTCTTCATCAGGCTGATGTTGGCGGGAATCAGACCTTGCGGGATCAGACTGGCAAGAACGTCGGGCAGTTCGATGTCATAGTCTATCATGGGCTTGTTGTTCTGGAATCCCAAACCCATAGCAGATATATGGGGGAAAAACTTGGTAAACGCCTCACTCTTCACTTCCTTCGACTGTTGGATAGCCGTGCGGGCCGAGCGGAGGTCGTAGTTGTTCTCAACAGCCAACTGTTTCAGCTGGTCCAAAGAATACGTTCCTTGGGCTGCGACAATGCCGCAGCATACGGAACAATAAATAATGGTTAATATCTTTTTCATTTCAGTATTCATTTTTATTCCTTATTCTCTTCCATAATGGCGGTAGCTAATCGTTTCTTTAGTACGCTTGCCTGGCAAGAAATTCTTCACTCTTCACTTTTACCTTATCTTCCCCACGTCCCATCACTTTCCAGTAGGCTATTGGCATGATGGTGAGAATGAAGAACATGGTGATGAGTGCGCCATAGCAGATGACGCATCCCATTGGCGACCACAGACCAGAACCTCCGAACACCATTGGCACCACACCCATCGAGGCGGCAGCCGATGTCAGGAAGATAGGACGCATACGGCGCTCCGCAGCCACGTGGATGGCATTCTTCAATGGGAGATGCTCCATTTCCATCACCTCCGCCGCATAGTCGAAGAGGATGACGCCGTTGCGCACAAGGATACCCATCAGAGACACGAAGCCGAGGACGGCTGTCAAAGATACGGGCACGCCTCCGAGGAGGATACCCATTGCCGTACCAAAGACGCACAGCGACAGACACACCATGATGAGCACGGCCTCGCTGACATTCTTGAAGTGCCACAGCAGCACGAAGAAGATAATGGCAATCGAGATAATCAGTGCACTGACAATCTTCGGGGTAGTATCTTTGTCGTCATCATACTGACCACCGATCTCCAGTTGCATGCCTTCGGGTAGCTCGAAAGTCTCCAAGAACTTCATGATATCCTTCGTGACAAAGCCCACATTCTTGTCGCGGGCCACCTCGGCCATCACCGTCACGGTGCGCAGACCGTTGCGGTGACATATCTGGCCGTACTGCCAGGAGGGTACAATCTCGGCAAACTGACGCAGGGGGACGCTGGGCAGTGCTTCATCAGCACTGTGAATGCTCATCAGTCCGGCAATACTGGTTGGAATGGCAGCCGTCATACCAATGGGAATCAACTCGTCCATGACATCCTGCTTCGTAGCCTGGTCGGCATTGTCGGTCTTCATCTTCACCTGGATATCGTAGTCACCTTCCCAGGCAGTGCTCACGGTGAATCCGTCGCCGTAGCGGAAGGCCATCTGTAACTCAACGGTCTCGTTGGTGATACCCAGACGCGAGGCTTTCTCGTCGTCAATCTTGATACGGGTGGTAGAGAGCGGCTCGAGCATGCTGCTGCGCACGAGCATCAGTTCGGGCATCTGGCGCATGATACCTACCAGACTGTCACTGTACTGTGCCAGCTCCTCCAGGTTGTCGCTCTTCAGACGTATTTCCACGGGTACGGCCACCGACGAATAGCTCAACTGCTTGATCTTGACGTATGCTTCAGGGAAATAGTTCGTATAGGCATCGGTACATTCATCCACCAAGCGTTCGGTGGTCTTGTTGTCCTCTGTGTTCACAATGAACTGCGCATAGTTCTCACCGGCAATCTGCGGCGCATAGGCCGTATGGAATCGTGGCGAGGCACAGCCCTTGAACGAGGCAATGCTCACGACGCCCTCCTTCTTGGCTATCATGTGCTCCAAGGAGTCGGCCACCACGGTGGTGCGTTCGATACCCGTTCCGACGGGCAGGTAAATTTCCACGGCAAACTGGTTACGGTCAGCATAGGGCATCATGCGCTGCGGCAGCTGACCGAAAATCCAGGCACCAATGACCACGCTGGCCACACCGCTGGCAAGAGTCAGCCAGGGATGGTCGAAACACTTGGCTAGCAGCTTCTGGTAGTATTTATCGAGGATGTCGAGCAGGTTGAAAGGCTTCTTGCCGTCGGCGCGCGTCTTCGTCTCCATAGGTTTGCGGATGAAGAAGTACTGCAGGATGGGCAGCAGCGTCTGGGCGATAATCATCGAGGCGAAGAGCACGATGGAGATGGCCCAGGGGAACGACAGCAGGAAGTCGTGGAACTGTCCCGTCATGACGATGAGGAACGGGAAGAACGTCACCGAGATACACAGCGTAGCGGTGAAGATGGACTTCAGGAAGTGGACGGTGGCATCAATCGAAGCCTGCCAGCGTGTCTTGCCCTCGGCCATCATCTCCAGATAGGAGTCGATGATCACGATGGAGTCATCGACAATCATACCCAGCGTCACGATCAGGGCGGCCAGCGTCACCGTGTTCAGCTCGATGTCGAACATATAGAACAGTCCCAGCGAGACAAAGATGGTGATAGGCATCGTACCGGCAGCCACAGCAGCCACACGGAACGGCATGATCAGCACCACCACCAGTACCACCGTGCAGATGGCTATCATCAGTTCGTGGAGGAAGTTCTCGATGGAGTCGTCCACCACCTTGGCCTGGTCGGTAATGGCGTTCAGCTGCACGTCGTTGGGGATGTGCTGTTTGAAGTTGGCCAGCTTCTTGTCGATGGCCTCACCCATGCTCGACACGTCCTGTCCCTTCTTGATTTCCACCGACAGCAGGATGCAGCGTGTACCGTTGTTGGTGATGTATGACGTGGGTTGCGGATATTCACGCTTGACCGTAGCCACATCTTTCAGGCGTACCGTATTGCCGGCGTCGTCGGTATAGATGACGGTGTTCTCCACATCGTAGATCTTGTTCAACGCATGGTCCACGTAGATGGGCGACTTATAGCCGTTGTTCTTTACACGACCGGCAGTGGTCACGAATCCCTTGCCACGCAGTTGCTGGGCGATGGTCAGGTAACTGATGCCATAGTGCGACAGTTTGTCCGAGTTCAAGTAGATGCTGATCTGGTCGTGCTGCAGTCCGAAGACCGCCATCTTACCCACGCTGGGAATCATGCGCAGCGAGTCAATCAGCGAGTTCATGTAGTCGTTCAACTCACGATAGGTCTTCTCGTCCGACTCCATGGCCAGCAGCAGGGCCGATGTGTCACCGAAGTCGTCGTTTACCTGGATGGCCAGCACACCGTCGGGCAGTTCGTTCTTGAATCCCTGTACGCCGTGCTTGAACTTCGACCAGAATCCGTCCTTGTCCGTCAGCTCGTCGTTCAGTTCCACCTGAATGATGCTCAGTCCGTCCTTTGAATACGATATGGTTTTCTCCTTCTTCACCTCCTTATAGGTAAAGATATATTTCTCCAGCGGCTTCGTCACTTGTTCCTCCATCTCCTGCGCTGTCACGCCGGGATAGACGGCGACGACGATGCCCTGACGGATGGTGAAGTCTGGAAACTCGTTCTTATTGATGTTCGCGAGTCCATAGATGCCAAGAGCCACGAGGCAGCTCACCAGCAGTATGATAATCTGCCGGTAGTGCATCGACCACTCCTGCAAGCTCATCTTCTTTTCTTTCTTCTCTTCCATAATTGTCAATTATCAATTATCAATTGTCAATTATCAATTTTCAATTGTCAATTATCAATTATTTAACAACCTCCACTTTCATTCCGTTGCTCACCTTCTGCTGACCGGCCACAATCAGTTTGTCACCGGCAGAGAGTCCGCCACCGACCTGTGCGCCCTGGGCGGTCTCGCCACTGATGACGATCTCACGCTTCACGGCCTTGTCGCCATTGACGACCCATACAAAGGTCTTGTTGTCGCTGTCAAGCTGTACAAGATGGGCGGGAAGGAATACTCCCGTGGTGCCCTGCATGTAGTTGGTGAATGCCTGACAGATCATACCTGGCAACAACTGACTGTCGTAGTTGAGGATAGTAGCCTTTATCTCATACGTACGCGAGCGGGGGTCTGCACTGACACCACGTTCTGTCACACGTCCGGAGAACTCACGGTTGCCCAGTGCGGGCACCACAATCTTCATCGACGAACCCTTCTGGATGCGCTGCACGTCGTCCTCAGGCACACTGATCTTCACCTTCACGCTGCCGATGTTCACCAGCTTCACGACGGGCATGCCCGGTGAAGTGTTCTGGCCTATCTCGGCTTCCTTGGCGGAGATATATCCACTGAACGGGGCGTACAGCTTCGTGTCGTTCAGCGACTTCCTGGCCATGGCTTCCTGCGCTTTGGCACTCTTCAACTGGTTCTCAATGGCTATCCACTGCATCTCAGGCAGCGAACCGGCATCGTGCAACTCCTTCATGCGGTTGTACGTGTCCTGAGCCTGCTCCAGCGATGTCTTGCTGATGGTATAGGCGTTCTGCAGCGTCGTCGGGTCCAGCTCAGCAATCAGCTGTCCCTGACGCACCGTCTGTCCCTCGCCCACATAGATGCGCCTGATGGTACCAGCACTGGCAAACGACAGTGCCGCACCGCTGGCCTCCTCGATCGTACCAGAGAAACCCTGTTCACCGTTCACGGCCTCAGCGTGTATCTCCTGCACCTTTACTCTCACCGTCTGCTCTGCAGCGGCCTGTTTCTTCTCTCCGCAACTGCATAGTGCCAGCAGCGCCATCGCAGCCATCATGAAATGTCCTTTTTTCATTTTTTTATCAATATATTTTATTTTATTACTTCTGTGCGGTAGCTAATCGTTTCTTTAGTACGCTTGCCTGGCAAGAAATTTTTCGCCTTCGCTCAACAACCCGTCTTCACTCTTCACTTTCAACGGCGGTAGCAAATTCTTACCTCTCACCTCTTACCTCTCACCTCTTAAAATTCATATCCCAGGTTCAGATAGAAGTGCGGCTTCTTCGTGTGGTTGCTGTAGCCGATGGTGGCACCTACGGGACCGAACATCGTATTGTAGTAGAAAGCCCCCTGTACGCCGAGCAGCGTGTGGTGGTCGAAGAGCTCCTTCATCTCTTGAGCCTTCTGGGCAGCAGCCACGCGGAGCAGAATATACGCCTTGTCGCCGATGCGCTGCTGGGCCTGCAACTGTGCAGCCACGAACTGCTTCTCCACATATTCCATATTACCTACGCCTGCGAAGGGCATCTGATGCTCCACGTAGTGGCCGAACCACTCGCCGCCGATGGTATTGCCGAAGACGGGGGGAGCCACGTTGCCTAAGAGCAGACGACCGTACACCATTGGCTGCAGCGTGAAGCGCTGGCCGAAGGTGAACGACATACGCCAGTTGGCACTCACATCGCTCATACCTGCATGACCGTCCAGTTTGGCGAAGTTATCCGTCAGGTAGGCATACTCTGCGTAGAACCGGGCACCACGGGTGGGGAAGTACCAACTGTCCTCGGTGTTGAATTTCAAGCGGGCACGGTAACTGAAGAAGTGCTCGTTTTCCAGCTCCACCTGGTTCGATGTCTCCGAACCGAGTTTGCTGCGGTAGTGCATATAGTCCCAGCGCACGCCTATCTGCAGGTTGAAATGGCGGAGGTCGAAGTTGAAGGGTGTCAGCTCGGCTTGCGACTGGTTGTAACGGATGTTCCAGTCACGCTCGCCCTCCACATATACGTCAATGTCGTTACGGTAGAACGAATAGGTCAGCTTCGGACGGGTGAAACTGCGCGGATGGGCCGTAATCTCACCACGGGCCATCATACGCTTGCCTAATCGTACAGTAATCTCCGTATTCATAGGCACAGCGGTCTTCAGCGGGATGTCGAGCCCCAGCTGTACGGCGGCATACTCCTCCGTGTCGAAGCGGAAGCCGGCGTGGAACTGCACTGACTTGCGGTTGCCTGCGGAGATGACTACCCGCACATCGTCGCCATGAGGCACCAAGCGACATTCTGCCGTCTGGTAGAACAGGTCCATACGCATCGAGGTGGTCAGCTCCTGCTGCAACTTCGCATCGATGCTGTCCGTACGGTTCAGGTGGAACTTCTGGCGGAGGAACTTCTCGTCCTGCGACGTCATGTTCTCAAACGTGATGTCGGTGATGCGGTGCTTCTCGGTCATCACCTTCGGGCGCAGCGGATGCAGTATCTGGGGACGGAACGTGTCGTCGATACCGATGCGCTGCTTCAGGGCGACAATCTCGTCCCAGTGGCGCATGGCCTCCTCCTCACCACGGCGCACCAGCGTGTCGATGGCAGCCAGCGAGAAACTGGCGGCGTTGTAGCCCTTCGTGTCCACCGACAGATGCAGGTCGGTGATGGCGAGGTTCTCGTCGAGTTTGTTCTTACAGTTCACGTCCACGATCTGGCTGATGATGCTCATGGCACCACCCATGTCCTCGGCCGTCTTCGGTGCACCCTGTACGGTCACGCCGATGATGATGTCGGCACCCATCTCCCGGGCGAGGTCTGCCGGATAGTTGTTCTTCAGACCACCGTCCACCAGCACCTTGTCACCCAGTCTCACGGGCGAGAAGGCAGCGGGAATGGCCATCGAGGCACGCATGGCCTGTGGCAGCCGTCCGCTGTGGAAGTCCACCTCGTCGTTGGTGATGATGTCCGTCGCTACGCAGGCGAAGGGGATGGGCAGGTCGCGTGTAAAGTCGAGCGAATCGGTATATCCCACGCAGAGCTGGTTGAACAGCTCTGCCAGGTTCTTACCCCTGATGATACCACCCGCATTCATATCCTTCTTACCGAAGGTCATGCCTGTCGTGAAGATATAAGTGTTCTGCTTCTGCACGTCGCTGAGGCTCTGGTTGCGCAGGTCTTCCTTGTCGGTAATCACGTAGCTCCAGTCCTGCACCCTCACCATCGAGTCCAGCGAGTTGGCGTTATAGCCGATGGCATACAGACCGCCGATGATGCTACCCATCGACGTGCCGGTGACGATATCCACGGGGATGCCCGCCTTTTCCAACACCTTCAGCACACCGATATGTGCCATACCTTTCGCGCCGCCGCCGCTCAATACGACGCCGACCTTCTTCCGGGTGTTACTGACAGCACGGCTGTCACTCTCCTGTGCGTTCACCATGCTGCACATCATCGCAGCCACTAATATCAATGCTATCTTCTTCATAATGCTTAATGCATAATTCATAATGCTTAATGCATAATTCATAATGCTTAATGCATAATTCATAATGCTTAATGCTTACCTCTAACCTCTAACCTCTTACCTCATTTATGGTATTTATTCCGGTATTCCATCGGTGTCATACCCGTTTGTTCCCTGAAATATTTGCCGAAGAACGAGGCGTTGGGGAAGTCCAGGTCGTTGGCAATCTCCTGCATCGTCATGTCGGTGAAGCGCAGCCGTTGCTTGATGGCCCTCAGCGTAAAGAAACGTATCGTCTCGCTCGGCCTCCGGTTCATTGTCTCCTTGAGCAGTGTCGAGAGATACTTCGGCGTCACGTTCAGCTGACTTGCGAAATCATCCACCTTGCGGATACGGCCGTCGCTCTCCTCCACCAGTTGCATGAACTTGTCAGCCAGTCGCTGACGGTGGAGGCTCGTTGTATTGGCGTTCTTTGCCTCATCCACCAGATTTTTCTCGCCCCGCATCAAAGCCAGGATTTCCAACAGCATGGTGCTGAAGAGCGAGCGTACGATGTCGTAGTAAAGCGATGGCGTGCGGTCGCGCATACGGCGGCACAGCAGTTGGAAATAACTGTCAAGCAATTCGGCGTTGTGGGTGGTGAGACTCACCTTCGGATGCTGTTTCAGGTAGATGAGGTCAGCCAGGCTTTTACGCCCGTACATATCAATTCCCCATGCTTCGCTGGCAGTAAACCAAATCTGGCGGCAGTTGAAGTTCTGCGACGACATAAAATTAGAGACTACGCTGCGCAGCATTATATAGACGAACATGTCGTTCTTGTGGAGTTGGATCACCTGTCCCTCGTATTCAAATTGGGCCATCCCCTCTGTACAGATGATGATCACGCCGTGATTCTCACTATAGACCCCGCTTTCGGGCAGTGATCCGCCTTCGGCTATGGAGCCTACTTTTTCTATCACCACGAGGTCGTCGCTGTCGTCTATGCGCAGCGTACCGTCTCCTCTCCGTGGCATCAGTGGTCTAATTTTCATGCTTTAATTCTGTTCGTTTTTTTCTTTCCGGGTGCAAATTTCGCTATTAATCTCCGAAATTCGCTGTCCTATTTTTCCTAAAAAGTGCTCTTCCATATCCGAAATATCACAAAATTCAATAGGAACAGATGCTGCATACATCAGAAGCCCCGAGTCAGCAATGCCCGGGGCTTCTTCGTTTTTGTCACCTCTGACTTCGTCCACTGGCAAAGCCAGATTCTTACTTCTTACCTCTGACCTCTTACCTCTAACTTCGTCCACTGGCAAAGCCAGATTCTTCACTCTTCACTCCATTCCCGAGCAAAGCTCGCCTACCCGTAGCCTTTCACTCTTCCCTTAAAAGGGTCCGTGTCCCATACAACTAGTCGTTGTGATGGCGGTTAGGAATGCTGTGAGGGCGGCTACTACAACCTTCACCGCTACCTCAATGAAACGCTTTTTCATAATGCGAATTTTCAATGCTTAATTCTTAATGCTTAATGCTTAATGCTTAATGCTTAATTCTTAATTCTAGAGGTGAGAGGTGAGTGGCGAGAGGTGAGAGATTACTTCAGACACTCCTTTATACCTCTATTTTCTAAGTTTATCCAGCTATTCTCTCACCTCTTACCTCTTACCACTTACCTCTTACTTAATTCTTAATGCTTAATTCTTAATGCTTAATGCATAATTATTCACTATTCACTATTCACTTTTCCCTTAATTAGGGTCACTTCCGCCTCCGGTGTTACCACCTCCGTTGTCACCACCTTGGTTCGTGCCACCGTTGTTGTCACCACCAGTGTTGGTGTTAGTACCCTCCCCATTGGGGGAGTTAGGAGAGGGGTTACTGGTCTCGTTGTCCTCCACCGTACCGTCGTCGGCGCTGGTCACTCGGCGCACCTCCTCACCGTTGCGGTCGTAGCAGGTGATGACGATGCTGGTGTTCTTCAGCTCGTCCTTCAGGTCCACGTCGGGAGTGAAGATGATGCGACGGCTGGTAATCAGCGAGGTCTTCACCTTGTTCACGTCCTCCACCGACTTCGAGCGCAGTCCGAATCGCATGGTACCCAGTCCGGGCAGTGCCACGCTGTGGCCCTCGGTAGCCCATGCCTTAATCACCTCACCGGCGGCATCCCAGCAGGCCTGCATCACACCCTGACTCACGCCACTGCGCAGGGCAGCCTCCTTGATCACCTTCTTCTGGTTCAGGCTCGAATACTGTTCGGGCGACATCACGTAGCGATAAACGCCAGGATCATTCTCATCCTTCGTGAACTTCAGCTTCTTCTCAATTGCTTTAACTTTCATTGTCATAGTTTTAATCTCCTCTTAGTTTAGTTTTTAATTGGTTTGTAAATAATTTTCTTTGTCATTCCCTTATCTCCCTCCCTTGGGAGGGTTGGGGTAGGGTCGTCGGATTTTTACGCTCTGGGCAGGCAGAAAATTTTGCCAGGCCTGAAAGCAAATTTTGGGTGCCCTGCGCTCAAATTCCATCGTTCCTATTGACAATGCAAAGGTAAGAATATTTCATAACTCTTGCAAATTAAATGCCAATAATCCGACTTTTTTGAACCCTATTTTTCGTGTTAATTTTGCAAGAAAATCATTCAACTCTTTTTAGGGTTAAAATGTGACTTTGTGACTTGTGACTTTGAGACTTTTTGGTGTTTTTAATTTTCCAAACACCAAAACAACTATTATATATTATTATAATAATATATAATAGTTAAATATATTAACATTTATTATCTTCTCCTTTCTCCGTTTTTCTCCGGAATCCCTTTTACCCCTTCTGTACCAAAAAAAATTGGGAAAACGGCTCAAAGTCACAAGTCACAAAGTCACAATCAAAAAGTCTGGTGCACAAACAAAGAAAAACGGTTTTTCCTTTGGTTCTTTGCTCACTTATTTGTAGCTTTGAGACTACGTCTCGAAAGTACTTTCGCTCGACAAAACAAATAAATCAAGTTTTATTTGGTTTTGTTCTCGCTTATTCGTACCTTTGTACCGATGTTTGAGCAAGAAATCGGCGAATACGAGAACATCCGACAGGAATATCAGGAGAAGATAGCCGACAGGATGGGACATGAGCAGTGGATGGAATATAACGAAATTCTGTTTTCTGCACATTCCTGTGCCATTGAGGGTAATTCATTTACTGTGGATGATACAAGGATTCTTCGTGAACAGGGAATGGCAATGATACCTGTGGGACGTTCGCTGTTGGAGTGTACAGAGATGGCTGACCACTTCCGTGCATTCGATTATATGGTGAGTCATCTGGACAGTCCGTTTGATGAGGTTTTGCTGAAAGAGATCAACCGATTGGTAACAGAGCATACGCTTGCCTATCGTGCACCTGATGCGGTTGCTGGCGAATATACCACAGAGGATATGGCTGCAGGTGATACTGTTTTTGGTAATCACGAGGAGCTGATTGCTCGTGTTCCGAATCTAATGGAGTCCACGCAAAGGGCTATCAACGAAGGTCAGCATCCTTTGATTGTTGCAGCGAAATGGCACGGCTATTATGAATACCTGCATCCTTTCCGTGATGGTAACGGCAGGACAGGACGGCTGCTCTCGAACTTTATCCTTTTACGTGCTGGACATCCATTATTAATCATCAAGTTGGAAGACCGCTCTGAATATATCTCGGCTCTCAAACAGATTCGGACAGAGGGCTCTGATGAGTTCCTGATTGCATTCTTCTTGAGGACAGCCATCAGCCGCATGAAGAGTGAACTGGCACAGAAGAGAAAGAATTCTCTTCCCACCATGTTCTTCTAATCAAAAACAAAATAGCATTTCCACAAGCCTTGTGGAGCAACGAGAATCGCTGGGGCGGTTCCTTAATCATTCTTATCAGAAGCAAAACAGTAACCACTGACATTCCATTTTTGTTAATAATACAAAGGTTTTTTAATTAAACTTCCCCTCCACCCGTCGTGAGATTCGTGGAGGTTTTTTGAAAAGAACATGTGTCAAGGTATATGATATGTAACCCAAATCCACGCCACTCGCAATGCCGCTGCACGCTGGTGGTACGAGTATGGAAAGCAACTTTTTTGAAAAAAATGCCATAAGAAATCGATAATTGAAAGATTTTTACTATCTTTGCAATCAAGTACTGGCAAAATGGCCTCAGAGGAGGTCGCTGGTATTACTTTTGAGGGTAAACAATAGCATCAGCTATTTATTCAGAGAAGAGCCATGCTTCGCGCTTCTTTTGTGTCCTGAGGTCTCTTAGTGAATATACCTGTAAGCAAGCCTGAAGATATAGTCTGATTGCTCCTAAAACAATCGTGTGGTAACAGGTGGAACTGATTAACAATATCAACAAGACATTGCGCGACGACCTTACAGCGCAGATAAAGAATGGAAGCCGGCTGTCTATAGCGGCCTCCTGTTTCTCCATTTATGCCTTTCAAGAACTGAAAGAGGCGCTGAAGGACATCAAGGAACTGCGGTTTATCTTCACCTCACCCACCTTTACCACAGAGAAGACTCCCAAGCAGCAACGTGAATTCTATATCCCTCGCTTGGATCGTGAACGTACATTGTATGGTTCTGAGTTTGAGGTAAAACTTCGCAACGAACTGACTCAAAAAGCCATCGCTCGTGAATGTGCAGAATGGATTCGTGAGAAAGCTTGCTTCAAGTCTAACAAGACTAATGAGAAAATGAATGGCATCATTAATCTTGATGATGTCAGTTATTATCCAATAGAAGGCTTTACTACCGTAGAGCTTGGTTGTGAAAAAGGCAATAATGCCTATACGATGATTAACAAGTTTGAGGCTCCAACATCGAAAGGTTTTATCGATCTCTTCAACCAACTCTGGAATGACAACAGTCGCCTACAGATTGTGACAGATGAAGTCATTGACAGCATCAGCAATGCCTATAAAGAGAATGCTCCAGATTTCCTTTATTTCGTAGCACTCTACAATATATTTAATGAGTTCTTAGAGGATATCAGCGAGGATGAACTACCTAACGAAGCTACTGGCTTCAAGAACTCTGCCATCTGGAACAAACTTTATAATTTCCAACGTGATGCAGCCTTGGCTGTCATCAACAAATTGGAAAAATATAATGGTTGCATACTTGCTGATAGCGTAGGTTTGGGTAAGACATTCTCTGCCCTTGCTGTTATCAAATATTTCGAAAGTCGTAATAGAACAGTCTTGGTGCTCTGTCCTAAGAAACTCTATGAGAACTGGAATACTTATCGACAGAACTATGTCAATAACCCATTGGCAAAAGACCGTTTGAACTATGACATCCTTTATCACACAGACCTCAGTAGAGAACACGGATATAGTAATGACCTGGACTTAGACCGAGTTAACTGGGGTAACTATGATTTGGTGGTGATTGACGAGAGTCACAACTTCCGTAATGGTGGCAAGGTTTCAACAGATGAGAATGGTGAGAATCCCAAGGAGAATCGTTATCTTCGACTGATGAATAAAGTTATCAAAGCAGGTGTTAAGACAAAAGTTCTGATGCTTTCTGCTACACCTGTCAACAATCGTTTTGGTGACTTAAAGAACCAGTTGCAGTTGGCATACGAGGGTAAGGCTAAGGCTTTCGATGAGCTATTGCCTACCAACAAAGGCATCGATGACATTTTCCGTCAGGCACAAGCAGCCTATAACCTGTGGGCCAACTTTACTCCCGAAGAACGTACTACAGAGCGATTGCTTCGGATGCTCGATTTCGATTTCTTCAAACTGCTCGATGCAGTCACTATTGCCCGTAGTCGCAAACATATTCAGCAATACTACGACACATCGGATATTGGCACTTTCCCTGAGCGATTGAAACCTATCTCACGTCAGCCACATCTGACAGACCTTGATACAGCCATCAATTACAATGAGATATTCGAGCAGTTGCAAATGCTCCGTTTGGCCATCTATGCACCTTCTGCATTTATCCTGCCCAGTCAACTCTATAAGTATAAAGAGGAAGAGAGTACCACAGGCCATCGTCTGAGCATTGAAGAACGAGAGCAAGGTATTCAGCGATTGATGAACATCCAATTGCTGAAGCGCTTGGAGTCTTCTGTCAATTCTTTCCGTCTGACATTGGGACGTATTCGTGACTATATGCAGGAAACGCTCGATGCTATTGCACGATTCCAGAATGGCGAACGTCGTATATCAGTAGATGACTACGAAAGTGCCGATGTAGATGAAGACGAGCAGGACTTCACCATTGGTAAGAAGAAAAATCGTATTCTCCTGGAAGATATGGACTACATATCTTGGCAACAGGAAATCAAAGGTGACTTGGAAATCATTCGCCTCTTGCTTACCATGTTGGAAAGCATCACACCTGAGCATGACTCAAAATTGCAGCAACTTGTTGCAGATTTGCAGCATAAGATTACTCATCCTATTAACGGAAATAATAAGAAGGTTCTCATCTTTACAGCCTTCTCCGATACCGCCCTTTATCTTTACGATTGTTTGGCAGATAAAATTAAGAGCAAGTACGGACTGAATGTCGCATTGGTTACTGGTGATGTAGAAGCTCGTAGCACTATGAAACTGAAAGAAAGGCTTGACTTCAACAAAGTGCTTACACTCTTCTCGCCTATATCCAAAGAACGCGACGCCATCTATCCCCATCTGCATGAGAATATTGATGTACTCATAGCCACAGACTGTATCAGTGAAGGTCAAAACTTGCAGGACTGCGACTATCTCATCAATTACGACATCCACTGGAACCCCGTTCGCATCATCCAGCGCTTTGGACGAATAGACAGAATAGGCTCTCTTAATGCCCAAATCCAACTTGTCAACTACTGGCCAGATATGACACTCGACGAGTATATCAATTTGAAGGGTAGAGTCGAGGCTCGTATGAAAGTTACTGTGATGACAGCTACTGGTGATGATAACCTGATTTCGCCAGAAGAGAAAGACGATTTGGAATATCGTCGCCAACAACTTAAACGCCTACAGGATGAAGTTGTTGATTTGGAGGAAATGAATAGTGGTGTCAGCATCATGGACTTAGGTCTGAATGAGTTCCGTCTAGATTTGTTGGAATATATCAACAGTAATCATGATGTAGAGCACACTCCTTTCGGACTTCATGCTGTTGTGCCAGCCTCAGCACAAGCACCAGCAGGAACAGTCTTCGTACTGAAGAACCGTACGGCAGGCGTGAATATTGACCACAAGAATCAGTTGCATCCCTTCTATATGGTTTATATCTCTGATGAAGGTGAAGTGGTGGTTGATCATTTGCATCCCAAAGACCTGTTGGATAAGATGCGCTTGCTCTGCAAGCCTATGACCAAGCCTGATGTCAAGCTTTGCGCTCAGTTCAACAAAGAAACGCGCGATGGTTTGCGTATGGGTAAATACTCTGACTTGCTCAGCAAAGCCATCAACTCTATCATATCCGTCAAGGAGCAATCAAGCATAGACAGCTTCTTGGAGGGTTATGCTGGAGAACTTTTCGAAGAGCGCTATGTAGGTCTTGATGATTTCGAACTCATTTGTTTCTTAGTAATAAAATAATTATCAATTATCCATTGTCAATTATCAATTAGAATAAATGTACGGATTGCCTGCATCCACTCTCGTCAATAGGCCACTATACAAAAAGGCTGTCTTTGAGAAATTCAATCTCAAAGCTGCTGAGCGTGACCGTTTCGACGCTGATGTCAGTCGTATGGCTATTGTTGCCTACCTCTCTCCAGCGAAGATTCCAGCCCTACATCCTGGGCAAGAAGTAAAGGAGTTCTATGTATTGCAGGTGCAACTCAAGCTGAGGAATTATGATACGAAGAACATTCTTCTACTCCAGAAACTAATCCCTCAGAAGATTGTCTTTGCTTTGGAATATGACGAGGACGTTCAGTTCTGTATTTTCCACACGCGACTACAGCAATCAGAATGGAAACATGTTTCCGATGCAGAGATACCTTTGACAGGGTTAACGCTCGATGAAGTGTGGGAGAATATCGTTGCTGTTATTGGTGGGTTGGATACACAAGCAGAAGAATCTATCGAGGAACAGATTATCAATCGCGAACAGCGAGAAAAGTTGCTTCGTCAGATTGAGGTATTAGAAAAGCGAGCCCGTACAGAAAAGCAAACACGCAAGAAATACGAGTTGCATCAGGAAATTATGAAACTTAAAAAGGAATTAGCAGAATGAACAACTATATACTATTGCTATTCAACCCAATCCACACATTGAATACCAGGTATTTGGCTAAAGTGTTTGGTGTTGTGCGTGACAACGGTCAAGCCATATTGGCGGGCAGTGACAGCAATGAGAATGTCAAAATCGCCTATTCTCAAACCCTTTTTGGTGAGGCTCTGACGGATTTCAGCGTAATCACGTATCCAATCTCCAAGTGGCAATACCGTAAATGTCGATTCTATCTCTTTAGGCTCTTGCAGATGCTTTTCTACAGCGGAACTATGAAGAGCACCATAAGTAAGTTCGGCAAGGCTTACTTCAGATGCAAAAATCTGTTCAGCAGGTGTTTCTGCAATATGTTTATCTACACCACCACGATGTCGGAAAAATTCAATCCATGTATCGGAGTCAAGAATAAACCCTTTCATAAGTTCTTAATCATCAAGGTTGATTTCACGGTTAAGAGGACGCCCATCATTACGATGCTTCATCATCTGATAGTACTCTTCTCCTTCTTCTGTTTCCGACCAAATACCTGCCAATTTAAGAAATTCAGCCTTACGTTCTTCTGCAGAAAGTGTTGCTGTCTTTTCTTTGGGCATAATCAGTTTGTTGGCCAGCCACTCACGATCGTCCTGCGAGAGCGAGAGCCCCTGTAGATATGTCCACAAATTGTTCAATGCAAATGATGTCATAAGCCAAATATCTTTGATTACGCTGCAAAAATAGAAATAAAAACTGAAAATACAAAATAATATATGGAAAAACTGAAAATGCAAACCACGAATGTGGTAGATGAGAATATCAAGCGAATAGGGGAATTGTTTCCCAATTGTTTGACAGAGATATTGGATGAGAATGGTCGTCCTCAAAGGGCAATTGACTTTGACCAGCTGCGTCAGGAGTTGTCAAAGGATATTGTGGAAGGCCCTGAAGAACGCTATCAATTTACATGGCCCGATAAGCGCAATGCCATCCGACTGGCTAATGCGCCAACTACTGATACGCTGCGCCCTTGTCGTGAAGAGAGCGTGGACTTCGACAATACCCAGAACCTCTATATTGAGGGCGATAACCTTGAAGTATTGAAACTCTTGCGTCAGAACTACTTGGGTAAGGTGAAGATGATATATATTGACCCGCCATATAATACTGGCAATGATTTTGTGTATAACGATGAGTTTGACCAAGATTCAGAATACTATAAGCACAATAGTGGACAGTTTGATGAATTAGGTAATCGTCTTGTTACGAACACGGAGAGCAATGGCCGTTTCCATACGGATTGGCTCAACATGATTTATCCTCGATTAAAGGTTGCAAAAGATTTACTATCTGAGGATGGCGTGATATTTATTTCGATAGATGATAATGAAGATTGTAATCTCCTGAAGATATGTAATGAGGTTTTCGGAATAGAGAATTTCATAGGACAGTTAATCCACCAAAGAGCTAAAGGAGGCGGTCAGGCAAAACATATAGTTAAAGGTCATGACTATATACTTGTGTACTGCTCAAATTCTAAAGAACTGGAGCTGGCTCGAAGAAAAGTAATCCAAAAAAAAGTAGAAAAAATCAACGGCGAGGATTATATCATTAATGATGATGTTGTCCGCAAGGTTTTTGGTAAATATGACAAGAGTATGGGGGATCGCAGATGTTACTACGAAGAACTTGTTCAATATAAGGGAGAGGCCAAGAAAAAACAAATTGACGATGATATAAAAAATGGGAAATTATTTCTTCGCTTAAATGAACATGGTATGCATACAATATGCCGGTACGAGAAAATAGGTGAGGCGACCTCTAAAATGTATTCAATCTTGAAATTAGCCGATGACGAATCGATTATTAAGGTTCTATCAGAAGAAGGAAAAAAAGACATTGAAAAACTTGGCATAACAGGCTTTTCATATCCCAAACCTGTTGATATCATTCGACAATTGGTGGATGCAGGAAGTTCTAAAGACTCTCTCATACTCGATTTTTTCTCAGGCTCTGCTACCACTGCTCATGCTGTAATGCGACTTAACGAGGAAGATAATGGAAACCGCAAGTTTATTATGGTGCAACTACCAGAGAAAACAGAAGAGGGAAGCGAAGCATATAGAGAAGGTTATAGAACAATCTGTGATATTGGCAAAGAGCGTATTCGTCGTGCAGGCAAGAAAATAAAAGAGGACAACCCTTTGACGACAAAGAATCTTGATACAGGTTTCCGCGTGCTGAAGTTGGATTCGTCAAACATGAACGATGTGTTCTATACTCCTGAAGCATTTACAGAGCGAGACCTATTTGAAGACAACATTAAGGTCGACCGTACTGATGAAGATTTGTTGTTCCAAACGATGATAGAACTGGGAATAGAACTATCGGCAAAGATAGAGAAGAAGAGCATTGCAGGCAAGACGGTATGGAGCGTGAGTGATGGCTATCTGATGGCTTGCTTCGACAAGGATGTGAACGAAACGACCATCAAGGAGATTGCCAAAGCACAGCCTTTCTACTTCGTAATGCGCGACGCAAGTATGGCCACAGACAATGTGGCTGACAATTTCGAACAGATTTGGAGTGAGTATAGCAAGGATACAGTACGCAGAATTTTATAAAATTGACAGTTGATAATTGACAATTGACAATTAGGTGTATGAAGTTTAAGTTTAAGATACAACAATATCAGACGGATGCTGTTGAGGCAACTGTAAACGTGTTTGCAGGTCAGCCCTCGAAGACAAGTGCCCAGTATCGTCGTGACTTGGGTAAAACGAAAGGACGTATAGTCTTTGATGAGGAATATGTGGGCTATAAGAATGCTGACGTAGAACTGCAAAGTCCTCAGTTGCTGTCCAATATCCAACAGCAACAGGCTATCTACAATATTCCTAAGTCAACGAAGCTAAGTCAGCCAGTCGGGTTAGGTGCATGCTCACTCGATATCGAAATGGAGACGGGTACTGGTAAGACATACGTCTATATCAAAACCATGTTTGAACTGAACAAACGATATGGATGGAGTAAGTTTATCGTGGTGGTGCCTAGCATCGCCATTCGTGAGGGTGTTGCCAAGAGCTTTGCGATGTTGGCAGAACACTTCCAGGAGCATTATGGCAAACAGGCTATACCTTTTGTATATAATAGTAGCAACCTGAATGCTATTGATGATTTCTCGAGTAGTGCCGACATCCGTGTGATGATTATCAATACGCAGGCTTTCAACTCGTCGTTTAATGAGGCGAAGAATGTAGAAGGTCGTAAGGGTGACGCAGCAGCACGTATCATCTATACCCGTCGTGACGATTTCCAAAGTCGCCGTCCTATTGATGTGATAGCAGCCAACAGACCTATTATCATTATGGATGAACCTCAGAAGATGGAAGGTGTGGCTACACAAAAGGCCTTGAAGAACTTCAAACCGCTGTTTGTGCTGAACTACTCGGCCACTCATAAAACTTCGCACAATTGCGTATATGCCCTTGATGCCCTTGATGCTTACCGCCAGCGATTGGTGAAGAAGATACAAGTGAAGGGTATCACACTTCAGAACCTGTTGGGTAATCAGAGCTATATCTACTTTGACAGCATCGTACTCTCAAAGAACAAGGCTCCTGAGGTAAAACTGGAGATTGAGGTAAAAGGAGCAAGCAGTACTCGCAGACAGATCTGTAAATTCGGCCAGAACGATTCGCTTTTCGATGCGAGTCATTTGCAGGCCTATAAAGACTTTGTAATTACAGACATCAACCCACTTACCAACATGATTTACTTCATGAATGGTGACTCGCTGCATAAGGGTGAGGTGATGGGTGATGTATCAGAGAAACAACTTCAGCGCATACAGGTGAGAGAGACCATTAAGTCGCACTTTGAGAAAGAAGCGATGCTTTTCAAACAGGGCATCAAAACGCTGTCGCTCTTCTTCATCGACGAGGTGGCTAACTACAAAGGCTATGACGAGCAAGGAGAAGTAGTAAAGGGTGACCTGTGGAAGATATTCGAGGAAGAGTATATGCTCTATCTGAATGAGCATCTGTCGCTCTTTGAGGATAACTACCAGCGCTATCTGAAACGATTCTCTGCCAGCGATGTGCATAATGGCTATTTCTCTATCGATAAGAAAGGTAAGGCACAGAATAGTAAGGAGAAGGATAGTGAGGAGAATAGACCTGCGTATGACCTGATTCTGAAAGATAAGGAGCGACTGTTGAGCTTCGAGGAGCCTACAAGATTTATCTTCTCGCACTCTGCATTACGCGAAGGTTGGGATAATCCTAACGTATTCCAGATATGTACCCTTCGTCATGCAAATAGCAATACTGCCAAGCGCCAAGAGGTGGGACGAGGATTGCGTATCTGTGTGGACCAGCAAGGCGTGAGAATGGATAAGGAACTGTTGGGCGATGCAGTTCATGACATCAATCGTCTGACAGTGATAGCCAACGAGAGCTATAGCACCTTTGCAGATGCGTTGCAGAAAGAGACACGTGATGCTTTGCGTGAACGTCCGTCTGTGGCTACAGTTGCATATTTTGAAGGACGTAAGTTCAAGATAGGCGAAGAGGAGCATAAAATCTCACAGATGGAAGCTTCTGCAATCATCAACTATCTCTATGAGAATGACTATGTGGATGACAACGGCAATATCCAGCAGTCTTATCATGAGGATTTACGCAATGGTACGTTGGCACCACTGAGTAAGAAATTGGAGCCTATGGGTGAACAGATTCACAAACTCGTGCAGAGCATCTTTGACCCGTCTGCCTTTGACGATATGATAGAGGATGCCAACAAGAAGGCAGAGGTTGTGAATGACCATCTGAATGAGAATGCCGCAAAAGAAGAATTCAAACGGCTATGGGAGCAAATCAATCATCGCTATGTCTATACCGTTCACTATGACAGCGATGAACTGATTAAAAAGGCAATCGCCTCGATAGATAAGAACCTGATAGTAACGAAACTGAAATATATCGTTACAACTGGAGAACAAGGTGAGGAGGATGTAGACTTTACAGGTAAGCAGCAAACACGAACAAAGGAACTGCGTGAGGTGTCAACTAGCGATGTGGCATACGACTTGGTTGGGGATATTGCACGTGGAGCTACGTTGACTCGTAAGACTGTGGTTCGTATTTTAAAGGGCATCAATCAAGCAAAGCTATATTTGTTCAAGAACAACCCTGAGGAGTTTATTCGTAATGTCATTCGACTGATTAAGGATGAAAAGGCGACAATGATAGTAGAGCATATTTCGTATAACCAAACAGAACAACAATACGATACGAGCATCTTTACGAATGAGAAGAGCCGTCAAAGCGTAGATAATGCATACGAGGCTAAGAAGCATATTCTTGACTATGTATTCACAGATAGTAAGGGAGAACGGAAGTTTGCAGAAGACTTAGACTCTGCCAATGAAGTGTGTGTCTATGCTCGTCTGCCTCGCACATTTAAGATTCCTACGCCTGTCGGACATTATGCACCAGACTGGGCTATCGCTTTCCACGACAATATGGGAGTGAAGCATATCTTCTTTGTGGCAGAAACAAAAGGCAGTCTTCAGTCAATGGATTTGAAGGGGGCTGAGAAAGCAAAGATAGAATGTGCCAAGAAACTCTTCAACGAACTTTCAACGAGTAAGGTGCGCTATCATGAAGTCACAGACTATCAGAATATGCTGAATGAGATAAATAGTTTGCAGTAAAAATGAACCAATAAAACTATAAGACTATGAAACAGAAGTATTTGATGTCGTGGGACGACAATGACGATGAGCGTGATGACAACATGCGAGGATGGGATCCTGCTTCTGAGGACGATTCTCATGATAACGGCATGAGCCGCTGGTCAGAGAATAACGATGAAAGAGGGTGGGACTGATGATGGATGATGGATGATGGTGAGCCCTTTGCAGAAAAGATGCTGCGTCTCACCTCAGAACTCAGCGACCTCTTCAAGGAGAGCCACCGCTTGGAGGATGAGATCAAGAAGCAGTTAGGAAGTATTGGATTTGCTCTTAAAGAATAGCTGTTCCCTCATAAAATTGGCAAGAAGGTCTAATTATTCCCTCATAAAATTGGCAGAAAAGCACAAATATTCCCTCATAAAATTGGCAGAAAAGCACAAATATCAACAAACAAATTGAGAGTGAAAAGTAAATTCTCATTTATGGAACTATATAAAAAACCTAAATTCCGCAGCACTTTAGTTTGACATTCTTTATAAGTACCTGAGCAACAAAAAGTTGCTCAGGATTTGGTCATGTCAGAAATTTCACTTACCTTAGTGCTGCAAATCAAGACAAGCAAAAATCGTCAATGACATGGCAAAGAAAAATGCTTCTTTTTTTATGTCCTTATGAATTGGTAAAAAAAGTCAGATTGTTTGGCGGCTTGGATTATTCTTCGTAATTTTGCAACCAAATTATAATGGGTTTCTTTTTATAAAGAGGATATAGAAAAAACAAACTAAGTACAAGTCAATGAAGAAGATACTGATGACAATCGCCCTGCTCTGCACACTCGCACAGGGGGCATGGGCAGAGGACGTGAACTACATCTATTATCAGGTGATAGACTTTCAGTCTAACATTAGTTTACAAAAAGCGACTGGCACAGCCACGGACTTTACCGTGCTCACGAGCACGCTGCTGGAAAACAGCTCTGAGGACAACCTCGGCACTGGCTGGTATGTGCTGAACTCAACGTTCTCCTACGGTGAGCGCATCGTCATCAGCGGCGACGTGCACCTGATATTGAAAGACGGCTGTACGCTGACGGCAGAGCAGGGCATCCGTATCAACACCGATGCCACGCTCTCCATCTACGCCCAGAGCGAGACGGTGGGGACGATGGGCAAGCTCGTTGCCATTGAGACGCATCACGACAAGGCTGCCATCGGCGGCAACAAGAACTACGAAGCCGGCAAACTCTACATCCACGGCGGTGAGATAGAGGCAAAATGCAACGATGGCAGCAAATACGCTGCTGGTATCGGCGGTGGCTATGGTGACGGCTCTGGCATGAAGGAGATTACCATCTATGGCGGCGATGTGACGGCACAAGGAGCTTATCTCGGCGCGGGCATCGGCGGCGGCAAGAACAATAACTACCCAGGCACCATCACTATCTATGGCGGCACGGTCAGAGCCACGGGCGGCGAATATGGCGCAGGCATCGGCGGCGGCGAGAACCGCGCAGGATGGGATACCAATGTCTATGGTGGTAATATCACTGCTCAGGGCGGTTACTATGGTGCAGGTATCGGCGGCGGTGAGGAAGGTGCAGGCGGCAACTTGCACTTCTATGGCGGTACGGTCAATGCCACGGGTGGCAACCTGGGCGCAGGCATCGGCGGCGGTGAGGATGAAGACGGCGGCACCATCACTATTGACGGTGGAAATATCACAGCTACGGGTACAGAGGGAGGTCCAGGCATTGGTGCGGGCGGTGCGGCATATCCTCCTCGTTTCGAGAAAAGTGGAACTATCACCATTAATGGCGGTACGGTCATTGCAACAGGAAGCGGCCGAACAGGCGCTGATATGGAAGGAAGTGCAGGCATCGGCACTGGTTCTGATGGAAGTGTCGAGACGATTACCATAACCGGAGGCGATATTAAGGCTTACGGTAAGAGAGGTGCAGCGGGAATAGGCGGCGGTTCTTGTTCTGACGGTTGTGGTGTCATCACAATTAGTGGCGGCACTATTTTCGCCTCAGGTGGAAGTAGTTCGTGGCAATCTGGGAGTTATTGCGGGGCAGGTATCGGCAGTGGCTGTAAAGCCTCTGGCAGCGGCCAAATCTACATCAGTGGCACTGCCGATATAACCGCTGAAAGCAGTAATGGGGCAGCTGCAATAGGTGCCGGTACTGGATCAGAAGATAAAATGAATATTTCCATAACTGGCGGACATATACAGGTAAGTGTGGGCTATTCGTACTTTCTTCAAAACACACCAATGCTCATCGGCATGGGTTCTAATGACAGACTAAAGGATAAAAATGCGACCGTCACCATATCCGATGGGTTGGCTGTATGGGCTGGAGAGGACCGTTGGAACACGCCCATCATGAACTACTCAGACCGTGTTTCTGCCTGCACAGGTAGAAACTATTACTTTGCTGATATTAATACACACACCGAACACAGCGACTATACCTACACGCTGGGCGATTTCCCTGAAGAGCATGTTCCTCACTGCGGTTACTGCGGTAAGACACAACCCGCAGAGAAACACACCAACGACGGAACGGGCAAGTGTGAGAAATGTGGTTACACCACGCACGTACACACCGTCAAGGTTTATCTGATTACCGGTAGTGGCACGGGCTACGGAGAGGGTACCAGTTTAGCTGATGTCATCCCCGGTCAGACCGTAATACTGCCTGACATCGACCAGAGCAGCCTGCCTGCATACATGGTGTTCGAGGGCTGGCTGCAAGACCCCGCCACGGCTCCCACCACCTGGGAGAAACAGGACGGCGAGACACTCTTAGAGCCGGGAACCACCATCACGCCTGCTGCCAACGTCAACCTATATGCCCGCTACAGTTACCAGTATGGCACGGAGTGGACATGGACCGCCAGCAGTACAACGGCATCGGCAACGCTCAAGATTATCAACCTGGAGACTGGCAGCGTGGTGGAAACCATCGCCTCAAGTGATGGTGATGTGCTGATTAACGCTAATGTCATCTCGGCTACTCTTCTGGAACCAGGCTCTGTCCAGTATAATGCTCAGGTCAACTATACTGACGCAAAGGGACGCCAGTTCAACTTTACCGACACCCATACCGTACCTTTGTATGTTGCCGTCAGCCTCGATGAGGACGACAACACCACGACGCTCGCCGACAACGATGGAGGCATTGTTACCGCTACCCTCACCGGCCGCACGCTCTACAAGGACGGTAAATGGAACACGCTCTGCCTGCCCTTCGACGTAGCTGTGGGCGAGGGCTCACCTCTTGAAGGAGCCACCGTGAAGGAGCTTACCGACGCCTCGTTTGCCAACGGTACGCTGACACTCACCTTCGCCGATGCCACCAGCATCAAGGCGGGACAGGCATACCTCATCAAGTGGGGCAACGGCAACAACCTCGGTCCGTCTGACCTCATCTTTAACGGCGTCACCCTCACCAAGGACTTGCGCGACGACGAGATTTCGACCGACGACAACGGCACGACCACCGTCACCTTCATGGGCACTTACAAGAAACTGTCCTATGATGCTGACGACCGCTCCATCCTCCTCCTCGGTGCCAACAACACGCTCTACTATCCGCAGAGCGGAGCCAGCCTCGGTGCACAGCGAGCTTACTTCAAGCTCAGCGGCATCACGGCAGGCGACCTGCCACAGCAGGCACGCACCTTCGTACTCGATTTGGGGGACGAAGACAATGTGACGGGCATCATTGAAGCGGAAGCAAATTCTTCACTCTTCACTCTTCACTCTTCACTTAAAGAAGCCTGGTACACCCTTGACGGTCGCAAGCTCGCTGGCAAGCCGACGCAGAAAGGACTATATATAAATAAAGGTGTAAAAATCGTAATAAAATAAATATTGTTAGCAAGATGAAAAAGATTCTTTTATCACTTGCCTTGCTGTGCGCAGTCGTACATGGGGCATGGGCAGATTACGTGAGCTACATCTACTACACGGTGAGCAGTAACGGTGAGACCATCACGAAGCACACGGATGGATTGACTTTGAACTCCCCGCTCACCGCAGACGTGATCAGAAACAACCCGGAGGACCGGCTGTACAGTGGTACGTATGTACTGAACGAGTCATTCACTTACGACGAGCGCATCGTCATCTTCGGCGACGTGAAGCTGGTATTGAAAGACGGCTGCACACTGACGGCTGAGCAGGGGATCCGCATCAACACTAATGCCTCGCTCACCATCTACGCCCAGAGCGAGGTGGAGGGAACGATGGGTAAACTCGTGGCTATAGAAACGCATCACGACAAGGCGGCCATCGGCGGCAACAAGAACTACAAGGCTGGACGGCTCATCATACACGGTGGCGAGATTGAGGCCGATGCCTCTGAAGGCAAGTATGCCGCTGGTATCGGCGGCGGCTATGGCGACGGCTCGGGCATGGAGGGCATCACCATCTATGGTGGCAAGGTGACGGCCAAGGGCGCGAGATACGGCGCCGGCATCGGTGGCGGCAAGAACAACAACAACCCCGGCACCATCAAGATCTATGGCGGCACGGTTGAAGCCACAGGAGGCTACATGGGCGCAGGCATTGGCGGCGGCGAGAACCGTGCTGGATGGACGACCAATATCTATGGTGGTGATATCACTGCCACAGGCCACGCTTGTGCCGCAGGCATCGGCGGCGGTGATGCCGGAGCCGGTGGTGTCATCAATATCAAAGGTGGTACCGTCAATGCCACGGGTAGCGAAACCGGCATTGGCAGCGGCAGTAGAGGGTGGAGCGGAGTCAACGGTAGCACCACCCAAATCACCATCAGCGGCAATGCCAAGGTGACGGCCACGGGCGGTACTGGTTATGCCACAGGCATCGGCAGTGTCGATGTCGACGGTCACACTTGCACCATCACCATCGAAGGCGATGCCGAGGTGATAGCTACAGGTAATGGTCACGCTGCCGGTATTGGTGCAAGTAATGGTGATGCTATTGGAACCGTCATCATCCGAGGCAATGCCAAGGTGACGGCCACGGGCGGTAACAGCGGTGCTGGCATCGGGACAGGTGACGATGATCAAAAAGGCTCACTCACCATCAGCGGCAATGCCGTAGTGACGGCCACAGGAAAATCGGGCGGTGCAGGCATAGGCGGCCTCTTATACCATCCCGGATTTCCCGTCACTATCGAGAGCGGTGCCACCGTCAAGGCATATGGCTCCCGCTATTATAACTATGATAAAAAGACATACTTTACATCAGCAGCCATCGGAGGCGGAGCCGAGAAAGCGGATGGCAGCACTGTCACCATAGAAAACGGTGCCAGGGTGTCTCTGTTCACCAAAGAAGGTGATTTTGGCTATGGCTATGCCATCGGCAAGAGTTACAAAGACAAGAAGACTGGTACGCTCACGCTGGGCGACCAGCTGCAGGTGAAGCGTATGAAAACTGACGGTTCTGATACAAAGTTCATCAGTACTGACAACCGCATCGCGGCATGTCAGTTCGAAGAATGTGAGCGCTTGGAAATACTCCCCTGCGAGCATAGTGTTTGGGACTACCAGATCGTGGGCGGCGATGACGGGCAGCACTATAAACAGTGTAAATACTGCGCATATAAGTTCGGCACAGAGAACCACTCCTACAACACAAATGGCTACTGTAGTTACTGTAACTACAAGGCGACGGAGGTCATTAAGGTAAACTTATATAGTGGCGACAACTCAGGATATACGGCACAAACAATCCGCATGCCAAAGGGCCACAGTTATATCCTTCCCAGCCAGTACGGACTGCCTGAGTACATGGTGTTCGAGGGCTGGCTGAAGGATCCCGCCACGGCTCCCACTACCTGGGAGAAGACCGCCAGCGAGACGCTCCTGGACCCAGGCACAGAGATTACACCCGATGCCGACGTCAACCTCTATGCCCGCTATAGCTACCGCTACGGCACGGAGTGGACATGGACTGCTACCAGTAAAACGGCATCGGCTACGCTCAAGATCATCAATCTGGAAAACAACAGCGTAGTGGAGACCATCACTGGGAGTGATGTGGCGATTTCCGCCAAAAGCATCACGCCAACCGCCAGCGAACCTGGCTCTGTCATGTATAGTGCTGAGGTCAGCTATACCGACGCAAAGGGGCGCAGCTTCAACTTCACCGACGAGCACACCGTGCCTTACTACATTGGCGTCAGCCTCGGCGAGGTCGACAACACCACGACGCTCACCGAAAATGATAAAGGTATAGTTACCGCCAGCCTCACCGGCCGCACACTCTACAAGGACGGTAAATGGAACACGCTCTGCCTGCCCTTCGACGTCGAGATTGCGGGCTCGCCCCTCGCCGGAGCCACGGTGAAGCAGCTGCGCGATGCCTCGTTCGAGAACGGCACACTGACGCTCACGTTCGAGGATGCCACCGGCATCAAGGCAGGGAAGCCGTACCTCATCAAGTGGAACAGCGGCGACAACCTCGGTCCGTCTGACCTCATCTTCACCGGTGTCACCCTCACCAAGGACTTGTACGAAGACGAGATTTCGACCGACGACAACGGCACGACCACCGTCACCTTCATGGGCACCTACAAGAAGCTGTCCTATTATGCTGACGACCGCTCCATCCTCCTCCTTGGTGCCAACAACACGCTCTACTATCCGCAGAGCGGAGCCAGCCTCGGTGCCCAGCGCGGCTTCTTCAAGCTCAGCGGCATCACGGCAGGCGACCTGCCACAGCAGGCACGCACCTTCGTACTCGATTTGGGGGACGAAGACAATGTGACGGGCATCATTGAAGCGGAAGCAAATTCTTCACTCTTCACT
>JAEEGJ010007362.1_pt1 | contig 31664 bp, 25 predicted proteins | sample 8958761 | NCBI WGS metagenome assembly JAEEGJ01 (sample SAMN16246546, study PRJNA631951) | gut metagenome | biome: gut microbiome; feature: rumen; material: RS-attached | host: Bos | place: Iran: Karaj | collected 2018-10
CGTCCTCGCTGATGAGGTTGTGCCCCTCCAATGCAAGGCTCTGTTTCTGCCATAGCCGTTGCATTTCATCCAAATCGAAATCAGTCCTTTTCATATTGCGCCATTCTTTTAAGTTTCTCTTTTACTCGGAACATCTTTATTCTCACATTCCCCTCTGAAATTCCCAACACCTCAGCTATCTCCTTCCCGCTCAAATCGTCCAAATACATTATCACAAGTTTCTGCTCATCATCGTTCAGCCTGTGTATCAACTCATAGAGTTTGTCCAACTGGCGGCTGTCGCTCTCGTCTACATAGCTTTCGACCATTTGTTGGGTCAATCCTTCAGTGTCAGGCATCCGTTTGTTCCTATGATAATACTGTAAACCCGTGTTCAGTGCCACCTTATATATCCAAGTGCTCTCTTTGCTCTCTTTCCTAAACCCCGCGTACCCCTGCCAAAGATTGCACAGAATATCCTGCTTCAAATCCTCCACCTCGTCATGCCGTTTCCGAGTGAAGGCAAGGCACACTTTGTAGATGAGTGCTTCGTAACGCCTCACCATGTCGACAAACGTCGCTTCTGTATCCTGTACCGGACTATCTTCTATATAGATTTTTCTATGCATCTTTTGCCCTAATTAGATACAAAAATACCCAAAATGTTACACACGACTAATTTTTTTCTCCCCAAAAAATCATACAATATTAAAATATAACGCATTGACAAATCCATATTCATTATTAATCCACCGCTTGTCGGCGGCTTTTGGTGCGTCGCTTGTCCAACACTTCAAAAAACATCTGTTCTCCGGTGTTTGACCATTGAACTTTCTCCCAACCTGCGTTCAAATCCTTTTTCGCACCGTCCTATTACCCACCCCTCTCCCTTCGTTCTACCTCAGTTCTCCTTTTGAAATGGGAGAACGATGGGAGAACGATGGGAGAACTGAGGTATATGGAGTGAAGGAAGAACAGTCGAGCTTGCATCGGTCATCGAGCCGGAAAACAGGATAAAACGGCTATTCTCAGTTTTTCCACTTCACGTACCTCCGCCTTGTTCTTGAACAGCCTCAGCCGGAGGCCTGTTTAGCCTAATGGCCGGTTTGGATTGAACAACCGAAGAACAGCCGTCTGATGTTCGAGCCGCCAACCCCTGATTATGCACTGGCAACCGCCCGTAGGGATTATTTTTGGCGACGGATTCAATAAAAAACAGCTTTCCACGTTATGAATGGAAAAGAATTAGAATATGCTACAGATTGGAACAAAAGCCCCTTATTTTGAAGGCATTGACGAGAACGGGAACAAGATTGCCCTGTCCGACTACACCGGCAAAAAGCTGGTGCTCTATTTCTACCCCAAGGACAGCACACCGGGTTGCACTGCCGAGGCCTGCGATTTGCGGGACAATTATCAGCGTTTCCTCAGTTTAGGCTATGAGGTGCTGGGCGTGAGCCGCGACTCGGCGGCATCGCACATGCGTTTCAAAGAGAAATATCAACTGCCGTTTCATCTCATCGCCGACACAGACTTGACTATTCTGAAAGCTTATGAGGCCTGGGGAATAAAGAAGATGTATGGCCGCGAAACCGAGGGCACCTTGCGCACAACGTATGTCATCGACGAGCAAGGTGTGATTGTGGATGCCATCGGCAAGGTGGATACCAAGAACCATACGACACAGATTTTGAATTGAAAGTTGAATATTGAAAGTTGAAAATCAGGCTTCCTTTATCATCGTAATCGATATTGAGGCAGTCATAATCTTTTTGGGTTTCTATGTCACAGGTATGGATGAGCGCGGCCGGACTGAGTCTGGCAACGGTGATAGGTGCGCTGATAGGTTTCGTCATCAAAGAGTTGCCCCACAAATGGAACGATGCAGTGTTGGGATTCTGCGCTGGCATTATGCTGGCAGCAGCCACGTTGGGACTGATTGTACCGGCAGTGGAGCAGTGCGGTGTCGTTGAATGGTGGTTGCCTCTGATAGGCGTGACGGCAGGTGTATTGTTTCTGAATGTGCTGGACTGGGTGACACCCCATATGCACAAGATTACCGGCCTCGACCAAGAGGAGCATCGGAATAACGCTTCCCTCAACCGCATTCTGCTGTTTGTGATGGCCATCGCCTTGCATAAACTGCCCGAAGGCATGGCCGCGGGAGTAGGATTCAACGCCGAAGAGACTGCCGACGCTTGGGCGGTGACGCTGGGCATAGCGCTGCAGAACATCCCCGAGGGGATGGTAGTCATAGCCCCGTTGCTGCTTGCAGGAGTGAAAAAGGCAAGGGCGTTCGTTATTTCACTGGCTATCGCACTGCTGGAGGTGGTGGGAGTATGGATAGGATATGGCTTGGGTGCCATTTCGACCTACCTGCTGCCGGTGATGCTGGCCTTTGCCGGTGGCGCCATGCTGTATGTGGTGAGCGACGAGATGATTCCCGAGACCCATGCCCACGGATACCAAAAGTTGGCTACGTATTCGCTGATAGCCGGGTTTATGGTGCTTGCTATTATGATGAGGTGAAGAGAATAGTTATGATAGATACGATTGGTTATGTATACTGAAGTGTTTTCTGTTGGTATTGTTCTGCTGGTTTGTTGGGTGGCGATTACGCTGATGGACCTGGCGGTAGCGGGGTTGCTGGCGTTGGTGTTCGGATGGTCGTTTAAGAGGTGCTTTGTGTGGGGACTGCTGACACTGGCGGTGCCGGTGCTGATGATGGGCTACGGTATTTTGATAGAACGCAACCGCTATGAGGTGAAGACGGTGGAGATAGCTTTCGACAACCTGCCCAAAGCCTTCGACGGATATAGCATCGTGCAATTGAGCGATATCCACTCGCGGTCGTTCCGCTACCGCACGGGGTCGCTGCAACGAGCTGTGGAGAAGGCTAACAATCTTAACGCCGACTTGATAGCATTTACCGGTGATATTGTCACCATCACTCCCGACGAGTTGGATGCAACCGCTGGCATTTTAAGTGGCTTGCAGGCACGCGACGGGGTGGTGTCGATATTGGGCAATCATGACTACTGCCCCTATATCAAAGAGAGCAACAGCACACTGACCCCCGACGAGGGCAAGAAAGAAGTGATAGCCCGCGAACGGGCCATGGGTTGGCGGATGCTCGTCAACGAGAACTTGATTTTGCGCCACGGAGACGACTCGATAGCCATTGTAGGGGTGGAGAATACCAGCACCTCACCGCATTTCCCCAAGCGGGGAGACTTGTGGAAGGCTATGAAAGGCACCGACGGGATGTTCCGCATACTGCTAAGCCATGACCCTACTCACTGGGACATGGGGGTGATAGGCAAGGATATACCGCTCACCCTGTCGGGGCATACGCACGCAATGCAGTTCTCGCTATTGGGATGGAGCCCGATAAGGCATTTCTACAAGCAATCGAAAGGGTTGTATCGTAAAGGTAACCAATATCTATATATCAATATAGGACTGGGCGAGACCATCTTCCCTGTCCGCATAGGAGCAACACCGGAGATAACACAAATCATCCTGCGCCGCAGCAGAGAATAATCATAAGACATATTGGATAGATGCCGGCAGCTACAGACAACCGACCTGCTGCATCATGGTTCGGTAGTAACGGGCTTTCTCGTCTATCTTCATTGGGTAGGCACGTGAGGACGAGGGCATACGCCAGAGGTGCATGCCGCGGCCGGCGATGGTCAACGGGCTGTTGCAACCTATGGACGGCACGGTGGCACCATAGTCTTCGCAGAGGGTTTGCACCGACTTCTGACCAGTGCAGACAATATCGTGACACAAAGGAATAGCGTTGAGAAGTGCCGGAATATCGGTTTTTTGAACCACTTCAAGGTATTGGTCGGAGGCATTGTCGCGGAGACGACGGACAGCCGAGGCCGTGTCGAAGATGGCAATGCCACGCTCGTTGAGCAGCCGTACAATGTCGTCTTTGCGGAAGGTTTTATGTTCGGCATCGACCAGACGGGCAGCATCGTTGAAAAAAACAAGACCGAAAATCTCCCACATCATATTGGTGCGGTTGGGATAGAAAAAATCCATGCACCAACGGGCACGGGGAGGAGGAAAACTGCCAAGCATCAACAGCCTTGCCTGCTGAGGCAGGAAGGGATGGAGTGGATGGGACTCGACAGGATGTTCCTTCAGGGCATCAGATTTCATGACGACTGGCGACATAGCTGATTTCGGAAAGATCGAGATCAATATCGCCCTCATCGTTATTGGTAAGGAATGAGTCGATGGGGTAGGTGGCGAAATCCTTGGTGAGCGACTGCGGGGTGTCAAGGGTAACTTCGAGGGTTTTCTTGTTGATACCCAGAACGCAGTCCATATAAGCCTCGGGGTCGTCAAGCACGTTGCACAGTTCGTTGGCAATCCTGTCTTCTAATTCTGTATCTGACATAACAATGTGGTTTTTGAGTTGTACTTTCGACTTGCAAAGATACGAAAAAAAATCCGAATAATATTTTTCTTGATGAAATAAACGCCCAAATAATGACGTTTGGAGCCTATTTGCAGAGAAAAACCGACAATGTGGTTAGGGCAATGCTGGCAATCATGCCCACCTTTGGAAAAAGACAATAAAAGCCCTTTGGAATCATTTTCTCAATATATGACTTTTTTTGTGTATCTTTGCATGGTAAAAAAATACACGCATGTTAAGAAAACTATCTATTATATTGCTTTTTATACTAATTGGACAAATGTGCATGGCGCAAGATGCCCCTCTATATTCGTCCGACGCATTCTCGCTCTACCCCCGAAAGGTGGTGGATGGGAAGAACCATGCCGAATTTGTTGCCGACAATGCTTTGACGAGTACAATAGAACAGCGCAAATGGCTACAGAATGCGGCTACGGGGATGTATCCCCAATTTAACTGCGAGATAATGGGTAGCAACACGCTCTATAATCTTTCACTCGAAGAGTTGACCAATCTTTGGAACAAGGACAGCTATTGGCAGGCAAGCCTCACCAACACTGACGCACAAACCCACGACCTTGGATACTCAACACTCCTATCACTATCGATTATTGACCCGGCTTCGGCACAAAGCAGCTTGATGAAAAGGGTATGGCAAGGCCGAGTGGCTCAGGATAACGGAACGGGCGGTTCGTGGCCTGTGTCGACAGACCGTGCAGTGTGGGTGTTGGGAGCCTGGGAAGTGTATCTGGCCACAGGCGACAAAGACTGGCTGAAACAAAGTTACGAGATTGTACGTCACAGCCTGTTACAGGATGAATCGATGATATACGACCCTGCCACTGGTCTGGTACACGGCGAGGTTTCGCTGCCCGACTGTCGTAAGGATGTGTATCCGCAATGGATGCAACCAGCTGACATTGCCCAATCGGAGTGCTTGAGCAACAATGCACTCTTTTTCCGTGCAAACGAGATAGCTTCACGGATGGCTCAGCTATGCGGCGACGGGACTTCCGCCAGTCATTTTACACAGATGGCCAACCGCATCAAAGAGGGCATCAATGACCACTTATGGGTGGAAAGCGCAGGCTATTATGGACAATATCTATATGGGCGAGTAAACAAAATGGTGTCGACCCGTTGCGATATTTTGGGAGAGGCGCTATGTATCATCTTTGGCATCGCTGACCCATTGCGTGCACAGCGCATTATCAACACCATTCCTGCCTCTCCCTACGGGATGGCATGTTTTTCTCCTCAGATACCCGATGTATACACCTACCATAACAATGCTGTGTGGCCTCACGTGCAGGCTTATTGGCTGTGGGCATCGACATTGACAAAATGTCCGCAGGCACTGACACACATCATGGCTTCACTGTATCGTACAACAGCTTTGATGGCCACCAATATGCAGAACATAGTTGCCTCTACGGGCAGTTGTGCCTCAAGTGCCAACTCGGGTAATGCCTTGCTCGGTGTTGCGGCAAACCTCAGCATCCCTATCCGTGTGTTTGCCGGAATAGAATTCACCGAAGATGGTATCAAGTTCCATCCGTTGGTGCCCAAGAGTTGGAACGCCAAGAAAGAACTCACCAATCTGAAATACCGCAAAGCCGTACTTGACATCACAGTGCAAGGATATGGTGACAAAGTCAGTGCATGCTATCTTGACGGCAAAAAGCAAAAAGAGCCTTATATCTCCGCCTCGCTCACGGGTCGTCACAGCGTACGACTGGTGATGAACGACCAGTTTTCGCGCTACGACATGCACCAAATCGAGCCAGTAAACTACTCGCCCCGTACTCCCAACGCCTGGCTTGACGGAGCCACCCGTATGACATGGAGACAAGTGCAAGGAGTCAAAGAATACAAAATTATCCGCAACGGCAACACTATTGCCATTCAGCCCGAGAGCAATATCAACGGCAATTATTACGACTTGCCCGACGAAGAGGGTTTTGCAGAATATCAAGTTGTGGCAGTTGACACACAAGGAGTGGAGAGTTTTGCCAGTGAACCCCTTGTGCGTTTCGACATGGACAAAGGAAGGCACTACGACATGTCTTCGTTTGCCGAAACCACTAATTTCGCAAAATGCAAAGGATATGGCTGCAACGGAGCCGTGGAGATTACCTCAACACAGAACACCCGAATAGACATACGGCTTGATGTGCCCGCCGATGGTGACTATTTGATTGATTTCCGCTACGCCAACGGCAGCGGAAGTCCTAATTCGGGCAACAGTTGTGCTTCCCGTATGCTGTGGTATGGAGGCAAGCGAGTCGGTAGTGTAATTTTCCCCCACAGGGGCAAAGACATTTGGAGCGATTGGGGCTTCAGTACACCTGTACGCCTGCACCTGAGAAAAGGTGAACAAACTCTGGTACTGATATACGAACTGGACAACCAAAACATGAACCCAGACGATTTGAACCGCGCCATATTAGACTATGTCCGGCTCACCCCGCTACAATAAAGCGTGCGACAAGACGAGAGGAAAAACGCTTCCCGGAAACAGGATTTTTGGCACAATCCTGCCTCAAGTAGTTATGGATATTGCTGCTTATTCCCTGATAAAAGATATCACGCAACAACTATGCTTTCATCATCCTCTACACGGAGGTTTTGCATGATGAATTGGCGGCGTTCAGTACTGTTCTGGCCCATATAGAATTGGAGGACACTCTGGATATCGAAATCCTTATGCAATATGACAGGATCGAGTCTCATATCCTGATTGATAAACCCTTTAAATTCATCGGGCGATATTTCACCGAGACCTTTAAAACGGGTTATCTCGGGATTGTTAATGCTGTTGATTGCTTCTATGCGTTCTTCGTCGCTGTAGCAATAGATAGTTTTCTGTTTGTTGCGGACACGGAACAAGGGGGTCTGTAAAATATATACATGACCCGTTCGCACCAATTCCGGATAGAACTTGAGGAAGAAAGTGAGTAACAGCAATCGTATGTGCATCCCGTCCACATCGGCATCGGTAGCTATGACCACATTGTTATAACGAAGGTTTTCTATGCCATCGTCGATATCAAGAGCATTGTGGAGCAGGTTTAGTTCTTCGTTCTTATAGATTTTAGCTTTATCCAATGACACCGTATTGAGAGGTTTGCCTCGTAGGCTGAACACTGCCTGAGTGTCGACATCGCGACTCTTGGTAATGCTACCTGAAGCCGAGAGACCTTCAGTGATGAAGATGGTGCTTTCCAAACGACGCTGATGGTTGGTGTTGTAATGCACGTGGCAGTCACGCAATTTGCTATTGTTTAGGCTTGCCTTACGGCTACTCTCCTTGGCTAATTTCTTAATGCCAGCAATATCTTTGCGCTCTTTCTCGTTGCGCTGGATCTTTTCCAAAAGGGCATCAGCTGTCTCAGTATGCATGTGGAGATAGTTGTCGAGATGGCGCTTAAGGATGTCCAGCACATAAGTTTTGAGGAAGGGGCTGTCGTTGGTGCCATCCTGATTGTTGGGAGCCAGATGGGTGGAGCCCAGTTTGGTTTTGGTCTGAGCCTCGAACACAGGCTCCTGAATACGCACACATAAAGCACATACTAATCCATGCCTAATGTCCTCAGGAGTAAACTCTTTCTTATTGTAGAACTCCTTTACTACGCGGGCATATCCTTCACGGAATGCACTCTGGTGGGTGCCTCCTTCAGTGGTGTGCTGACCATTGACGAACGAATAAAAATAGTCGCCATTCTGACCATTGACATGGGTGAAAGCAGCCTCAAAATCTTCGTCTTTGATGTGAATGACAGGGTATAGAGGGGCACCTTCCATGTTATTCTGAAGCAGGTCGAGCAGACCGTTCTTCGAATAATAGCGACGCTCGTTATAGTAAAATGTCAGTCCACGGTTCAGATAACAATAATTCCATACACGGCTTTCTACATACTCACTGATGAAATGGTAGTTGCCAAACAATTTGCTGTCTGGAATAAACTCTACGAGTGTACCTGAGTTTTCGGAGCCGTTTGGGGAATTATAGTCAATAATGCCGCTATCGGATGTCAGTTTACCCTCGGAGAATTCGGCAATACGGGTGGCCCCTTCACGAAACGATTGCACACGGAACCAACTGCTCAATGCGTTCACAGCCTTGGTACCCACACCATTGAGACCTACTGATTTTTGAAACACCTTGCTGTCGTATTTGGCTCCCGTGTTTAGTTTGCTCACTGCTTCCACCATTTTCTTCAAAGGAATGCCACGACCATAGTCGCGAATGCTTACTCTGCGCTCGGCGAAGTTAATGGTCATGTCTATCCTTCGGCCAAACCCTGAGGTAAACTCGTCAATAGCGTTGTCGATTACCTCTTTAATAAGGACATAGATGCCGTCATCATGCGACGAGCCGTCACCAAGCTTGCCGATATACATGCCTGGACGAAGGCGGATATGCTCCATATCCTCGAGGTGGATGATGCTATCGTCGTTATAGTCAACGGCGTTATTCATGGACAGATTGTTTTCTTCTTCAATAGCCATAAGGTATGAGTTTTTCGGATTGCAAAATTACAAAAAAAAAATGACATATCCACTTATTCGTGATTGTAGAGTGAGGATAATTATTTCAACACACCGCCATACCCAAAAGGAAAACACTGCGTATGAAGGTATGCAGTTTATGACACTTATATGCAATGTCCTCCAGCAGGACAATACATCAACTCCTTTCATCATTCCAAAGATGTAAAAAAGTGCCAGAAATTTCTTTTAAAAAGGAGAATAAACAATAATGCATGCCAAACGTAACAAAATAGCATACAATACAATGTACTTATTCTTGAGGTGTGTTGCCACATACCAATTCGATAGGAGAACTATTATTTATAAAATATTTATTTGCCTAATTGAAAAAAAGATTGTATCTTTGCAAATCGGAATTTTGACATCAATTTACAACAATTATTAATCACATAAAACTAATATTATGGCATTTAAAGGACAAATCGTAATCGATACCGAACATTGCAAAGGCTGCGGTGTATGCCTCGCTGCCTGCCCCATGCAGTGCCTCGAGTTATCGAAAAATGTGAACGGCAAAGGTTATAACTATACCCAGGTCGTAAATGACAAGTGCATCGGTTGCGCCAGCTGCGCTATGGTATGCCCCGACGGCGTTATCTCCGTCTACAAAATCAAGTGTTAAACAAGAAAAAAGAGAAATAAACATGGCAAAAGAACTGAAACTGATGAAGGGCAATGAGGCTATTGCCCGTGCTATGATTGCCAGTGGTACGGACGGCTACTTCGGCTATCCTATCACCCCGCAGTCGGAAGTTATGGAAACTCTAATGGCCGAAAAACCCTGGGAGGAAACCGGTATGGTTGTTCTGCAGGCCGAATCGGAAGTTGCTTCCATTAATATGGTGTACGGCGGTGCCGCCACAGGTAAAAAGGTGGCTACCTCCTCTTCCTCCCCGGGAATCTCGCTGATGCAAGAAGGCCTCACCTATCTTGCTGGTGCTGAAATTCCCTGCTTGATTGTCAACGTAATGCGTGGTGGTCCTGGTCTGGGCACTATTCAGCCTTCGCAGAGCGACTATTTCCAGAGCGTGAAAGGTGGCGGACACGGTGACTATCAACTCTACACCCTTGCCCCTGCCAGCGTGCAAGAGATGTATGACTTCGTTTTCGACGCTTGGGACATTGCTTTCAAATATCGCAACCCTGTGCTCATTCTTTCCGATGGTGCTATCGGACAGTGCATGGAGAAACTCTACACACGCGACTACATCCCCCGTTGGACTGAGGAAGAACTCCGCAAAAACGCTCCTTGGGGCACCTGGGGTAAACCTGCCGACCGTCCCCATAACATCATCACCTCTCTCGAGCTTGAGTCCTCACGCCAAGAAGTGTTCAACCACAAACTGCAGGCCAAGTATGCCGAGATGAAAGAGAAAGAGGTTCGCTACGAAATGCTGAACTGCGAGGATGCCGACTACATCTTTGTTGCTTATGGCTCAAGCAGCCGTATTGCCATGAAAGCCATGCAGATGGCTCGCGAAAAAGGCATCAAGGTCGGTCTTTTCCGTCTCATCACCCTCTTCCCCTTCCCGACCAAACAGTTGGCTGAAGTCGCTAAACACGTAAAGGGTATCCTTTGCGTTGAGATGAGCGCAGGCCAAATGATCGAGGACGTGAAGCTTGCCACCGCTTGCGGCGTGAAGACCGAACATTTCGGCCGTTTCGGTGGTATTATCCCCACCCCGACAGAGGTTCTTGAAGCACTTGAAAACAAAATTATTAAATAAGAAATCAATATGGCAAATACAGATATAGAGGCTCGCAAACAAGAGCTGCTGAACCAAGGTTACACCGAGGTTTACACCAAGACCAAAGTTCTCACCGATGCAGTGATGCACTACTGCCCGGGTTGCGGTCACGGCACCACCCACCGTCTCATTGCCGAGGTTATCGATGAGATGGGCATTCAGGACAAAACCGTCGGCGTGTCGCCCGTCGGATGCTCCGTTCTGGCTTACAACTATTTCGATGTGGACTTCCAAGAGGCTGCCCACGGTCGTGCTCCCGCACTGGCTACCGCTGTCAAGCGTCTGAACCCCGACACTTTCGTGTTCACATACCAGGGCGACGGTGATTTGGCCGCTATCGGCACCGCTGAAACCATCCACGCCTGCAACCGTGGTGAGAACATCACCATGATTTTCGTCAACAACGGTATCTACGGCATGACCGGTGGCCAGATGGCTCCCACCACTCTCATCGGCATGAAGAGCGCCACTACTCCTTACGGCCGCCGCGTTGACCTTAACGGCTATCCCCTGCGTATCACCGAGCTCATCTCCACCCTGCCCGGCACCTACTACGTGACCCGTCAGAGCGTACAGAACCCCGCCGCCGTGCGCAAAGCCAAAGCCGCTATCCGCAAGGCTTTCGAGAACCAGAAACTGAAGAAAGGACTTAGCTTCGTCGAGATTCTGTCCAACTGCAACAGTGGCTGGAAGATGACCCCCGTACAGGCCAATAAGTGGATGGAAGACAACATGATGCCCAACTACCCCATCGGCGACATCAAAGTTGACGGCAAACTCGTCGAAAACGTCGACGTGAACCGCTTGGCTGTTGACCACCCCTTAACAGTAATGCAATAAGGAAAAACTAAAACTAGTCCAACTAGTTATTAATTCAAACAAAAAATAGACAACAATGACAGAAGAAATCATCATCGCCGGATTCGGTGGACAAGGTGTCCTCTCAATGGGTAAGATTCTTGCCTATTCCGGAGTAATGCAAGATAAAGAGGTCAGCTGGATGCCCAGCTACGGCCCCGAGATGCGCGGTGGTACCGCCAACGTCTCCGTCATCATCAGCGACGAGCGCATCAGCTCTCCCATCATCAACACTTTCGACACTGCCATCATCCTCAACCAGCAGTCTCTCGACAAATTTGAGCACAGTGTCAAGCCCGGTGGTCTGCTGATTTATGACCCCAATGGCATCACCCACGAGCCCACCCGCAAAGACATCAACATCTACAAGATTGCCGCAACCGCCAAAGCTCAGGAACTCGGCATCAGCAAGGTGTTCAACATGGTTGTCCTCGGTGGCTTCTTGAAACTGAAACCCATCGTGGACAAACAGTACATCCACGAAGGACTTGAGCACTCCCTGCCTCAGCGCCACTGGAACCTCATTCCCCAGAACGAGGAAGCCATTGAAATCGGCAAGGGTCTCATCGAACCCGTCCAAACCCTGTAAAACAACCAACTTTACAGTTTACAACACGAGGGTGACACACCATGTGCCACCCTCTTTTAAAATACATACAACTATGACCATTCAAGAAGCCATCCTATCGCGGCACTCTGTGCGGCAATACAGCAACCGTCCTCTAACCGACATTCAAACGGCAGCGCTGCGCCAGCAGATTGCCGAAAGCAATACCGCCAAAAACCTGCACATGCAGTTGGTGGTAAACGAGCCTAAAGCCCTCTCCGGATTGCTATCCAAATTCCTGCGTTTCAGCGGAGCCATGAACTACATTGCCATGGTTGGCATGCAATCCCCTCGCTTGCACGAAGACCTCGGCTATGAAGGCGAAAAACTTGTGCTATTAGCTCAAACCCTGGGGCTCAACACCTGCTGGGTGGGCGGTTCTTTTAGCCGGAACAGGAACGTGCAGGTAGGCCGCGACGAGATGTACGTCGCCGTCATCGCCATTGGCCACGGCCTGACCCAAGGCAAACAGCACCCCAGCAAGCCCATCACCTCCCTTGCCGACATCGACGGTACACCCGACTGGTTCCGCAAAGGAGTGGAATGCGCCATGCTGGCACCCTCGGCCATGAACCGGCAAAACTTCCACTTTACTCTCCTGCCCGACAACAAAGTGAAGGCAACGACCAGACCAGCCCCATTCTCCGGCATGGATCTTGGCATTGCCAAGCTGCACTTCGAGTTGGGCGCAGGCAAAGAGAACTTTGTTTTTGCATAATCTATGACAAAGAAGACCTGTCTTTTTCCCCTCTTGCTAGCAACCCTGCTCCTATCCGGATGCAACTCTCTCGTCGGGATGATTGTCGGTTACAGGGAACTCACTCAGTTCAACGAGGAGGAGTGCACCTCTTTCCTAAAAGAAAGCCAACAGGTCCTGTCTTGTTCTCAAATCATCAGCACCGTTGACCAAACCAATGCCCGCCTAAACCTTGACACCACCGAAGCCGTCTTCCACGACCTGTACCAGCCCGTGCAAGTGCTCTGCTTTGACGGCGACTCCCTTGTCTCATGGCTGGTACAATGCTATGCCACAAAACCCGGCAGCCTGAAAGTGGACTGGAACCACGATGGACGTTTCAACACCTTTCCTCCCCATGCCTCCGTACCCGTCCCCTTCGGACATCTGTCCCTCACACGTCACCAAGCCATCTACCCCACCCTGCAGCCCACCACACGCTATACCGTCCTCGTCATCTACACCAACATGATGCGCCGTGTCTCACAACGCGCTGTCGAAACCGTAGCCCAATGCCTCCACGGCCACGAGACAGAGGCCACCGTCATCCTCATCAACACCGACCCCTGGTGGGTACACCTCCACAACTACCCTGACGACACACCTTTTCATCACATCAAAAACTAAAATACACTTTCACAAATTCACTCTTTTTCAAAAAAAAGCGTATCTTTGTACTTTAGAATCAATTTATAAGAATATTATAACATTTTACAACACAAACAATTATGTGCGGAATTGTAGGATACATCGGGGACCAGGAAGCCTACCCCATCTTGATTAAAGGCCTCCATCGTCTGGAATATCGCGGCTACGACAGTGCCGGAATATCCCTCATCAACAAAAAAGGCGAACTGAACGTATACAAAGCAAAAGGCAAAGTCGTCGCCCTTGAAAAGAGTGTCGAGGACAAGGACATTAGCGGAACCATCGGCATTGCCCACACTCGCTGGGCCACCCACGGCGAACCCAACGCAGCCAATGCTCACCCCCACTACTCCCAGTCCAAGAACCTCTCCCTTGTGCACAACGGCATTATCGAGAATTACAAGTCCCTGCGTGCCGAATTAGAGAAAAATGGCATGACCTTCTGCAGTGAAACCGACACCGAGGTACTGGTTCAACTGGTGGAATATATGATGAACTCCCACAAATGCGATCTCTACACGGCCGTCCAGCTAGCCCTGAAGAACGTGGTGGGAGCCTATGCCATCGCCATACTTGAAAAAAGCCACCCCGACCAGATAGTCTGTGCCCGCAAGGGAAGCCCTCTCATCATCGGTGTGGGCAAACACAAAACCACCGGCCGCCCGGAATTCTTTATCGGCTCCGATGCCACGCCCATCATTGAATACACCAACAAGGTCATCTATCTCAACGATGAAGAGATTGCCATCATGGACCGTACAGGCCGTCTTGACATCACCAACCTCAGCAACGTCAAGCAGACTCCCCAGCTGGTCACACTCCAGATGAACCTCGACCAACTCGAAAAAGGAGGCTACCCCCACTTCATGCTCAAGGAAATCTGGGAGCAGCCCGATGCTCTCCGCACCTGCATCCGTGGCCGTCTCAACATGGCCGACAAGGACGTGCTCCTCAGCGGCATCATCGACCACAAGGAAAAGTTCATCAACTGCAAGCGCATCATCATCTGCGCCTGTGGCACATCCTGGCACTCCGCCCTCATCGGCAAATATTTCATCGAAGAAGCCTGCCAGATACCTGTAGAAGTAGAGTACGCCTCCGAATTCCGCTACCGAAATCCCGTCATCCATCCCGATGACATTGTCATAGCCGTTTCTCAATCGGGTGAGACCGCCGACACCCTGGCCGCTATCCAACTGGCCAAGGAGAAAGGAGCCTTCCTCTATGGCATCTGTAACGTCATCGGCTCCTCCATCGCCCGCGCCACCGACTCTGGCACCTACCTCCACGTGGGTCCTGAAATCGGTGTGGCCTCCACCAAAGCCTTCACCGGACAAGTCATTACCCTCTGCCTGCTCGGCCTTGCCATCGCCAAGGAGAAGAAAACCCTGTCCGACGACATGTTCCACATGCTTGTCGAAGAACTGCAGAAAATCCCCGACAAGATACAGTGGACTCTGGAGAACAACAAAAACATCGACCAGTTCGCCCAGATGTTCACCTATTGCAAGAACTTCATCTACCTTGGCCGCGGCTACAACTATCCCGTGGCGCTTGAAGGAGCTCTCAAGCTGAAAGAAATCTCCTACATCCATGCCGAAGGCTACCCCGCCGCCGAAATGAAGCACGGGCCCATTGCACTCATCGATGAAGAGATGCCCGTAGTGGTCATCGCTCCCAAGCACGGCATGTACGAGAAAGTGGTCAGCAACATCCAAGAAATCAAATCCCGCAAAGGCAAGATCATCGCCGTGGTCACCGAGGACGACACTGTAGTCAAGAACATGAGTGACTACTGCTTCGTCATCCCCGACACCCGCGACTGCTTTGTCCCCCTGCTGGCTGTCATCCCGCTGCAGCTCCTCTCCTACTATGTCGCTACAGCCAAAGGTCGCAACGTCGACCAACCCCGCAACCTGGCCAAGAGCGTCACCGTAGAATAACCCCGACATCACAAAACAAAGAATTAAGACACGACTTCCGCACATCTTAATTCCGAGTTCCACACGTATAAGCAACACCCATGTCACCCGACCCCGACCAGCAGGAAATCATCAGCCTCGACCGGGGTCGGCACTTGGTTTTAGCACCCCCAGGATGCGGCAAGACCTTCATCCTGGCCGAGCGTGTCATCCATGCTCACGCCCACGGTGTGGAATACAGCGACATGATCTGCCTCACCTTCACCAACCGGGCCAGCCGAGCCATGCGCGAGCGCATCGCCCATCATACCCACAACCCCGTGCCTCCCGACCTCTTCGTGGGCAACGTGCACCGGTTCTGCTCTAACTACCTCTTCGACCAAAAGAAAATACCGCAAAACAGCGCTGTGATTGACGACCTCGATGCCGAAAGCATCATTACATATCTGGCGCACCTCGACCCGCGCGACGACCATTCGCACTACACTGCCGACATCGTCAACCTCCAGCATGCCCTCAGCCAGCAAGCCGCCGGCATGCCCACTAAACTTATTGTCCACGCTGACCTACTCGAACTTCTCGACGATCCCCGCTGGCAACGCAAGGCCGAGATAGCAAAACTCTACGCCGAATACAAGGAGACCGACAACCTGCTCGACTTTGAAGACCTGCTGGAAAGGGCCTACCTCCACGCCATCCACGACACCGACCGCCACCGATACAACTGGATACAAGTCGACGAAGTGCAAGACCTCAATTTCCTCCAGCTGGCCATAATCGACCTTTTTGCCACCGACACGGCAACCATTGTTTTCCTCGGCGACGAGCAGCAAGCCATCTTCTCATTCGTTGGAGCTAAGCTCGATGCACTTGAAGAACTCAAAACCCAGTGCGCCGACAATCTGCACCACTTGGGACAGAACCATCGCTCACCACGATACCTGCTCAACCTTTTCAACACCTACGCCACCCGGCAGTTAGGCATCGACCCTGGTCTGCTACCCGTCACCGGCGACAACACCGCCGCCCAACCGCAGGACTGCTGCATCTTCCGTGCCTGTTACCACGACCTCAGCCGCCTCTACCACAAAGAGACCCTTCGCTGCCCGCACGACGGCAGACCCTGCACCCTGTGCCAAAAGCCTGTAGTTGACGAATACCGCTTAGCCGTCAACCTCGCCAAACGCTATGCCGAACTCGAACCCGGCAGCCGCGTGGCCGTCGTCGTCCCCACCAATGCCAACGCCGACCGGCTCAGCGCAGCATTTGCCGACACCCCGCATTTCAAGATATCGGGACGCGACCTCTTCAGCACGCCGACCGTCCAGTTGCTGTTCTCTCACCTCAACATCGTGTCCAACGAAACCTGCTTCATCGCCTGGGCACGGCTCCTATACCACCTGCACGTCATACCCGAATACGCTGCCGCCCGCAACCTCATGCGACGCCTGCGCGCCAGCGCCGTCTCGCCCACCGACCTGCTGCTATACTCCGGCAGCACCTATCTGCAACACTTCGCCCAGACTCTCGACAGCGAAGAAGTGGTGCTCTTCGACACCGAGACTACTGGCCTCGACATCTTCAGCGACGACATCATCCAAATAGCCGCCGTCAAAGTCCGCCACGGGAAGTATGTAGAGCAGTCTGATTTCAACATCATCATCGAGACTACCAAAGAAATACCCCCAACCGTGGGTGGACACGACAACCCCATGCTCTCCGTCTATCTCAACAGCGAACGCGTCAGCCGGGCCGAAGGCTTGCAACGGTTCCTTCGTTACTGTGAAGGACACGTGCTGATTGGTCATAATGTGGAATTCGACTACAACATACTCGACCACAATGTCCGATGCACCCTAGGCCATCCCCTTGGACACCGCCAGCGCTTCGACACCCTCAAGCTCACCCGCCTCATCGAGCCACGCCTGCGTGTCTACAAACTCGAAAAACTCCTTGAAACACTCCACCTGCAAGGCACCAACTCGCACAATGCCATAGATGACGTCATGGCCACCCTCTCGTTGCTCACCTACTGCCGCCACCGTGCCGATGTCTACATCCCGCAGCAACGTGCTCTCCTTGCCGAGCCGGCCATGCGCCAGCTGTCCGTTCGCTTCTGCGAAGCCTACCGCGACCTCTACCTCCACAGCATGCAACGACTCTGCCAGCCCGCCGACAACGGCCTCACTCCAGCCATCGTCGACGAAATGCAATATATCTACAACCACCTCACCTCCCACCGTGTTGCCGAACCCGTGGACAAATGGCAGCACATCATCAACTTCATCTCGCGTGACATCGTCGACTCTGTCGAGTCTCCCACCCTGCGCCAGCAACTCGACCGCTACCTGACCGAAATCAACACCGCGCGTGAATCGGACCTCTGCGACAGCAGCAGCATGAAAGAACTGGCCGCAGAACGTTTCTTTATCGCCACAGCCCACAAAGCCAAGGGGCTGGAGTTCGACAGCGTCATTGTCTTCAACGCCACCGAGGGAGCCTATCCCTTTTTCAAGAACATCGAGAAAAACGACCCCTACCATATCCGCGAGGATGCACGCCGATTCTACGTAGCTGTCTCTCGCGCCAAACGCCACCTCTGCTTCACCTACTCCGAAGTCGGTCCCAACGGCAGCCCCGCCCGGCCCAGTCCGTTCCTCAAGTCGGTCGCCCATCTCCTCACCCACTTCTCCTTCAACCCAGCCTCTGGCCGCATCGAAGCTTCCTCCGAATAACACACCCCAAACCCTCTTACTCCAAAAAGATTGTATTGAAAAGAACAGCCCCTTCAGCGCAACAAACCCGTTGTGCGGTAGAGCAACTGGAGGTGAGACTGTGTTTTCTGCAGCCTGACGGGGTCGGATGGATATGCTCCGTCGGACTCGGAGAGAGACTGGCAATCGTAGGAGGTGACACCTGTCGAGTCGATGTAGTACAGTCCGTTTTTATATGCATTGACAGCAAAACGGTTCCTGTAGGAGGGAGCAAGGACATTGCGGCTGAAGGAGAAAGAGCCTACATCCATTCCCAACTGGGCAAGGAGTGTGGCAGGCAAATCGGACTGGTTCATCAGCACATCAACAACACGCGGCTCTTTGACGGCCCCACCAGTCCACACGATGGGTATACGGGTGGACATATGACGGCTGCCGGACGGAAGCCCGTCGACTGGTATGCCGTGGTCGGCCACTATCACGACCAACAAATTATCCCACGACGGAGTTCGGCTGAGGCTGTCGAGCAGGGCGCCCATACACGAGTCGGTGTAGGAAAAGGCGTTGCGGCGGGCATCGTCAAGCCGCTTCATGGGTACGTCCCAGGGCTCGTGGCTGCTAAGGGTGAGCATGGCCATCAGCCACGGCGACGGCTCCTGGGCGGGAAAAGCCCGCAAAAAGGCTCCGTCGGTGACCCCCCAATTGCCCCTGTCAACGGACGAGGGGTAGTGCTCGCCACCGGAGACCAAGGAGAAACCCGATTCAGAGAGGTGTCCCCGCATATTAGTGAAATCAATGTCGCCGCCATAATAGAACGAAGTGGTGTAGCCCGCCTCCCGCAGCGTACGAGCCAACGAGGGCAGTTTACGCCCCATATCGGCCTTTTTCATAAGCGAGGTGGTGGGAAGTGCCGGCCAGCCGTTCACGACGGCCACAAGGCCGCGGTCTGTGCGGAAACTGTTGGCGTAGCAGTTGGAGAAATAGACTCCCTGCCGCTGCCAGCGGTGGAGGTTTGGCGCCACGCTGTCGGGAGCGGTTATCTCGCTTCCCGCCCCCTCCCATATCAGAAGTAGAATATCGGGGCGGGAAGTTGAAAGCAGGGTGTCGGATATGGCATTGTCGTGCGGATAGGCATCCTGTGTCAGCTGCGCAATGCGAGCCTCGTCATAGAACTGGAACTGGGCAGTGAGGTCCTCGGTCTTGAACAGTGAATGGGTGATGTTGAACAGCGGGTTGAGCGCGGCATGATTGAGATAGGGCTTGGGGGAGAAATAGGCATAACTGGGGTTGGCGGTAGAGTCACCCAAACCACCGCGTATGCCAAGGAACTGCAACGCCACGACAACCAGCATGACTGCCGACCAAGCCGGATGGACAGCTTCGAAACGTTCAGGCGTGGCATGGCGAAGACGGCGTATGTAGTGGAAGACCAGCAGGGCGATGACCAGCGCGCCCAGCAGTATGGCGGGCAGGGTGACACTGGCCAGCATGTCCTTGGGATTGGTGGCATAGATGAGGTCGGCAGCATCGACCTTGGCACCCCAGAAGCTGTACAGCACAGTGTCGGCGGCAAAGGCCAGCGCCATGGGCACCGCAGCCAAGACATAGTACCAGACAAGTATGCGCCGTACGGGAAGACGGGGGAAGAAATAGGTAGCCAATACTGTCACAACGGGCACTGCAAGAAGATAGCAGGCGGTGACCGAGTCGAGCGGAAGTCCATGCCATAGCACGGCAAGCCAGTCTGCAAAGCCCAGCCCTTTGCCATAGGCAAGGTTGAACAGCATAAACAGCAGCTTTTGTGTCACGAAAATGAGCACAATCGTAATATAGAGCCGCACGAGAAAAAAGATGCGCTTGGTCATATAAATCAGTAACCAAGAAAGGACTGTTTTATTGCCCCGGACAAGAAAAAACAATGCAAAAACAATCTGTTGATAACTTTTTTATTAAAAAAAACTGTTTGTTTAAAATAAAGTTGTTATACTTGCACAAAAATTCACCTGCTATGAATGCTCACAGAACTCACAAGAAAAACCTGATAGTCAGTTACAAAAACCTTTCCGATAAACTCAAGGAATTGTTCATGGAACAGTATCCCGACGGTTATTCCGACCATCTTCAGCGTTTCGAGAAGCCTAACGGGGACGTTATTTTCGTTGTTCCAATGGAAACTGAGGACACGGTGTACATGATTAAATTCGATGTGAAGATAGACACCACCTATACCGATGACGAGAACGAGAAGGATTACTTTGACGAGGAGGTGGCCAAGGCCGACGCACAGTTCGCCCCGCTGCAGGAGGCTCTTGACAAAGAGGAGGAAGACACTTCGCACAAGGAACGAGAAGTGCGCCACGGCAACTATGGTGACGAAATGGATAGCGGCAAAAAGAAACGGAATGGCCACGGTTCTCTTGGCGAATTGGGTGCCGAGTTGCAAGAGGCATTCAGCGACGACATCAAAGAGGACGAATATAGCGACTACGAGGACAAAGATGAGGCGGAAGAGCCGGAAGACGACTATGAGCCCACCGACGAGGAACTGATGGATATAGACAACGAAATCTATGCCTATGCCGAGATTCCCCCGGAGGAAAAGGCCCGCATGGAGGCTGAGGAGCTAATAAAGCAGAACTCTACCTCCACCGAGGAACAGTCCAAACAATCCGGTAGGCCCCGCAAGAGCGAGGGTGCCACACTGGTGGCCTCGACTGCCGCCCCTAAGAAGAAGGGCCGCCCCCGGATAAAGAAAGACTGACCGCAGACTCATAGTCCCAAATCGGTCATTAGGCCGAATTTTATATCCTTTCTCGCTTTTTCATGTCTGCTTATGCCATATCAGCATTTCTTTCGGCATCTTGGCCACGTCCCTGTCTCGCCGTAGCGGGCTACGGCTTCGCCAACGATGCGGCCAATCTGCTCGATGCAAATACTAATCTGACATAAACCCTAACGACCGATTTGGGATAATTGAAGCGGAGCCCTCCGTGCAGGAGAGCTCCGCTTGTCTTTTGCATATGCAATGACCTTGTCCGGCACCATGCACGGAGCGTGGGCCTCTACTTCTCGTAGAAATGCATTTCGGTGAGGTATTGATACACCGGATCGGGCAGGAGATAGCGCACATCGTGTCCCTCCCTGATTTGCTCGCGTATATAGGTGGAGGATATGTCTATCTGCGGCACATCGACTATGGTCACATGGGGGTGAGAGGCCAATTTGCAATTGGTGTGTCCCGGCCGAGGGTAGACATATATTTGATAGTGCTCGAGAATAAACTCCCAGTTACGCCAGCGTTCGAAGGTGTCAAGGTTGTCGGACCCCATGATGAGGCAGAACTGTTTGTCGCGGTACTTGTCACCGAGATGCGCCAAAGTAAGGACTGTGTAAGAAGGAATGGGCAGGTGGAATTCCACGTCGCTGGCACGCATGCGGTAGTTGTCGTGCACGGCCAGACGCACCATCTCCAGCCGTTGTTGGTCGGCGAGGAGGCTTTTGCGCTCCTTGAGTGGGTTCTGGGGCGATACCACATACCACACCTCATCGAGGTCGCAGTGGGCCAGCATGGCGTTGCCGATGATGAGATGGCCTATATGGACGGGATTAAACGAGCCGAAGAAAAGTCCGATTTTACGCATGGCGATGTGGGCAAGAATGTGGGGCACGAAAGGCATGCATCGCGCTCTCTGCTAATAGTACTTGTAACGGCTGATGATTTGGATGTGGCGCAGTTTGTTGCCTTTGAAGGTGTAGATTTCACCCACTTCGGCAGCACCGGCGATGACCTTTAGCACATTGATGTCGGCAGTGTAGGATTTGGGGTAGCTCTTGAAGACGGTTTTGAAAACCTCTTCTTTTGACATGCCCACACGGATACCGTTGTCAAGCACCACGGCGGTGTCGGTGATTTTGGCGGCAATCATCTCCAGCTTGTCAGTCCAGATGCTACGGTAGAAATGGATATTGGTGCCGTCGAGCCGAGTGAGGCTGTTGACAGCGACCGTCATGGTGTCGTAGAACGACTTGTAGCCGCTCTCGCGGTACCAGAGAAGCTGGTTATTGGTGATGAACTGTTCCACACTGCTCCATTTGCCCAAAGGATAGATGGGGTAGTCGGCCAAAGAGAAGACTGTCATGGTGTCGGCATAGACTTTGACATCTTTCACCTGGTATTCAGGACGGGCATAAGCAAGCATACGAACTGCCTTGGCACGAGAGCTAACGCGCTGTGCACTAACCGACAGAACCGTTGCCATCAAGGCAAAAATCAAGATGGTTTTCTTCATAAGTCATTATACTTTTCGCGTTGCAAAAATACGCATTTTTTGCAACATAACGAAAAAAATATTTTTTTATTGCTTACTGCCGCTGCTAACGGAGTATCAACTGGCGCGTGGCAATGCCCTGACTGGTCTGCATACGGACAAGATAAAGGCCAGCGGAAAGCTGCGAGAGGTCGAGGCACACATGCTGTTCTCCATCAACAGGGAGGCTGAAGTGGGTGCGACCCGTGGCATCGACCACGGAGACCTGTCTCACGGCCGCATCGGACTCAAGAACAACAATACCTGTGGCGGGGTTGGGGAAGAGCCGCATCTGCACTCCTTCAGACACCTCGCCAATGCCGACAGCATTTTTCAAATAGCCGCTTATGGCGGAATTGAGCACCTGCCGGTTGTTGATGTTGTCGGCATCGTAGTTGTAAACGATGACTGCCACCTTGCAGTTCTGATATACATAGTCGGCAGGGAGCGTGTAGCTGAATGTTTGGGCAAAAGAGCCATCGACAACGGTCAAGGGAACACCCCAGAGAGGAGTGAGCGCGTCTCGCACGACACCATAGTGCCAGTAGTCGACTATTGCCTGTGCGTAGTTGTCGGCCTGACGCATGAAAATGCTGTCCTCAATGAGCAGCACTTGCAGACGTGTATCGGGACCGTACACCTCATCGCTAAAGCGGACATTGACCGTACACTCCAGTGCACGGGTGTCGGGATTGTATTTCACCTCAGGAGTCTGTACTTTACAGTAGGTTTTGACAGACTTGGCATCGCTGAGGTAACGGCGAATGCCCGCCACGGGGCCTACACTCATAACAGGTCCGGGTCTACTGGCATCGAAGTGGGTGCGGTCGACCATCATGGCAGGAGCAAAGGTGCTGCCGCCGTAGAAGCAAGTCATTGTTTCGGCAATGTCGTTGGTCAACGCATCGGTGCCGAACCCGGCATGGTAACGCAGCCACACTACATTGGTCTGGCCATCGGTGGCCGTCGCCAGCCGTTCGGCTCCGGCAGGGCAATAGCCGCACTGGGCAGTGGTAAACTGTTCGATAAGGATTTTACGCGTGAACGCCTGAGGGTCATTCTGTGCGAAAACCACGGCAACTGACAGAAGAGTCAGAAGAAACGATATTTGTTTTTTCATGATGCTTGTCAAATAAAAAGAAGAGGGTGCAAGAAAAATGCTCTTGACACCCTCTGTAATTAATTAGCTATAGGTTTGTCTGTGACATCTTAGCGTACAACGGAGAAGCGCTGTGAGGCAACACCCTTGTCGGTACGGATGACAACCATGTACATGCCGGAAGCCATATCTTTGGTATCGACAACGAAGAGTTCACCATTCACTTTGTTATTGTCATACACCTTCTGGCCCATGACATTGTAGATGCTAATCTCGCTGATGTTGCTACCGGCCTCGATGGTGAGGTAGTCGGTGGCGGGGTTGGGGTAAGCATTCAGGCTAACCTCGTTGGCCTCACTGATGCCTACATAGGGAGCATTCAGGTTAGCAGTGGTAGCAGCCTGCATGACGGCACAAGCGTTAGCATCGTTGGAATTACGGTCAGAGACGATAGCAATGACACGGCAGCGCCAAGCTTTCATGAAGTTAGGCAGAGTGGCACTGACATTGTAAGTGAAATCACCGTTGGCATCCACACTGATAGCATCGCCCCAAATATCGGTAAGGGTTGTACGGACAGCGTTGAAATGCATATAGTTGCGCAAGGTCTGGGAAGAACCAGTGGAGTAGTCGATCTGATCCATGAGGTTGCTGTCTTCAACAACCATCAGGGTGAGACGGGTGTTAGCATTGTAAATCGGGCTAGTAAAATGACCTGTGACGGTACCACCGAACGAACGGCTGTCAGCATTGTAGGTAATGCCATCGACGTTGAGGGTCAGGAAGCAAGGATTGCTGTTAACCTGAGATACATACTGCTGGATGGAAGAAATAGAAGAATAGACACTGGTGACGGGGCCGGGTTCTTCAGCATCGCCATGGAAACGGTCGACCATCATAGCGGGGGCATAGGTGCTGCCGCCAGCATTGTAGAAGAATGTGTACTGCTGATTTGCAGTGCAGGTAAGAGCATCATCGCCAAATCCAGCGTGGTGAACAGCCCAGATGGTGTTAGTTCCTTGAAGAGCCTGTTCGATACGGTCGTGACCGCCGGGGCAGTAACCACAACGGGCACCGGTGAACTGTTCAAGAATGCTAGTACGGGCGACACAGGCCGAAGGATCGTAAACCATGGTGGTAACACTCTGGGAGTTGTCAGCAGGGGTGGGATCATCAACGCCGTTGGGATTGGAGACAGTCATCGTAACAGTGTAGTTACCTGCAGTAGCCTCTGTGAAAGGAACATTGTGGCTGAAACTGTAACTAGAGCCAAAAGGAATATTGATACCTGTTACCGAATAGACAGCCACATCGGCACCACCATTGACGTTATAAGTCACATCAAAACTGGTAAGGTTCTGCACACCCAGGTTTTTCACCACACCATTGACAGGGATGTTGGTATTAATTGTAACGTTAGCGGGCATGCTAATACTCGTCAACGCAACATCATTCTGGGCAGGTACATACACCTTGAAGTTATCAGCAATGAGGAAGTTCTTGTCGTCCGAGTTCTGAATAACGGCGACATAGATGGTTTGGCCAACAAAATCGTCCAACGAGCTGCGGTATTCAACAAATTCAGCAGTAGCAGCCGGGCAGTTGATGATAGTGGTAACAAATGCATCACGGCTGTCGCGGTTGGTGGTGGAAACCTTTACCATGAAGCCATCGGGATAGGCGGCCTCATAGCAGGCAGCCTCCAAAGCGAACACATAGCCAGAATCGGGCACCATGAAAGCATCGGTAATCAGCCAACGGTCAGCAATACCTGCACCCTGCGGGTCAAACCACGAACAGCTGACGACACCGGGAACCGGGTTGCCATAAGTTGTGGAAGCACACCAAGCACCCGAACGCATACTCTCATGATGCGCAACGTAGCCGTCGTCGAACATGGTCCAAGTTGAAGGAATACCTTGGGAGAAATCTTCCGACCACAAGGTTTGGGCTGTCATGGTAGAAGCCATCAAAACAGCCGCCAGAACTAATAAAGTCTTTTTCATAAATAAATGTGTTTTAAACTTTTAAAGGATTAATAAATACAATAATATAGTTGCAAAGATATGTTTTTTTTTTGACATGCAAAAGAAAAAATACTTTTTTATACCCGATTAACTATTTTTTCATTTTAGCGGGCGTTTTCTCAAAATGCAGTTCACCCTAACTGGCAACAGCCGCACACAGGTCATGCCGCAATAGCATTTTTACGGAGAAAAAAACAATGCATCTCCAACTATGTCATTTTTTTTATGTAAATTTGCAGTTTCAAAAACACCGCATATACGCCATCTTGCAACGATACAAACAATACGACACATCACATACACAACACTTATACTCAATAAGATGAACTACTCATCACACATAGCCGAGCAATTAGGTCTTGGGCAACGTCAGGTCGAGAAGACTATCGAACTCTTGGAGCAAGGGGCCACAGTCCCCTTCATTGCCCGCTACCGCAAAGAGGCCACAGGCAGCCTCAACGAAGTGCAGATTACCGCCATCCGCGACCTCCTCATCCGCCTCAAGGAACTGGACAAACGCCGTGAAGCCATCCTATCCTCCATCAGCGAGCAGGGCAAGCTCACCCCCGAGCTGGAGCAGCAAATCCTTTCCGCCGCCACCATGACCGAGCTCGAAGACCTCTACCTCCCCTACAAGCCCAAGCGCCGCACCCGCGCCACCATGGCCATAGAGCGGGGCCTGGAGCCCTTGGCCAACGAGCTGCAGAAGCAATACTCCTGCGATGTGGAACAGATGGCCGCGCGCTATATCAATCCCGACAAAGGGGTTGCCAGCGTTGAGGATGCCCTGGCCGGTGCTCGCGACATCATAGCCGAGCGCGTCAGCGAAAACGCCCAGGCCCGCAACCGCATCCGCGGCCTCTTCAGGCGCAGCGCCATGCTCAGCTCCAAAGTGGTCAAGAACAAAGAGGAGGAAGCCGGCAAATACGAGTCGTGGTTCGACTGGAAAGAGAACGCCATGCGCGCTCCCTCGCACCGCATCCTTGCCCTCTTCCGTGGCGAGACCGAGGGGCTGCTCCGTGTCCATGTCCTGCCCGACGACGACCAACCCGCCTACGACACACTGGAAAGACAGTTTGTCCACGGCAACTATGCATCGACCGAACAGGTGCGCCTTGCCGTACACGACGGATACAAACGCTTGCTCCAACCCTCCATCGAGACAGAATATTACAACCTCCTCAAAGAGAAAGCCGACAAAGAGGCCATACGCGTCTTTGCCGAGAACCTGCGCCAGCTGCTCTTGGCATCACCCCTTGGGCAGAAACGCATCCTGGCCATCGACCCCGGCTTCCGCACCGGCTGCAAAACCGTCTGCCTCGATGCTCAGGGGCAACTGCTCCACAACGAAACCATTTATCCGTTCACCTCTGTACGCGAAGAACGGGCCGCCATCTCCAAACTCGAAGCCCTTGTCGAGGCCTTCCACATCGAGGCCATCGCCATCGGCAATGGCACCGCAGGCCGCGAGACCGAGGAAGTTGTCAAACGCTGCCACTTCAAAGGCAAGGTCATCGCTGTCATGGTCAGCGAGAACGGAGCCTCGGTCTACAGTGCTTCCGAGCTGGCCCGCCGCGAGTTCCCGGAATATGATGTCACCGTACGCGGTGCCGTCAGCATTGGCCGCCGCCTCATGGACCCCCTCAGCGAACTGGTGAAAATCGACCCCAAGAGCATCGGCGTGGGGCAATACCAGCACGATGTCAACCAGACCCTCCTGCAGGAGAGCCTCAACGACGTGGTGGTGAGCTGTGTCAACAGCGTGGGTGTGGAGCTCAACACCGCCAGCCGCGAACTGCTCAGCTATGTCAGCGGCATTGGTCCCGCACTGGCCGGCAAAATTGTCGAGCACCGCAACCTCGAAGGGGCCTTCCGCTCACGCCGGGAGCTGAAGAAAGTGGAACGCCTCGGCGACAAAGCCTTCGAGCAGTGTGCCGGATTCCTCCGCGTGAGAGAGAGCGACAACCCGCTTGACCGCAGTGCCGTGCACCCCGAGCGCTATGCACTTGTTGAGCAGATGGCCTCCGACCTCGGCACCACTGTCCAGCAGCTCATGGACGACAAAGCCCTGCGCGAAAAAATCGACATCAACCGCTACGTCTCCGCCGACTGCGGCCTGCCCACCCTGCAGGACATCATGAAAGAACTGGACAAGCCCGGCCTCGACCCCCGTGCCAAGTTCGAGATATTCGAGTTCGACAAGAACGTCACCCGCATCGAAGACGTAAAAGAGGGCATGGAGCTGCCCGGCATTGTCACCAACATCACCGCCTTCGGTGCTTTTGTCGACATCGGCGTGCACCAGGACGGGCTGGTGCACATCAGCCAGCTGGCCAACCGCCGGGTGAACGACCCCTCCGAAGTGGTGCACCTGCACCAGCATGTGCGCGTCCGTGTGCTCGAAGTGGATTTGCGCCGCCGACGCATCTCCCTTTCCATGAAAGGGGTCTAATCCCATAAGCGAGGGGTTCGCAGCAATGCCGCGAACCCCTCTTTCTTTTCCACAAATCCGACAGTCATGCTTTCGGCTTCAGGATAACGAAGGGTATCAGAATCTCCTCCATCGAGATGCCGCCATGCTGGAAAGTGTTCATATAGTACTGCACATACTGGTTGTAGTTGTTGGGGTAGGCAAAAAAGTCGTTGCCGTGGCAGAAGATATAGGGCGACGTGATGTGGCGGCGGGGCAGGAATATCTTGGCGGGATCCTTTACTTCAAACACCTCCTTGGGGTTATAGTCCAGCAGACGGCCCTGCTTATAGCGCAGATTGACACTGACGCTGGCATCCCCCTTCACCTTCACCGGACGGTCTATGCGCACTGAGCCATGGTCGGTGGTGACAATGATGTTGACATCGCGTCCTGCAAGGGCTTTGAACACCTCGGCCATCGGCGAATGCTCAAACCAGCTCAGGGTTACCGAGCGGTAGGCTTTCTCGTCGACAGCCAGCTCCCGCACAATATTGGAGTCGGTGCGGGCGTGCGACAGCATGTCCACAAAGTTGTAGATAATCACATTCAGCCTGTTGTTCAACAGGTTGGGAATGCCCTCCACCAACTTGCGGCCATACTGTGCATTGAGCACCTTGTTGTACGAATGCTTGATGTTCAATCCGTGCCGGCGCAGATTCTCGTCGAGCAGTTCATTCTCGTATTGGTTCTTGAATCCCTCCTGGTCCTCGTTGACCCAATACTGCGGATACTTGCGCTCGATTTCCGACGGCATCAGCCCGCCGAACATAGCGTTGCGGGCAAACTGGGTGGTGGTGGGGATGATGCTGTAGTACATCCCGTCCTCCTCCGTGCGGAGATACTGCTCCATGGCAGGCTGCAGGTATTTCCATTGGTCGTAGCGGAAATTGTCGATGACTATCAGGAATGTCGGGCGGTTCTCCTTGAGCAGGGGGAAGAGCTTGTCGCGCAGCACGGTGGTGCTGAGCAAGGGTTTGTCGGTAGTGGTGTTGGGGTTGCTCAGCCAGTCCACATAGTTCCGTTCATAGAACTTGCAGAACAACTGGTTGGCCTCGGCCTTCTGCGAGGAGAAAATCTCGTGGATGTTGTCGTCGTCCGTGCCGCTCAGTTCCAAGTCCCAGTACACCAGCTTGCGATACAGCTGAATCCACTCGCCGTGGCTCAGCCGCCCGGAGAGCTCCATGCCTATCTCGCGGAACTGTTGCTGGTAGGTCATCGTGCTGCGCTCGCTCTGCAGCCGCCGCGCTTCGGTGTGCTTCTTGATGACCATAAGTATCTGGTTGGGGTTCACCGGCTTGATAAGATAGTCGCTGATTTTGCTGCCGAGGGCCTCGTCCATGATGTGCTCCTCCTCGCTCTTGGTAATCATGACAACCGGCACATGGGGGTGGCGGGTTTTAATCTGGCTGAGGGTGTCCAGGCCGCTCAATCCCGGCATGTTCTCGTCCAAAAAGACAATGTCTATACTCTTGCCGTGTTCATCAAGCGCGTCGAGGGCCTCGGTGCCGCTCATCACTGGAATGACGGCATAGCCGCGCTCCTCGAGAAAAAGGATGTGGGGTTTCAGCAGGTCGATTTCGTCATCGGCCCATAGTATCGTTATTTTTTCCATGCCCTCATAACGCGGCATTGGCGCTTTTATTGTGCGGGCAACAACGCAGCCCAGAGCCCCGGTTGATAAATTTATGCAGCAGAAAACACGCCATGTCGTGAAAAATACGTATATTTGCAAATTTGTCAAAGATATGCTGCTGACAGATATATATACAAACTCACAGATAGTTGCGCAAATCGACAGCCTCCTCGCTGCCGGCCGCGACCGAATCCATGCCACCGGCATGACAGGTTCCCTGTCGGCGGCAGTGGCCGCTGCCATGGCCGTGCAACAACCCGACCGCAGCCAGCTCATCATCACCGGCAACAAAGAGGAAGCCTACTACCTGCTCAACGACATCGAGATGATGCTCGACGAGGCCGATGCCGACCTGGAGCAGAAACGCGCCCTCCTCTTCCCCTCCTCCCTGCGCAAACCCCGAAAGAAAGCCGCACAGGGCGAGACGGCCCCCGACCGTCCCGTTGCCGTGGACGACGACGGGGGCGACCTCTTCGCCACCGACAATGCCAACATCCTGCAGCGGAGCGAAGTGGTCAAGCAGCTCAATTCCGGCCGCTGCCTCACCGTGGTCACCTATCCCGAAGCGCTGTTTGAAAAAGTGGTCTCGTCGCGCACCCTCACCCGCAACACCCTCCGCATAGCCAAAGGCGCCCAAATCGAAATCGACTTCATCATCGACGTGCTGCAGGACTACGGCTTCGAGCGCGTGGATTTCGTGGTGGACCCCGGCCAATACGCCGTGCGCGGCGGCATTGTCGACGTCTTCTCCTTTGCCAACGAGAACCCCTTCCGCATCGAGTTCTTCGACAACACCGTCGAATCCCTCCGCACCTTCGACCCCGTGTCGCAGCTTTCTGTCAAGCAGTTCGACAACATCAGCGTGCTGCCCAACATGGAACGGCGCGCACAGGACACCGTCACCGTCGAAGAGAAAGTGCCGCTACTGCACTACTTCGGCAGCAACGACCTCGTGTGGGTGCAGGGGCTTATGTTCGTCAGCGAAACCATCCAGACCCTCTTTGCCAACACCGGACAGGATGCCCTGCACTACTGCTCCGCCAACGAGTTCCTCAAGGCGCTCCTGCGCTGCCGCATCATCGAGCAAGGCAACAGCAGCTACTTCTCCAACGCCGCCAACGTGGAGACCCATTCGCAGCCCCAGCCGGCCTTCAACAAGCAGTTCGGCCTGCTCATGGACACTCTCTCCCAATACCGCGACCGGGGCTACCGCCTCATCATCACCGTTGCCAACGACCAGCAGCAGCGGAGACTCGAAAAAGTCTTTGCCGGCAACAGCCCCACCGTCGATACCATCGCCATCGCCAACGGCCAGGGGGTACACTTCGACCACCTCATCGAGTATGTCGAGTTCCTCCAATGCCAGCCCAACCACGGCTTTATCGACGACGACGAACACATCGTCTGCTTCACCGACCACGAAATATTCGAGCGCTACCACAAATACACCGTCCGCGACCTGCGCGACACCCACCAGGCGCTCACCCTCAAAGAACTCTTCGAGCTCAAACCCGGCGACTACGTCACCCACATCGACTATGGCGTAGGCCGCTTCAGCGGGCTGGAGAAAGTCACCACCAACGGCCACACCCAGGAGGTGATACGTCTCATCTACAAAAACAACGACACCCTCTACATCAGCATCCACGGCCTGCACAAGATAAGCCGCTATGTAGGCAAAGAAGGCACCGCCCCCACTCTTAACCGCTTGGGCAGCAACACCTGGCAGGTCCTCAAGCAAAAAACCAAGAGGCAGGTCAAGGACATCGCCAAAGACCTCATCGCACTCTATGCCAAGCGCAAGGCATCGCAAGGCTATGCCTACAGCCCCGACAGCTATCTGCAGCAGCAACTCGAAGCCTCCTTCTTCTACGAGGACACCCCCGACCAGCTCAAAGCCACCCAGGATGTCAAACACGACATG
>JAEEGJ010007363.1_pt1 | contig 31662 bp, 32 predicted proteins | sample 8958761 | NCBI WGS metagenome assembly JAEEGJ01 (sample SAMN16246546, study PRJNA631951) | gut metagenome | biome: gut microbiome; feature: rumen; material: RS-attached | host: Bos | place: Iran: Karaj | collected 2018-10
ATACCGGTGGTGTTGGAGACAAATCATAATAGTCCATCTCTGCTATTGGCAGACAAAAGTATTCCATCTGGTCATAGCTCGTATAGAGTCGTGAAAGCACATCGTTATGCTCGTAGATCCACCGCTTTACATCATCATCCACATTAAAGTTCACCATCCCTGAACACCGAACAGAGATATTACCTTCATAAGCCAGTATTTCAACATTGGGATTCTGGCGTAACTCGTGCCAAACGGCTTTCTTGGCAGAAGTGGCAAAGTAGAGCACATGCCCTTCCTGCTTCATAATTTGGAAGATGCGTAACTTTGGCAGATTGCCCTCGCTGGTTGCAAGGGCAATCTCTTTGTGTTCTTTCAGAAACTGAATAGCTTTGTCGAACATCTCGATTACCATTTCAGTTCTTCCTGCAGGATAGTTCCATCGGTCATGGGGCTGTCAGCCTCGGTGAAGGCATTGGCCTTGTACTGGATGCAGAGCATAGTCAGGTTCTCGCTGCCGGTGTTCTTCAGCGCACGCTTACCATCGGGAGCCACACGTATAATGGTACCCTCGCTGACAGGGAAAATCTCACCATCTACTTGATACTGGCCTTCGCCCTTCAGGATAATGTAAAGTTCCTCGTGAGTCTTGTGGGTGTGCAGGAAACCGCTGTCCTGACCAGGAACGAGTGTCTGGAAACTCAGTTCGCTGCCTGTAGCACCTACGGCCTGACCTGCGAACACCTTACCCTGAATGGTTACTTTCGGTCCCATCGGAAGCACATGCTCGATAATCTCACTCATCTTACCTACGCTTACAGCGCTGAAGTTCTTACCACTCTTAATTGTTTCAATCTGTTTCATAATTCTTATACGTTTAAAATATTATTTACTGGGTGCAAGGACAGTGCAAACCGAATGCAGAAAGCTTGCTTTATGCTGAGGTGCAGCCTGTCCTCGCGGTGCAATTATCTCGAATTGCACCGCAAAGGTACGGCAACTTTTTCATTCCCACAAGAAGGCACTTTTAGGTGACATAGTTACCAAAAAGTAGGAATTGTGATGTTATCGGACTTCTGCGAAAGTGACGTTAACTTAGATTAACTAAGTATAATTTGGTAATTCGGTAACTATTGGTTACCTTTGCACTAAAATCATGAATTATGGCAGATATTAAAGCAGAGTATTTGGCTTGTCCAATCAGGCAAGTAGTGAGTCGTTTCGGCGACAAGTGGTCCATGCTGGTGCTCTATATGCTTCACACCAGCGAGACGGGCGTATTACGCTTCAATGAGATCCGCCGTCTGATGACGGACTGTTCTCAGAAGATGCTGTCGCAGACGCTGAAGAATCTGGAGCAGAGTCACCTTGTTCATCGTGAGGTCTATCCAGAGGTACCTCCCCGTGTGGAGTATTCACTGACTGATACAGGCAAATCATTGATGCCTGCGCTCACGGCTCTGATAGCCTGGGGCAAGGAGCATTTCAATGAAGTGGTAACAGATTAACATTTGGGTTATCAATGACGTTACGAGAACTCATACAGTCAGTAGATTCTGAGCAATACAGCGACTCACCATTATTTCAGAAACTGCGTGAGACTAAGCCTGAATACGGTTCAAACAAACGTATTCAGGTGAAGCTGGTTGATGGTGAAATAGCTATTACCAATGTTCATGTAGGATCGATGGGTGACATTATCACTTATCCCATTGACGTTGACCCAGACCTGAACATATCCAAAGTGCAGCTTCTCGATGCCATTCTACATGAGCTATCCTCCAATGGCTTCAGCGACTCTGAGAAGTCTGATTTCTGGGATGACTTTGATAACCTTCAAAAAGCAAAGATAGTAAGATGAATCTCCCCAAGTTCATAATAACAATGGATGGCTACCTCCGTCTTGGAATGGTCAATCAGCATAAAGACCTGCTGAAACCAGGCGATTCTTGCCTTGGCGGTGGATATTATGTGTTTGATTTCGTATCAAATCGCATCATTCTAGACAGAGAATCATACGACTTTGGCCGTCCTAAGTGGCATCTGCTGGAGGTACTGAAAGTACCCTCAACCTACCGAGGTCTTCTGATAGTGTACAAGTATGACGACGGTTTTCACGAAGACGTTAATGTCAGTGAGGAACTGAAAATAGAATATTATGACTAGGCGTATGACAGAGAAAGAGAAAATGTTGGCGGGTGAGGTTTATTCTGCCGTTGACCCGGAACTGATAGAAGAACTGATGGCGACAAGAGAGATTCTTTATGAATACAATTCCCTGCGCCCGTCTGAAACCCAGCGGATGAAGAAAATCCTGAAGGGCTTGCTTGGTCATGTGGCAGATGATAAGTTTCTCATCAACCAGCCGTTTCGTTGCGACTATGGTAAACAGATAAGCATCGGCAAGCGGTTCTTTGCCAACTTCAACTTCACCGTCCTCGATGAAGCCTGTGTCACCATTGGCGATGACTGTTTCATCGGCCCTAATGTCAGCATCTACACCGCCTGTCATAGCACCGATCCAGTGGAGCGCAACAGTCGTCAGGAATGGGCAAAGCCTGTCACCATTGGTCATAATGTATGGATTGGAGGTAGCGTGACAATCCTTCCTGGAGTCAACATCGGCGATAATGTCACCATCGGAGCCGGCTCCGTCGTGGTTGGTGATATTCCGCCAAATACCGTTGCCGTAGGAAGCCCTTGTAAGGTCATAAAGAATCTATGAAAGACTTTGATTCCATCTGGCGCACTCAGGATGAAATCATTGAAATAACAGGGGGACGGTTCTTTTGTTACATCCAAAGTTTTTGCCATGAAAATTTGGAGGGTTCGGTTTTTCTTTGTACTTTTGCAGCAGTTAATTCATAAATTTAATACACAGTAGGAACCGTCCCTACTGTGTATGGACCTCTTTTTTTGTGATTTCGGGCTTATTGTTTATTAACGGTTGAGGAGGAGATTTAAGGTTTGTATACAGTTGGTTTAACATTCGTTTTATTACAAATATTACAATTATTACATTACAAATTGGTTATTTTGGTTTGTTTGGGAAGCGGCTTGGGGGGTAGAAAGGAAGAGAGAGATTAATTTATATATTTATTTATTAATATATATATTAACCTATATATATATATATATATTTATATATAGGTTAAAAATCTCTGCTTACCCAGCAGCGGCCGGGTTTGAAAAAACTGAAATTGTAATGTAATAATTGTAATATTTGTAATGTTTTTGGCACCATCCCTACCCTAACCTTCTGAGTTCAAGGCTTTTACAATGATTTTCAGTTCATTAGGCAGTACATACCGCCGGTTGCTCCTGAACAATCCCATCAGTTGACCCTGCTTTTGGCAGAGTTCGGATATCAGATTCCAGGCGTACTTTTGCGACAGCTGAGGAAAGATGATCTCAGCTATTTCCTTCTTGGTGTAAATTCTATTCCAATCCCATTCTGTCATACTCAAAATCTCCTTTATTATATATACAAATATATAAAATAAATTCGAAATAGACAAATTTGTGTTAATGTCTTTTAATTGGGAGAATTTGAGCCTACGATTATATGACATTTGTTGGAATCATTCATTATTTGTAGTATCTTTGCATTTGAAAATGCGAGAACAGGCTGCACCTCAGCCGCTCGGCGACGAAGGAGACGCTTGCCTAAGCAAGAATTAGAGTGCACTCTATTGCATTCGGTTTGCACTGTCCTTGCATTGTAATCCGGTGAGCGTGGCGAAATTCTACGCGAGAGCACCCGAAAGAGTCTGCGAGTCCTAGCACCAAAGTGTGTGAAAGCCGGCAGGGATGTGCGCAAGACCAGGGAAGTTTCGGAAAGAAAAACGGCAGTAATCCGGAAGTAACGCCTAAAAATATTTAGAGATATGGCAGTTAGACAAATTCAATTTCCGATAGTTTACAAGCAGAATCAGAACGCTGAGAGCTCTGGTTACGGCAAGTACTATCCTTATGCATGGAAGCCAGACACCCTGACTCTCCGTGGACTGATTGAGCGCGTGGCCATGGACCAGTCGGTCTATTCGCGCGACATCGTAGAGGGTGTGATCCAGCGCCTGACGAAGGTGATGGTAGAGTTGCTCCAGGCTGGTCAGCCCGTGAAGTGGGACGGTCTGGGAACGTTCACTCCTACCGTGGAGAGTGTGAAGGGCGGCTATTCCGAGGCCCAGATCAAGGCGGGTGTCAGTGTGCGCGACGTGATCGCCGGTGTGCACATCCGCTTCATCCCCGAGAACGAGAAGGGCGAGGAGATCACCTCGCGCAAGTTCAAGGATCTCGTCACCTTCATGGTGGAGGGTATCGCCCTGCGCGTGGAGGTCGGCCAGACCGCTACCGGCAAGAAGAAGTATGCCACCAATATCCAGAGCATCGAGGATTTCCGCAGTGACAACAGCGCTGCTGGCAACAGTGGATCGTCTTCGGGTTCAAACGGTGGTAACAGTGGTAGCCAGAACGGCGGCACCCAGAGCGGTGGTGACAACAGTGGCTCACAGGGTCAGCAGAACCAGCAGAGCGGTTATGCGCTGACTATTGCAACGAGCGGTAGTGGAACTGCAACCGTCACTCATGATGGCAATGCTGTGACCTCTGGTGCAACCCTCAATGAGGACGATGAGGTGGAGATCAGCATCACGCCCGCAGAGGGTCAGGTGCCTACCGCATCGATCAACAGTTCGAGCATCGAGCTGACTGAGGACAACGGTGTCTACACCGGTAGCTTCGCTATGCCCGGACAGGCTTCTGCTCTCGTGATCAGCACGGGCGTCAGCGGTGAAGGCGGAGATGGTGGCGAAGGCTTGGACAAAGACTAGCGCTGCGCGCAAGTCTAGTGAATAGTGAATAGTATAGGTAGTAGTTATGAAAAGGCGAATTATTGAGATTGTGGCGAAGGTGACAGTAGCTGCGCTCACGGCATTTCTGACAGCGATTACCACTACGAGCTGTATGGGATATGGGCCTATTGCGCTCTAGGGAGCGCTGCAAATCACAGGGGTCAGGCACACACTGATAGATCAAAGATGCTATCATCGGTGCCAGACCCCGTGATTCACAAAAAAGATCCCCGCCGGTTGGCGGGGATTCTTTATTAGGAGTTCTAGCGTTTGAGGAGGTTGAGGGGCGATTGGGGTTTGAGGACGTTGTTGGCCTTGGTCTGCTGGGCCTTGACAGGAGCAGACAGGGTGGCCTTGATGTCCTGGGCAGAGGCTGCCACGAGGAACTGATATTCGCCCTCGGCAACTACCCATGCCGATGCTGCCTCGTCGAAGGAAGCCAGGTCGGCCGTCTTCACGGTGAGTGTCAGCGTCTCGCTCTCGCCAGCCTTCAGAGCCTTGGTCTTGGCAAAGGCCTTGAGTTCCTTGGCGGGTTTGTTGGCTGCCTTGGCATCGGGTGCAGCGATGTAGAGTTCTACGACCTCCTTACCCTCACGCTCACCGGTGTTCTTGACGGTGACGGTAACGGTGATGGCATCGTCCGTCTGGCTGATCTTGGCATCGCTATACTCGAAGGTGGTGTAGCTCAGACCGAAGCCGAAGGGATAGCTGACGGGCACCTCGAACGAATCGAAGTAACGGTAGCCGACATAGATATCCTCCTCGTATTCGGTATAGTCGACATTGCGCACATTGGCACTCTTGGCACCCTGATTGGTCATGTCGATACGCGGATCCTGGTCGATGGGGAAATTCTTCGACGAATAGGCATCGGAGAACTTGACGGGCCACGTCATGGTGAACTTGCCCGAGGGCGACTGTTTGCCGCTGAGCACGTCGACCACGCTGTTGCCGCCCTCCTGACCTGCCTGCCAGGCGCAGAGGATGGCATCGGGCAGCTCCTTCCACGAGGCGGTCTCGATGACACCACCGATATTCAGCAGTACCACCACCTGTTTGCCAGCCTTGTGATAGACATCGCACACCTGCTCGACGAGCTTGCGCTCAGAGTCGCTGAGGTTGAAGTTGGAGATGTTACGATCGAGGAACTCGCCAGAGATACGTCCGAGGGTAATCACGGCGATATCGGATGCTTCAGCCTGCTTGGCGAGCTCGTCGGCGCTGAAGAGCTTCTCTGCAGGCAGTGATCCCGGCATGAAGCGGGCGAGCATAGCAGCCTGCTTGTCTTTTTTCTCCATCTCTGCAATCTCCTTCTCCTTGGCAGCCTTACAGTCGTTCAGATAGGTCTCGTATGCGGTCTTCAGGTCGTCGGAAACGGTATAGCCACCATTCTTCAGACCATCGAGCAGCGACACCACATAGGCGTGGTTGACATTGCCCGAGCCTGTGCCGCCAGCGATGAAGTCATAAGAGGTGATGCCATAGAGGGCCACGTTCTTGATCTTCTCGGTGAAGGGCAGTACGCCGCCATTCTTCATGAGGACCATTCCTTCGGCAGCCGACTGGCGTGTGACCTCGGCATGGGCCTTGAGGTCGGGCTTGTTGGAATACTGATAACCCTGATAGCGCGGACTCTTCTCGATGAGGTTCAGGATGCGCTGGACATTGCGGTCGAGGTCGGCCTCAGAGAGCTTGCCGCTCTTGACACCAGCCACGATGGAGTCGAACTGCTCGGCCTTGCCCGGCTGCAGCATATCGTTGCCCGCCCACATCTGGACAGCACCGTCCTTACCACCGAACCAGTCGGTCATGACCGTTCCCTCGTAGCCCCACTCGTCGCGCAGGATGGTCTGCACCAGGTCCTTGCTTTCGGAAGTGTACGTACCATTAATATAATTATAAGAGGTCATCACGGTCCAGGGCTTGCTCTCCTTGATGGCGATCTCGAAACCCTTGAGATAGATCTCGCGCAGGGCACGCTGGGAGATGCGGGCATCGGTATTCATGCGGTTGGTCTCCTGGTTGTTGGCAGCGAAGTGCTTGATGCTCGTGCCGACATCGTTCTTCTGTACACCGGTGATATAGGCGCCAGCGGTCTTTCCGGCCACCACGGGATCCTCACTGTAGTACTCGAAGTTACGGCCGCAGAGGGGGTTACGCATGATGTTCAGGGCAGGCGCCAGCAGCACGTCGGCACCATACTCCTTGACCTCCTCGCCGATGGCCTGTCCCACCTGCTCGACGAGAGCGGTGTTCCACGTAGAGGCCAGCAGGGTGCCAATGGGGAAATGGGTGCAGTAATAGGTGGCGGAGTCACCCTCGCGTGTAGCGTCGATACGCAGTCCGGCAGGTCCGTCAGCCAGCACGATGGCGGGGATGCCCAGCGAGTCGAGGGGATAAGTGGTACCAGCGGCACCGGGGACAAGATTCTTCGTGGCACCGATGACGGCATCGTCGCCAGAGAATCCTGCCATACCAGTACCAATCACAAAGTGGGCTTTGTCCTCGAGCGACATGCGGCTCATCACTTCCTCTTGATTGATCACGTTCTTAGTCACTTTGTCGGTTGAGGTACATCCCACGACGAGGGCGGCCATACCGACGGCAATAATCATAGATTTCTTCATTGTTGGTGGGGTTTTTAGTTTTGTTTCTTAGAAGGGCAGATCGTCGGCACTGTTCTCTGCGGGAGCAGCCTCAGGAGCCGGGGGGAAGGGAGCAGCAGCGGCAGCATCGGGCTGGGCCTGTGTCGGCGGGAAGGGCGATGCCACGGGGGCGGCTACGGGCACCTGACCACGGATGACGTTGTAGGCGCGGACTTCATTGAACCAACGGCCCTGGTACTCGTGGGCGTCGATGTCGAACTGGATGGTGAGGTCTTCACCGTTCTGGATGTTGAACTGTTTGATACGGTCCTCTCCGAAGAGACGGAACACACAGCGGCGCGGATACTGTCCGGGCACCTCGATGACATACTCCTGAGACATCCAAGGGTTACCTGTACGGTTTGAAACACCACTGTTGGCCGGTAATACGGCAATAATCTTTCCTGTTAATTCCATTGTCTTAAATGTTTATATTTGTTGTTTTTACTCGTTTCGCTCGGCGAAATTACTAAAAATAGTTTGAAACCCGAAAAAATATCGCCATTTTTTTGTTTATAACAACGTTTTTTTGTAATTTTGTCGTCAAATCAGAAGTAATTAAAAACAAATAGACTACATAATTATGAGATTTACATTATCAAGTTCAGCTCTGAGCAGCAAGCTCGCAGCACTTTCGAAAGTGATTAACAGCAAAAACGCCCTCCCCATTCTGGGCGATTTCGTATTCGACATCGAAGACCAGGTGCTCACCCTCACCGCCTCTGACGGCGAGAACACCATGCGTACCATCATCGGTCTGACCGACAGCGACGGCAACGGCCGTTTCGCCATCGGCAACCACGACCTGCTGGAAGCTGTGAAGGGTATCTCAGAGCAGCCCATCACCTTTGATGCCAACCAGGAGCAGAACCTCGTGAAGATCAGCTATCAGAACGGTCTGTTCTCGCTGCCCATCGAGAATGCCGACGAGTTCCCCATGGCGATGCCTATCGGCGACGGTGCCTTTGAGATTGCCGTTCCCAACACGGTGCTGGCAGAGAACCTGAACCGCACGATCTTCGCCACCGCACAGGACGAGCTGCGCCCCGTGATGAACGGTATCTACTTCGACCTGACCCCCGACTGTCTGGCAGTGGTGGCCAGCGACGGTCATAAGCTGGTGCGCAACAAGATCTTCACCATCAAGAGCGACCAGCCTGCCGCCTTTATCCTGCCGAAGAAGCCCGCCAACCTGTTGAAGAACCTGCTGGGCAAGGACGGTGGCGACGTGGTGATCCGTTTCGACGACCGCAATGCGGAGGTGGAGTTCGACGAGGGCAGCATCCAGTGCCGTCTCATCGAGGGCAGATATCCCAACTACAACTCGGTGATTCCGCAGAACAATCCCAACGAGCTGCGTGTGGACCGTCTGGGACTGTTAGCTGCCCTGCGCCGTGTGCAGCCCTTCGCCAACGAGTCGAGCAACCTGATCCGCTTCCATGTGGAGGGCAACGTGCTGCAACTGGATGCCGAGGACTACGACTATTCGAAGACCGCCACCGAGCGTATGCAGTGTGAGTATAACGGCAAGGCGATGAGCATCGGATTCAAGGGCGCATCGTTTATCGAGATCCTGAGCAACTTTGATTGTCCGGAGATCATCATCCAGCTGGCTGATCCCAGTCGTGCAGGACTGGTGCTGCCCTCTGAGCAGCCCGAGAACCAGGATGTGCTGATGTTGATGATGCCAATGCTCATAAATGATTAATGCATAATTCATAATGCATAATTCATAATATGAAACTGAATTTGAATAAGCCTCTGGTCATTTTTGACCTGGAGACGACCGGACTGGATCTGGTGAAGGACCGTGTGATACAGATATCCTATATCAAGGTGTATCCCGACGGCAAGGAAGAGCGAGGCGACGAACTGATCAACCCCGAGAAACATATCGAGCCCATCATCACACAGTTGACGGGCATCAGCGACGAGACCGTGAAGGACAAGCCCACCTTCAAACAGCTGGCACAGACGCTGGCAGATAAGTTTGCGGGCAGCGACTTTGCGGGCTTCAACTCGAACAACTTTGATATCCCCCTGCTGGCAGAGGAATTCCTGAGAGCAGGCATCGACTTCGACTTCTCGAAAAGCAAGCTGATTGACGCCTGTGCCATCTTCCGTAAGATGGAGCGCAGAAACCTGGCCTCCGCCTATAAGTTCTATTGCGGACGCAAGATGGAGGAAGACTTCGAGGCCCACCGTGCTGATCAGGATACGGAGGCTACCTACCGCGTGCTGATGGGACAGTTGGATAAATACGCCCCCGGTGCCAACGAGGATCCCGAGAAGGTGCTGGAGAACGATATGCAAAAGCTGGCCGAGTTCTCGAAGATGAACAAGAACGTGGACTTCGCAGGACGTATCGTCTGGAGCGAGGTGAAGGATGCTGCGGGTAAGCCCGTGCTCGACGAGAAGGGCGAGCCCAAGATGATCGAGGTGTTTAACTTCGGAAAATACAAGGGCATGCCTGTGATTGATGCGCTGAAGCGTGATCCCGGCTACTATGGCTGGATCCTGCAGGGAGACTTTACTTACAACACAAAGCAGGTCTTAACACGCATCCGTCTGGCGGAAGCCAAGCTATAGTTATGAAACGCATCCTGGGTCTACTATTCACTATTCACTGTTCACTATTCACTGGCTCTGCCCAAGAGCTTCAGGTGAAGGTGACGATTAACCACAGTCAGATATCGGGTACCGACAAATCGGTGTTCGACAACCTGCAGCAGACGCTGGAGCAGTTTATCAACGACCGGCAGTGGACGGAACTGCAGTTCCAGGAGAACGAGCGCATACAGTGTAACCTGAACCTCACCGTGCAGAAATACAACCGCGATGAGAGTCAGTTTGAGTGTACGGCGCTGATCCAGGCCAACCGTCCGGTGTACAACGCCAGCTACACCACCACCTTATATAATAATAGGGACGCGAACTTCCACTTCCAATTCGCACAGTTTGACCAGCTGAACTTCACCGAGCAGACGATAGACAACCAGTTGACCGCTCTCTTGGCCTACTATGCCTATCTGATCATCGGACTCGACCTCGACAGCTTCTCACCCCTCGGCGGAACAGATGTGCTGCAGAGGTGCATGCAGTTGGTGAACAACGCCCAGGACCTGGGCTATCCCGGATGGAAGTCGTTTGAGGACTCGCGTAACCGCTTTGCCATCATCAACGACTATCTCGACGAGCAGATGAAGCCCTTCCGTCAGCTGCAGTACGACTACTACCGCAAAGGCCTCGACGAGATGGCCAACAATGCGGAGCGCGGACGCACGGAGATATCCACCGCCCTCGAGGAGCAGTTGAAGAAAGCCCATGACAACAAACCACTCAGTCTGTTGCCACAGATATGGACGGACTACAAGAAAGACGAGCTGGTGAATATCTACAAGGGCAAGGGCACCCAGAAGGAGAAGCAGGCCGTATATGAGCTGCTGAGCAGCATCAACGCCTCGCAGAACACCGCCTGGGAGAAGATTAACAACTAAAGAGAAATATGCTGAAGCATCTCTATATCAAGAACTTCGCACTGATTGACATCCTGGATATCGACCTGTATCCAGGATTCTCTGTCATCACCGGTGAGACGGGAGCCGGCAAGAGCATCGTGCTCGGTGCCATCGGACTGTTGCTGGGACAGAGAGCCGACCTGAAGACCTTGAAACAAGGCGCCGACCGTTGTGTGATAGAGGCCCACTTCGACCTCTCACGCTATCAGATGGAGGCCTTCTTCGAGGAAAACGACATAGAATATGATGCGGAGGACTGTATCATCCGCAGGGAACTGACGGCAGCCGGCAAGAGTCGGGCATTTATCAACGACACCCCCGTGCAGCTGTCGATGCTCAAAGAACTCGGCGAGCGCCTCGTGGATGTACATTCACAGCACCAGAACCTGTTGCTGAACAAGCAGGATTTCCAGATGAGCGTGCTCGACATCATTGCCGACGACGCCAAGCAACTGACGGCCTATCAGGAGAGCTATAATGCCTATCACCAGGCTGCCAACGAACTGGAGGCGCTGAAGGAAGAGATAGAGCGCAACCGAAAGAATGTGGATTTTCTGCAGTTTCAGTATCAGGAACTGGCAGATGCCCGACTGCAGCCAGACGAGCAGGAGGAACTGGAACAGAAGAGTGAGACGATGACCCACTCGGAGGAGATCAAGAGTGCCCTCTACGAGGCCGACAATGCTCTGCAGGCAGATGAAACGGGTATCGTGACGCAGCTGCGCAGTGCGATGAATGCGCTGAAAGGCATCGGACGCGTGCTGCCAGAGGCAGAGGAGCTGGCCACACGTATGGACAGCACCTATATCGAACTGAAGGATATCGCCGGGGAGGTAAGCGGACTGATGGACGACGTGGACTTTGATCCTGCGGAACTCGACACCGTGAACGAACGTCTGGACCGTCTCTACGACCTGCAGAAGAAATACCATGCGGAGGATACCGAAGCGCTAATAGCCCAGCGGGATTCGCTGCAACAACAATTGGAGAATCTGGACAACAGCGACGAGGCCCTGCGGGAGCGTGAGCAACAAGTCGCGCAGTTGAAGACACAGTGTCAGCAGCTGGCTGATGCACTGACGAAACTGCGTATGAAGGCCGCGAAGACCGTAGAGAAAGAGATGCAACAACGACTCGTTCCCCTGGGGATGCCGAATATCCGTTTCCAGATCAGCATCACCCAAGAAGGTCTGGCGGCCAATGGTCAGGACAAGGTGGCCTATCTCTTCTCGGCCAACACCTCCACCCCACTCCAACCTGTGTCGCAGGTGGCTTCGGGTGGTGAGATCGCCCGTGTGATGCTCGCCCTGAAGGCGATGATCAGCGGGGCTGTGAAACTGCCCACCATCATCTTCGACGAGATCGATACGGGTGTGAGCGGAAAAATTGCCGAGAAGATGGCGGAGATCATGCACGAGATGGGTAGTCATGAGCGCCAGGTGATCAGCATCACCCACCTGCCCCAGATAGCTGCTCTGGGAGCCGCCCATTATAAGGTAGAGAAAGAAGAGACGGCGCAAGGCACCACCAGTAAGATGGCGCTGCTGACACCCGAAGAGCGCATCACTGAGATCGCACAGATGCTCAGTGGCAGTAAGGTGACGGACGCCGCCATTCAAAACGCAAAAGATCTTTTAAAAGTAAAAAAGTAAAAAGGTAAAAAAGTAAAAAATGAAGATCATGAAGAATATAAATTATAGAATGGTAATAAGGAGGGTATTTGTTTTTTTACCCTTTTACCTTTTTACCTTCTTACCTTTATCTGCCCAGCCCAGCTGGACGAAAAATGCCAGCAAATCGGTGTTTACCCTGAAGACCTTCGCTGCCGACGGCTCGTTGATAGCCAGCAGCAACGGTTTCTTTACAGGCAGCAACGGTGAGGCCATCAGCAACTTTACCCCCTTCAAGGGCGCTGCACGGGCCGTGATCATCGATGCCTCGGGTAAGGAGATGGCAGTGAGTGCGATGATCGGTGCCAACGATATGTATGATGTGGCGAAGTTCCGTGTGGCGGGAAAGACCCGTCCGCTGGCAGTTGCCCAGGGCATCGCACAGAGCGGTGAGAGCGTATGGCTGTTGCCCTATCTAGAGACGAAGAATCTGTCAAACGGTGTGGTGCGTAAGGCGGAAACCTTCCAGCAAGACTATGCCTACTACACCATCGCCATGCAGGCTGCAGAGAAGCATATCAGCTCACCCCTACTGAATGCCAATGGAGAGGTGATCGGACTGTTGCAGCCCGCAGCCTCAGGAGCCGATTCACTCTGCTACGCCATCAGTGCGAGGTATGCGGATTCGCTGAAGGTGACAGGATTGAGCATCAACGACCCGACGCTGAAACTGACACACATCAAGACGGAGATGCCGGAGTCGCTGGATGATGCCAACCTGATGATGTATATGGCCAGCGCCAGTGCTGACTCGGCCACCTACGCCCAACTCATTAGCGAGTTTATCCAAAAATTCCCCTCATCTCCAGACGGCTATGACTACCGCGCACAGTTTGCCAGCGGTCATGGTGACTTTGCGGCTGCAGAGCGGGATATGGAACAGGCCCTTAAACTGTCGTCGAATAAAGACAACGAGCACTTCAACTTTGCCCGGATGATCTATAACAAACTGATCTATCAGGCAGACAAGCCCTATGAGAGTTGGACGCTGGACAAGGCGCTGGGTGAGGCACAAGAAGCCTGGAAGATAAATCCCATACCCGCCTATCGCGAGTTGGAGGCGAATATCCTCTATGCCCAGAAGAACTATGGTGAGGCCTATGACCGTTTCATAGACCTGACGAAGACCAATATGTGTACCGCAGAGACGTGGTATTGTGCAGCGCAGTGCAAGGGTCAGCTGAAGGACTCGACGGCCATGCTGGCGCTGCTGGACAGTGCGATGACCATGTTCAGCAAGCCCTATCTGAAGCAGGCAGCCCCCTATCTGTGGGCAAGGGCCAATGCGAAGTTTGATGCGAAGAAATACCGTGATGCGGTGAACGACATGAACGACTACGAGCAGCTGATGACGGCTGACGTGAATGCCAACTTCTACTATATCCGTCATCAGGCAGAAGTGTCAGGACGTCTGTTCCAGCAGGCCCTCAACGACATCACCCAGGCGGCAAAGATGGAACCCAAGAACACGTTCTATCTGGCAGAGAAAGCAGCGTTGGAAGTGCGTGTGGGGCTCTATGACCAGGCTGCAGAGACCGCCAATGAGATTAAGGCGCTGGAGCCCGACAATAGCGACGGTTATCTCTTCCTCGGTCTTTCGCAATGTATGAAGGGCAAGAAGAAAGAAGGACTGGAGAATCTGCAGAAAGCCAAGGAACTGGGTTATCCACAGGCGGACGAGTTGATAGAGAAATATGCGAAATAAAAGATGAGGGCTGCGAGAGAAAAACCGCAGCCCTAATTATTTAGAATGGTGTGTTGCCATCGTTGGGTGGTGGCGGGATGGACGCCAAACGTGCAAAGGGATCATCAGGATCATCGGCAGGCAATGGGTTACGGCTTCCACCGTTGTTGTCGCCATTGATCTTCGACCCCACGATCTCACCTCCCAGATTGCTACCGGGCATAGGACCGAGATGCGTATCCTCAGGATTCTCGAAGCGCGTGAACTGTCCGCGGAAGTTCAGCAGCACATCACCCGTAGCGCCCTTACGGTGCTTGGCAATGATGATCTGCGCCATTCCCTTCAGGTTACGACCATTCTCATCCTGGTAGATATGATAATACTCTGGACGATGCACGAAGAGCACCATATCCGCATCCTGCTCGATGGCTCCCGATTCACGGAGGTCACTCAGCTGCGGACGCTTACCCTCAAGACCTTCACGGGCTTCGACACCACGGTTCAACTGACTCAGGGCGATAATGGGGATATTCAGCTCCTTAGCGAGACTCTTCAGTGAACGGCTAATGGTTGACACCTCCTCCTGACGGGAAGAGAAACGCATGCCGTTGGCGTTCATCAGCTGTAGGTAGTCGATCATGATGATCTTCACATCATGTTCACGCACCAGACGACGCGCCTTTGTACGCAGTTCGAAGACCGAGAGTCCCGGGGTGTCATCGACATAGAGCGGTGCATCCAGAAGATTATTCACACGTTTGTCCAGACGATCCCATTCATCAGGTGTCAGCTGACCATTGAGGATCTTGGAGCCCTCAATCTCACACGCATTCGAGATCAGGCGGTTCACCAGCTGCACGTTGGACATCTCCAACGAGAAGAAAGCCAGAGGAATGCGGTAATCAGCAGCGATGTTCTTAGCCATTGACAAAGCGAAGGAGGTCTTACCCATCGCAGGACGACCCGCCACAATCACGAGGTCGCTGGCCTGCCATCCGGAGGTGATGTCGTCGAGCTTGTGATAGCCCGTACCCACACCCGTGAGGCCGTCTTTGTTGGCAGCAGCTGCCTGGATGCTCTGAATGGCCTGCGAGATGACGGGATTAATCTGCGTGTAATCCTTCTTCATATTCCGCTGACTCAACTCAAAGAGCGAGTTTTCAGTCTCCTGCATCAGTTCGTCGATGTCGTTGGTCTCATCAAAGGCCTTCGTCTCGATGACGCTGGCGAAGGAGATGAGCTGACGGGCCAGGAACTTCTGGGCGATGATGTTGGCGTGATACTCGATATTGGCGGAGGATGCCACGCGGGAACTGAGGTCGGCCACATAACCAGGACCTCCCACTTCCTCCAGCTGGCCATTCTTCGCCAAACGCTCGGCAACCGTCAGGATATCTACGGGTTTCTCCTCGATAGAGAGATCGCGGATGGCGGCGTAGATCATCTGGTTGCGGGGCTCATAGAAACTCTCGGGATAAAGGATTTCGCAGACGATGGCATAGGCGTCCTTATCAATCATCAGGGCACCGAGCACAGCCTTCTCCACCTCCAGCGCCTGGGGCTGAAGATGACCGTAGGTGTTGTCTACCGGCTGCTGTTTGCGCGGTCTGCGACGTGTGTTGTTATCTTGTTCTGCCATTTTTGTTTAGGTTTGGGCTGCAAAGATACAAAAAAAAAGTGAGAAGTGAATAGTGAATCATGAAAAATTTCGTAACTTTGCAGCATGATTACATTTCCTATCGCAAAAATCAATCTCGGACTGAATGTCGTAGAGAAGAGAGCAGACGGCTATCACAACCTGGAAACGGTGTTTTATCCGGTAAATATCCAGGATGCCCTCGAGGTGTATGAGATGAACGACAGTTTCCCTTCGCCCTATGACTGTGATCTGAAAGTGACGAATATCCACATCGAGGGTGATGAACAGCGTAACCTCGTGGTAAGGGCCTATCAGTTGTTGAAGCAGGACTTTCCCACGCTGCCTCGTCTGCATGCCCATCTGTATAAGGGGATTCCCACACAGGCAGGAATGGGCGGAGGCTCCAGCGACTGCGCCTATATGATTACGTTGCTCGACGAGATGTTCCGTCTTGGGCTCACAGAGGAGCAGATGATCGGTTATGCAGCACGACTGGGTGCCGACTGTGCGTTTTTCATCCAGAGCAAACCGGCATATGCGGAGGGCATCGGAGAGATTCTCACGCCTATCGCCCTTGATCTGAAGGGCTGGTATATCGCCATCGTTCGTCCGGCCATCCCCGTATCCACGAAAGAGGCTTTCTCGCTGATCACTCCCCGTCATCCGGAAAAGAACTGCAGGGAGATTGTGATGCAGCCCATAGAGACGTGGCGTGAAGAACTGACGAATGATTTCGAGCATAGTGTCTTCACCCTGCATCCGGAGATTGGTGCCATCAAAGAGCGGCTCTATGACCTAGGGGCCACTTATGCTGCGATGTCGGGCTCAGGATCTTCGCTCTTCGGACTTTTCCGAGAGCCCATCGACCTTGATGAGTTCAATGACGAAGGAACGTTTAGAACAATTATCCCGCTCACATAAAAAAAGCTCCCAGATCCCGGGAGCCTTTTTTTATACTATTCACTATTCGTTATTCACTATTCACTGGATTCCATCCTCGCGGAGCTTCTCTTGCCATTTCCAGGCTGAGCGAAGCACATCTTCCGTAGGTGTTTCTGCCTTCCAGCCAAGCACCTTGTTGGCCTTATCGACATTACCCCAGACCTGCTCGATGTCGCCTTCACGACGCGGGGCATAGGTCCAGTTCACCTTTACACCTGTAGCCTTCTCGAAGCCTTCCACCACCTCTAAGGTAGAGAGACCCTTTCCGGTTCCGATGTTGAAGATCTCCACTGCATCGGTCTCAGGATTGTCGAGAACACGCTCCATCGCCTTCACGTGGGCCTTGGCCAGATCCACCACATAGATATAGTCGCGGATACAGGTATGGTCGGGCGTGTTATAATCGTTACCGAAGATCTTCAGTTGCTCACGGATTCCCATTGCCGTCTGGGTTACAAACGGAATAAGGTTCATGGGCACACCATTGGGCAGCTCACCGATAAAGGCAGAGGGATGAGCACCGATGGGGTTGAAGTATCTCAGGATGACGCTCTTGATGGGTGCACCTGAGTGGATGTAGTCGTGAATGATCTCCTCGTTGATCTGCTTCGTGTTGCCATAAGGACTCATCGCCTTCTGTACAGGTGCATTCTCCGTCACAGGCAGATTCTCCTGTGAGGGCTGACCATAGACTGTGCAGCTTGAAGAGAAGATAATGCCCTTCACATCGTATTTGGGCATGAGCTCCAGCAGATTGATGAGCGACATAAGGTTGTTGCGATAGTAAAGCAACGGCTTCTCCACACTCTCACCCACAGCCTTCGAGGCAGCGAAATGGATGATTCCCTCAATCTTCGGATACTTCTTGAAGACACCTTCGAGGGCCTCGAAATCGCAGCAGTCCACCTTTTCGAAGGCAGGCTTGATGCCCGTAATCTTCTCGATGCCGTCGAGAACATTGATATTCGAGTTCGAGAGGTTGTCGATGATGACTACTTCATAACCAGCCTCCTGAAGCTCCACCGTCGTGTGGCTTCCGATAAAACCCGTACCACCAGTTACTAAGATCGTCTGTTTCATTTCTTCTCAGCCTTTTTGTCGTCGGCTTTTTCAGCCTTCTTATCGTCAGCCTTCTTGGCAGATGGCTTGTAGCGCTTGTTCAGACCGTTGATGATATCCTGGGTGATGTCGTACTTCTTATCAGCAAACAGGATGTTGTCGCCAGCCTTCGAGAGGATGATGTCATACTTCTTATCCTTGTTGTAGGCCTTCAGGAAGTTGTTGAGTGAATCGCGCAGGGCCTCGTTAAACTTGGCTGTCTCGTTGGCGAGTTCAGACTCCAGACGTGCCTGCAGCTGCTGAAGGTCGTTCTGCTGACGCTGGATGGCGTTCTGCACAGAAGCGGCCTGCTCACGGCTCTGGAAACCATTGTTGTTGAGCTTCTGCTGGAAATTGTTCACAGCTGCCTGCAACTGGTTACCCTTCTGAGTCAGTGTGTTACGGGCATTGTTGCTCTTCTTCTCCAGTGTCACGGTATAGTCCTTGGCGAAGTTATACTGTGTCATCAGGGAGTCAACCTCTACATAGGCGATTTTAATACCTGATGCAGAAACCTCACTAGAAGTGGGCTGCTCGTCCATCTTCGGAGCAGCATTGTTACACGATACCATCATAGCTGCGATGGCCAGTGTCGGGATAATGTACTTTTTCATTTTGATATTTAATTAATTATTCTCACTATTCAGTTTCAAAAGTGTCTTTTCTCGCATCTCACGATCCTGATCCATCACGCAGTGGATACCACGTTCCTTCATCGCTTCAGAGTCATGAATATGTTGCGATTTAAACTCGCCCTGCTTCGTAAAAAGCACCCTCACGAGGAAAAAAATCATCGCGATAGCAATTATTAACGCCGATATGAGCAGAGTCTCAATCATTTTTTATATCTTTGCGGCTGCAAAGTTAAACAATTTATATGGAATTCTATCAAAAAATAAATTAATAATGAATAAAAACGATTTAAAACCTGCTGTTGTCTTCGCTGAATTTGCGAAGATTAACGAAATTCCGCGTCCTTCGAAGCGCGAAGAGAAGATGATTGAGTATCTGAAAAACTGGGGTAAGAGCCACAATCTCGATACCAAAGTTGACGAAACGGGCAATGTCATCATCCGCAAACCTGCCACCAAGGGTATGGAGAAATGCAAGACCGTCATCCTGCAGAGTCATATGGATATGGTCTGCGACAAACTTGTGGATGTGGAGTTCGATTTCGACAAGGATGCCATCAAGACATATGTCGACGGTGAGTGGTTGACAGCTGAGGGCACCACACTTGGTGCTGACGATGGTATCGGATGCGCCATCGAACTGGCTATCCTCGCCTCTGATGACATTGAGCACGGACCTATCGAGTGTGTTTTCACCCGTGATGAGGAGACGGGACTTACGGGTGCTGAAGGCATGAAGGCTGGATTTATGACGGGCGATTACCTCATCAACCTCGATTCTGAGGATGAGGGTGAGATATTCGTCAGTTGTGCTGGTGGTCGTAACACCACTGCGAAATTCTCTTTCAAGCGTCAGGAGGCTCCCGCTGGCAGTTTCTTCCTGAAAGGTTCTCTCAAAGGACTCGTTGGCGGACACTCTGGCGACGATATCAACAAGAAGCGCGCCAATGCCATCAAACTGCTGGGACGTTTCATCTTCCAGACCATGAAGCGCTACGAGGGTGTGCAGCTGGCTCAGTTCCACTCTGGTAAACTTCACAACGCCATTCCTCGCGATGGTTACTTTGTGATTGCTGTGCCCAATGATCTGAAGGAGAATGTGCGTGCAGACTGGAATGTGTTTGCCTCAGAAGTAGAGGATGAGTTCCATGTGACTGATACACAGATGGTTTTCGCCATGGAGAGCACTGATGCAGAGCCTGTCATCGATCCCGTTATAGCGAAGAAATTCGTGTGGGCCATTCAGGCTGTTGACAATGGTATCTACGCCATCTGTCAGGATGAAGCCCTTGGTGGTATGGTGGAGACATCGAGCAACATCGCCAGCATCCACAGCAGTGAGACGACGATTGACATTCTGTCTTCTCAGCGCTCGAATGTGATGTCGAACCTCGATAATATGTGTGCCACCATTCAGGCTGTCTTTGAACTGGCAGGTGCAGAGGCCTACAGCAGTGACGGTTATCCCGCATGGAAGATGAAGGCCAATTCGAAGTTGCAGGAGATCGTGGTGAATTCGTACGTGAAATTGTTCGGCCACAAGCCTGTGGTACGTGGTATTCACGCCGGTCTGGAGTGCGGACTCTTCTCAGAGCGCTATCCTAACCTCGATATGGTGAGCTTCGGTCCTACCCTGCGCTTTGTGCATACGCCTGACGAACGTCTTCATATCCCCACTGTACAGATGGTGTGGGATCATCTGCTCGACGTACTCAAAAACATCCCGCAACAATGATCCGTTCGCGCGCGTATTTATTAATAGGTATTCTGGCCCTGCTGCTGTTCACCGCCTGTGGACAGCAGTATGAGGCCAAGAGTCTTGTCAAGGATTTTGTCAAGGAGCATGCGACAGAGGAACTGGACATCACCGACTTCTCCGATCTGGACTCCACGAAGGTGATCAGCGATTCTCTGTTCCTCGTGCTACAACAGAATGCCGCGAAAGATCCCCTGTTCAAAGGTGTCGACTTTAATGGAAAGAAGGCCTCTTCACCCCTTCTCTATATCCGCATGAACTATAAAAAAGATACCTTAGAACTATCAAAAACCTTCTATTTCGACAAGGATTTATCGGCTATTATCGCCTTTAAGTAACTTTTTTCGAAAAAAGTTTTGAAAAGATTTGGAGGTTTCGGAAAATTGTAGTACCTTTGCACCCGCAATCAAGGAGATAACCCCAAGGTTTACGGCTCCGAGATCCTTTGGAAGGATGGGTGAGTGGCTGAAACCAGCAGTTTGCTAAACTGCCGTACGGGTTCCCGTACCGGGGGTTCGAATCCCCCTCCTTCCGCACCGAGGGGATTTCTCTGCGAGAGCAAGCGGTCGATTCATCTAATGGTTAGGATACAAGATTCTCAATCTTGGCATAGGGGTTCGATTCCCCTATCGACTACAAATAAAGCGCTGAGTTCCAGCGCTTTATTTTTTATCCTTCAAGTAATCATCCAGGGTCTTAGAGAACCGGTAGGATGTTATTCCAAACCAGATTCAGTTCGCCCTGCAGATCCTCTACATTCGAGGTGATGGCGATGACGGCATTCTTATCAGGAACCACGATGATGTATTGTCCACGGGCACCGTCAGCACGGAAACAACCTGGACGACAACGCCACATCTGATAGCCATAGCCTTGCATCCAGTCGCTGGTCTCTTTGGTCAATCCCCGTTCTTCAGCTTGTTCGATGCGTGTTCCAGGATTGATGCTCTCCACTTGTTTCTTCGACATCTCACTCACCCACTCTTCCGGGATGATCTGCTCTCCATTCCATTGACCTTTCTGCAACAACAGCTGACCCATCTTTGCCAGATCTTCGGTCTTCAGGTAAAGACCCCAACCTCCACAGTTGATGCCCTGCGGACTCTCTTCCCACTTGGGTTTGGCGATATGCAGCGGTTCAAACAGGCGCGTGTTCAAATAGTCAACCACCTTTTCACCCGTCACCTGTTGCACGATAGCAGAGAGTACATAAGTGCCCAGACTGTTGTAAAGATAGAAAGAGCCAGGCTCGTGTTCTACGGGTTGCGCCAGGAAAGCCTGAACCCAGTCAACATCCTGATTACCATGAAAGCCTGATGGTTCTACATCGTGGCCACAGGTCATCGTCAGCAGATCGCGAACAGTCATCGCTTTGAGATTCCCACTCACCTCAGCAGGCAGTTTGTCGGGGAAGAAACTGATCACTTTATCTGTCAGCGCCATTTTTCCATCAGCGATGGCTAGTCCTACAGCTGTAGACGTGAAGGTCTTACTCACTGAATGAAGCACGTGAGGCACACTGTCGGCACCCTCACTCTGCCAACGGCTATAAATGACGTTGCCATCTTTGACGATCATCACACTGTGAATGTCCATCGAGTCGTTAGCTGCCTCCTGGAAGAAGGTATCCATAGCCGCAGCCACGCTGTCGGGAGTTTCTGCACGTGGCAGATCGATAATCTCTGCAGCTGTATTCGCACTGTTCTTGCAAGCTGTCAATACCATCAGCATCGCAGCCGCAAACAAATAGGTTTTCTTACTCATAGTCCATTTTTATTTTGATGTTGTTTAATCGAGACCGAAGAGCACTTTCAGTCCACCGTCGACACCCGAGAAGCCCATGAAAGCGAGACTCAGCAAACCGGCAGAGAGCATCACGATGGCCATTCCCTGCATACCCTTGGGGATCTTCACGAGTTCGAGCTGTTCACGCATACCAGCAAAGACCGTCAGCGCCAGTCCAAAACCGATAGCTGTGGAGAAGGCATAGACAACACTCTGCAACAGATTGTAATCCTTCTGAATACAAAGGATGGCGACACCCAGTACGGCGCAGTTGGTGGTGATCAGCGGCAGGAAGATGCCCAGCGCCTGATAGAGAGCTGGCGACACCTTCTTCAAAACAATCTCTACCATCTGCACCAATGATGCGATGACGAGAATGAAGGCGATGGTCTGCAAGTATTGCAATCCGAAGGCGTCGAGCACAAATTTCTGCACCAGCCAGGTGACGATAGTGGCAAGCGTCAGCACAAAGGCGACAGCTGCCGACATACCCAGCGAGGTGTCAATCTTCTTGGATACACCGAGGAACGGACAGATGCCTAGGAACTGTGACAACACAATGTTGTTCACAAAGATGGCGCTAATGAAAATCAGTATATATTCCATATCTTATGCGTTTCTAAGTTTATTGACGATGGCGATGAGGAATCCCAGAGTAATAAAGGCACCCGGAGGCAGCACGAAGAGCAGGATGTTGTAGGTCTCGGGCAGCAGGGTCAATCCGAAGATAGAGCCATTGCCTAAGAACTCACGACAGATGCCTAAGAGCGTCAGTCCCAGAGTGAATCCAAGACCAATACCAATACCATCGAAGAGAGAAGCTACGGGCGACTGTTTGGCAGCAAAGGCTTCCGCACGTCCGAGGATAATACAGTTGACCACGATCAACGGAATAAAGAGTCCGAGGGCAGCATCGATATCAGGCAGGAAGGCCTTGATGACCAATTGCAGCATCGTCACAAAGGCAGCAATCACCACGATGAACACGGGGATGCGCACCTTATCAGGTGTGACAGACTTCATACACGAGATCACGACATTGGTGCAGATGAGTACCGCCATCGTAGCGAGACCCATCGACATACCGTTGATGGCAGAAGTGGTGGTGGCCAGCGTGGGACACATACCGAGCATCAGGACGAACGTAGGGTTCTCCTTGACGATGCCATTCTTGATAATCTGTATTGCGTTCATAAACTATTCAATTATCACTATTCATTTTTCACTTGATTCGTAGCGCCTGTCTGAGCATCAGTGGCGGGCGTATTCTTATAAGCGTTATAAGCATTGTTGACAGCGAGCAGGAAAGCTCGGCTGGTGATTGTAGAGGCCGTGATGGCATCCACTTTTCCACCGTCCTTCGACACAGTGAGAGGCTCTGATGGTGACTTACCGATGATATCACCCTTCTCTCCCTTCTGGAACCACTTATCAGCCTTTGCGCCAAGTCCTGGGGTCTCCGCATGTTCGAGGAGCGTATAACCAAGAATCTTGCCCTCAGGATCGAAGCCCACGAGCACTTTCAGATTTCCACCGAAACCACCTGTGGTGCTCTCAACAGCTGCGCCAAGATTCTTACCCTGAGCATCTTGTGTCTGATAGATGATATAGGTCATTTCCTTACCTTTGGCATCATTCTGGCGCACGGTATCAGTCTTGGCGACCTGAATGTCGCTGACACACATCACGCTCTTGATACCGTCAGCAAGCGCCTTCGCTTTCTGTTCGTTGATAGGACCTTCGGTCAGGTGGTTCACATAAGCAAGGATACCACCCATGATGATAGCTACTCCTGTGAGCACCAGCACCATATTCGTCAATGTAGATTCGAGTTTCTTCATACGTCTGGTCCTCCTTACTTCTGAGCAGGCACTTCACCGAAGCGCTTGGGTTTCACATAATTATTGATGAGCGGTGTGAACGCATTCATAATCAGAATGGCAAACGACATACCCTCAGGATAAGCACCCCAGTTACGGATGATAACCGTCAACAGTCCGATAGCGACACCATAGATAATCTGTCCCTTCGGCGTCATCGGAGAAGTGACATAATCCGTTGCCATGAAGATTGCACCCATCATCATACCTCCGGAGAGAATCACCGAAACGGGATCGGCATAGATAGGATCAGCCATATAGAGCAGACCAGAGAAGACAAACGCTGTACCGATGATCGAAACGGGGATATGCCAGGTGATGATTCTGTTCCACAACATAAAGGCAAGACCGAGGAGAAGCGCCAAAGCACAGATTTCACCCATCGCACCTGCTCCACCGGGATGAGTACCGAGGAAGAGGTCCAATGATGAGGGAAACTGTTCGAGCATAGAAGGATCGCCAGTCTTGATGGCTTCACTCATGATGGTCAGCGGTGTAGCGCCTGTCTCTGCATCAAGATATTTGTCCCACTGACCTATTTTCGGCCAGGTGGTCATCTGTGCGGGAAAAGCAACCAACAAAGCAGCACGACCCACAAGTGCCGGGTTGAAGATATTGTTGCCGAGACCTCCGAAGGTCATCTTGGCCACACCGATAGCGAAGAGTGCACCGATGAGGATGATCCATATGGGGAGGTTCGACGGGAGGTTGAAAGCGAGCAGAAGTCCAGTGATCACAGCTGAGCCGTCGAGCACGGAATTCTGCTTCTGCTTGAGGATATACTTGCTGATAGCCCACTCAAAGAAGACGCAGGCAACCACACTCGTTGTCGTTACAACGACGGAACCCAGACCGAAGAAATAGAACGACACACACAATGCGGGCATCAGGGCGATGATCACACCGTACATATTGCGCTCTATGCTGTCGGAACTGTGGGCGTGTGGTGAAAGTGATACAATTAATTTTCCCATTGTATTTTTACCTTTTTACTTTTTTACCTATTTACTTTTTAGCCGCACGACTGCGGATGATTCCCATAACAGTTGACTTTCCCTCACGGATGTTATCGAGCAGCGGACGATGAGCAGGACATGTGTACTGACATGAACCGCACTCAATACAGCTGACGATATCTTCGTTCTCAGCGCGCTCCCAATTCTTCACCTCCGAGAGTTTAGCCAGCAGATAAGGCTCCAATCCCATCGGGCAAACGCCCACACACTTCGCACAGCGGATACAAGGCTGCGCCTCCTTACGACGGGCTTCATCATCAGAAATGATTGTCACAGAGTTGGTGCCCTTGCAGATAGGCACTTCGGTAGAGGTGAGCGCCTTACCCATCATCGGACCACCTGCCAGCAGTTTGTTATCGCCCTCAGGCATACCGCCACAGGCATCGATGAGCTGCTGCATCGGGGTTCCCATACGAACGAGGAAATTGCCGGGATTCTGGAGTTTCTTACCCGTTACGGTAGTATAGCGCTCGAAGAGAGGCTTATGCTTCATCACAGCCTGATAGACGGCGAAGGCCGTACCCACATTCTGCACAATAGCACCTACGTTCACAGGAATAGCAGGAGGAGCTGGCACCTGACGATGAATCACTGCATCGACGAGTTGTTTCTCACCACCCTGCGGATAACGCTGCTTCAAGGGAACCACCTCAACACTATACTTCGAACCGCCAAACTTCTCTGCGCACTTCTGCGTGAGCAGTTCGATGGCGGGCATCTTGTTGGTCTCGATACCGATATAACCCGTAGTCACTTTTGCACCCATCATCAGCAGTTCCAGACCCACCAGGATCTCATCTGCATGCTCCATCATCAGACGGAAGTCGGCTGTGATATAAGGCTCGCACTCTACAGCATTAATAATCACACACTCAGCCTTTGCTGTTGGCGGAGGCGTGAGTTTGATGAATGTCGGGAAACAGGCACCACCCATACCCACAACACCTGCGTCCTTGATACGCGTGACAATCTCCTCGGGTGTGAGTTCGGGATGTGCCTCTATGGTCTCCAACTTATCAGAACGGTCGATGCTCTCCTCCCACTCATCACCCTCGACATTAATGATGATCACGGGCTTACGATAACCTGTGGCATCGATAGCGGTGTCGATCTTGAAGACTGTTCCGCTGACGGATGAGAAGATAGGAGCAGAAACAAATCCGCCTGCCTCGGCAATCATCGTACCCACCTTCACCTTATCACCTTTCTGGACAACGGGTTTGGCGGGTGCTCCGATATGCTGGCTCAGCGGGAAGATAGCCTGCTTAGGCAAAGCTGCTACCTGCGTGACGGCCTCGTGAGTAAGTTTATTCTCCTTTGGGTGGATACCACCTATACTAAATGTCTTGATATTCATACGGTTTCCTCCTTTCTTTCGCTAGCTTCCGGATTCTCGGGCTTTGGCTTGGGTGCCGGGAAATTCACAGCGACGATAGCATGCTTCGGACACACCTTCTCACACTTACGACACAGACGGCACTTTTCGAAGTCAATGTATGCCAGGTTGTTCTCAACAGTGATGGCACCGAAGGCACATTCCTTCTCACACTTACCACAACCGATACAACTCACAGCACAAGCCTTCATTGCTGCCGGACCCTTGTCTTTGTTGACACAGCTGACAAATACTCTCCTACCCTTCGGACCTTTCTTGCGGAGTTCGATGATGTTTCGCGGACAAGCCTTCACACAGGCACCACAGGAAGTACACTTCTCCTCGTCGACCTCAGGGATACCCGTCTCAGGATTCACCTTGATGGCATCAAACTGACAGGCTGCCTCGCAGTCGCCACAACCCAGACAACCGAATCCGCAGGCAGTTTCACCAGCACCACAGGCATGCATAGCAGCACAACTGCGCAGACCGGAATACTCGGCAATCTTTGCACGATGCTCACAAGTACCATTACATCTCACAACAGCCACCATCGGTTCGGAATTAGCAATCGCCATCCCTAACAGATCGGCCACCTTTCCCATCGTCTCAGCGCCACCAACAGGACACATAAGTCCGTCGATGCTGCCGGCATCAGCCCCTTTCACGAGGGCGTCGGCCATTCCGCTGCATCCAGGGAATCCACATCCACCGCAGTTGGCACCAGGCAGCAATTCGCCCACCTGCGCAATACGGGGATCCTCATAGACAGCAAACTTCTTGGAAGCGGCAAACAGCACGACGGCTGCTATCAGACCGATAGCTCCCAAGACAATCACTGCAATCAAGATGAAATTCATAAATGCTTCTTATTATTTAGTTATGTATTCTTTTCTTCAATCTGAAACGAGATACCGCGCTGGATACGGTTGCGAAGCAGCCACAGCGCAAAGTAGTAAGGCACCAGCGAACCCAAAGCCCATAGCGCAGCAAGACCCTCATTCGCCGTCAGCCGCAATGCGATCAGCAATACGCAGACCAGCAACAGGAAAGGCACACCGAAGCCCAACAACAGAGCCCTGTTCGCCACATCTCTCGAAGCCCACACCGTCACCTCCTGACCTGTCGAATAATTGGTGGTATCACAACCAAACACATCAACGATCTTCACTTTCGATTCAGCCGCATTACAGTGCGAAGCCACCTTGCAGGCTGCACACGCTGAAGTCTGGACGATGCGCACCTTGATGCAGTCACCCTCTATACGCTCTACGACACCTGAATGTGAAATCTTCTGACTCATGGATTTGCAATGTAGACTTTACATTCGGCAAAGGTACTACATATTTGTCAAACAAACAAGCGAAAACAAAGTTTTTTTCCGAAAAAAGGCCGTAATCGTTTGCGATTTCAAACTTTTTTATTACTTTTGCGGTGAGAAAGCAGAAATAAGATGAAAGCGACAGAACAGACATTACAACAAATCGAGCGTACGATCCGCAAAACAGCGGATAAATTTCCCGCTGATCCCGACACCTCGATCATGACCGACATCCACGTGAGAGTCTATCAGGATTCGGGTGAGTTGATCACCTTCGACGATAATGACGAGGAGATCACACGCGGACTTGTAGAACAGTGGATCGACAACACTGACGATGACTTCTACACAGCCATCCCGCCCATCATCCGCAAATGCATCGAGCATCAGAAAGCATTGGTGGAGAACATGGGTATCATGAAACCCTTCACCTTTGTGCTGGAGAACGATGAGAAAGAGCCGTTGGAAGAACTCTACATCGTTGACGATGACCTGGTGATCATCGATAGCGATATGATGCAGGATTTGGACAAAGACCTCGACGACTTCCTCGACAATCTGCTGAAAGACGCCTAAGCCCTATTCTTCTGAACTGTTCTGCTCGTAGTCGATTTCCTGATCTTCTGAAAATTTACGAGACATATCCACGTGGTACACCCTTTGTACCTCTGCCTCGAATTTCCCCGAATAATCCGTCAACCGAACTTCGTAATCACTCGTAATCACAAAGTCCTGAATGAGCTTATCCTCAGGATCAGCCAGTTCGTTCTCCTTCTGCTCCTCCTTACTGGTGGCATACAGACAGAGTTTGTCTACGGGCATGAAGTCATCATCAAGCGAATAGAGCCAGAGGGAATAGAGTCCGTCGCCCTCATCGGCAGCGAGAATCATCAGTCTTGCACCAGCACTCTCAGGCAGCGCGATAGCCTTGGGATCAGTACGTCCCTCGAAGTTCATAAACTTCACCAGCTCATAAGGCACCGAGGTATAATTAGGCAGATACTTCACGTAATCATCCGAATAGCGCACAGGCAACGGCTGGATATTCAGACTGTCGAAGAAGAGTTGGATAGGACTGATATCCTTACCGATATGAATACCCTGCATCTCGAGTTGTTCGATGGTTTCGAGACGCGCAATGCTATCAAGTTTCGCCTGTATATCGCCAGGCGACTGCCGTCTATTGCCACAAGCAACAAACATCATTATGCCCAACAGCGGGAGAACGTACAATCTTAACTGTTTCATAACTTCACCTTCTTTTTCACAATCTTACTCTCATTTTGCAAACGGTTGAGCGCCGTTACCACATAAGTATATTTCTGGCGACCATCCTGATAAGGCAGCTTGTAGAAAGGCTGTGTGGTGATGGCCATCATCTTCGAGGCATCGTCGATATTGATCTTCTCACCCTTGGCGAAACGATACACCACATATTTCGTAGCGGTATCGCGCCAGTCCTTACCCTTCGGCTCTGTCCAGAAAAGGATATATCCGTCTTCCGTCCATACGGGTTTCACCTTACGCACCTTTCCCGGAACCTTGTCATCGATAAACGACATATCGGGCTGCAAGGCAGGATTGCGCCAATAGGTTTGACGGAGGGCGGTACCATAGTTACCCACATTGTCGACGGCAGCCTTCGCATACCACAACACCGTTCCCTTCACACCGGGCAACTGCTGGTGGAGTCGCATCTTCGCAGCCAACTGGTGACTGTTGGGATTCTGTGGATCCTTATTCTTCACCGTACGCTCCACATCCTCGCCGATAATCAGCGGACGACCCGCAGCATGCTGATTCCACCATTTAATCAATGTATCGTAGTCAGCGGCCTTGTTGCCGATCTCCCAATAGATCTGCGGCACATTGTAGTCGAGCCAGCCGTTGTTCACCCACAAAAGGATATCAGCATAGAGGTCATCATAGTTCTGCAGGCCGTTGGTATTACTACCGATCTCCGAACTCCGTTTATTACGATAGATACCGAAGGGCGAGATACCCACCTTCACCCAGGGCTTCGCCTCGTGAACCGTCTTATAGAATTGCTCGATGAAGAGGTTCACATTATAGCGGCGCCAGTCGTTGATATTCCTGATACCATTTCCGTACTGTCTGTATTGCTCGGCATCGGGGATATTCTCACCCTGCACAGGATAGGGATAGAAATAGTCGTCCATATGGATACCGTCGACATCGTAACGGGTGACGATATCCTTGGCCACCTCGCAGATATAATCGCGGTTCTCGGGCAATCCGGGATTCAGGATAAACATATCATCATAGGCGAAACAACTCATCGGCTTCCTTACGGCGATATGGTTGGAGGCAAGTTGCTTGGTGGTCTTCGTCTTTGCACGATAGGGATTGATCCACGCGTGCAGCTCCATCCCGCGCTTGTGACACTCGTTGATCATCCACTGCAACGGATCCCAGTAAGGCTGCGGAGCCTTACCCTGCTGACCGGTCAGGAAACGACTCCAGGGTTCGAGTTTGCTCTCATAGAGGGCATCGCACTCCGGACGCACCTGGAAGATGATCACATTCGCACCGTCCTTCTGCAACTCGTCGAGTTGATAGGTCAGCGTCTGCTGCATCTTCTGGGTGCCCATCCCCTGAAACTGTCCGTTGACACACTGAATCCACGCACCACGCATCTCTCGCTTTTGGGCGAGAGTGAATAGTGAAGAGTGAAGAGTGAATAGTATTAATACCAGTTTCACTACACGCATCATCACAACTGATTTCCGATTCTCCATATTCTATTCTTTTTTAATTATCAAACAGGTTCAACTTCTGCTTTCTGGCCTCTTCGATGCTCAACAGGTTATCCTGCTCCTGCTGGTATTCCTCACGCAGATGCTCGTATTTCTCGGATAATTCCTGCTCCACCTGCTGCTCTTCATTCAACAGACGAGCAGCGACAAGGGCATTCTGCGAGGCATCCTTCAACCAGACGACGGCTCCCTCATACACGGGGGCAATCTTCAAGGCCACATGCAGTTCGCTGGTGGTAGCACCACCAATCATGATAGGAATATTTAGATGCGCCCGTTGCAGTTCACGGGCCACATTCACCATTTCTTCCAGACTGGGTGTTATCAGGCCGCTCAGACCGATGATATCTACCTTTTCCTCCTGCGCCTTACGCACAATCTGCTCTGCGGGCACCATCACTCCCATATCGATGATCTCGTAGCCGTTGCAGGCCATCACCACACCCACGATGTTCTTACCGATATCGTGCACATCGCCCTTTACCGTAGCCAACAGCACTTTCCCCGCACTCTTGCCACCTTCGGCTTTCTCAGCCTCGATATACGGCTGCAGGATACTCACCGCCTGCTTCATCGTACGGGCGGTCTTCACCACCTGAGGCAGAAACATCTTTCCTTCGCCAAACAACTGACCCACGGTATTCATGCCCGTCATCAGCGGGCCTTCGATGATATCCACCGCATGGGGATATTTCTTCAGCGCTTCCTGCAAATCTTCCTCCAAATACTCACCAACACCTTTCACCAGCGCTTGCGCCAAACGATCCTCAACAGGTGAGTTTTCTCTCGAAGTATTCGGATGATTCGGATTACTCTGAGTATTCGGATCACCCTGATCCTTCTGAGCTTCCAAGAGCTCATTGGCCAACTCTATCAACCGTTCTGAGGCATCGCTCCTGCGATTCAGAATTACATCCTCGATGATATCAAGATGTGCTTGAGGAATATCTGCGTATGTTACTTTCGTTGAGGGATTTACGATTCCAAAATCCATTCCTTTCTGAATGGCGTGATAAAGGAATACGGCGTGCATCGCCTCACGAATATAGTTGTTGCCTCGAAAGGAAAAACTCAGGTTACTCACACCTCCGC
>JAEEGJ010007364.1_pt1 | contig 31661 bp, 17 predicted proteins | sample 8958761 | NCBI WGS metagenome assembly JAEEGJ01 (sample SAMN16246546, study PRJNA631951) | gut metagenome | biome: gut microbiome; feature: rumen; material: RS-attached | host: Bos | place: Iran: Karaj | collected 2018-10
TTCGGGTACATCTTGAAGAGGTTGTCGAGTGTCGGGGTGCGGGCAGCCTTGATGGCGTTGCCTTCGACCTTATCGGTGATACCAAAACCATCCATCACGATGGTTACGACCGGTCCCTTGATACCGGGGAAGTTGGAAAGTTTCTTGAGCATGTTTTACTCCGTATTGTGCGGGCGGGGATGCCGCCCCTTGTTAAATTACGGGCGTAAAGATAGAAATTTCAACACCATAAAAAAAGCCCTCCCGCGGGGGGAGAGCTTCTGTAAAGGCTTTAACTGGCGATTACTTGTAGTAAACGAGGGTCACGGAGCCCTTGGTGTTGCTTTCGAACATGGGCTTCTTGATCATGACGGGGTACATCTTGCCGTTTGCCGAAACTTCGAGCCAGAGGCCGGAGGTGAGCTCTTCGTCGTACGTACGGGAAGATGCCTTGAACTTTTCGAGGCAGACGGGCTGGCCGGGGTTCGCGATTTCCGGCTGCAGGCCGGTGGTCTGGCTGTTGTCTTCGAACACGGAGACGCCAGCACCCGGAACGAGAGAGGCTTCCCTGCCGGAAATGTGCAGGGTGACGTGCGGATTGTCCGCGAGGCCCGTTTCGAAGTTGATGGCGCTCTGGGCGCTACCCGTGGTGTTGGAAAGTTCGACTTCGTTTGCGGTCACCGGAGTGCAAACTTCCGGTTCCGAAGCGGAAGAGGATTCCGGCTCCGGTGCCTTGCATTCCGACTCGTTACGAGTGAAGGAAAGATTGCTGTAGGTGTTCGTGTAGACGATGGGCTTGACCTTGGGGTCGGCCGTATGCACCGTGCTCGAGTGGACAATGATGAAGAGCTTGAATTCGCCGCAGCTGCTGAGGTTTGCGAAGTCGAAGTTCTTTTGAGACAGGGAAACTCGTTCGGCAGGGAACACCTGGCCATCGAGATTGATGGTGATGGGCTCCTGGCTGAACTTGTCACCGCCCATGGGCTTGCCCACGGCAAAGCGGATGCTGTCGATTCGCGTCACCTGGTTGGTATCGCCCAGGAATGCGCCTTCGGAACTGACGAAGTCCGGGTCAATCTTGACCATGCCGCTGAGGGAGCCCTGCATCCCGTTCATTCCGGACATAACCGTGACCGTAATCTCGGTGAACTGGACAGGGTTCAGGGTAGATTCTTTAGGAAGTTCTACCGGTTTGGAGGAAGAAGAGCCCGGACCGACCGGGTTGTCTCCGCCTTCGCTTCCACCGCAGGCTGTGAAACTGAAAAGGGTGGCCACTGCGGTTAGGCTAAAAAGGATCTTTTTGAAGTTCATGAGAGTACCTCTGTTTGTTTTTACTGAAAATAAACAAAAATAAGTCAAAATGCAAAGGAAAATTCGTAAAAAAGGGCGAAAAAACAATAAAATGTGCTTAAAAATGCCTCTTTTCGGCATTTGACGCCGTGCCGAGGTCAGCTAAGCCTTTCGGTGAGCCTCGTGAACCGCCTGACGCTCCTGCTGTTGCGGACTGCGGTGGCAAAAGCTCCGGGAGCCGAGAGCACCCACACGTGTCCCTTGGCGCGCGTGATGGCCGTGTAGACGAGGTTACGCTGGAGCATCATGTAGTGGCTCGAGTCGAGGACCACGATGACGGCGGGGTATTCGCTGCCCTGGCTCTTGTGGATGGTGCAGGCGTAGGCGAGGGCCAGCTGCTCGAGTTCGTCGCCCTCGTACTCGACCGTCTTGTCGTCGTAGAAAACAGTCACCTTCTTGTCGGCGTTGTCGATGCGGTAGATGATGCCGACATCCCCGTTGAACACGTTCTTGTCGTAGTTGTTCTTTATCTGCATCACCTTGTCGCCTTCGCTCCATGCAACCCCCATGATCTTGTGGCGAGGGGTCCCGCGGTTCAGCAGGTCCTGCAGGAAGGTGTTGAGTTCGAAGATGCCGAGGGGCCCTTTGCGCATGGGGGTGAGTACCTGCAGTTCGGTCTTCTGGTCGATGGAAATCTTGCTGCGGATGCCCGTGGCGAGCAGTTCGCGGATGGCGCCTTTCGCCTGCTCGGGTTCCTCGAAGGGCATAAAGTGGAAATTCGGACCGTCGATAGGCGAAGGGACGATGCCGCGGTTGATTTGCGAGGCCTTGTCGGCGATGTCGTTCCCGCCGGCCTGGCGGAAGATATGCTGGAGACGCGTCGTGGGAATCCGCGGGCAACGGATGAGGTCGTTCAGCACGTTGCCGGGACCTACGCTCGGGAGCTGGTCCGCGTCGCCCACGAGCACGATGCGCGTCCTTGCGGGGATGGCATCGAAAAGCGCTGCCGCAAGCCAGGTATCGACCATGCTGAACTCGTCGACGATAAGCATGTCGCAGGGGAGCTGGTTCTCCACGTTCCTGTTGAATTTCTTGGTGGCGGGATCCATCTCCAGCATGCGGTGGATGGTGCGTGCCGGGATGCCGCAGAGGTCCCCCATGCGCTTGGCGGCGCGGCCCGTGGGGGCGGCGAGGAACACCGTCTCTTCCATCTTCTGCGCGAGGTGGAGGATGCCCTTGAGGATGGTTGTCTTGCCGGTGCCGGGGCCGCCTGTGATGATGGAAATGCGGTAGCCGAGCGCCATCTCGATGGCCTTTCGCTGCATGGGGTCGAAGGCGAACTTGTGCTGGTGTTCCCAGTCCATGAGGGCGCGCTCGAAGCCCGCGGTCGGCAGCTTGTTGCCTGCGAGCCGGTAGAGGATGCTGTCTGCAATCTGCTGCTCGGCACGGAACAGCGGCGGGTAGAAACAGTCGTCGTCGATGCGCCTGATGCGCTCACGGTCGCACAGGTAGTCGAACTGCTGAATAAGGCCATAGACGGCGTCGTCGTCATCCATCGGGATGCGCAGGATGCGGAACGTCTTTTCGAGCAGGATGTCCTTGGGCAGGTACACGTGGCCTTCGTTGAAGCTCGATTCCTGCAATGTGTAGAGGAGGGCGGCCTGGAGCCTGATAGGGCTGTCCTTGGCGATGCCGACCTTCATCGCGATTTCGTCGGCCTTCAAAAAACCGATTCCCCAGATTTCCTCGCAGAGCAGGTAGGGATTCTCGGTGATGCGCGCGATGGTTTCGGCCCCGTACTGTTTCCACAGCTTTCGCGCGACGCTGCCCGCGATTCCGTGACCGTATAAAAAAAGGAGCGTTTCCCTGCTGTGGCGGTTCTCCTGCCAGGCGGCGAGGAAGGCTTCGACCTTCTTGGCCGGGAGCCCCTTGATTTTTGCCTTGCGGAATATTTCGGGATGGTTGTCGAGGACGTCGACGGTGTCGTTACCGAACACCTTCACGATTGCCTCTGCCGTCTTGGGGCCAATGCCCTTGAAGAGTCCGCTGGAGAGGTATTCGGCAATGTTTTCGCTATCGTTGACGGTGACGGTGTAAGAGGTGCACTTGAACTGCCTTCCGTACTTGGGGTGATACCCCCATTCGCCTTCCATCTGGAGCTTTTCGCCGGACCCTAAATCGGGAAAAGTCCCCGTCACCACGACGGGGGCTTTTTCTCCTTCCACGTTTACCCGGAACACGGAGAATCCGCTGTCGGGGCTGTGGAAGGTGACACTCTTTATGGTGCCTTCAAGATGCATCCGGGTTTTGGTTTCTCCTTAGTCCGGTTCGTAGTCGTTCTTCTCGTCGATGGAGCTGTCCCACTTGTCCGGGTCGAATTCCTTCCTGGAAGCAAGCTTCTTGCCGCGCAGGCAGAGGAGCGCGCCGAGAACGGCAGCATTCTCGATGGCGAGCACGAGGGCGGTCTTGTAGTCAAGCCCGAATCCGAGCGGGGCGCCCTTCAGGTTTTCGGGGCTTACCCATAGGATGTAATCGAAGCAGATGAATGCCATGAACATGCACGGGATAAGCGCAATCACGTAGTTCTTCTTCTTGCTGCGGAGGTAAACTGTTGCTACGCACAGGCTGCACACGGCCATGAGCTGGTTGCTCCAGCTGAAGTAGTTCCACAGGATGTTGAAACCCTGCGGGTTCAGGTTGCTCCAGAAGATAATCACGAGGCAGATGGCGAACATCGGCACGGTGAGGAGCAGGCGCTTCTTCGGGTCGGTCTGGTCGATGCCGAAGAGTTCCGAAATCGTGAGACGCAGGCTGCGGAGGCTCGTGTCGCCGCTCGTAATCGCGAGGATGATGACGCCCACCACCACGAGGATGGAAATCGGGGCGAACGGGATGACGGTAGAGACGAGAACGCTCAGCACCTTCACGCCGCCGGCCGCCATGAGCTCGGGTTGCATGTGGTAGATGAACATGCCGCCGGCAGCCCAGATCATGCCGATGAGGCCTTCGATAATCATCATGCCGTAGAATGTCTGGCGGCCGGTCTTTTCGGTCACTTCGGTACGTGCGACGAGCGGACTCTGCGTGCTGTGGAAACCGCTGATGATGCCGCAGGCAATCGTCACGAAGAGCATCGGGATGATGGGCTGGTGTGCCGGGTGCTGCGTGAAGTTCGAGGCGATGTCGCAGAGGTTGAATTCGTCAAGCACGTTCAGGTGCGGGGCGATGCCGATCATGATGCCGAGGGAGGCGAGGATGAGCATGCCGCCGAAAATCGGGTAGATGCGGCCGATAATCTTGTCGATGGGGAAGAAGGTGCTCACGAAGTAGTAGGTGAAAATCACGCCGACCGCAATCCAGAAGAGCGTGGGGGAGACCGCGCTGCCCGCAATGATGGGCGTGTTGATGAGCTGCGCCGGAGTGTTGGTGAACACGGCGCCCACGAGGATGAGGGCAACCGAGATGAGCGCCATCACCACCTTCGAGGGACCCTTGCCCAGGAACTTGCGCGAAAGTGCCGGCACGTTGTAGCCGTTGTTGCGCATGCTGATCATGCCGCTGAAGTAGTCGTGTACCGCACCGCCCAATACGTTACCGATGGGGAGGATGATGAACACGATGGCGCCGAACTTGATGCCGAGTATCACGCCGATGACAGGTCCGATGCCCGCGATGTTTAAGAGCTGGATGAGCATGTTCTTCCAGTGCTTCATCGGGACGCGGTCAACGCCGTCCGGGTTGGCGAGTGCCGGAGTCTTGCGGTCGTCAGGGCCGAAGACATGTTCGACAAACTTTCCGTAGGTAAAGTAGCCGCCGATGAGGATGGCGACACCGATAAGGAATGTAATCATGTTATGCCTTCTTGTTTGTTAAAAATCTATTCTGCGCTTTCCTCGGCGGGAGCCTCGCTTTCGGAGGTTTCGCTTGCGGGTTCGGCGGGCTTGGCTTCTTCGGCCTTCTCTTCCTTCTTCGCACCGCGCACGTAGCCCTTGTCCTTCGCGATTTCGTCGGGCGTCTTGTCTTCGCCGAATTGCTGGCGCAAGTAGAGAACGTTCGTTGTGAAGCTCGACTTGCCTGCATAATCGAATCCTGCGACCGGATGGTAGGTCTTGCCCAGCTGCAGGGCGATCGCGATGCCGAACTTGAATCCGCAATTTCCGTCAACCGAAATGTTCGGGTCGACGTGCGTGTTCGGGTCCTTGTTGTACTTGAGGTGGCCGGAAGATTCCATGGTGGCGGACTGATAGCCGAGCGTCATCATGACTTCGAAAAGATTGAAGGGCTTGTAGCCGATAACGACATCGAATGTCTTTGCCGAAACGTCGAGGTCGAGCTGTCCGCTGTAATCCTTGGGCCTGTAGCCGATGCTGCTGGAATTGTATCCGAAAACGAGGCTCACGTCAAGCCCTTGCGCGATAGGCGGGAGCATGTACTGGAACCACCGGCCAAAACTGTACTGGATTCCGAATCCCAACAGGCTGAATCCGCGCAGTTCGCTTATGGCTGGGAGCCACATTCCGCGGACGACAAACCTTGCATGGAACATGCTTATGCCCATTTGCAGGTAGGGGTATGTAAAGACGCCGAGTCCGTTCAGCGTCTCGTTGCCATAGACGAAATTGTTCGTGTTGAACGGGTCTTCCGCCTGGTTCCACTTGTCGCCGAAGATGGTCGGCACTTCGCGAGATTGTCCCAGGGCGTCCTTTTCCTTGAATTTCCTGTCCTCATCGTTGATGGGGATGAGCGCGACCGGCAATCCGAATTCGAAGGCGAGACTCTGCGGCACGTTGGCGCTTACGTACCAGTTGCTGTTGAGGACGTTGCCCAGGTTCTCGATGATGGGCTTTACGTAGCCGGGACGGTTGAATATCCGGGCGTCTCCACCGGGGCGGTTTTCGAATGCGGCGATGGATTCGTAGATGGATGCCCATCCGTTTTCATCTATGGCAGATGCGACGGAAGCGGCCCCTAGAATAACTGCGATTGTATATTTGACAAGCGTTTTCATACGCCGCCAAATCTAGCTAAATGCGGAATGGCGGGCAACGGAGTGCCTAGATTCGGGACCTAAAATTGATATTGTGCACTCACTCCCACGAAAACGAAGGTCTGCCACATGTACGAATCGAGGTCGCAGAGTTCGCTTTCCTTGGTGTAGACATTCTTGAACCAGTTCTCGTATATCTTTATGAAGGGAACCATTGCAATGTTGTCTGTAATATAGTATTTGAGATTCGCGATAAGCCCGAGGCCGGATCCCATGAATTCGGCATCGTAGGAATCTTCTCCGATGAAGGCGGAATTCTCCGTGGTTGCCGCGGAGTAGGAATACGAGGCGCCGAGCCCTATCTGGAAGAACTCAGGCCAGAAAAGGTTGTAGATGAACTCCATGCTGATACGCCAGAGGAGGCTGTTTTCCCTGTTGCTTTCGTCGGGGAACCCGTTGAGGACCTGTTCGGAATTCCATATCTGGAAGTTGAACGTGAGCGTAAATTCGCGGATGTTCGCACCGAGAGTAAAGTCCGGATTCGCGAAGAACTCGAGAGCGGGCGCATGGACGATTTCCTTGCGGCCAGAAGTATCCTTTATCGAGACGGTTCGGCTGTTGAAGTCACCTTTGGAGGCGACAGCCCCGAAACCCGCGCTGAAAAAGTAGGAACGGGGCCAGCCATCGTCTGCGTAAGCAGAAATGCCGACTAGCAGGATAAGTATTGCAGCAAGCTTCTTCATTATTTCGCGTAGTAGAACATGGCTTCGATGCACTTCTTGGCGGCGACGCGTACCGTTTCATCGAGCTCGACATGCTCGGCCTTTTCGGGATGGCGGAGCGTCTCGAGGATATTCTCGAGGGAGTTGGACTTCATGTACTTGCACATGCTGCAGCTGCCGATGAAGCGCTTGTTCGGGTGCTCGTATTGCATGCGCGCGTTGAGGCCGCATTCGGTGAGCAGCAGGAAAGGCGTGTTGTCGGGCTGGTCCTTGATGTAGTTCACCATCTGTCCTGTGCTTCCGACGTAGTCGCTCAGGAGGGCGACACCCGGGTGGCATTCGGGGTGGCTCACCACCTTGAGGCCGGGATTCTGGCTCCTGAAGAAGTCGATGAGTTCGGAATCGTAGGTCTCGTGCACGTAGCAGCAGCCGTTGTGCAGGACGATTTCTTTCTTGATACCGCGCTTGTCGAGGTCGGCCTGGATGTTCTGGCCCATGAGCCTGTCGGGGACGAACACGATCTTGTCCGTCGGGAGCCTCTCGATAATCTTCATCACGTTTCCGCTCGTGACGCACACGTCGCAGGCGGCCTTCACGTCGGCGGTCGTATTGATGTAGCAGACGAACGTGTGTTCCGGATACTTCTTGCGGAGTTCCCTGACTTCTTCGCCGGTAATGGAATCGGCGAGGCTACAACCGGTAAGCGGTCCCGGGATGAGAACGTCCTTTTCGGGGTTAAGGATCTTGGCCGTCTCGCCCATGAAGCGCACCGCGGAAAACAGGATGGTCTTCTGCGTCACCTTGGTCGCGTCCTCGCTCAGCTTGAAGCTGTCGCCGTTGTAGTCGGCGACCCCGAGGATAATTTCGGGAGCCACGTAGCTATGCGCGAGGATGACCGTATCCTGGTCCTTCTTGCGCTCGTTGATTTCGTTGATTAGCGGGAGCATCTGCTCGCATTTTTCCTTGGTGTAGGTGCAGAGCACGGCTCCGGGCTGGATGGACTTGAGTCGGTTGTAGAGTTCGTCTGTCGTCATGGGAAATCTCCGCGCCAAAAATAAAAAAATGAGGGCGCCCTCCCAAGGCTTTCGGCTAGTATCCGGCCCATTCCGCGCTGATGGAGGGGCTCGCCTTGCGGATTTTTTCGTCTTCGGGCGAATCCTTGGCCATCGCGATGTCGCCGCTCTCGATTTTCGACTTGATTTCGTCGAAGGTCCGCGGCGGAACGGATTCGGGAGAGGAATCTCCCAGCACCTTGCACGGCGCATTTTCGGATTCCTTCGCCTTGTCCTTCACCGGCGTGTATTCGCGTGCGGCGGGCACGGTGTAGAACTTGTCCTCTTCGGGGCACCAGGCGGTAAGGCACTTGCCGTAGCAACAGCCGGAATCGAGCCCGATGAATCCGGGGCGGTTCACGAATCCCATCTTCGCCCAGTGTCCGAACACGACGGTCTTTTCCCATTTCACCTGTTCGAACCAGGGCTTGTCATTCCATTTGCGAATGGAAAGCAATACTTCGGGGCTCATGTCCTCGAGTCGCGTCTTGCCCGGTTCGAGTCCCGCGTGTACGAGGAGCGCATGCGGCGTATCGCGCCAGAGCGGCCATTCCTTCACGGTGTCGCGGATAAAGTTCCACTGTTCCAGCGGGAGAGCCCTGAAGCGTTTCCTCTGCTTCTCGGTCCAGGTGTCCTCGGGCGTTTCCATCATGCGGATGAGGTGTTCCTCGTGGTTGCCGCGAACGGTGAGAATCCCGAGCTTGAGCACGGTCTGCATCGCGCGCCACATGTCGGGGCCCTTGTTGATGATGTCGCCCGTTTGGTACAAAGTATCGTTTCCGCGGACGAATCCGAAGGCATCGATCATGCGTTCGAGTTCGTCGGCGCAACCGTGCACGTCGCCGATGTAGAGGGTGCGCTTCATGCTAGAGGTGTACCGCCTGCCTGAGCTTGTTCATCTCGTCGGCGGTAAGCTCGCGGAATTCCCCTGCGGGCAGGTCGCCGAGCTGGATCTTGCAATAGCTCACGCGCTTGAGGTCGCGGATCTCGTAGCCGATGGCGCGCATCATGCGGCGGATTTCGCGGTTCTTGCCCTCGATAAGCACGAGTTCGGCAAATCCCTTCTCGAGATACACGTCGGTCGCGAATGCGATTTCTTCTTCGGCGTGCGGGTCTTCGGGGTCGCGGATGTCTACACCGTCGACAAGCTTCTGCGCGGCAGATTCGGAAAGCGGACGCGTCGTCCACACGTAGTAGCTGCGCGGAATCTCGTAGCTCGGGTGCGTGAGCCTGTGCAGGAGTTCGCCATCGTCGGTGAACAGCAAAAGGCCTCGGCTCTGCAGGTCGAGCCTACCGACGTACTTGAAACTCTGGTATCCCGGCGGAAGGTAGTCGTATACGGTGCGGCGGCCCTGCGGGTCGTCCTTGGTGCATACGCAACCGGCGGGCTTGTGGAAGAGGATGACCTTCGTCTTCTTGGGGAGTGCGGCCTTCTTCCCGTCGACGGTCACGGTGTCGGCGTTCTCGTCTACCTGGTGTCCGAGGTCGGTAATCGTTTCACCGTTCACCTGCACGCGGCCTTCCGCGACCAGGGTGTCGGCTGCCCTGCGGCTTGCAATTCCGCAGAGTGAAATAAACTTGTTGATTCGCATCTAGGCTTCCTCGCCGTCCATCTGGATTTTGAGTTCTTTCAGTTTGCGCCAGAGTGTCGCACGGCTGATCCCGAGCCGCTTGCAGACTTCGGTGCGGTTCCCGTTGCAGACGCTCAGTGCGTGTAGGATATGCCTGCGTTCCATCTCTTCGAGCGAGAGAATCTCTTCGGAGGCCGTTGGGTCGGTCGCTGCCTGGGCCGGCCCCCTTGGGGCGCTGTCGCCATAGGCAATTGCGATTCCCGAACCGGTCGTGCTGAGCGTATCGTCTGTAACCTCTGCGACCGCATCCTTCATGTGCGGGATGGCGGCCGTCTTCTCGCGGGCCTCTTCCTGCACGTTCTCGGGCAAGTCTTCCAGGCGGATGACCCCGTTCTCGGAAAGGACAATCGCATGTTCCACGATGTTCTCGAGCTCGCGGATGTTGCCGGGGTAGGGGTACTTCGCAAGCGCGTACTGCGCGGCGGGTTCCACGTCGTGAATGTCCTTGCCGTGAGTTTCCTTGTACTTCAGGATGAAGTATTTCACGAGGGTCGGGATAAGCGGCCTGCGTTCTCTCAGGGGCGGAAGCGAAAGATGGAACGTGTTGAGCCTGTAGTAGAGGTCCTCGCGGAATATCCCTTCTTCCATGGCGGCCTGCAGGTCGCGGTTGGTGGCTGCGATAATGCGTACGTCGAGGTAACGGGCCTCGGTTTCACCCACGCGGCGGATTTCGTGATTCTGCAAGAACCGCAGGAGCTTCACTTGGGTCGCTGCAGAAAGTTCGCCTACTTCGTCGAGGAAAAGCGTGCCGCCGTTCGCGGATTCGAAAAGGCCCTTCTTGTCGACGGTCGAACCCGTATAGGACCCCTTCTTCGCGCCGAAGAGCTCGCTTTCCACCAGGTTCTCGGGGATGGCTCCACAGTTTACGGCGACGAACGGCTCGTTTGCGCGCTTGCTGTAACGGTGGATGACGTTTGCGAGAAATTCCTTGCCCGATCCGGATTCGCCCGTAATGAGGACGGTACTTGTGGTAGGGGCTATTTTGTAGGCCGTCTTGAGAATCTTTCTCATTTCGGGCGTGTCGCCTAGGAGGCTGTCGAGCACCTGGGATTCCATCAGCTGGTTCGTGGTCTTGTTTTGCCGCAGGGTCTGGATTTTCTTTGCGGTGTCCTCAAGTTGTTCCACGGTCGCCGGTTTCATGATGAAACTGTTCGCGCCCCGGTTTATGGCGCTCGTGGCGCCGGGCCAGTTCTTGTTGTCGCAGAGGACGAATATCTCGATGCCGGGCTTGCGTTCCTTGAGGTAGCTCACCATGTCCATGTTATCGAGCGTAAGAAACGGGACCTCGACAAATGCGAGGTCTATGGGCTCGTTCTTTACTAGCGGCATCAAATTGTTCTTGTCGTCACAGAAGACAAGCTCTGTATCGGACAGGGTCCATGAACGTCGAATGTCGCTGATAAACTCCTTGTCGGAGTCGGCAATCAGGATATTCATCGGCATCGGTTACTGATGGCTCTTTATAATTTCTTCAATCTTTTCGCGGAAGGGCTGCAGTTCGAAGGGCTTGTTGAAAGTGGCCGCGACATCGAAGTGCTTTGCGGTAATCAGGTAATCGTCCGCTGCGGTACGTCCGCCAGCGCTTACGGCGATGGTCCTGTCTCCCATGCCCATGCGGCGGAGGTCCAGGATGACTTCGTAGCCATCGACGTCCGGCATAATGATGTCGGTGACGATAACGTCGTATTTCTTGTTCTGGTAGAGCACCTTGGCATCCCTGCCGTTGCTCGCAGTCTCCACTTCGTAGCCCTTGGCTTCCAGGGCCGTCTTCATCATCAGGTTGAACTGCTCGTCGTCGTCAATGATCAGGATGGTGGACATGATGCATTCTCCGGTTGATCGTTTGCTATATCCCAATATAGATTAAATTTCGTACCTTCGCCTAACGTTGTCTGCACAGTGAAATGCGCTTTGCCCTCTTTTAGGAGCCTTAAGGCCGAAGAAAGTCCCAAACCGAGGCCTTCGCCCGGCGCCTTGGTGGTGAAAAACGGCGAAAAGATGCGTTCCAGCGTCCCGGAATCCATCCCGGTGCCCGTATCGGCGATGGTGAATTTCGCGTATGTACCCTTCTCGATGGCGTCGGAGAAGGGGAGTACGAGCGTGTTCTTCAGGGTCTCGCGTTCGAGTTTCAGGGTGAGCGTGCCGCCGGTGTTCTTCATCGCGAATATGGCGTTGTTCGCGAGGTTGCTTAATATGCGGTCGAGTGCCGCCGGGAGTCCGCTTATCTTTATGTCCTGGTCCAGCTCGTCGGCCGAAATATGGATGTTCGAGGGGAGCGTCAGCTGGAGTTTCTTGACGACATCCTCGATGATGAGGAAGGGCGAGAATACCATGGCCTCGGGCGCGGTTGTCGTCTTTTCGCGGAGCGCGTTCAGCATCTCGTTGAGCGAGTCCTTCGCGCGGTTCGCCGCCTTGGTCGCCTCGCCGATGAAGCTGCTGACCTTTGCCAGTTTTCCGAATTCATTGGGCTGTACGGTACTTTCGGGAATACTCGAAAGGATTTCCTGGGCCAGTTCGCTGAATCCGATCTGTGAACCGAGAATGTTCTTGTAGTCGTGCGCGAAGGCGCCGCACATGGTTCCCAGTTCTTCGAGTCTCGAATGGATGTTCTTCTGCTCGCGCAACAGGTCCCTTTCGCGTTCGAGCCTGCGCTGTTCCGTCAGGTCCTGCTTCAGGCCGATAATTTTGTAAGGCTTCTGGTTGGAGAGGATGGGGATGAACTGGTTCCTGTAGATGTAGATCTGCTGGTGGTTCTGGATACGGTTGTTCGCCTCTTCCTCGCTAATCTCGTGGTGGGCTTCGTCTTCGTAGCTCGTGTAGATGCTTGAAATTCCCTGCTCGCGGGCCTGCCGTTCGTAGTTCGAGATGCTGTCGGAACTGTCGGTGGTCTGGATCTGGTTTCCGCGGCTCTTGATGTCCGTGATATTCTGCGTCATGTAGACACCCTGCTCGTTCTTGGACCAGAACTGGAAGGGGAGCGCGTTAATGAGGGCTAGACTCAGGTTGTTCTGTTCCTTGAATTTTTTCTCGGAGCTGTCGAGACGGTCCTGGTAGCGGATGAGGTCCTGCTTGTAGTCGGCGAACTGCCTGTTGTACGATTCGATTCGCTGCCTATAGATAAGCGAATTGGACTGGTCGCTGAGCAACAGCATCCAGATATGGGTCGTGAGCGTCATGCGCACCTTGAAAAGCGACGTGTAGAAGGTGTGCCGCTCGCCGTTCAATGTCACGTCCGTCATCTCTTCGCGGATCTCGATGTCATACTTGATGTCGGGAATCAGTTCCTGGATGTGGCAGAGCAAAAATTCGCTTTCGGACTTCTTGAACAGGAGCTGTGCCGCCGGGTTGCAGCTTACGATTTTTCCGTCCGGGAGGAAATAGATGATGGAATCGCTCAGCTGCGTTTCCAGGTTCTTGAGTAGCCAATGCGAACTCTTGTTCTTGAACGAAATCGAGGTGAAGTACTGGCTGCAGAGGATCGTAAGCACGACGGTCGAATACTGGTGCCATTGCAGGAAAGCGGGGAAATGTCCGTCTACGTTGAACGAGAACGAGATCGGGATGAGGAAATCCATGAAGAACGAGATGACGATGAAGAAGATGAAGCTGGCCACCATGTAGAAGCGGATTTGTGCCGCGTCCTTGTCGCTTGTCTGCAGGCTGCTGCGGAGCATCTTGTACAGGGAGAGCATCGCTTCGGGGAATACGAACAGGAAGAACAGGATGGAATAGGTGACGAAGAAGGGATACTTGTGGAACGGCATCATGCCGAATATCTTGAATTCCGTGAGGGTGGAAGGGCTGATGCAGAAGATGAGCGTTACGGTGATGACGCTTACGCCGCCGATGGCGTTGAGGAGCCTCCAGAAGTTGGACCGCTTGATGGTGAGGTTCTGCTCGCAGATGTGGTAGATGGCGTTCCCGAGCTGGACCCATGCCGTCGCCTGGATGCCGAACGCAATCTTTGCGCCAAGGCCGATTTCGGGACCGCTGAAGAACAGGTTGCCGATGAGGCTGCCTGTATTCCAGTGGACACAGATGAGGAGAAGCTGGTAGAACGCTTTCGGGAACTGCTTGATGCGCACCTTCTGTCCCATCATGTAGGGAATCAGGAAGGTGAGCAGGAGGGCGATGGCCGACAGGATGGTGTTGATGGGGGAACCTGAATAGAGTATTTCCTGCATGATTGTCGTCCTGCCGCTATGCCTTTACCTAGTCCGCTTGATACCGAAGGTTTCGGTCTTGTCGTAGGAATTCACCGAGTCGAAACGTTCCTTCGTTTTTGCATCCAGGTCCGGATTGGGAAGGAACTTGCATTCCAGTTCTGCCTTGTAGATGTAGGCGCCGGTCCCGACGGCCCTGCCCTGTTGCGAGCGTACGCCGCCGACAGGCGAGTTGACCCATTCCACGAAGAATGTCACCTTGTTGTTTGTCGAGAAGTATTCGTCCGAATTGACAGTGTACGTTCCGGTAACGCGGTTTACGTAGCTGCCCAGGTTCGTGTAGACGGGAATGTTGTACTTGACCTTCAGGCTTCTCCAGTAGGCAGGCTCGTTGATCGCTCCGCCACGGGGCACGGTCAGGTCCATGGTCCAGACGACGCCGGTGAGCGGTGTGGCGAGCGTGTCGATTCCGGTTTCCACGACGACTCCGTTCTCGATGCGGTCGAGCTTGTGGTTGCTCGGGTTCACGATATAGAGGTTCATGGTCTTTGTCGAATTGATGAGCGAGGCGGCCTGCGAACTTACGTCGGCGACCTGGTTTTCGAGGTGGATGTCGAACTTGATCTTCGGCTTGCCTTCGCCGCCGACAGTGACCTTGGGGTTGTGCTCGGCGGGGCGGTTGCCGTTCTTGTCCATGAATGCACTTGCGGTCTTGGGCGCAAGGTTAATCCGGTCGCCTTCCATGACGGCGGCCGCGGCATCGGCGCTGTATAATGCGTTAAGCGTAGTCTTGCCCGCGGCAAGTCCGAATCCGGTAATGTCAATCTTTGCAATGTTCATGTTGCCGCGTTCGCGTACGTAGAGGATGGCCGCGGAATCCAGGATGACAAGCGGCTCACTCACGTAGACATTCAGCATCTCTAGGCTTGCCGTAGAAGAAAGCGTTGCCGATACGAACACGGGGCCCACAAGGTCTTCGGCGAGAACGGTTTCGATTTCGTAGGCGGCACCGTCGCCCAGATGCTCGATAATCTGCCCCGCTCCGATGAGGTCCCTGCCGTTCTGGGTGCCTTCGAAATTACCGTTGGTGTTGCCCAGCGCGAATGGGATAATGAGGTCGAACGAACTCGACATCTGGTCTGTATTCAGCTGGAACTGCGTCTTGCGGACAACGAGTGTTTCGGGTGCTGCGCTACCGAAGATGATGGAAATGGAGTCCGGATAGTGCTTCGAGTCGACCGTCTGCGAGAACCTGATATCGATATGTTCGGCAAGGCCGTCTTCGTTCAGGTCGGAAATACTTGCGTAGGTCATGGGAATAGGACGAATCTTCAGGAGTACGTCGACAACATTGGGCGTGCAGGGGCCAATCCCGTTGCCGGCGAGGTCACGGATGGTAGCCGTCGGCGAAAGCGATGCCTTCATGCCTTCCCTGACGAGCGAACCGCCGCCCGCATCGAAGTCGATTTCGAATTCCCAGATGTTTTTCGCCTCGTTGTAGAGCTTAACGCCCTTCACGTGAGCCCCGATATCTGCACCGTCGATGAGGAGGGGCCATTCGGGCGAGGGTTCCTTCACGGGCTCGCTGAACTGGATGTACACGAAGTCGCTTGTCGCTCCGGAGAGCCTTTCGAGTACGGAGACCGACACCAAGTTGGGCGGAATGCCGTCCTTGTAGAAGTCGACCGATTCCTTCTTGCCTTCCTTGGTGTTGCTTACAAGCGTGATGTTCCCTTCGGGATTCGTGTTCTCGGTGGCTCCCGTGAGGTTTGCGCCCACGACGATATTCTTGCCGTTTTCCGAAATCAGGTTGGTGCTCGTGATGGTGTCTCGTCCGTACACGAACTTGATGGAATTGAACGACTGGTTTTCCGCCGTGAGATACTCGTTCGAAAGCGTGATGTCGAATGCATCGGGGATATCGTCACAGTCGGTATCGACCATCTTCGCTTCTTCGATGATGGGCCAGGGCGGCAGGTCTTCGATGATGAGCACCGCGGTCGCGGGAATATAGTTGAACTTCGAGGTGTTGGTTCCGGTCGCCTTCAGGGTCGTTGTGGTCGCCCTGTCGGAGCTCAGGTAGAATACCGCTTCGCCTCTGATGATGTCGACCTTTTCGACGGGAATCGTCGAATTGAGGGCGGTGTAGAATTTTGCGAGTCCCGTTTCCGAAGAAAGCAGTACGCTTATGGGGTCTGTCACTAGCAGGTTCATGGCCGAATCCAGAAGCTTCAGGTGGACTTCCGCCATTCTGCCCGTATAGACGTGGATGGTATCGGCCGTGAACTTCAGGTGGCGAATCTCGGGGGGGACCATGATGGAGTCGATTTCCACGTTGCTGCGGACAAAGGCGCAGGCGCAGTCATAGCTACCGTTCTGGTTTGCCGCACGGTTGTGCCAGCTGACCCATTCCATGTAGTTGTTGCCGTAGACAAGAGTCGTGTCGATCTGGAACTGGAATGCGTCCTTGCGGTTTGCCGGATCGTATGCCGTGTGGTTGAAATAGGAGCTGCCGTTCATCTCGAATTCGTCGAGCATGCCGGTCGGAGTCACCTTGCTCATGCCGCTGTAGCGTGCGCCGTAGTCTTCCTGTTCCGTGGAGTAGTGCGGAGATACGAACGGACTGTCGAAATTGAGCGTTATGGTGCGGTTAAGTTGCGGTCCTGTTTCGGGCGTGTAGTCCGGGGCGTAACCGTAGATGTACTTGCCGTGATAGTAGGCCGTGACGTAAGGCGTCTTTCGGAAGGCCTTTTCCTTTACACCATTTATGGTTTCGATGTACATGGTGGAATTGGATTCTTCCTTGTACAACGGTCCACGGGTCAGATCTACACCTTCAAATATTTCAGGATCGTCGGCACTCGTATGGGGCCTGAAGGACCAGCTCCCGTCAAGACTTCCATAGGAGGGAGCCACCTTGAATTCAAAGAAGTAGCTGCCGGAAACGGCGAGATTGCCTTCAATATGGACTTGCGTGTAATATCCGCTTTCGGTAGTTCCGCCCTGTGTTGTTGCCGTATAGGGGACGGGGGTCTCGAAATTCATCGTGGGCCATCCGACCGATTGTCCCGTTCCGTCCCAAATGGACCTGTTGTCGCTGCCACCGGTGACGGCGACGGGGAAATAGAATCTCAGGTCGAGATCCTGGTACGGCATCGTATCCCTGTTTGTGACGATAACCAGGAAGGTGTTGCATTGTTTCCAGTCAGAGCTGTTGGTGCAACCGTTCTTGTTGAGCGGCTTCACGTAGATATCCATCTCGACGGTTGTAGCGTATTCTTCGGTCGTGAAGGAGTATTCGGCTGATTTTGTGGCTCCCGAAGATACGGAGAAGTAGTATGTGGTGCCTGCCTGCAGGTTGGTGAGAATTGCTTCGTGGAAGAGGACTGCGCCGCCTTCTGCCGTTTGGGACTGCGTGTAGGCCCCTGGTGCCGTTCCGAAATTCACGACGCCATTCATGCGGTCGCTCGACCACCAGTAAATTTTTGCGCTCCGGTTGTCGACCTGGCAAATGGTGACCCCGCTGATGCTTGTTGTGGCGGGAGTCATGGTAAACTGGTACCATTGTCCGTGATTGTTGTCGGTCGAAAGGTTGCGCTTGGTGTCCATGCCTTCGAGGAAGAAGTAGTAAGTCTTGCCCGGGGTGAGCCCGGTAAGCGTGACTGCGCCGCCCTTCGTGGCGGTGTTCTGCTGTACGCTTTTTGCTGTTGTCTCGTCCGGCGTCTCGCTGTAGAATACGGTTACGAGGGCCACTTCGTTTGCGTCCCAGCTCACGATGGCCTCGGTGTCCGAGATCGGGGTTCCTGTAATGTTGCTGAACAGAGGTCCGTCCGCATCGGGAGGGAGCGTCTGGGCAAGGCTCTGTGCCGGGAAAAGGAACTGCGCCGTAAAGTCGATACATGTTTCTGTCGAGGTGTATTTGCTCCAGTCTTCGATCAGTGTCTTGTTCGGGTCGCGGGCTCCCATCAGGGCGCCTACGGGGCATTTATAGTCGTACGGCATGCCGCCTGCGTTGTAGCCGTCGGGGTTCGAGGCGCGGTTGTGGGGGTGTTGCGGGTTCTTGTCCCCGGTTCCCATAAGGAATGAAATATCCCACGGGTTTGCGCCCAGAATGAAGTACATGTTGTCGAGTGCCACTTTCAGATAGCGCTCGTCGCCGGTGAGTTCGTACATCAGGAAAATGGAAACGGCGGTTCCCATGTTGTAGCGCATCACGCCCCAGTCAAAGCTGGTCCACACCAGGTTGTACGGGGTGATTACGTGCAGGTTGCTTGGGCCTTCGTGCGGGTCGCCGCTGCCAATGCCAGGGTTGGTGAGCACCAGGGAGTCGCCCTCGTTGGTACTTACATCGATCAGTTTCCTGAACGTCGCCATGGTTCGCATCGAGAGGGTGTCGCGTTCCAGTTCGCTAAGGCCGTATTCCGCAGAAATCGTCGGGCTGTTCAAAATCAACCGCTGCATCGCAAAAAGCACATACGAATGGACGTTCTGGTAGTCTGTCGCCCAGCCGCCCGGCGTAAATCCGCTTGGATTCCCGAGGAATCCGCCCTTGAAGTAGTCGAGGTTGTACCTGTAGGAATTTGCGTTGTTGTATATGGCCGGGTTCTTGTAAAGGTCGTATTGGTAGGTCGTATCCTTGGTGGCATACCAGAGGGCGAATGCGGCTGCGGCGCCGTCGTCGTTCAGGGGGCCACCACCCGTATAGAACTGGTTGTAGTAATTGCCGCTCGTGATGCGCTTTTCTGCATAGGCGACCTTGAAAACGTTCTTGTAGATGTCTTCTGCCGCAGCGAGAAGGGAATCCGAATAGGCGGCATCGTAGACCTTGTATCCGACGGCCACGTTTGCAAGCGCAGCGGCGAAGATACCTGCGGTATTGGCACCGATTTTCTTGGTTACATCGCGGTCGGGGCCTCCCTTGGCCGGGGATTGTGCGTCCTGGCGTTCAGGCCTGTCCCAGTACGCATGGTCAGGATCGGCGACGCCCACGGAATGGTACATGTCGCCTTGGGCAATCACGCCGTCCGCCTTGGATGCGTTGTAAAGCTTGAGAATGTAGTCCGTTCCGATTTTTGCTTCGTAGAGGATGTCGGGAATGCCGTCGGTGAACACGGTATCCGCATAGGAATTGCCGTAGCGGTCTTCGGCCTTGTCCTGATAGGTGAGGTAGACCATCGAAAGGACGTACGCGGCGTAGCCCAGGGTTTCCGAGACCTTGAAGTGGTCTCCGCAGTCGTGCCATCCGCCGGTGAGGTCGTGCCCGATTGCAGAACCGTCCTTCAGGTGGCATGCCCCGTGGAAATGCGACTTGGTGTCGCCGCACCGCTGGATGCCAAAGAACATCAGCGATTTTTCCAGAATGGCGTTGAATATCGATGGGTGGATAAGGAAGTGGGCCGAGGTGTCGTTCCCGACAACAAGGTAGTATTCTCCCATGGAGGTAAGCGTCGTGAAGTCCGCTCGGTACAGGTTTTCTCTGGCAGAACTTATGGAATCCAGAGACCCGAATTCGTACACGCTTGCGATGGAATTGAAGGCGCCATTGATCCAGATATTGGGCTTTACGGCGTTCTGCTTGATAAGAGAAAGGCTGCCGTTCGAAACCTCCGTGTTGGTATTCGCGTCGATTACCTTGAAGGTCATGTTCGTCGGGTCGGCGACATAGGCGTACTTGTAATCCTGGGGCCTAAATCCGCTTTGGTTCAAACGGATCGGCCTGCGGTTGTACACGTTCAGCGAGTCGAGGTATCGACGCTCGTGGACCTTGTCGGTACGGTCGATTACCGGGAGCTGCTCCATGGCGTTCACGCACAGCGCATCTCCCAGTATAAACAAAACAGCCAACAGTCTTTTCAAATACGTCATGTCAAATTCTCTTCCTAAGATAATTGTTCAGCACGAGGCGTCACTTCTTGGCTCGTTTGAAGCCGAAGGTCTTCGTCGTGTTGTCGTTGGTCTTGATGACGTCGCCCTTTTCGTAATCAAGGTCATCGTCTCCAGAACCAGGTTCCGCGACATAGGTTGCCTTCGATTCAAAGTCGAATTTCGCAATGTAGGCGCCCGTACCGAGCTTGCGTCCCGACTTGCTGGCAGGGGCTCCGCCCGGAGCCATCCATTCAAGATTCAGACGCAGCACGCCGTCTCCCGAAATCTTGTCGCGGCCGATATCTGCAAGGTCGATGCGGATATCCTGCTTCGCGATGAACTGTCCGAGGTTGTCATAGACGCTCATCGAGAATCGGATGTCGAAGTCGAAGATTGGCTTGCCGAAGGCATCGGTCTGCAGGGCCGACGGCATGGTGATATCCACGATGAACTGCGGACCCGCGTGCTTGTAGATATTCGTGTCGAGCGTGGTTCCTGTCGCCACGAGCTTGTTGCCGTTCAGTTCGAGCAGCGACTCGCTTCCGTCAGAATTCTTGGCTGTCACGCGGAAAATTTCGCCTTCCTTCACGGGGATGCCGGCATAGGGTTCTTCCCTGCTCGGCGTGGTGATGTTGTGCGCGAGGGTGACCTTGAACTTCGTCTTTTCAGCAGAGGCGCCGCTTACGATTACCCACGGATTGTTGATGGTGGGGTAGTTCCCGGACTTGTCCTTGTAGCGAGAGAATGTTGAATCTGGCACGAGCCTGATAAAGTCTCCGATTCGCACGGATCCTTCGGATTCGTCGGTGTAACCGAAGGTTTCCTTCACATCGGCCTTGGTCGTGACGGATATCGGCTTGAGGTAGATTCCTGTCTGAGTGTCGCGCTTTCTTTCGATGTACTCGAGGGCGGGATTGTCGAGGTCCTGGAGAGGCTCGGACATTGTCGCTTCGAGGAATTCGTAGGAGCTGACGGAACTCTTGGTCGCCTTGATGATGATGGGCGGGCAGTTGTCGATAAGCGTTGCGCGAGTTGCATCCAGCAGACTTTCGATGGATCCCTTGCGCGGGAGGATCGAGCCGTTGCCGCCGCTAGACCCGTAGGTCATGTTCTTGTACAGGCCTTCCGGAATCTGGATCCTGATGGCGCTATGTTCGGTCTGTACCGAGTCCCAGCCCACGGTATCGATTTTCGGGATGAACGTGGAATCCTGCGATGTCTGGTACTGGTCGCACTTCTGCGTGACCGTCGACGAAAGGGTGTCGATATGGTCTACGGTGCACTGATCTTCGATGGTCTGTTCCGCATCGAGGTAGGTGCAGGTGTAGGCCGTATCGGTGACGTAGGTCGTCACGTCCTTGAAGCTGATACAGGTCTTCTTGACGGAGCCCTTGATCCAGGTTCCGTTCGCAGAATCGAGCCTCGTCTGGGCGACGGCAGTCTTTTCTCCGTAGACAGTGTCCAGGGCCCAGCCGCCGGCAGGGGCCGTGAATGCCGTGTAGACGGAGGGGTTGCCCCAGTATACGTCTATCGTGTCGGGGATGTTCTTGTCACGCAGCAGTCGGACAAACTCGATGTAGATGGAATCGGGCTTGCCGTCGCCTTCGACGTCGAAGATCCTTGCATAATGCACGGGCACGGGGCGTGTCGATTCTGTTACGGTGACCGGTTCGCAGGTGGCGAGCGGGTTGGTCGACATGTCGTTCACGTTGAATGTGCCGGCAATCTGGGTGCGGAACCCGGGCTTGATCAGGTTGCCGTCGGTGTTGCCTTCGATGACGTACATCCAGCTCTTGCCTTCGTCGCTGGTCGTTGCCGAGACGACGCGGATGCCGGACTGAACCACTTCGGAGGTGCCGTCGTACACTGCGAGCGGCCATTCCGTCTTGGAAGCCAGGTTGACAGGTTCGGAGAACGTCACCTTGAGAGTGTCGCGTTCGTTTTCGTGATTCTCGTTTTCCAGGATGGAGACGCTTGTGAGCTTCGGCTTGATGGCGTCGGTAATCGCGACGGTCGCCGTCTGGGCCTTGCCTTCTTCGCGCATGTAGACCGTCACGGAACCCTTCGGGTTTGCAAGCCCGACAAGCGAATCGGCGACGGGGAAGCTGGCAAGCGAGCCTGTCACCGTCGAGGAGGGCTTCAGTACGAAGGAGGAACCTGCGTAGGTTGCCGTGGCATCGAGGGTCACCATCACGCTATCCAGGATAATCTTGGTCCCGTCGAACGAACTTCCGGTGAATTCGATGTTGAGGCTCAGGTCGTTTACTGCAGCTCCGGTTATGGAGCAGACCTCGCTCGAAATCAGGGCCTTCTTGGGGTCGGGCCTCGTCGGCTGCGAGTAGAACCATACGGAGTCGCGTTCTTCGTCATCGGCGGGATCCTGGTACTTGACCCAAATGGTGTCGCCGCCGAGGAAGTTCACGTTGGGGTAGGGGTCTTCGGACATGGTGGCCTTGAGCCAGTCGCCGGAGAAGTAGCCCAACGCCTCGTTATCGCGCCTGAGTGTTACCTCGAGGGAGTCTCCGGTGCGCGAGTTGAAAATCTTCACGGGCAAGGTCTCGTTGTTGCGGTTGTCCTTGTCGCGCAGCTGGATCTGGAACTGGAGCGAACCGTCCGTCTTCGCGGGGCTCGTGACCGAGCTTCCGTCCTTCTGTACCAGCAACAGGGCTCCCTGGGTGCGGTCACCCTTGCTGAACTGCACGTAGTAGGTGCGGTTCACGAATGCGCATCCGCCATTTTCCTGGCATTCGGCACAGTCGGGATTCGGCCCTGCAAATACGGTCACGTCCACCTTGTTGGTACCGATGGTCATCTTCACGGGGATGTTCAGGTCGAACTTGCCGGTCGCGTAATTGTAGACGGCGGCCCTCGTAAGCTGTTCCTTGGTGAGCGCCACGCCGTTCACCCAGATGGAGTTCACGTAGCCGCTTTCCGAAATCAGCGCCGTACCGGTCAGGTACATCGTGCTCTTTGCGGAGTCAATCTGCACGTAGGAACCGTTGGACACGTTGAACGGAGCGTCGAATGCCACGGTCATGTCGTAGTGGGCGCGCTTGGTGGTCATTTCCTTGTACGAGGGGCTGAAGCCAGAGATGAACTCGTCCTTGCGGTAGACTACGATGTAGGGGTTGATGGGTGCCTGTTCGAAGTCGCCCTGGTCCTTGTCCCATGCGGGCACGCCGTCGTAGTCGGCGCCGTCTACGTCGCGCTGGTGGGCCGCCCACGACCAGTCGGGGGAATTGCCTCCGGTGACGAGGCGCTTCTTGCCCGGAGTACGCAAGGTCTCGCACTGGCCGTTCTGGTAAATACCGCTGGAGAAACCGATGTCAATACGCATACGCGAAGACGACTTGATGGTGGTTCCTCCCAGAGGAATCGGGATGTACCAGTCATATTCGCCCGTTGCCGGGTTGTAGGTGTCTTCTAGCTTGACGGGGACTGCATGGCGCAGGTAGTAGCGAATGGAGTCGTCGACATTCTCGCCTCTTTCGTTCACGCAGGGCCTGTTGAAGCCTGCTTCGTCGTATGCCTGGCAGATGTCGGAATCCACAAGCAGCGGGCAGGTTCCCGGCTGGTTGTTCTGTCCGGGCACGGCCTCGATTTCATCGGGCCTGGCTGTCACGTAGAAGCGCAACGTCAGCTCGTTGAACGCGCGGTCCTCGTTGTTGGTGAGGTTCAGGTTCAAGAAGTCCATCCCGCCGAACTCGTACTGGTAGACGCTCACGTCGAAGTCGTAGTGCGTGACGGGGGTCGTGAACTTGAGAGGCATGCCGTTGTCGTCGGTGCAGCGCTGCACGCCGTTGCTTTCCACGCAGTAGTAGTATGTCGTCTTTTCCTTGAGCTTGCCGATCTTCACGTAGTGGAAGCTGGTCGGGATTCCCGAGACGTCGGCGTTGCCGTCGATGTCGCAGGTGCCCCTCGGGGTCGTGGGGCAGGTCATCTTGTCGTAGCTCGTGAGGGTCGTATCCCAGTATACCTTGGACTCGTACTGGCCGTTGGGCGTGTACCACATAATTTCGGCGCTGTCGGAGCTCAGGTTGCAGACCTTCACGTTCTGGATGTCGGCCGGTGCCGGCGGGCTCACGAGGGTCGTGAACGAGAACGGGGTCGAGGTGCTGTCGACCAGCCACTTGGTAGTGTATGCTTCGCTACGGGCGTTGATGGCGATAACCTTGAAGTAGTAGGTCGTGCCGTTCTGGAGCCCAGTCAAGTGAATCTCGTGCTTCACGCCGTTGACGGTATCCTTCGCGGGAATGTTGAACGGGCCGGTCTCGCTTGTGCTGTAGAGGATCATGGCGGGGCCGCGCATGTCCTGGGAAATCTTTACGATGGCCGAATCGTAGCCCACGTAGCGGATTTCCACGTTGATTTCGGAGGGAGCGCGGTTGCGGTCTTCTTCGCGGACGGCCACGGCGCACGAAGCAACGAACATGGCCGTAGCATCGATACAGGTTTCGGAAAGGTGGTAGTCTTCCCAGCTCAAGGTCGAGGGCGACCATACGTTCTCGTCGCCGGGAGTCACGCCGCCGAACAGGGCTCCCGTGGGCGGGTTGTACTTGTAGCCTGCGCCCGGCATGTTCTTGCCTTCGGGGTTCGATGCGCGGTGGTGCGGGTGGGCGTCGTTCTTGTCGCCAACGCCCAGCAAGAAGGAAACATCCCAGGGGTTCACGCCGAGCATGTAGTTGAGCTGGTTGATACCCAGCTGCTTCATCTCTGCGGAATTCCAGTTCTGCATGCCCTTCTGCGGAAGCCTTACGCCTTCAAAATCCTTTGCTATATCGGAGTAAGCGAGTACTTCGAAGATGTTGCCCGCTTGGTAGCGGTTGTAAATCCAGGTCTGGTCAGTCTGCATGATGTACCAAAGATCCCCATAGCTAAGCTTAAGCGGGGTTTCTGAGTTGGGGTTTGGCAAATCGATAGACTGTGAACCAGAACCAGAAAGGTAGCTGATATTGGCTGCCAGGGTGTAAAGAATTCTCTCGGAATGCAGGAGACGATCTGATTCGGAGATGCCATACTTGGCGGCAGTTTCGCTATCGCGAAGCAAAACCTTGTAGAAGCCGTAAAGGGCATAGGTGTAGGCGTTTGCCCAGCTGGTATTCTTGCTGGACTTTGTCATACCGTTGCTGGAAGAACCCATCCAACCGCCGGGGAACTTGTCTGCGCCGGGACCCGAGGATGCCACCATTTCCGGGTTAGAAATGGCATCCTTAAGGTAGGAGTCGTCCCCTGTCTTGGGGTAGGTTGCATAGTGCAGAGCCCATGCGGCGATTGCGAGGTCGTCGTGATATTCGTTGTTGCCGTTGTAGGCCGGGCTTGACCAGCCTGCAGGTATTGTATTGTGGACGAAGCTCTGGTTTGTCTTGCCATATTTTGCCATGCCGTAAGACGATTTGCCGAGAGCCAGGTTCTTGGCGAAGTCGTAAAGTTGTTCGGCAACCATCAAGCAGCTATCGGCAAAATCTTTATCGTATGTAGCGTAGTCGACGCTCAACAGGGCGAGGCCTGCCGCAATCTGGCCCGAGATGTTGGAACCCAGTTCGCCCAGGCGGATGTCACGTTCGTGCGGACCTCCGCGACCGGTCAATGTCTCCGGGAGCGCATCCTGGTTTTCGGGGCGGCCCCACCAGCCATGGTCGGCGCCAAAGTTACCTACGGAGACGGCCATATTGTCGATGACTCCATTCGCGAAGGTGTAGGCGCGTAAGAAGAAGTCTGCACCGTGTTTTGCCTCGCGCAAGATGTCGGGGATGCCGTCGGTATTGATTGTTTCGCCCATGTTGTAGGCGTAGTGGTCCTCGTCGCGTTCCGGGCTAGATGCCGCCATCACGGCAAGCACCATGAATGCGTAGGCCTGGGTCTGGGATTCCTTCAGGTGGTCACCGCAGTCGTACCAGCCGCCCTGCAGGGCTCCTTCCTTGGGGGTAAATCCAGCAACAGCGCCTACACCCTTTACAAATTTGCCAGCGCCGTCCTTGGTATGGCTCGGCTTGTGGAACCAGGATTCGGAATTTCCAGAGCGGTTGATGCCGTAGAACTTGAGGGTAGCGTCGCGGACCATGGAATAGACCTTGTCGCTGATAATGAAGGTCGCAGAATACTGGTTCAGCACCTTGACGCGGTAGCGGGTGTTCATGTCGAGGTTCGTTGCCTGGGACAAGTTGCCGATACAGACCTTGCCGGAGGGGCCGACGGCCTTGGCCGTGTAGCGTCCCTGGTTGTTTGTCGCGGCGTCAGTTCCTGCCTTGATGTCCCAACTGGATCCGGTGGATTTGCCGGAGTTGGTAAAGGTTCCGCCTGTAAAAATTTCGTTCCCTTCCAAATCGACGACGGAGAACTTTTCGGTACAGGAACCGTCTGACACATAGTAGAACTGTTTTTCCGGGTCTTCGGGCAGATAGCCGGCCTGGTTGATACGGATACGGCCGATACGCAGGTTCTGCGCGTCACGGAAGGCCTGGTTCAGGGAGTCGGGAATGATTCCGTTCGGGACAAAATCCTGGGGCATCGCTCCGACGGGAGGGACTGTGTTGTGCTTCTTTGCATTCGGCGTGTACTTGCTGAAACTTTCTACGGTACCGCCGTTGTCGGTGGCGGCCGTATCCCACTTCATGGGCCAAATAGGACGAATCAGGTCATACGGTGTAGGCTGTTCCTGGTCTACCGCTGCAAACGACAACGAAACCAGAAGTAACACTGGTAACCAAAAAAGTGGCATAATGCCTCCCTTAATAAAAGTACTCACAACAATCCCATATAGAAAATAGACATTTTTTAAGTCGTTCGCAAAAGCGTATCAAAAAAAACGTCACATTCGGGCTTTTTTTTATATATTTCAAAGTATGAGATCTCAATTCAAGAAGAAAAGATTTTTTTACATTCCGGCGTCGGCCCTGTTCGTTTCCGGATTGTCCGTGTTCGGGCTTTCCGCTTGTGGAGACGAGGTGACGAGTCCGCAGGGGCCGTCTAGCCAGTTGCCTGACGATCCTCCCGTGACATCTTCCGAAACCCAGCTTTCCCAGGAGGCCGGCGTGTCCTCCTCGTCGGCGGCGCAAAAACCGGCTTCGTCTTCATCTCAGGCGGCCAAGCCTGTTGTCTCGTCTTCTTCCAAGACGGCGACAGAGTCTTCCGAAGAGGTGCTGAACGAGCCCAAGATGGTGGTGAGTGGATCTTGTGGCCCGAAGACCCCCATCATTGAGAAGGGAGGCTTGGCAACGTGGTCGTTCTATCGTGAAGGTGGCGATGTCTTCGATGCCATCATGGCGCCGTTCGTATGGACATTCCCGGAACAGAATAAGACTGTGCAGGGGAATGGAATGAATACCGTAAATGTATCCTATGAAGAGGCGGGAACCTATACGGCCAGCTTGAATGTCGACGGAAATACAATCGAGTGTACTCCGCTGCAGGTTCAAGGCATTCCCATTACAATCAACTCTTGCAAGCCAAACAAGGAAACCGCCAATGCAGGCGATGTCGTGACATGGACTGTGGATGCGACTTCCGAAGCTAATATTGTTGGTTACTCCTGGAGCTATGAAGGCGGGGAAGTTGCTGGCAGTGGTACTACAGGATCCATTACACTGGGAAGCGACTTGCACAAGGTTAACGTTGCGCCCACGGTGACCGTTACCAATGATGACAAGACCGCTCAGCAGTTCGTCTGTGAAAACACCTATGTGATTAACCCCAATAAGGTTGATTACACGCTGGTCACAAATGCCGCTGCGATTGCAATTCCTTCGGGCGAAGTTTGGGTTGTCGAGATACCTGCAGACGGAAGCACCTTGGTTTGCGAAACGAAGGGATCCATCAATGTTTTAATTAATGATGAGCCTTTGTCGGCCGAGCCTAAAATAGACTACTTTGGACAGTCCATTGCTGCCTATAAAGGTCAGAAGGTCCAGTTCCTTATTCAAACGAATGCAAGTACGGCCGATTGCAAGGTTACTCCGTGGTAACCGGATTTTGCAATAAACAAGGAACGGTTTATTAGAAAAGAAGGCGGTCGTTGCGACCGCCTTCTTCCTATATGCATCTGTAAGCGATTGTAAAAAAGAAAGACGGCCGGGAGCCGTCTCTCTTAAACTTTTTTGAAGGAGCCTATTATTCCCCGGTGAAGATGATCACGAGAACGGAGGCAACGAACAGGGCAGAGACAACGAGGAATTCCCAGGGGTTTTCCATGATGGTCGTCTTGGCAGAACCCATGCTTGCGGATTCGGCCCTCTGCTGTTCTTCGGCCTTGGCCTTGGCTTCAGCTTCGGCGGCCTTCTTTTCCTCTTCAGCTTTGGCGAGAGCGGCGCTGTCGACCGGGGCTTCTTCGGCCTTGGCTTCGAGAACTTCGGTCTCGGCCTTGGCGGTATCAGCGGCAGCGGCTTCGGCAGGAGCAGCCTCGGCGGGAGTGGCTTCGGCAGCAGGAGCGGCTTCGGCGGGAGCGGCCTCGGCAGCTTCGGCAGGAGCAGCCTCGGCAGGAGCGGCTTCAGCGGCGGGTGCGGCTTCGGCAGCGGGAGCGGCAGGAGCGGCTTCGGCGGCGGGTGCGGCCTCAGCAGCAGGAGCAGCTTCGGCGGCAGGAGTGGCAGCCGGTGCAGCCTCGGCGGCAGGAGCAGCTTCGGCAGGAGCGGCAGCCGGTGCGGCTTCGGCAGCGGGAGCGGCTTCAGCGGCAGGAGCTTCTACGGTCTTGGCCGGAGCGGCCTTGCCCTTGGGAGCCTTGGCGGACTTGGCCGGCGCAGCGAAAGCGACGGCTGCGGCGAGCATGGACACCATCAAAATCTTTTTCATCATAGATTCCATTCCTCTTTAAGGTTTGTTTAAAATTTATGTCCAAAAAATAACACTTCTAGCGACGTTTTGCCAAAAAAAAATAAAAAAAGTTCAAATAATCCCTGTTTTGGAACACTTTGTCGCCTATTTTTACAAAAAAAGGCGTTGCGCATGGCGAGACTGCACCCTTCGGTCGGGGCAGTTTTTATTTTTTAGAAGGCTGAAACCTCTAACCCCTAATTAATAATATGGCATTCAAATACGAAGCGACCGTGCAACACGGCGAAGACAAGACTGAATACGTGAACCTCGGCAAGGACGGCATTTCCGTCGCCGAGTTCGAAGGCAAGAAAATTCTGAAGGTCGCCCCCGAGGCCCTCACCAAGATCGCCCAGGCGGCATTCGAGGAAGTGAGCTTCAGGCTCCGCCCGGCTCACACGCAGAAGGTCGCGAAGATTCTCCAGGACCCCGAAGCGAGCGATAACGACAAGTTCGTCGCCCTCACGCTCTTGAAGAACGCCTGCGTGGCTGCGAAGGGTATCCTCCCGTTCTGCCAGGACACTGGTACCGCCATCTGTATTTGCCACAAGGGCCAGCAGGTCTGGACTGGCGCCGACGACGCGAAGGCCATCTCCGAAGGTATCTACAACGCATACACCGGCAAGAACCTGCGTTACAGCCAGATTGCACCCTTGACCATGTATGAAGAAAAGAACACGGCTTGCAACCTCCCGGCACAGATCGACATCCATGCCGAAGAAGGCGCCGACCTCAAGTTCCTGTTCGTCGCGAAGGGCGGTGGCTCTGCCAACAAGACTTACTACTGGCCCATGACCAAGGCGCTCCTCAACCCGAAGTCCCTTGAAAAGTTTATTTCGGACAAGGTAAAGACTCTCGGCACTGCGGCCTGCCCTCCGTACCATCTCGCCATCGTGATTGGCGGTACTTCTGCCGAAATGAACACCCATACCGTGAAGCTCGCCAGCTGCGGCTACCTCGACGACCTTCCGACCACGGGTTCCGAAGGCGGCCGTATGTTCCGCGATGTGGAAATGGAAGAAAAGGTTTTGCACATTTGCCAGAAGACGGGCATCGGTGCCCAGTTCGGCGGCAAGTACTTTGTGCACGACGTGCGCGTGATCCGCTGCCCGCGTCATGCGGCAAGCTGCCCGGTCTCCATCGGCGTCAGCTGCTCTGCCGACCGCAACATCAAGGCAAAGATCGACGAAAACGGCCTCTGGCTCGAGAAGATGGAACACAATCCGGAACAGTACCTGCCGAAGGGCGATGCCGTGAACATGGCTCCGGCTGTTGAAATCGATCTCGACCGCCCGATGAAGGAAGTTCTTGCCGAACTCACCAAGTACCCGGTCAAGACCCGCCTGAACCTGAAGGGCACCATGATTGTGGCCCGCGACATGGCCCACGCCAAGATTGCCGAAATCTTCGACAAGCAAGAAAAGGGCGAGACCCTCACCGATATCGAGAAGACCGTTCTCGAAGTCGTGTCCAACCACCCGATTTACTACGCCGGCCCGGCCAAGACCCCGGAAGGCATGCCCACGGGAAGCTTTGGCCCGACGACGGCCGGCCGCATGGACCCGTACGTGATGCGCTTCCAGAGCAAGGGCGCCTCGATGATCATGGTCGCGAAGGGCAACCGCAGCCAGGATGTCACGGACGCTTGCCACAAGTACGGCGGTTTCTACCTCGGCTCCATCGGTGGCCCGGCGGCCATCCTCGCCGAACAGAACATCCTGAGCAACGACATCGTCGCCTTCCCGGAACTCGGCATGGAAGCCATCCGCAAGATTACGATCAAGGACTTCCCGGCATTTATCTTGGTGGACGACAAGGGCAACGACTTCTTCAAGGATCTTCTGTAGCATCTATAATTCTACGGAAACATTTATCTTGAAATCCCCGCCACCGTGCGGGGATTTTTTGCAGAAAGAACCTTTTATATTTATCTTTGATTCATGAACATCTTCAAGAAATCCTTAATCGCGATTGCCTTGTGCGGGGCCGCCCTGTGCAGTTTTGCCGCCGATGTCAAACCCTATGTGGAAGCGGATGCGCTCCCGAACGCGCTGAATTTTTACCCTGCGCCGCCCGATACTCTGTCGCCACAGTTCATGTACGATATGTCGCAGTACATGTGGGGCAAGAAGATGCGCCAGGATTCTGCGCGTGCGGCACTTGCGGTCGCCCAGGCGGTGGAAACCGTCGAGGAGATGGCAACAATGTTCAGCGAACCCTTCGGCATGGAGATATCGGCGCAGAAGACACCCGCCATCATGAACCTGCTCGAACGCGGTGTCAGGACGCTCAAGCAACCGGGAAGTCTTCCCAAGAAGCATTACATGAGGCGCCGCCCCTTCGACCGCTTCAATGAACCCTCGCTTACGCCTGAACACGAAGAGCACCTGAGACATAATGGTTCTTACCCGTCGGGACATACCGTTCGCGCATGGGCCATGGCCCTGTTGCTGATCGAAGTGAACCCCGCCGCCCAGGACGCCCTGCTGAAATACGCCTACGAATGGGGACAGAGCCGCGTAATTGTTGGCGTTCATTGGCAAAGCGACGTGGATGCCTCGAAGGTGATTGTTTCGGGCGCCTACCCGAGCCTGCATACAAACGAAGCGTTTATGGCCGACATGCGCAAGGCTCAGGCGGAATTCAAGAAACTGAAGGCCGCAGCAGGGAAGGCCGGGAAGAAGTAAGCCCGCTTACTTGATTAATGAATATGAAAAACGCAGGCTCAATCGAGTCTGCGTTTTAAGTTTCCTATAGATTGCTTCGGGGCTGCTCGCCCCTCGCAATGACAAATGACTGACTAGCGAACGACTTTTCTGTCATCTGCGGTCATTTCCAAGAACTGGGCGACAGTCATCTGACCCTTATCGCCTTCCTTTCTCTTGTTGACAGCGATGAGACCTTCAGCCTGTTCCTTTTCGCCTACAATAATCTTGTACGGAATCTTCTGCAATTCGCACTGGCGGATCTTGTAGCCAAGTTTCTCATTCGATTCATCGACTTCCACGCGGACGCCGGCGTTCACAAGTTCCTTTTCCACGGACTTGGCGTAGTCCACGAACTTCTCGGAAATCGGGAGCACGCGGGCCTGAACCGGAGCGAGCCACAGCGGGAAATCGCCCATGAATTCTTCAATCAAAATGCCGAGGAAGCGTTCGATGGAACCCACG
>JAEEGJ010007368.1_pt1 | contig 31644 bp, 24 predicted proteins | sample 8958761 | NCBI WGS metagenome assembly JAEEGJ01 (sample SAMN16246546, study PRJNA631951) | gut metagenome | biome: gut microbiome; feature: rumen; material: RS-attached | host: Bos | place: Iran: Karaj | collected 2018-10
CTTGTGGAGATTGTCACCTATACGGTTGTAGTTGGCTTTTGTTCAGCTGGTATTCATAATTATCAATTGTCAATTGTCAATTATCAATTCGAAGAATTATCAGGTGGTTATTGCGGCGGGGTCCCACCTCTTCCCATTCCGAACAGAGAAGTTAAGCCCGCTTGCGCCGATGGTACTGCAATGCAATGCGGGAGAGTAGGAGGCCGCCACTTTTTTTAAAAGAAGCCCTGAGGATGCAATATCTTCAGGGCTTTTTCGTTTTATATCTGTATGCAATGGACAGATAGAATCCGACAGGTTAAGATTTTGCTGGTAGTGATGGCCATCATCATTGCTGTTGTTTCTTTGCTGGTGTCGCATTTCCTGGTTGACGACCTTTCCGCTGAGGAGCGGAAGAAGATGGAGGTGTGGGCTCAGGCGCTTCATTCGTTGAATGAGGCTGATGAGAGTACGGATTTGTCGTTGGTACTGAGTGTGATGGAGGGCAACAGTACGATTCCTGTTATTGTGTTGGATAAGGACGGACATGTTGCAGATTACCGGAATATTAAGATTAAAGCAGCTGATGCTGCTGACACGATTGCTTTTGTAGAGCGGATGGGTCAGCGGATGAAGGCAGCCGACCGATATATCAAGATACAGATTGGCGATTCGACAGACTATCAGTTGGTTTGTTATGAAGATTCGGTGATGCTGAAGCGTTTGGCAGCATGGCCCTATGTGCAGTTGGGTATTGTGTTGATATTTGTCGTAGTAGCCATTTTCGCCCTGTTATCGTCAAAGCGTGCCGAACAGAATAAGGTATGGGTAGGACTTTCGAAGGAGACGGCTCACCAACTGGGAACACCTATCTCCAGTCTGATGGCATGGACAGAGATGTTGAAGGAAAACTATCCGAATGACGAACTGTTGCCGGAAATGGATAAGGACGTGAAACGTTTGGAGCGTATTGCTGAGCGTTTCTCGAAGATAGGATCGGTGCCGGAACCTGTTGACACCTCGATGAAAGAGGTGTTGCAGCATGTGATAGAGTATATGAGTCACCGTACTTCCCAGAAGGTGCAGATAGTCAGCAAGATGCCGCAAGACGATGTTGTCATCAAGATCAATGCCTCGTTGTTTGAATGGGTGATAGAGAATCTCTGCAAGAATGCGGTGGATGCGATGGAGGGAGAAGGTACGATTGAGATATCGCTGTGGCAGACGGACAATCGTGTTGTGATAGAAGTGTCGGACACGGGTAAGGGTATCCGGAAGAAAGATATCAAGAACGTGTTCACCCCTGGTTTTACAACCAAGAAACGAGGGTGGGGTCTCGGTTTGTCGTTGGCCAAGCGAATTGTAGAGGAATATCATCACGGACATATTTTTGTGAAGTGGTCGGAATTAGGAAAGGGTACCACTTTCCGTATCGAAATGCCCCAATAAGATTGCACACTACCCCCTGTAAGTGTGCAATCTGTGCGTTCTTAGTAGCTGATTTTCAACGGAAAAGCAAAAAAAATGTAATTGATAATTCATAATTCGTAATTATTTTGTAACTTTGCAACTCAAAAGTGTGGTTATGTGTAATCTGGAGTCGTTTAAGATTGATTTAAAAGGTATGAAGACAGACGAGCAACGTCTGGAATTTGACCTGAATGATGATTTCTTTAAGGCTTTGGATGTCTCGGAAGTGAATGGCGGAGCATTGCACGTGTCAGTGTCTATACGCAAGGCTACTGGCTTTTATGAACTGCAGTTCCATGCCGAGGGCACAGTGATTGTTCCTTGCGATATATGCCTTGATGATATGGATCAGCCCATTGAGACCGACCATGTTCTGGTGGCAAAGCTTGGAGCAGAGACCAACACCGAGGATGATGATGTCGTGACAGTTGACGAGAATGAAGGAATACTCGATACCTCATGGCTCATTTACGAGTTTATAGCTTTGGCCATACCCATCAAGCACGTTCATGCACCTGGAAAATGCAATAGTGCGATGACGCAGAAGCTGGAAGAGCTGAGCGGTGCCGTCCGAAGCGGCAAAGAGGAGGACAGAGAGATAGACCCGCGGTGGGAAGCACTTAAGAAGTTAAAAGTTTAAAGTTAAAAGTTTAAAGTTTATAGAATTATGGCACATCCTAAAAGAAGACAGTCGAAGACACGTACACTCAAGCGTCGTACTCATGACAAGGCAGTAGCTCCCACACTGGCAGTATGCCCTAACTGTGGTGCATATTATGTTTATCACACTGTATGCCCCACTTGCGGTTACTATCGTGGTAAGGTAGCTATCAAGATTGAGGAAGCAGCTGAGTAATGGATAGAATCAATGCGATAATCACTGGTGTAGGCGGTTATGTGCCCGACTATATTCTGAACAACGATGAGTTGTCTCGTATGGTCGACACCAACGATGAGTGGATAATGACGCGCGTTGGTATCAAGGAGCGTCACATTCTTACGGAGGAAGGTCTCGGCACCAGCTACATGGCTCGTAAGGCAGCCAAGCAGCTGATGCAGAAGACCGGAGTCGATCCCGACTCTATCGACGCACTTATCGTAACCACCTCTACAGCTGATTATAAGTTCCCTTCCACAGCGTCAATCGTGCTGGGCAAACTCGGACTTAAGAATGCATTCGCGTTCGACTTCTGGGGTGCCTGCTGTGGATTCCTCTACACACTCGACGTGGCAGCCACGATGATTCAGAGCGGACGCTACAAGAAGATCATCGTGATCGGTGCCGATAAGATGTCGTCGGTTGTCGACTATAAGGATCGTCAGACCTGTCCTCTCTTCGGAGACGGTGCAGCTGCAGTTCTGCTCGAGGCTACCGAGGAACAGAACATCGGCGTGATGGACTCTTACTTCCGTACAGATGGCAAGGGACTTCCGTTCCTGCATCTCAAGGCTGGAGGTTCAGTCTGCCCACCATCGCACTTCACTGTCGATCATCGTCTGCACTACCTCTATCAGGAGGGCCGCACTGTATTCCGTTATGCAGTGACCAACATGAGCAACGACTGCGCCATCATTGCCGAGCGCAACGGACTGAACAAGGACAACATCCAGTGGGTGGTTCCTCATCAGGCTAACATGCGTATCATCGAGGCAGTGGCCAAGCGCCTTGAGTTGCCTATGGAGCAGGTGATGGTTAACATCGAGCGCTATGGTAACACGAGTGCTGCTACGATACCTCTCGCTATCTGGGAATACGAAAATAAGTTGAAGAAGGGCGACAACATGATCTTCACCGCCTTTGGTGCTGGATTCGTTCACGGAGCTTCTTATTACAAGTGGGCCTATGATGGCAGTGCAAAATGAAAGAGCATAGCGAATAATTAAATGCATAAAGCAGGATTCGTAAATATTGTTGGAAATCCCAACGTAGGCAAAAGTACGCTCATGAACCAGCTGGTTGGTGAGCGTATTTCAATTGCCACCTTTAAGGCCCAGACCACCCGTCATCGTATTATGGGCATCGTTAATACTCCCGAGATGCAGATAGTATTTTCGGATACCCCGGGTGTGCTCAAGCCCAACTATAAACTCCAGGAGTCAATGCTTGCCTTCTCCGAGTCGGCCTTGCAGGATGCCGACGTGCTTCTCTACGTAACCGACGTGGTAGAGAATCCCGAGAAGAACATGGAGTTCCTGGAGAAAGTGCAGAAGATGGACACCCCCATTATCCTGCTCATCAACAAGATCGACGAGTTGACCGGCGGCAACAATCAGCTTGCTGCTATTGTAGAGCGCTGGCACTCACTTCTACCTAAGGCTGAGATTCTGCCCATCTCAGCCCGAAACAAGTTTGGCGTTGATATCCTGCTAAAGCGCATACAGGAGTTGCTTCCTGAGAGTCCTGCCTATTTCGACAAGGACCAGCTCACCGACAAGCCAGCCCGTTTCTTCGTGTCGGAGATTATCCGTGAGAAGATCCTGCTATACTACGATAAGGAGATTCCATATAGTGTAGAAGTGGCTGTAGAGCGATTCAAGGAAGACGACAAGCACATCCACATCAATGCTATCATCTATGTGGAGCGCGACTCTCAGAAGGGTATTATCATAGGCCATCAGGGTGTAGCCCTCAAGAAGGTCAGCACCGAGGCCCGCAAGTCGCTCGAAAAGTTCTTCGACAAGCCTATCTTCCTCGAGATCTTTGTAAAGGTAGATAAGGACTGGCGAAGCTCTGAGAAAGAGCTTAATAATTTTGGATACAATCTAGATTAAACATAAATGGGAAATTTAGTAGCAATCGTAGGACGCCCCAACGTGGGTAAGTCCACACTGTTCAACCGACTGACAAAGACGCGTCATGCTATTGTCAGCAACGAGGCCGGCACCACCCGCGACCGCCAGTATGGCAAGTGCGAATGGTGTGGTCGCGAGTTCTCGGTCGTCGATACCGGCGGCTGGGTCGTCAACAGCGACGATGTATTCGAGGAGGAGATCCGCAAACAGGTGATTATTGCCACCGAAGAGGCTGATCTCGTACTCTTCCTCTGCGATATCAATAATGGCGTAACCGGATGGGATATGGACGTAGCACAGATTCTGCGCCGCGCCAAGCTCCCTGTCATCCTGGTAGCCAACAAGGCCGACGACGGCAAGGACCTGTACGATCAGTATGAGTTCTATAAGCTGGGCCTCGGCGATCCATACGCCATCTCAGCCGCCACCGGTAGCGGCACAGGCGACCTGCTCGACAAGGTGCTCGAGATGTTGCCCGAGAAACCCAAGGACGACCTCGAGGACGGTATCCCCCGTTTCGCAGTCGTTGGCCGTCCTAATGCCGGTAAGTCAAGCCTTATCAACGCCTTTATCGGCGAGGAGCGTAACATCGTGACCGATATCGCCGGTACCACCCGCGATTCTATCTACACACGTTACGATAAGTTCGGTTTCGACTTCTATCTGGTCGACACTGCCGGTATCCGTCGTAAGAACAAGGTTACCGAGGATCTTGAGTTCTATTCTGTTATGCGCTCTATCCGTGCCATCGAGAATAGCGATGTCTGTGTGCTGATGCTCGACGCCACCCGTGGTATCGAGGCCCAGGATATGAACATCTTCCAGCTCATCCAGAAGAACAACAAGAGTCTCGTGGTAGTAGTCAACAAGTGGGATCTTGTCGAGGACAAGTCGCAGGCAGTCATCTCTACCTTCGAGAATGCCATCCGCAAGCGTATGGCTCCGTTTGTCGATTTCCCCATTATCTTCGCCTCGGCCCTCACCAAGCAGCGCATCTTTAAGGTGCTCGAGACCGCCAAGCAGGTATACCTTAATCGTAAGGTTAAGATCGGTACCTCAAAGCTCAACGAGGTTATGCTGCCGCTCATCGAGGCCTTCCCACCACCATCTATCAAGGGTAAGTATATCAAGATCAAGTATGTGGCACAGGTGCCCGACACGCAGATTCCTACTTTCGTGTTCTACGCCAACCTGCCTCAGTACGTCAAGGAGCCTTACAAGCGATTCCTTGAGAATAAGATTCGCGAGCACTGGACACTCACCGGCAGCCCGATTAACGTATTTATCCGTCAGAAGTAATGCGTAAGTTTGCTTATATAGCAATACTGATTATCATAGTGTGTGGGGCTGCATGCAGCAGCCCCACACGCGAAGAATTGGCGTCTCTGGCAGCCAAGGGCTATTACCAGCACCTGGTGGATGGCGATTACGACCATTTTCTCGAGGGCCGTGTTATGGCCGACAGCCTGCCCGATGACTACCGCTCACAGCTCAACGATGCCTATGCCCAGTTCCTGGCCCAGCAGACCAAGAGCCGTGGTGGTATCCGCGAGGTGCGTGTATCGCGTGCCTTCACCGATAGCACTCTGAATTATACCAGCGTACTGCTGATGCTCTGCTACGGCGATTCTACTACCGAGGAGGTAGTAGTGCCGATGATAGAGCGCGACGGCCGCTGGATGATGAAATAAACTAATTAATTCAAAATGAAAAAGTATCTTTTAGCAATAGCCGCAGTATTCTCAATGACTGCTGTTCATGCGCAGTATTGCGACTCTGTATGTTGTGGCCAGAATATGGCCGACAATCTGGTACAGAATAATCAGAAGAGCCAGAAGAGTGGTGTATTCCGTAACCTCGACCTGTCTGTTACCGCCGGTACCACCGGTATAGGTATCGATGTAGCCAGCAAGCTGGGCGACTACTTTCAGCTTCGTGCCGGCTACGAGTTCATGCCCCGCTTCCAGATGAGCATCTACTTCCCTGTAGAGGTTGGTGGTCAGCCCGCTAAGATGTACGATGCTAATGGCAATCGTATAGAGTCGCGCTTCGATCGTCTTTCTAAGATGTTGAAGGAGATGACTGGTTTCCAGGTCGACGACGAGATCGAGATGCTTGGCAAGCCAACTCTCAACAACTTTAAGTTCCTGGTTGATGTGTTCCCATTCAAGCGTAACAAGCATTGGCACTTCACTGCCGGTTTCTATTGGGGCCCATCTAAGTTTGCCGTGGCCGAGAACTCTACTAAGGCTATGACCTCTCTGCTGGCTGTAAATATGTATAATCAGATTTACGAGAAGTGTGTTAACGACGACCCTCTTATCTCTATCGAGGGAGATGGTACTGCTGGCAATCCTGGAATGGATGTATATCTCAGTCAGGCTTACGCCCAGAAGATTGTCAACTATGGTCGCATGGGATTCCATGTAGGCGACAAGAAAGATACTGGCGAGCGTTATGAGATGGAGCCCGATCCTGAGGATGGAATGGTAAAGGTCCAGGCCCGTTCTAATAGTTTCAAACCTTACCTCGGTTTCGGATATGGTGGCCGACTTATTAAGAACCGTGATGACTGGCATGTGTCGTTCGATGCTGGTGCAATGTTCTGGGGTGGCACTCCCGATCTTATTACCCACGATGGTACCAACCTCACCAAGGATGTAGAGAACATTAGTGGCAAGGTTGGCGATTGGGTTGATTTCATTGGTGGAGTTAAGGTTTACCCCGTTCTCAGTGTTCGCTTTACAAAGACTATTTTCTAGTTTGTTTTCAAAACAATCAAATTAGTAATATAATAATAGAGGCTGTCCTTGATGGGCAGCCTCTATTGAATTGTTATTTTTAAGTAATGCGATTACTTCTTTTTTATGGTACGAACACCCTCGGCGATAGTTTCGTCAAACAGAGTTGGGTCTTCTACGAGTTTCGCGATATCTGCCTCAGCTCCTGTACCATCATCTTTAATAATGTATGTCGATCCTTCGCCTGCTGTTGCCTTGAAACTGGTTATTCCCGTTCCAATGTTCAACTTGCTATTACTATCAATTTCGATTGCAGGACGGCCTTCTTTTCCTTGTGCTTCAAATGTGCCACCATTAAGAGTAAGGATTCCTCCCCATTCAAGGTAAACAGTGTTTTTAGATATGAATTTAACGTTGTCTTCAATGATAAGTTCTGTATTTTTATATTTTGAATTACCATCATTATCAAATTCTTGATAATAGTTAAATATGTCAGCACCGTAATAAACACCGTCAACAGTTATAGAACCATTTCCCTTAAGTGTAACTAAAGCGCTCCATGGCTGTAAGCCTCCCCAAGTACTATAGTTTCCTTCAATAATGTTATCTCCTTCTATTGTAATAACTGTGCCCTGATTGTTATACACCTCAGACTTGTTAATATTTAAATAACCAAGAATCTTAATTCCCTTTAATGTAACCTTGTCCAGATTGTCTAGAGAAATGGCAACAGGAATTGTATCGTTGCTTGACTGCGATAATTCTGTTTCTTTCGAGTATATATATATACCCAAACGCCAATTATCACCAGGTTTTTCTACTAGACTCTTTCTGAAGGCATAATATTTTGCCAAATCTATTTTTTCGGAGTTGCAAGTAATACTATTCCCAATTCCATCCAAATATATATACTTCTTTGTCTCACTATCTGTTTTTGCCCAATTCGCATTTTCAGACACAGCAGTTGCTATAAAACCAGTTTCTTCGTCACCGAATTCGAAAGTATACTTGGCCTTATCTTTTTCTATGAGAGACAAAGATATATACTTTGTGTAATTTGTTATTGCTTCTTTTGCAAAATTAATTGTAATTGGGCTAGACTTTGCAAGAATATTGTCACTTGTTATTTTTATGGTATTTGAGTAGCTACTTTCGCCAAAATTAAGTCCGAATGTCTGAGTGGCTGTCTCCATTTTTACATTTTGAGTACCAATCTTGCCAGTTGATGAGCTGGCAACAATGATAGGTACCTTGGCTATCTGTAGGATACCATATTTTACGATAGACTCCATCGTACCGTCTTGTTTAGAGTAGTAGTCGAAATCCTTAAGAGATGAGATTATCAGTGTATCTCCAATAGCTCCTTTCAGAATTCCAGCATATTTTTTCCCGCCTTCCTCTGTCACGGTCAAAGAACCGAGTTCCTCAAAACTCTGGTTATAAACAAATACAGTTGTTGGATTCTTGTAATGAACCTCTTCCTCTGCTTCTGCATCCCAATAATTAATTTCATCAGCAAACTCTGCAAAAGAAATTTTTACCTCATAGGTCCATGTTGCGTTGGGGTTAGTTGGATCCTGTTTGTCTGTTGCAGGGTTGTCAATCACGTCATCGCACGAATAGAATGCGAATCCTGTCATCAGCAGAGCTGACCACAAAAAAAGTTTTTTCATCATAGTCGTTCGGTTTTAATTAATATTAATGTTAATAAATCACAGATTGTTTTATATTTGTGGCAAATATACAAATAAATATTAATTGTTGTTCTTTTTCTGTGGTTAAAAATGGTTAATGAATAATTGTGTGCGTACATCAAAAAAAGTGCACCCCTCAAGGAGTGCACCTTTATTATCTTATTTAATTACTACTTTTTTCCCGTCTTGGATATAAACTCCTGGGCGAAGGGGCTTAGAGTTGTCTACCCGGACACCGGATAAGGTGTAAGTACCTTTAATTATGGTTTCCTTGGGTGATGCTTCAATGCTTCTTATGGCAGTAAAACTACTGCGGTCAACTAGCTTGAAATCACCAGTAAGACCATTAGGAACCTTCAGCCAACAGGTGTTCATTGGGATATCATTCTTATCTGTCAGTGCGCCTGTGGCATCTGCAGTAAAGATGAGATTTTTGTCTGCATCTACTCCTAATACTCGCATGGTGCTAGCGTTGAACTCTACGTAAGCCTCATGATTGCGGTTTCTGCTTGAGTAGAAAGTTCCGCCTAGCAGGTTGTCTGTTGGGGCAGTTGTTGTCTCAAACAATGGAATAATCTTGTTCTGAGTAGGATCATTGCTGTTGGTCTTAAAAATCAGTGGGGTAGTGGCAGGGATGACGTCGCTCTCTATCTGCTTAAGCTGGAACTGACCTGTGCTTACACCATCGACATAGTAGAGCGTTACGTTACTGCTGTTAAGCTTGAATGGGAACGAAGCATAGATGGTGCCATACCACCCATCGGCAGCCTCAACTGTTGGCTTCAGCCCGATGTAGTTGGCATCTGTTGTAACGGGCAGTAGTCTCCAGTACATATAGGCTTTTTCGCCTTTAGTAGTAATACTGCCTCTTACAGCTCTATCATTGCTATCATAAATATGTCCCGCTACACCGCCTGATGTAACTTCGAACAGATAGTATGAACCACTAGCTTTGTCGAATATGTCGAGGTATTTTTTTCCACCGGTGATATCATAGATGCTTGTGCCCTGTGCTATCAGGTTATATTGATATCCGCCCACATTCATAATATAGAATATTGAGGCAGGATTGGCTTCCACCTGGTCGAAACCACGCCAAGATCTTAGGTTGCTTACATCGGCCGAAGCTGTCGACATGTCGATCTCTCCATTTATCACGTTATCCTTCAGAGTTAGGTAACGCTCTGACGCATTGTTCTGAATACGATAATATCCATCGCCGTTAAGCTGTGCTGCAGCGGCAAGTGGAAAAAATGATGTGAGGAATAAAAGAATCTTTTTCATCTTGTTATCCTTAGGATTATTTTAAGAAAAAGCCCAGCCCCATTGTGGGACTGGGCTTGGGTTTATCTTTTGTAATCAGATGATTACTCAGCGATTACGATAGTTACACGGTTGCTGTCGTTGTCAGCGAATGGCTGAACACGTGCACCCTTGCTGTCGTAGCTGATGCGGCTAGCAGCGATACCAGCCTTCTTCAGAGCCTTAACAACAACGTCAGCACGACCAGCGGCCAGACGATCGTTGATGCGATCATTACCTGTACCAGCGTCAGCGTAACCAGTTACGTTAACCTTAGCCTCAGGATTAGCCTTCAGGTACTCAACAACGTCATTAACCTTCTTCTGTTCGCTCTTGCGGATGATAGTCTTACCGATGGTGAAGAAGATATCACGACGCAGTGGCTCAGCTGCAGTAGCAGCGGTCTCAGCCTGTACAGGAGCAGGAACCTCAACAATCTTCTCTACGATCTTCTCTACGTAGCGGATCTCTGGCTCTGGAGCAGGGATGAAACGTGTAGAGTAGGTCTTACCGAAGTTGTACTTAATACCAGCGAGGGCATTGAAGTACCAGTCCCAGTTACCAGCCTTCTTAGTGTTGTAAGAGTCGTTCAGAGTGTTAGCAGCGAGCTCCAGGTTGATAGCCCAGTTGTCGTTGATCTTGATATCACCAATCAGACCGAACTGACCTACAAAGCTGATGGGCTTCCACAACTCCTTACCGTTGGCGTCCTTACCCATGTAGTGCAGAGGCTCAACAGCATTATTTGCAAGAATTGTAGCATTTGCTTCTCTAGCCTCTTTCTGATTCCAAGAGAAGTTCAGACCTACACCAGCAAATGCACTCAGATTGAATACACGCTTTGGGTTGAAACCGCAAACCAGGTTAGACAGGTTCAGAGTTCCGTCGATTGTAGGAGCGATATAGTTGTACTTCCAGTTTACAGATGACTGTCCATTGTAAGTTACGTATTTATAGTCGCTACCGCCCTTGCTCTGCCATGCGTTTACAGCGAGGCGAGCACCCCAGAGCTGTGTGAACTGACGGCCTACAGCAGCCTGTACATTGTATGACAACAGATCTCCAAATTTGGTCTCACCGAGTGTGTACTGTACACCCAGAGGCTGTACCTGTACATACCAGTGTGGCTCGAAGACGTATTCAGTCGTGCCCTTCTGCTCCTGAGCAGATGCAGTAAGACCAGCTACCAGCATCAGGCAAGACAATATTGCTTTCTTCATTTTCATATTCTGTTTAAAATGTTTTTAAATCCACTAATGTTAATTACTCGGCATTTACTGTGTAAGTCTTAACAACCTGGTTGCCATAGAAGTCAAGAGCAGCGTAAACGATCTTGTTCTCGCCCTTCTGCAGTGTGATCTCGTACTTCTTGAAGTTGTCATCACCGTTGGTCAGAACCTCGCCCTTACCGTTTACAGAGATGTACTTCTTGAATGCAGGAGCAAGCAGCTCGTTTGTTACAGTTGTTGGGAGAAGGTTAAACTTCTGACCAGCCTTGAAGGTAGAACCTGAAACTACGCGGTTAACACCATTCTCACCCTCGTACAGCAGGATTGGCTGCAGAATCTTGTAGAGACCGTTAGTAGAGATGCTTGTGATCATACGGTTGATGAAGCTCTCAAGATAGTCGCTTACGCGATTCTCGAGGTTAATGATACGATCAGCATCGGCGTTAACTGTGTTAATTGTATTCTGGAGCTGCTTAACAATATTGTTAATCTCAGACGAAGGAATACCATCGTTTACAGCCTTTACAAGGTCATTAATAGACTGGTTGAAGTCAAGATCCTTTGTAATACCTGCATGATATGCATATCCAGGTTCTGTTGCTTTATCGCTAATCTTAATATCGATTTTACCAGTAGCGGTGTTTGCATTATTCCAGTGCATATAAACTTTAACATCAGCGCTGAAGTCTGAAGATGCAGGTACCTCAATAGAGTTAATTATCATCTTGCTCAGATCGAACTTGTTCAACTCTGCCTTCAGCTTGTTGATTACGCGAGCAACAGCGTTGTCCAAACGATCGAGGCTGATTGAAGAACCCTCATTTACAATACCCTGACCCCAGTAGAAGTCAACAGGCTTGAAACCAGTAGCAGCGATAGAGTAGTCAGAGATAACAGAACGTACACCAACGGTGTCCTTCCACTGAGCCTTCAGAGCGAGTGCAGGCAGGGCAGGAAGCTTAGTCTGAGCGAGGTCAGCAATCATAGCTGCAGTCTCCTTCAGGATCTCCTTAGCAGTAGACTTAACAGAAGCTTCGCTCTTCTCTACGTTCTTAGCGGCCTTAACCATCTCCTTTACGTGCTCACCAACCTGCTTGAGGTTAATGATCTCAGCTGTAGCAAGCTTACCGAGTTTGTCAGGATCAGCAGTAGCGTCAGCCTCCCACAGAGTAACGTCGCCGTCAGCACGTGTACCCCAAGCGAGAACCTTGTCAGACTTAGTAGCCTTGCCAAGAGTAATCAGGCTTGTGCCGTTCTGACTGTCGGTCAGAGACAGAGTAAGCTTCTCAGCGTCGGCAGCATCGATGTTAGATGGGTTGATGGTGAAGTAAACCTTACCAGCGCTACGCTCCTTGTTGTACAGGATGTCGCCCTGTTCAGCAATAAGTTCAGGAGTAACACCCTCAACATTCTCTGGGAAATAAACATCCTTCTTAGCCTGGCCATAGATAGCGCCGAGGAACTGCATGTTCAGACCAGGGAACAGCTTGCTGTTCTCAAGGATGTTGGTAGATGTAGCGTTAACAGTTACGCTAGTAACCAAGTTGCGCAGAGTCTCAACGAGAGTGCCGATCTGATACTCTACTGTATCCAAACGGGCGCTAAGGCGCTTTGTAACAGTATAAACACTGTCGTGGAAATCGCCCAGGTCCTTCTTGATGATACCCAGAGTATCGTGAATACCTTCAACATCAGTCTTCAGCTTATCCAGACGTACAGAATCGCGTACGTGTGCATTCTCCAGAGCCTTGATGTCCTTCTCAGCCTGCTTCAAGCGTGGCTCGAGGTCAGAGTTTACCTGTGCCAATAGGTCAGTTCTTACATCCTCGCTGTTGTCCTTACAAGAAACGAATGATGTAGAGGTAGCAGCAACGAGTGCTACCATCAGAATACCATTGATAATTTTCTTTTTCATTGAACTAAAAATTATAATTAAACAAATAAATAAAACAGATATATCGTACGTTAATTTATATAAATCGAAGGCAAAAGTAGGAAATTAATCCGAAACTTCCAAGTAAATTTGAGTTTTTTTTTCAAAAACACGCAAATTTCTGCTTAAATACTAACAATATGGTATATTTGTCGTTAAAAGGCATTCAATTTAATTTTAATTAGTAATAATGTGCGCCTGACAGGACTCGAACCTGCACGTCGTAAACACTAGATCCTAAGTCTAGCGCGTCTACCAATTCCGCCACAGGCGCAAAATTCGCTCTTTTGAGCAGTTTTAGACTCTCTTGCTTAGATTGCGGGTGCAAAGATACGTAATTATTTTGAATCTGCCAAATGTTTTCGCGCAAATTCTATAATTGTATCCCTGCCACGCATAAAATCTTGATTTGTTAGGGCTACATTATAGTCGGGAGCTATGCCGAATTCGGTCTGCTGATGGTTGTTGTCATAGCTGGGACAGGCCGAGAATCGCACCGTCCAACCGTTGGGTAGGGTAGCGGTGAATGGAAGTCCGCTGCCACCGCCGGTCTGGTCGCCCACCACAGTTACTTGCGGCATGCACCGCATAAACTTGGTAAACTCGTTGGCTGCCGAGAATACTTCGCGGTTGGTAAGCAGTACCACAGGTTTCTGCCAGCGCAGGTTGCTGCTGGGCTCGATATACTGCGGTTCTTCGGCCGAGAAGTCGTTGTGCCCCTTGCCGGTCTTGTGTTGCATATAGCCCACCAGCGTTTTTTCATTACAGAATCGCGCTGCCAACTTCTCGGCATAGGTCAGGTTGCCGCCGCCGTTGCCGCGTATGTCGAGTATCATACCTTGGCAGAACATCAGGTGCTGTATCACCTCGTCGAGATTGCTCTCGCCCACAGCCGAATTGAAACTGCCGTAATACACATAACCTACGTTATCGTCCAGAATTTTGTACTGCAGTCCGCCGGCTATGCGGTAGTCGGTGCCCAGGTATCGGCGCTGCAGTGTGTCGCTGAAGTTGCTGGGATAGTCCTCGTGCCATCGCCAGTATCGGCCGTAGTCGAACGCACTATACAGGTTTACATGTCCGTCGCGCAGTTCGCTAAGCATATCGGTAAGCACTTCAAACAGCTGTTCGCGGTTGATATTATCGCTCGCGCGTACCTTATATATATTATATATAGAGTTCCAGTCTACATTCTTATAGTCGAAAAAGCAGTAGTGCTCGTCGATTATCTGCCACAAGGCCTCAAAGTTGCCCTGCGGGGTATTCTCGTGCTCGACTTCGTCGACGCACGAAATTAAGAATGAAGAATTTAGAATTAAGAGTGCTGTGCCAACTATCAGTTGGCCTGCCCACTGTTTGATTCTGCTTATTACATATTTCATAACTCTAAATTCTTAATTCTAAAATTCATAAACTTCTAACGATTCCGATAAGGAATCGATGAGTGTAGGTGTGATACTTGAGATTATTTACTTTGGCCTGCTGGTAGTTGCCCAGATAGGCCAGGCGCAGGGTCCAGCGGGCGCTATAGTGCCAGTCGACGGCTGCCATCTGGCGGAATGTGGGGGCCGAGATGAATGTGGTGGGCACTATGTTGTGATCGTAGTTGCCCTTGGCAAATATCTCGTAGTACGACTGCCCGTAGTTGGGACTGAACATTACTCCTATCAGGGGCAGCATCAGTCCGTAGCTGGCTGTGAAGCGTTGACGAACTAGCGAGAAGTCGTAGGCAGCCTTGGCGCTAGGCATGATATTTAAGGCTGCGCGGGCCTGGGCGGGATTGTTGCTGCTGGTCATGTTATACACAAATCCCAGGTTGGCATTTGCGGCAGCGCCCAGTTGCAGACGCAGATTTTTTATGGGGCGCAGGTTGTAGTATCGCCCCCAGTACAGATTGTAGGTGCCTTCCAGATCGTTGGTATTGCCGCTGCGATCTTTGGTCGACGAGAAATCTAGTTCGTGCTCGATGGTGGTAGTCCATCGGCGCAGAGTATCGGTGGGGGCGTAGTCCTTGATATATAGATAGGTAAAGCCCGTGCCGCTGAATTTCTCGGGTGTAAGATAGGTGTCGAGGAGTCTGGTAGGGCCTGCGCCCACCATATGTGTAGATGTCTGTGCCTGTGCGGCGGCGATGTTCATTGCCGCGCACAAACATATTATCTTACTTGAAATCCTCATCATCAAATAGGTTTAGCTGTCCGGTAATTTCATCGCGTACCTGCTCCTCGCTCTTACCTGCATCGGGGTCGAGGTTCTCCTCTTCCTCTTCAGTTTCAGCTTCGGCAGGTTCGACTGGTGGCTCTGGGAATCGTGTTGGCTCCAGCTCTACGATACTCTCCAGCTCGTAGGTGGTCAGTCGCTTACCCTTGGCCTTATAGCCCTTCACGGCGATAAATAGCTCAGCATCTATCTCCTCGCTGCCGCGGAATGCATCGGCACCGCCGTATGTTACCTGCAGGCGCGGGTATGGAGTATCCGTTAGCAGCAACAGCTGCGATGATGGATTCTCGCTCAGCCAGTTCTGCTTCTTCTTGCTGGCGTCCATCTGGAATCGCTTAAGATAAGGATAGCCCTGATTGTCGGCATCGTATAGCACTGCAGTCCAAACCTTGTCGGCATCATACTTCTCTATGCGTAGTATGTTGGCCTCGTAGTGGTTTGCCAGGTCGAAGTTGCTCAGATAGTAGTCGCCGTTCTTCAGGATTACCAGTATCTGGTCGTCGTCATAGAACTCGCCCAGCAGTCGTCCGTGGTCGTCGTAGTTCAGTCGGTTCACGTCCGGATCGAACCAAACCTTGCGTCCGCCCAGTGTAGAGTGTCCATGACTCTTCAGTCCGATGCGGGTTACGGCGTATTTGGTGAGCAGGTTACCCTTAGAGGCGCGACCCTTGATCATCACCTCTGAGAAGTCCTTCTCTATGAAAATTTTCTTGATCTTCTGCGATGGGTCGAGCGTAACCTTGATGACCTCGGCCTCGCCGTTGGGGTTGGCGGTGAAGTACATCACGCGACTGCCGTCGGTACCCTGGGTCAGGTCGTACTCCTTGTCGCGAGTCATACTGGTCACGTTGAATCGCTTGATGAAGCATGCGCCCTTCTTTCCGTCGCGGTATACGGCGTTGTAGATGGTGCGCGAGTCGTTCTTCTTAAACACGTTGACATACAGTATGTTCTTGCCCACAAACAGCTTCTCGGCTATGCGCACAATCTTGTATTTACCGTCCTTGTAGAAGATGATGACATCGTCCAGATCGGAACAGTTGCACACAAACTCATCCTTCTTCAGTCCGGTACCGATAAATCCGTCGGCGCGGTTGATATACAGCTTCTGGTTGGCTTCTGCTACTTTTGCCGAGTCGATAGTATCGAAGTTGCGTATCTCTGTGAGTCGTGGGTGGTCCTTGCCGTACTTGTCCTTAAGGAACTGGAACCAGTTGGCTGTCACCTCTGTCAGGTTGGCCAGATCGCTGTCTATCTCCTCTATCTCGGCCTTCAGACGGGCCATCAGCTCGTCGGCCTTGTCCTTATTAAACTTCAGGATGCGCTGCATCTTGATTTCGAGCAGCTTCAGAATGTCGTCCTTAGTCACCTCGCGTATCATCTGCGGGTAGAACGGTGTGAGTCGCTCGTCGATATGCTCGCAAACAGCATCCACATTGGGAGCCTGTTCAAATTTCTTGTCCTTATAGATACGCTCCTCGATGAAGATGCGCTCCAACGACTGGAAGTGCAGCTGCTCAAGCAGTTCGCCCTTGCGTATCTCCAGTTCCTGACGGATAAGATCCTTGGTGCGGTCGACCGAGTGGCGCAGCACGTCGCTCACGGTAAGGAACTGTGGCTTGTTGTCCTCGATAACACAGCAGTTGGGCGAGATGCTAACCTCGCAGTCGGTAAATGCATAGAGCGCATCAATGGTCTTATCGCTGGATACGCCCGGAGCCAGGTGAACCTGGATCTCAACCTCGGCGGCTGTCAAGTCCTCAACCTTACGGGCCTTGATCTTACCCTTCTCGATGGCTTTTACGATAGAATCCTGCAGAGTCTCGGATGTCTTTGAGAACGGAATTTCGCGGATTACCAGCGTCTTCTGGTCTATCTTCTCGATCTTGGCGCGCACCTTGATTACACCGCCGCGCTGACCGTCGTTGTATTTCGAAACGTCGATGCTTCCGCTAGTGGGGAAGTCGGGGTAGAGTTGGAATGGCTGCTCGTGCAGATAGCTGATGGCAGCATCGCATATCTCGCAGAAGTTGTGTGGCAGTATCTTTGAACTCAGTCCTACGGCGATACCCTCGGCACCCTGTGCCAGCAGCAACGGGAACTTGACAGGGAGCGTGATTGGCTCCTTGTTTCGTCCGTCGTACGACATCTTCCATTCGGTAGTCTTCGGGTTGAACACCGTGTCGAGCGCAAACTTACTCAGTCGGGCCTCGATATATCGTGGTGCAGCAGCACTTGAACCGGTAAGTATGTTACCCCAGTTACCCTGTGTATCGATGAGCAGGTCTTTCTGTCCCAGCTGTACCAGTGCGTCGCCGATTGACGCATCGCCGTGAGGGTGGAACTGCATGGTATGACCCACGATGTTGGCCACCTTATTGTATCGGCCGTCGTCCATTCGTTTCATCGAGTGGAGTATGCGTCGCTGCACAGGTTTCAGTCCGTCGCCCAGATGGGGCACGGCACGCTCCAGGATTACATAGCTGGCGTAATCCAGGAACCAGTTCTGATACATGCCGCTAAGATGGTGAACCGCTGCGGCATCAAAGCGGTTGCTTGGTTTATAGTCGGTATGCTGTTCCGACTCTTGTACATCTTTTATTTCGTCATCCATTTTCTTTAACGGGGTTTTCAGTTTGCCTGCAAAGGTATAAAAAAAAGACGAAATAAAAGAATAATTAAGATAATTTAAATAGGGTTGGCAATTGCCAACCCTACTGGAATATTTATAGTTTTGCTAACTCTAAGACTTTATCGACAGCAGCGCTTAGTCCGTCGGCGTTTTTACCGCCGGCCTGGGCGAAGTGAGGCTGACCGCCGCCACCACCCTGGATAAGCTTGGCGGCCTCGCGAACCATCTGTCCGGCGTTCAGTCCGTGATCGCTTACCATGTCGTCGCTCATCATGATGCTGAGCTGTGGCTTGTTGTTGTCGTGAGTACCCAGTACACACAGCAGCGAGCTGTCTACAGCGGCACGAATCTTAAAGGCCAGATCCTTAGCGGCAGCTGGATTCATAGGCAGTACGGCTGTTACAACCTTTATGCCGTTTACCTCGCGGGCTTTATCAACCAACTGCTTGGCAGCGCGCTCAACAGCCTGAGCCTGGAATGCTTCGATCTCCTTCTTCATAGAGTCGTGCTCCTCGATGTACTTTTTGATTACACCCTGCAGATCCTTGGCGTTGTTGAAGAATGCCTTAACAGTCTTCAGGATATCCTCGGTCTGGTACAGCAGCTCCTCGCACTCCTTACCGGTCTTGGCCTCGATACGGCGGATACCAGCAGCTACACTGCTCTCAGAGATAATCTTGAAGAATCCGATACGACCTGTTGAGCTGGCGTGGATACCACCGCAGAACTCGCAGCTAGGACCGAAGCGAACCACACGAACCTTGTCGCCGTACTTCTCGCCGAACAGGGCGATAGCACCAAGCTTCTTAGCCTCGTCGAATGGTACGTCGCGATGCTCGTCGATGTGGATATCCTGACGGATCATATCGTTCACCATACGCTCTACCTCGCGCAACTGCTCGTCGGTAACCTTCTCGAAGTGAGAGAAGTCGAAACGCAGTGTGTCGGGGCTTACGAATGAACCCTTCTGCTCTACGTGGTCGCCCAGAATCTGCTTCAGAGCATAGTCGAGCAGGTGAGTTGCAGTGTGGTTGGCAGCCGAAGCGTAACGCTTATCAGTATCAACACAGGCCATGAACTGGGCTGCGGGATCCTTTGGCAACTGCTTCACGATATGTACGGTCTGACCGTTCTCACGCTTTGAGTCGATGATGTCGATGGTCTCTGCCTCGTTGCAGATAACACCGCAGTCACCTACCTGACCACCCATCTCACCATAGAATGGGGTGTTATCGAATACGAGCTCGTAGAACTCGTTCTTCTTCTGTGTAACCTTGCGGTAGCGCAGGATATGACACTCATATTCAGTGTAGTCATAGCCCACGAACTGCTGCTCGCCCTGAGCCAGCTCTACCCAGTCGCTGTTCTCAACGGCAGCGGCGTTGCGGGCGCGCTCCTTCTGCTTCTGCATCTCAACGTTGAACTGATCCTCGTTGACAGTGAAGCCGTTCTCGCGACAGATAAGTTCTGTAAGGTCGAGAGGGAATCCGTAGGTGTCGAACAGACGGAATGCCTGAACACCATCCAGTTCGGCCTTGCCCTCAGCCTTAAGCTTATCCATAGCATCGTTGAGCATACCGATACCTTTCTCGAGAGTACGCAGGAATGAATCCTCCTCCTCCTTGATAACCTTGGTGATCAGCTGCTGCTGAGCCTTCAGCTCGGGGAATGCGTCGCCCATCTCGGCAACGAGTGTTGGAACGAGCTTGTGCAGGAATCCATCCTTCTGTCCGAGGAAAGTATATGCGTAGCGCACTGCACGGCGCAGGATTCGGCGGATAACATAACCGGCCTTAGCATTAGAAGGCAGCTGACCGTCGGCGATAGAGAATGATACGGCACGCAGGTGGTCGGCGCAAACACGCATAGCCACATTGATGTCATCCTGCTCCTTGCTTATAGGATTCTCAGTCTCCTCCTCGAAAGTGAAGTACTTCAGTCCGGTAATCTGCTGCTCGGCCTTGATGATGGGCTGGAACACGTCGGTATCGTAGTTAGAGTGCTTGCCCTGCATCATGCGGACCAGACGCTCAAATCCCATACCGGTATCGATAACGTTCATCGACAGAGGCTCAAGCGAGCCGTCAGCCTTACGGTTGAACTGCATGAACACGATGTTCCAGATCTCGATAACTTGTGGGTCGTCCTGGTTAACCAGCTCGCGACCGGTCTTGCCGCTGGCAGCCTTCTGCTCGGGAGTACGAGAGTCTACGTGAATCTCAGAGCAAGGACCGCAAGGACCTGTATCGCCCATCTCCCAGAAGTTATCGTGCTTGTTTCCGTTGATAATGTGATTCTCGGGAACGTGCTTTGCCCAGTACTTGGCAGCCTCGTCGTCGCGAGGGATATTCTCCTCGGGCGAACCCTCGAATACAGTCACATAGAGATCCTCGGGATTCAGCTTGAGCACATCAACCAGATACTCCCAAGCCATATCGATGGCGCCCTCCTTGAAGTAGTCGCCGAAGCTCCAGTTGCCGAGCATCTCGAACATGGTGTGGTGATATGTATCGTGGCCAACTTCCTCGAGGTCGTTGTGCTTACCGCTAACACGCAGGCACTTCTGGGTATCCGCTCGACGGCGTGGCTCTGGGTCGCGAGTTCCCAGAATGATATCTTTCCATTGGTTCATACCTGCATTCGTAAACATCAGCGTTGGGTCGTCCTTGATAACCATAGGAGCTGATGGAACGATAGCGTGCTGTTTCGACTCGAAAAACTTCTTATATGAGTCGCGAATCTCGTTTGCTGTCATCATCTTACTTGACTATTTATCAATTTTACTATTTGACATTTTACTATTTGGGGTGCAAAGTTACACATTTTTTCGGAAATGCTTTGTGATTTCGTGGAAAAAGATTATCTTTGCGGCAAAATAATTAGATTATGGCACTGAATCTTAAAAGGAATTTGAAGACTTATTACTCCATAAAGGAGGTGTCTGAGATGTTCGACTTGCCCGAGAGCACTTTGCGCTATTGGGAACAAGAGTTTACATTCTTGAGGCCGAAGACCTCAGGACCAGCCAAGATACGCCAGTATCAGGAGAAGGATCTTGAACAGATTCGACTGATACACAACCTGGTGAAGGTGCGCGGTTTTAAGATTGCGGCTGCACGCGAGATCCTGTTGAAAAACCGTAAGGGTGCCGATACTAAGGCCGATGTGCTGGAAGAGCTGATAGACATGCGGACAGAACTGCTGGCACTGAAAGCTCAGTTAGAGTTGCTTTAAAATAATAATCCCCGCCAACCGGCGGGGATTAGTGTTTATTTCTTGTGTCCTCCAAACTCGTGTTTGTGCTGCTCCTTGAAGGCTGCACCTTCTTTCAGCATCTCCTGTACGGCACGCTCCAACTGACGGTCGCGACCGGTGAGGTAATCCTCGGGAGAGTTGTAGACCACGATGTCGGGATTAAGCTGGGTGTTCTCGCCGTAGTCGCCGCGAACATCGATACGGCCCACCTGTGGGATGCCGAATACGATATCGTTGACAAGTGTCTCCCACCATACGCTGGTAGAAGTACCAGCTACAGGAGCACCGATAAGCTTACCTATCTTCATGTCCTGATACTGACGGGGGAATCCACAGGCATTACTGTAGTCGTCCTCGCAGAGCAGAACGCATGATGGCTTGATCCACTGAGCCGAAGGCTCAACACCGAGATACTTGCCGTGAGCGATGAAGTGAGAGTGCTGCTTGCCGCTAAGCAGATGGCAAAGGTCATCGTGCAGATAGCCGCCGCCGTTGTGGCGCTCGTCAACGATTACTGCATCGCGCTCGCGGTTGTCCTCGTTCAGTATCTCTTCGTAGAGCTTGCGGAACTTCTCGCCGTTCATCGATGAGATATGTACATAGGCAATCTTTCCGCCCGAGATGCTGTCGACCATACGGCGGTTGCGCTCTACCCAACGATTATACAACAGGTTGTTGAAGGCTGAGAGCGAGATAGGACGAACATTGATGTTCTTGCCGTTGATGGTGAGACGTGTCATCTTGTCGGTCTTGCCTGCCAGCAGAGGATAGTAATCCTCGCCCTTTTTGATAGGAGTACCGTCGATAGCCTCGATGATGTCGCCTGCCTTTACGCCTGTGTTGCGTACAGCCAGCGGACTGCCCTTAACCACTTCGGCAATCTTCAGTCCGTCGCCCTTGTAACTCTCGTCATAGAACAGACCCAGCGATGCTGTGCGGAATTTTACCGGGTCGTAGTAGCGGGCACCTGTGTGCGAAGCGTTAAGCTCGCCCAGCATCTCGGCCAACATATCGCGGAAGTCGTACTCGTTGTTGATATATGGCAGGAACTTCTCGTATACCTTCTTGTATCCGGCCCAGTCTACACCATGCAGGTCGGCGCGGTAGAACTTGTCATCGACCTGGCGCCAGATGTGCTCAAACAGATGCTTACGCTCGGCATAAGGACGGTAGTTGAACTGAGCCTCGAAATCTACGTTGGTACGCTTGCCCTTGGCTATCTCAATCTTCTTGATGCCACCCTTGCTCAGCACGAAGAGGTTCTTGAACTTCTTGTCGGGTTGCAGGTCGCCCTTTCCAACTTCCTTCTGCAGCAGTTCATTCTTGTCCTCCAGCAGGTCGTACTTATACAGGTCGTAGCCGTCTTCGAAGGCAGCCTCGTAGATAAGAGTATCGCCCTTAGGTGTGAGGAATGCGTCGCCCAGACGGGTAGAGGGGGCTGTAAGTCGAACCACACGGTCGCGACAGTTTTCCAAGTCGAACTTCAACGGCTCGACAGCTGCCTTCTTCTCTGCAGATTTCTTGTCGGCGGTCTTCTTGTCGCCGTCATCACTCTTCTTAGCAGGCTTGTGAGCCTCGTCGTATAGTGCCTTCTCTTCCTTGTTCATCATAAAGCGCTCATAGGCATCGATGTCGAAGAACATGATGAAGAAATCGCTGTGATATCCGTGTCCACCATGATTCTTATATCCGCGACGGTTACTCTTGAAGAGCATAGCCTTTCCGCCGAGAGCCCAGTGGGGCTTGAAGTCTACATATGCGCTGTTGGTGAGGTTGTAAGGCTTCTGCTTGCCCGATGCATCGATAAGTGCGATGTCATCGTGGTGATAACCGCCGTCGCCGTAGTATGTGGCCAACAGCCAACGGCTGTCGGGACTCCACTCAAAGTCGATGTCGCCATCAGAATATGAGAAGAGATTCTTGCCGTCCATCACTGTGCGAATCTGTTTTGAAGCCAGGTTGATGATGCGGATGGTGCCGCGATCCTCGAAGAATGCCAGTTCCTTACCATCAGGACTGAATCGTGGATAGAACGAAGTGCGGTTCTGCTTGGTAAGCTGCTCCTCAACGATGTCGGTAGCATAGGCAAACTGTTTCTCGTCCTTGTTCTTGATGGTGGCGCGGTAGATATTCCAGCAACCGCCGCGCTCTGAGGCGTAGGCGATGCTACGACCATCAGGTGAGAAGCTCAGGTTGCGCTCCATCTCGGGAGTATCGGTGATACGGATGGTAGTCTTGTAGTCTACAGAAGTTACGTAAACCTCTCCGTGAACGATGAATGCAACCTCCTTGCCGCTAGGCGAGGCACATATCTCGGTAACATTCTTGGTGAGCACGTCCTGAATCAGTTCGCGGTCGTTGCGGTCGCTAACGATATTGATGTTTACGCGCTGAGGCTTGCCGCCCTGACGTACGGTATAGATCTCACCGTCGTATCCGTAGCACAGAGTGCCGTCGGCAGCAGCTGTGAGGAAACGCACAGGATTGGTCTTGTGCTGAGTTATCTGCACGTTCTGAGTACCATCCAGACTGCGGTACCATACGTTGAAGTTGCCGTCGCGCTCGCTCAGGTAATAGTATCCCTTACCGTCGGCAGTCCACACAGGAGTGCGGTCCTCGCCCTCAAAATCGGTAAGTTTGGTGTACTTGCCCTTCGACAGCATCCAGATATCGCGGCATACTGGCGACTTGTGGTGCTTGCGATACATATCCTCGCTACCCTTGATGTCGTGGTACAGGATATCGCCTGTCTTACGGTTGATGTTGATATCAGCCATAGGCAGGGCGTTGTACATACGTGGACGATCACCCTTGATGCTTACCTCATATATCTGTGGGAACTTCCCCATACTGGGGATGATAGACTGCAGGCTAGGCATTTCGGCCATGCTGAACAGCACGTGATCGTTGTCGGTGAACGTCAGTATCGTCTTGAAGTGACTGCTTGTGGTAACCTGTTTTGGTTCGCCGCCATCCTTCGATACAATCCAGATGTTGGTGCAATCCTCGCGGTCGGAAGCAAAAGCTATTTTGCTGCCGTCGGGACTCCACACGGGGTTGGAATCGTATGCGGAATTGGTGGTGAGCTGTTTTGCAGTGCCACCATTTACGGGCACAGTAAACAGGTCGCCCTTGTAAGAAAACACGATTGTCTTACCATCGGGCGAGATAGCGCAGTAACGCATCCACAGCGGACGCTCCTGAGCCGAAACCGAAGCCGACAGCAGACAGGTTAAAACTAGTAATAGTAATTTCTTCATATATATACCTTATTATATTTATAGGAGTGGAGTCCATGTGTTGGACTTTGTGAATACTTTCTCTAATGTGATGGCACTGGCCTCTTTCTTGGTGAGCTGGCGGCTCCAACTTACGCGCTGTTTGGGCTGATAGCCTGCACCGCGATTGTTGTACTCCAGGTAGCGGGCGGTCTGCTCGCGATGCTTCTCCCAGTGATGCCAACCTTCGGGACGTATGTGATCGCCCAGTTCGCAGTTCATAAACAGCGTATAGCCATAGTCGCGCCAGGGGCGACCCAGATAAACCTTAGTAGCCTCGCCGCTGGCAATGAGTCGGCAGTTGTTGAACACATATCCGAATGCCTGGTCCTGCGGAGTTGAGGCTGCAGTAACGTACGAATTGATAAGACTCTCGATAGTACATCCCTCGAACCACGCTGTCGACGGACCGAAGATAAAGTCGGTGGTGCCGCAGATGTAGCAGTCTTTGAAATAGAGTCTGGTGCCGGCCACGCCTGTATACACAGTATCCTGGTGACCGATGAAACGACAACCTACAAACACCAGTCGGTCGCCCTCGGTATGCAGCGCTACAGCCTGTCCCAGTCGGGCGGAGTTGTTCTCGATGGTGATGTTCTTAAGTGTGATGTCGTTGCCCTGAATCTTCAGAGTGTATGTACGGAAGGTACCCATCGGCTTACCCGTTTCGGGGCGCTTGATATTGGCGTGGTCATCGTAGGTGATGACAGTCTTCTCGGCATCCTCACCGCAAATCTCGATGTTCTGTACCCACGAAGGGATAATCAGTTTCTCCTTGTATGTGCCGTTCTTTACGAATATCACCTTGTGGTAATCCATAAACGCCCGGCACACCTCGATAGCCTCGTCGATGGTGCGGAACTCGCCCGTACCGTCGCGAGCCACAACAATCGTATCCGGATTGTCGTATTTGCTTGCAGACCAGCCGTTTTGTGTTGAGGCCATTATGGCCAGTAATAGCAGTAGTTTCTTCATCAATTATAAGTAGTTTTACATTATCTCGCTTATCTCCTTCAGGTCCTGGATTTTCTTCAGGTTATCCATGATGGCGCGCACGTTTTCGCGGTCGTGCACACGCATCTCGATGGTTCCCTCGAAGATACCCTCCTCGCAGGTGATGAGAATCTTGTGGATGTTGACGCTCATCTGTGATGAGATGACCTGAGTGATGTCGTTAAGCATTCCCATACGGTCGATACCGCTGATACGGATGGTGGCATCGAAGTATAGCTTCTTGTGCATATCCCACTTGATATCGAGTATGCGGTTGCCGTAGCTGGTCTTGAGCTTGGCTGCAACCGGACAGGAACGCTTATGTATTTCAATCTGATTCTTGTTGTTGATATAGCCCAGCGCATCGTCGCCCGGGATGGGGTGACAGCAGCCCATGAACTTGTATTGCTTGAAGTTCTCCTCGCTGATGTAAACTGGCTTTTTGCGATTGAACTTGTCGGGCACCACAAACAGCTTCTGCTTGTGCGACTCCTCCTTTTTCTTCTTGCTGCCAACGAATGGCACGAACTTACGCCAACCAGAACTGCTGTCTTCTTCCTTGTTCTTGCCGTTCAGCTCGTCGATATCCTTCTCGCCCAGCAGTACTATCTTCTCGCCAAGAGCCTGGAAGAACTCGGCGCGCTTGCTGTACTCGTGATACTCGGCCAGTTTGTCGGCGAGTGCTGTTGTGGGTTCGAAGTTGTTCTTCTTCAGGAATGCGTTAAGTATTTCCTCACCCTCGCGCTGTGTCTCGCGGTTGTCGCGGCGCAGTATGGCCTGAATCTTGGCCTTAGCCTTAGCGGTAGATACAAAGTTGATCCAACCTTCATTGACGTGCTGCGACTTGGATGTGAGAATCTCTACCTGGTCGCCACTCTGCAGTTTGTAGCTCAGCGGGACCAACTTGTGGTTAACCTTAGCACCGATACAATGACTGCCCAGGAAGGTGTGGATGGAGAATGCAAAGTCGAGTGCCGTACAGCCTGCAGGTAGAGTACGGATCTCGCCTTTAGGTGTAAACACGAATATCTCGCTGGCAAACAGGTTGAGCTTGATGGTATCCAGAAAGTCCATAGCATCAGGCTGTGGGTCGTCCAGAATCTCCTTGATGGTGCGCAACCACTCGTTGAGCTCGTTCTCGTCCTCGGTATATTCCTCCTCAACACCGTCCTTGTATTTCCAGTGAGCCGCAAATCCCTGTTCAGCAATCTCGTCCATACGGTCAGAACGTATCTGCACCTCAATCCACTGACCTGTCTTCGACATCAGTGTAACGTGCAGTGCCTGATAGCCGTTGGCCTTAGGCTGCGAGAGCCAGTCGCGCAGACGGTCGGGGTGGCTCTTGTATATCTTTGAAATAGCGACGTATATCTTGAAGCACTCGTTAACCTCGTCGTCGCGGTTGTTGGGCGTAAAGATGATACGCACGGCCAGGATATCGTAGATTTCCTCGAACGACACGTGCTTGTTCTGCATCTTGTTCCAAATAGAATAAGGTGTCTTTACGCGCTCCTTGATCTCGTATTTTATGCCCATGCTGTTGAGTGCGTCCTCGATGGGCGAAGTGAACTGCGAGAACAACTCGTCGCGGTCCTCACGAGTCAACTTAAGTTTTGATTCTATCTTGTTGTACTCGTCGGGGTGCTCAAACTTAAAGCTCAGGTTCTCCAGCTCGGTCTTGATCTTGTTCAGTCCCAGACGGTTGGCCAGCGGTGCATATATATATAATGTCTCGCCAGCAATCTTATATTGCTTGTTGGCCGGCTGACTCTCAAGCGTACGCATGTTGTGCAGTCGGTCGCATATCTTGATGATGATCACACGGATATCATCACTCATGGTGAGCAGCAACTTCTTGAAGTTCTCGGCCTGTGCCGATGCCTGTTCGCCGAAGATTCCGCCGCTGATCTTTGTCAGACCGTCCACAATCTGGGCTATCTTGGCACCGAAGATGTTCTCGATGTCCTCCACGGTATAGTCGGTATCCTCAACCACATCGTGTAACAATGCGGCACAGATACTGGTAGAACCTAGTCCAACCTCCGAGCATGCTATCTGAGCCACAGCGATGGGGTGCATGATATATGGCTCGCCCGAAAGACGGCGAACACCCTTGTGGGCCTGACGTGCAAAGTTGAAGGCCTTTGTGATGAGTTCTACTTTCTTGCGATGACGCGATGAGATATAGTCGTTCAATAGTTTCTCGAACGCCTCGTTGATCATCTGATCATCTCTTTCCTCTTGGGTTAATTGCTTCTCTTCTTCCATTTCTACAAATTATCTTCTACGACGCTTACTGCTCTTCTTTGTGTTTCTCTTTGCAGTGCTGCGTTTCTTAGCTGCGCTAGTACGGCCTCTGCGGGCATTGCGCGACTTACGTGCTGAGACACGTCCGCGGCGTACGCTCTTCTTACTGCGGAATGTAGGCTGGTCATCGTTCACTTCTACCACAGCGCGCTTGGTAAGCAGCTCGGTGGTGCGATAGTTGTAGATGCTGTCCTGCATATCTATGAATCGTCCGGTGTCGGCCATCGGCAGACGGATGGCGTATTTCTTAGAAGTTCCAGGAACGATGTCGCGACGATACTGCGGATTAAGTGAGCGCAGCATCTCGATGTCGAGATCGAGTACAGCAGCTATCTGTTCCAGATGCACATCGCGGTCAACCACGATAGTGTCGGTCTGCAATGGCAGTTTTGTTGTCATCGGACAGATGTTATGCTCGCAGTAATAAGTCATTGCATAGTTGGCTGCGATGAAAGCAGGCACATATCCGCGAGTCTCGGCGGGCAGATATGGGTACAGCTGCCAGTAGTCCTTGAAACCGCCTGAGCGGCGGATGGCCTTGTTGATATTACCAGGGCCGCAGTTGTAAGCGGCAATCACCAGGTTCCAGTCGCCGAAGATACGGTACAGGTCGCGCAGATAGCGTGCTGCAGCATACGAAGCACGAACAGGGTCGCGACGCTCGTCGACCAGTGAGTTTACCTCAAGTCCGTACATTTTACCTGTTCCCAGCATAAACTGCCACAAACCTGTAGCACCAACGCGTGATACGGCCTTCGGGTTTAGAGCACTCTCGATGACAGGCAGATACTTGAGTTCGAGTGGGACCTGATAAGCCTCGAGTGCCTCCTCGAAGATGGGTACGTAGAAGTTGGCTGCGCCCAGCATGTAACTTACCGAGTGGCGCAGACGTCCCATGTATCGGTCGATGAATCGCTGTACGATATCGTTGTATCCCATCTCCATGATGGTTGGCATACGGCGAAGTCGTTCGATATACTCCTCAGGAGTAAATGTAGGGTTCTCGTCCTTCATGTTGCAGTCGCCTGTGCTCAGGTATGTCTTCGACATATAGAGTCCCATCAGGCTGTCGAGGTCGAATGTCATAGCCTCGGGGAACTCGATAAGCTCCTCGTTGCCCTGCTTGTCACGTACTGAGATCTCGTCCTCTATTGGTACAAATAGAGAGTCGACCTCTTCTTCATCATCATCGTCAAAATCTGGATCGTCTAGCACAGTCTGTGCGGCAAGTGGACTGCTGAACAACAGCATCCACACGAAACTAAAAATTTTTATGTTATTCTTCTTAATCATATTCTAAAAGTTTAAACTACACTGCACTCCAAGCGACGCCGAGTTGAGCGGATTGTTGGATGTGTGGTCGTTGAGAATCGTTGGCTCAATCTTCAAACTCAGGTCCTTAGATATATCAAACACCGACAATTCTGCGTCCACGTATGCGTCGACTACCGAGAGTGCGTATACACCCACCAGCACAAAGAAACTCATGTCGCGCCAACGGCGATAGCGGTCCTTACGTTTCTTGAACAGAGTCACAAAACGCTCTTTGTTGCTGTCGTTAATAGTTGTTCCAAGATGCAGGAACTGGTTGTAACTCTGTGTGCCGGGATCGTTATCCATCAGGTCGAGATATGCCTGCGAATAGTCCTTGTACATAGTGTTGTTCCAGTTCATGGCGTACAGACAACCCAGGAATCCTCCGTATACCAGCGGCAGTTTCCAGTATTTGCGGTTGTATATCTGTCCGCCGCCCGGAATCACCAGCGCAAGCCACAGGGCGCGCTTGGGATCGGGGCGCCACAGATTCATGTCCTTCGCAGGAATCTTCGGAATCCGTGTTGAGTCGATCAATATCGACATCTCATTGTTAACGACCTGTGTCAGCGAGTCGTTCTCCAGGGGTTCCTGTGCCCATGCGGCACCATTGCCCATCATCAGGAGCAAACCCGTTATCCACAGTTTACTTATTCTTCTCATTTCTGACTTTTCTTCACTTTGTCGAAGGCCTGCATAATAAACTCCAGTTCGTCTTCGTTGCTGAAGTTGATGCTGATCTTACCCTTTACCTCGGGCGAGCAGGTCATTGTTACCTTTGTCTTGAACAGTTCCGACAGACGGTCTCTAAGTATGCTGTACTCCAGTGGCAACTGGTTGGGCGATATCAGTTTTCTTACCTCCTGCAGAGGCTCACCCTTCTTTACTCGCTGCACCATCTCCTCAACCTTACGTACCGAGTAGCCGTTGCGGTGTACATCCTTGAACACCTTGAGCTGCTGCGAAGGACTGTCGAGCGACAGCAGTGCACGGGCATGACCCATGTCGATGTCGCGGTTCTTCAGTGCCATCTGTATCTGTGCGGGCAACTTGAGCAGTCGCATATAGTTGGTTATCGATGCACGGCTCTTGCCCAGTCGCTCCGACATCCTCTCCTGTGTCATGCCGGTAGTCTCGGCCAGTCGCTGATAGGCGAGTGCTATTTCGATGGCGTTCAGGTCCTCGCGCTGTATGTTCTCGGCCAGAGCCATCTCCATCACATGCTCATCGCCTGTTGCCATGATGTAGGCAGGCAGTTCCTTGACGCCAGCCATGTTGGATGCTCTCCAACGGCGCTCACCGGCGATGATCTGATAGCGGTCGTGACCCTCGATCTTTCTTACGGTGATGGGCACGATCACGCCAATCTCGCGAATGCTCACGGCCAGCTCCTTCATTGCACTCTCGTCGAACTCACGACGAGGCTGGTCGGGGTTTGGTTCTATCTGGTCTATCGGCAGCATCAGCAGGTTGGCTGTGCCTTTTGTGCGGATGTCATTTGTATTGATGAGCGCATCCAGTCCGAGGCCTCTGCCCGTACCGATGTTATCAAGTCCTCGTCCCAGGACATTCTTGTCGTATTTCTTCTTGACGGCCATAGTTATTTCTTGTTCTTGTATATGATTTCCTGTGCCAGGGCCAGGTGGTTCTTTGCACCCGTAGAGTCTGCGTCGTACAGAATGGCGGGTAGTCCGTGACTTGGAGCCTCTGACAGTTTTACGTTTCGCTGTATTACGGTCTTGAATACCAACTCCTGGAAGTGGCGCTTCACCTCGTCGTATATCTGGTTGGCCAGACGCAGACGGCTGTCGTACATCGTCAGCAGGAATCCCTCGATCTCCAGAGCAGGGTTCAACTTGTTCTTGATAATCTTGATAGTGTTCAGCAGCTTGCTGATACCCTCCAGTGCAAAGTACTCACACTGAACTGGGATGATAACAGAGTCAGCAGCAGTAAGAGCGTTTACGGTGATGAGTCCCAGCGATGGCGAGCAGTCGATAAGTATGAAGTCGTACTCATTGCGAATAGGCTCCAGCATGTTCTTAAGCACTCTCTCGCGTTCGCTAAGGTTCAGCATCTCTATCTCGGCACCTACCAAATCGATGTGGCTGGGCACGATGTCCAGACCCTCGATGTCGGTGGTGTACACAGCCTCGTGTACATCGGCCTGATTGATGATACATTCGTATAGCGAACAATCTACCTCCTTGATGTCAACACCCAGACCGCTCGATGCGTTTGCCTGAGGGTCGGCGTCGACTACGAGGACAGTCTTCTCCAGCGTAGCCAGCGAAGCTGCCAGGTTGATGGTTGTTGTGGTCTTACCCACACCGCCTTTTTGGTTTGCTAATGCAATAATCTTACCCATTTTATTCGGTTCTATCTTGATAAAAATAAGAAATTTGGCCACAAAGTTACACATTTCTGCCGAGAAACCGCTCTATTTAAACCTTTTTTCGTACTTTTGCACGCAAATCTTTGATATTTTATGGAAATTAAACGAC
>JAEEGJ010007370.1_pt1 | contig 31631 bp, 24 predicted proteins | sample 8958761 | NCBI WGS metagenome assembly JAEEGJ01 (sample SAMN16246546, study PRJNA631951) | gut metagenome | biome: gut microbiome; feature: rumen; material: RS-attached | host: Bos | place: Iran: Karaj | collected 2018-10
ACTATATCACCAGCTGCTTCACAGACCTCTTTGACAGCAGCGAAGATTAAAACAGGGAGTCCCCGCAGCTGCGGGGACGTATTTTTACATAGGTGACTAAAAGGGGGATTATGCCAAAAGAAACTTTAGCCCGACAGCAGAACTCCCTTTTTTGCATTTTTCTTATTATATCATTTTAGGCTTGATTAGGTAGTCTGGAAAGATAAGTGTAGGAAAACTGTAGGAAAATAACGAAAAAAGCACTTCTGAAATCTCAGAAGTGCCTATTTCATGAGGGTGGGAGATGGGATTCGAACCCACGGTCTTCGGGACCACAATCCGACGCTTTAACCAGCTAAGCTACACCCACCATATTAATAAATAAAAACGAAGCTCTCCATTAAATGGAGTCATATAACGGAGAGTCTCGAAATAGCGCGCCTTGCTGGATTCGAACCAGCGGCTTACTGCTTAGAAGGCAGTTACTCTATCCAGCTGAGTTAAAGGCGCACAGAAAAATATAGCAGCCAAAGCTGCTAATAAATGGAGCGGGTGATGGGAATCGAACCCACGTGTTCAGCTTGGAAGGCTGACATTCTACCATTGAACTACACCCGCATGGCGTTTCAACAGAAAATATTGTATCATAACAAGATGAAAAAGTCAATAGCACAATTGAAAAACAGTCACATTGACTAAAAAATATTGTAATCATTGCTTTTACAAAGTCAAAATGCCGATTAATACAAGAAATCAGAAATTCCTAAAAAAAAATGTCACAAAATCGCTTCATATATCGTCTAATTAATATAGAAGTAGTTTTGAAGGCAACTGTAAAAGTGACAATATTGTAATTAAAAAGTCATGTTAATGTCACGTTGACAGTGTATGATAGTAAATGTACTAATGAAACATGACGGAAAAAGCTACAAAAAAAGCGGCTATTTACTAGTTTTATCTAACGCATAAATAGTATTTGTGAATTGTTAAGTTGAAATAACTTCCTTAATATTGACAAGTCTTTATCAAAGATGTATTATTATATTAGTGTGCTTTTTCTTTCGCGATTCATAGTCGAAAAATGCAATAGCGCGATAAAGAAAAAATATATTATCAACGTCGTCTTTTGGCCGTTAATATTACACTATATTATATGTGGTATGAAAACGGTTTTAAAAATATTAGAGCAAAAGAAAATCTGTGAGGTTGTGTTCAAATGAAAAACAAAACCAAAGATCAGTGTGGAAGAAGAGGAGAGAGGACATTCAGTAATGTTTGTGTACTTCCTAGTTTTTTAGGAGCTATGCTCTTCTTTTTCGTTCCGTTCTGTATCGTATTATACTATTCTTTAATAAACAACCCAGTGCTTAAAGAATTTGTAGGTTTCCAGAATTACACGAAGTTGTTTAGTAATGAGGCGTTTACAAAGGCGGCTAAGAATACTGCGTTTTTTTCATTGGTATCGGTTCCGCTTGCCGTGATACTTTCACTGGGACTTGCTATGCTTCTTGAGAGGAATATTCCTGGTAAGAGCATTTTCAGGACCTTCTTTCTTAGTCCACTCATGGTTCCGACAGCTTCTGTAGTGCTTGTATGGCAGGTGCTCTTCCACAATCATGGAACTGTAAATCAGATAATTGAAGCCTGCGGTGGACATCCTGTAGACTGGATAAAGTCTCCATATGGACAACTTGTTATAATATGTATGTTTTTATGGAAGAACTTAGGATATAACATGATACTCTTCATGGCTGCCCTGTGCGCGATACCTCGTGACATTATTGAGGTTGCTGAACTTGAGGGCGCAGGAGCTTGGTACAAGTTTATACATATAAAACTGAGGTACCTTTCTCCAACTATCCTTTTTGTGTTGATACTTTCCATGATAAATTCCTTTAAAATATTCAGAGAAGTATACCTTCTGACAGGAAATTATCCTCAGGATAAGTTGTATATGCTACAGCACTTCATGAATAACACTTTCAACAGTCTTGATTATCAGAAGCTTTCGGCGGCGGCTGTGTTGCTTGCGCTTCTTATGATAGTAATTATGGCAGTTCTTCTCATTGCAGAGAACATATTCGGAAAGGATGTGGAGAGCTGATGAGAAGATTATTTGGACTAAGAAACAGGCGCAGGTTCGTCAATGGCTGTGTGCTGTTATTTATACTGTTTGCTGCGCTTATGTTCCTTGTGCCGACAGTACTAACAATTGCTAATTCGTTTATGACTTCAAATGAGATATCCGCCAACTATGGTGCGATGTTCTCGAATATGACTGAGAAGAAAAAGGTTTTTATTTCCAATAATGTCAATCTTAAATTCATCCCAGACAAGGTTACGTTTGATCAGTACAAAGCTGTTCTGATACAGAATTCTGATTATCTCATGAAATTCTGGAACTCTGTGATACTTACAGTTCCGATAACAGTGTTCCAGATACTTGTGGCGATACTTGCTTCATATGGCTTTTCAAGGTATCCTAATAAATTTAAGAGCATTATTTTCTTTGCGTATATAATTCTCATGATAATGCCGTATCAGGTAACGCTCGTACCTAATTTTCTCGTTGCTGATAAGTTGAATATGCTTGATACGCGAAAGGCTATTATACTTCCTGCTATATTCTCGCCGTTCAGTATTTTTCTGTTGACTAAGGTAATGAAGAGAATCCCAATTTCCTATGTTGAAGCCGCTAAGCTTGATGGAGCAAGTGAGCTTAAGATACTAACTAAGATATATATGCCTTTGTGCAAGGGCGCGATAGTATCAATTGCAATGCTTGTTTTCATTGATTACTGGAATATGGTTGAGCAGCCTATCGTACTTATGAAAAACAATACACTCCATCCGCTTTCAGTTTTCCTTTCCGAGATAAATACGGGAGATATAGGACTTGCCTTTGCGGTGGGAACGGTATATATGATACCGACGGTGCTGATGTTCCTTTACGGAGAAGATTATCTCATTGAGGGAATAACCTATTCGGGCGGTATCAAGGGCTGATATACAGGTAAAGATACAATTCTTTCGTAAGGAGCATTTATATGAACGAAACAAAAGATGTTAAGGATTTACTTGCGGAAAAGGACGAAAAAGAAATAATGTCTCCCGCAAGGAGAAGAGAGTTTATAAAGACGCTAATTATTATATTTCTTGCAATAATGCTGGTGCTTACTTTCTTCTCGAACACGATAATGAACAAATCTCTTGCTGAGATTTCAACTGAGTCTGTAGGCTCAGGAAAACTGATTGAAAGGATTAGGCAGACGGGTTACGTGGAGTCGAATCAGTCCTATGAAGTCATGATAGACGGAAACAGAACTATCGAAAAGATACACGTAAAGACAGGACAGGAGGTCAAAAAAGGAGACGTCCTCTTTACTGTCAACACTGTAAGTAATGAAGCTCTCGATGCGGCGGAGGAAGCTCTCGAGACTGCCAAGCTCAATTATGAGAAAAACCTCCTAAAGGTTGAACCGGCGGACTACACAAAGGACAATCAAAAGATAAGAAATCTTCGTGACGAACTGAACGACCTCATTAACAAGAGAGACTCAGCAAAGGCTAATGAAGGTAATGTTGCAGCAGCTAAGGAAAACTACAGAAACAACAGCGCTGAGTTGAAAAAGCTGGAAAGCGAAGTTGCAAAGCTTTCATCTACCATAAAATGCATAGACATGGATGATTATATGGAAGCTGATGTGGAGCTTGCAGGCGAGCTAACCTCACTTTATGTAGCTTACAGCAGCGCTGAGGCAGGCTATCAGGCAGCACGCGAGGCTTATGAGAAAGCTGAGGGTGAGGCTGCTGAGCGTTTAAAGGCTGAGATGGAAGCAAAGGAAACTGAGAAAAATGTAGCCAAAGACACCTATGATCAGTCAAAGAAAAGTGTTCGTGATAGTCTAGCTTCAAGAATGAGCGAGGCAAATAACAGGATAAACGAGCTTACAGCTGCCATAGAAGAATATACCTCAGAAAATGGTGGCGAAAAGTCAGACAACTATGATTCCCTTGCAGAATCTGTAAGAGCCAAGCAGAACGAGCTTGAAGAGGCTATAATTGACCTTGATAAGACCAAGAAAACTGATTCAAAGACCTCGCAGTCGGAGGCTCTTGATTTGCAGGCTGAGAAAAAGGCTCTCGACAAGCTACAGGAAAAATTTGATAAGCTTAAAACAGAATCTGAGTCCACAGAGATAAAGTCGAAATATGATGGCGTTATAAGTTCAGTAAACGTAAAGCTTGACGATAAGGTTGTGGAGGGAACGGCTGCGGCTGTTATTGATATTATAGATGAAGGCTATACTATAAACCTTGACGGTATAGACGTTGAAAAGTTAAAAAAGGTAAAGGTAGGCTTGGAAGCTGATGTAACCAACAGCTACGGTAGCGATATTACCGTTGTTCTCAAGGAGATAAAGAACAGCACTGCAGGAGCAAGGAAGAAATTGCTCATATTTACAGTTACTGGAGAGGTTAACTCGGGAGACAGACTTGATCTCTCAATCCCCTGCGGAAGTGGTACATATGACGCTATTATTCCGAGAAGCGCTCTCAACGGTCCTGCATCAGATCCGTATGTGCTTATGGTAAGCTCGAAGAATACCCCTCTTGGCAATCGTTATTACGCTGAAAAGGTTAGCGTCAATGTTGAAGCTGAGGATGAAATATCTTATGCAGTATCTGGCGGCCTCAACAGAGGAGATTACGTTATAACAGCTGCAAGCAAATTAGTTGAACCAGGGGATCAGGTCCGCATGAAGGATAAATAAGGCGGTGCTGACCTTATGAGGAACAGATATAAATTTGGACAAATGTTCATTGCGGCATTGAATGCCGTAGCAATCATCGGAGCGGTCATACTTACGGCGGCAGGCGGTAGTTCTGCTGCTTCGCAGAAGTATAATTTCACTGCGGAGCGTATGGAAAAAAGCAGTGAGTACGACTACGGTCAGATAAGTTGCTTTTTTAGTGAGAACTCAGGCTTTGACAAGAATTTAGCCATAGGAGTAAAAAATCAGATATACAGTGAACTGAAAAGTGTTTCAGTGATACCTGAGGAAGGGGAGGACATAGTTCCACACGCTTTCAGTGCTGAGGCAGGAATAGCATCTATTACTTGCGACAGGACTGGACAGTCTCAGGCGAGAGTAACTGTGGTGGGAGGAGATTTCTTCCTTTTCAGGGGGTTCACGCTTCTTAACGGCTCGTTTTTCTCTGACAAGAATTTCTTGCAGGACGGAGTAGTCATAGATAAGGAACTTGCATGGCGCCTTTACGGATCGATTGACATCACAGGAGAAAAGATATACATAAACGGAGACGAGCTATATATATCGGGAGTTATAGATACTCCGGATACTAAGTCTGAAAAAAAGTGCATCGATGATGTTCCGAGGGCTTATATAACTTATAAAGCTGCGGGACCAATATTCGGTTCTGTAAATAATGATATGTGGGACAGTGCAGCTTCAAGGGATCCTGAGTTTATGACGGTCACTTGTTATGAATGTGCTATTCCAGAACCTGTTGAACATTTTGCTTATAACTCGGTTAAACAGCAATTAGCCGTGGCGTATAAGGGGAATATCAGCATTGTAAACAATTCAGAGCGCTTTTTACCTTCAAAGAGGATAAAAGCTCTGAAAAAGCTTGATAGATACATAGTCAGGAATGACGGTATAGTTTATCCTTTCTGGGAGAACGCTTCAAGACTGACGGAACTCAAGCTTTCATTCATCTACGGAGGACGCAGGCTTCTCCTTGTTATACCGCTGATAACGTTTATTTGTCTGCTTGCATTGGCACATAAATGGTTCAGGCAAAACAAAAAAGATCTTAAAGACGCCATAGAGAGAGTCTTTTCGTCAAAAGTGAGAAGAATAAGAGATAAGAAACAAAAGGCTGAAGAGATCGCAAAAAAAGAAAGCTCAGATATAGAAAATGAGCAAACAAAAGAAAGTTCAAAATAAAAAGAAAAAGAGGTAATTTATGAAAAAGACAGTTTTAAGAAGAGCAACAGCGTTATCTGTTGCTGTTATGGTAATGTCAGGAGCAGCTATATCATGTAGCGAAAAGGCGGCAAAGAACAATAATAATGGCAAGGCAAATGACACACAGCAGCTTATGGCTACTTCCTATCGCGCTGTTGAAATGGACGTTGATGTAGAATCTGTAAATTCAATGTACAGAGTTGACGAGAATAATATAGTCTTGCTCGGATATGATTATCAAAAAGGCGAGCAGAAGATATACAAGACTGACAATGATTTCTCTAATATCGAGGCTATTGAGCTCGATCTTGGTATTGACAAGGAGAAGGTAGATGCTAATGTGAACGCTGCTGTTTCTCCTGAGGGAGACATCTATGCAATGGTTTCAATTACCGATTACGGTGATATGGAGAGACCAAATTTCGAAGCTCCAGACTTTGATTATGAGAGCTTTGATTGGGATAAGTATCAGGAAGAAGTGGAAAAAAACGCTAAATATAGCAACAAGCTCTATGTAGTTGATCTTGACGGTAAGGTTAAGCTAGAAAAAGAGGTAACAGGTCTTGAGGAATATGCTGATGATAATGAGGATTCCAAGTACGCAAAGGGTGGTGGAGCTCAAGTTGGCCGTGTTATTCCATGTAGCGGTGGAAAGGCCGTTCTTGAACTATATGGTGCTATGGAACAGAAGTATGTTGTTCTCGATAATGAAGGCAATCTAAAGGAAGAAGTTGAGCTTCCTGATTTTGAATACGTTTATGGTATATCAATGCTTGATGCTAAGACACTTATCGTTAATGGCTATTCAAAGGACGGCATGAAGGTGGCTTTTGTTGACTCAGAGACTCTGAAGCCGACAGGTGAAGAGATAACTGGCGATAGCATTAGTGATGTTATGTATGGAGACTTCTATCCTGGCACCGGCGATTACAAGATTCTTTCAATTGGTTCTTCTGGACTTTTCGGAGTCAAAGAGGACGGTTCATACGATGAGCTTATTAACTGGCTCGACTCCGACTTGGGCGATGGCGCTATAAATTCTATTATTACGATGGATAATGGCGAGTATGTTGTGCTTTACAACGATTATTCTTCAACTAAGAGCAGCTCAAGCACATTCTACAGACTTACACAACGTGATGCTTCCGAGATTGAGAATACAAAGGTTATCACTATCGGTGCTCTGAATGGAGACTGGGAGGTAAGAGATCAAGTATCAAAGTTCAACAAGACTCACGATGGTGTGCGTTTTAAGGTTGTTGATTACAGCAAATATGACGAATATGATAAGGAAACAGGAGTATATCAGCAACTTAGCACAAGTCAGCTCAAGAAAGACATCATTTCTGGTAACGCTCCAGATATGATCTGCGGAAGCAGCAATGTCCTTACAAAGAGTCTTGGAAAGAAGGGTCTCTTTGTTGATCTTTATGAGATGCTTGACAAGGATACTGACCTAAAGAGAGAGGACCTCATGCCAAATGTACTTAAAGCCTGCGAAGTTGACGGAAAGTTACTTTCGCTTACATCTACATTTGAGATTTCTACTCTTTTAGCTAAGAAGAAGAACATAGACAAGGAAAGATGGAGCGCGGATGAACTGATCGAAGTGTACGAGAATCGTCCTAATAAGGAAATGCATCTTATGGGACCTGATACAAGAGATTCTGTAATGGAGATACTCATGCATTCATTCTCGAGTCTTATTGACTATGAGAACGGAAAATGTCATTTTGACGACCCTGAGTTCAAGAAGCTTCTAAACTTTATAGACACATTTGAGCCGGGCAAGGATTTTGAAGAGGGAGATCCTGAGGCTGAAGAGTACTATGAGGAGATGGACAAGTATTACGGCTCTGAGGCTTTCAATTCCGATATGGTGCTTCTCGATTCACTTTACATTTATGAGCCAAGCGAGCTTGTCGGACAGCTTAATGGTCAGTACCTAAAGGATGAGGTATCATTCATCGGGTATCCTTGTAATGAGGGACAGGGCTCTGTAATGATGTTTGATAACACATTCTCCATACTTACAACTTCCGAGTATAAGGATTTCTGTTGGGATCTCATAAAGGAAAACTTTAAGGAAGAGACCGATGAGGATGAGAAGGATGGCTCTGTAAGTTATCATTTTGGTATGTCTTCATTAAAGAAAAATTTTGAAAGACAACTTAACAAGTGCATGAGCAAGCCTTACTACTATGATGAGAATGGCAAGAAGCAGGAATATGAGTATTCTTACTACGATGAAAAGAAGCAGGATCAGGTAGATGTTAAGCCTTTATCACAGGAACAGGTTGACTTTATTTCCGATTATGTTATGAACACAACACAGGTAATGAGTGATTTTGATCCTGATATAGAGTCTATCCTTGAGGAAGAAATCATGGCATATATGAAGGGCGAAAAGACTGCTGATGAAGCAATTAATCTATTACAGTCACGTATCTCTCTTATCCTTAGCGAGCAGAGCTGATAAAACTAGTTAAAAAGAAATAATAATTACAACCTCCTTAATTAATGGCGTTGCCGATGAATAAAACGGCAGCGCCATTTTGCATGGCTAATATGCTTTTTATATTAACTGATAATTTTTTTTGATATTTTTAATGCTTTCTATTGACAAATTTCGTGAAAGATGTTATACTATTTACATTAATATACCTTTAGGGAGGTTCTAAATAATGGATAATAATTACAACAATCAGAACGATCAGTTCAATCAGGCTCCTATGGATCCGTACAACGGAAGTATGCCGCCTCAGGGTGGTCCTAAGGGCAAGGCTATTGCTTCAATGGTAACAGGTATCTGTTCTATCATTCCTGGCTGCTGCTGGATATGGCTCGGCCTTCCTCTTGCAATAGTTGCTCTCGTACTTGGTTTCTTATCAAGGAAAAATAACGAAGATGGCAAGGGCATGGCTATCGCAGGTATCGTTTGCGGTGTCGTTGGTCTTGTAGTTGTAATCATCAATATAATTCTTGTAATTGTATTAAAGGATTCTGCTGATTCACTTATGGCATGGCTCCAGGAGCAAAACAAGGCTGCTCTTTTCATCAAGTAAGATATGTCTAAACGTCTGAGGATAATTATTGCGGCAGGTGCACCATTTCTTATTGCAGTAATATTTGCTCTCAGAAACTATATTATAAGCTTAAAAAGATTCTTTCCGGAGTGTACATTTCATAAGCTGACCGGATACTGGTGTACGGGTTGTGGAAATACACGTTGTGTGGAGGCAATGCTTCATGGGCATATTATCACCGCAGTAAGGAATAACGCTCTAATACCGTTCCTATGTTTGTTGCTAATATTGCTGTACATGGAAAATATAGGAGCTCTTTTCGGAAGGAATATCAAGCTTTTGCCACGAAAGGGGCTTTTCTGGGGATTTGTAATAGGAGCATTCATTGTTTACTTTATAGCAAGGAATTTCATTCCTGTTCTTGCCCCAGTATCTGAATGATGACAAATAAGCTTCTGCAAATGCGGGAGCTTATTCTTTTAAATTGCATTATTGCTGTAAAAAGGCAGAAATGTCATGATATCGTTACTTTATTGATAAGAAGGTAGTAATATGGATAACAATTACAACAATGGACAGCAGGGTGGACAGCAGAACGGTGAGCCTATTGTTCCTCAGAATGACACTACAAACGTACAGCAGAGCGGACCTATCGCTCCTCAAAGTGGAGAGTCCAACGCTCAACAGAATTATCAGCAGGGGGGACAGCCCAATGGTCAGATACCTTACGGACAGCCATACGGACAACCTTACGGACAGGCTCCTAACCAGTTTTACGGACAGATGACTAATAACGGGAACGGCTTGCAGCAGTCCGACGAAGGTATAGGTCTATCAATAGCATCAATGATACTCGGCATCTTGGCTATAATCTTCTCATGCTGTTTTTATCCGATTGCGTTTCTTCTTGCACTTATAGGACTTATTCTCGGTGCAGTAGGACTTAAGAAGGATGCAGGAAAGGGAATGGCTATAACAGGTATAATTCTCAGCATTATCTCCATAGCTATAGCTATAATGGTAATATTGTTTGCATTTTCTTTGACCTCGCTGTTCAGATAACAAAGAATAGTGTGTTAAGCTCCCGATTTCGGGAGCTTTTTCAGAAAAGGGATGACAAAGCTCCTTTTTTGTGGTATAATATATACTATTATATTTTTCGGAGTGTGAAAAATGAATAAATATAAAAAGCTGGTCTTTAATACTGGTATATTTGCAATAGGAACGTTTGGATCGAAGATACTTATAATCCTGCTGACAAGGCTTTATACAAAGAATATAGATCCTGACAACAACGGAATAAAGGAACTTCTTGAAACTACGCTGCTAATGCTTCAGCCTGTCTTTACGTTTGCCCTTCAGGAGTATCTAATTCGTTTTGGACTGGATAAAGATTATGACAAAAGAGAGGTGTTTACAACATCAGGCGCTATTACTCTTGGAGGTATGCTGCTTATGGCAGTCATTGTGCCGTTGCTGAGAGGAATACCCGCGCTTGACTTCCTCAAGGGATATACTATACTGTTCATACTGTATATGACAATGTCATCCCTGCGAATGCTGTGTCAGAATTTCGTTCGTTCAAGGGATATGGTAAAGCTTTTTTCCATTGATGGTATTCTTGCGACGCTGACATTTTTTATTTTCAATGTATTGTTTATCCCGTACATGCATATGGGAGTTAAGGGCTTCCTGCTTGCAGTAATACTTTCCGACAGCTGTTCAGTTATTTTTCTATTCATTTCAGCAAAACTAAAAGATTTTATTGGTGCGGAGTATTTCAATAAGGCATTAGGCATTGAAATGATGCGTTTTGCTGCGCCTCTTATACCTACGATAGTTATGTGGGCGGTTACCTCTATTTCTGACAGGCTTTTCATAAAACAGATGCACAGTGATTATCATGAGCTAGGTAAAGGTGCAGTTTCTATATATGGTTTTGCTAACAAGATACCAAATCTCATATCTCTTGTTTCAACCATATTTTTTCAGGCGTGGAGTATGTCTGCCATAACTGAAAGCAGTTCTGCCGACAGAAACAAGTTCTATGGTAAGGTATATAACGCCTATGAAGCTATGATGTTCGTGGCTGCGGCAGGTCTTCTTATTATTGTAAAGCCTGTTACCTCATTTCTTGTGTCGGATGAGAATTATAAAGCATATTCTGATGTTTATATATTCACTCCTATACTTATTGTTGCGGTAGTGTTCATGTGCTTCAATCAGTTCTTCGGAAGCATTTATTCGGCCATAAAGCGTCCGCAGAACTCATTTTGGACTGCTTGTGTTGCCTGTGGAGTAAATATTCCCATGAACTTTTTCCTCATACCTGTATGGGGCATACAGGGGGCGGCAGTTGCCACGCTTCTGAGCTATCTAATTTGCTTCTGGGCGCGTATAATTGATGCGAGATATTACGTCCCCTTCCATTTTGATGGTGTAAAGAATCTTCTTAATACGACAATTCTCCTTGCGATGGGCGGTCTTATGATAGCAGGAGTAAAGTATTACACCTTATGGGCATTGATACTTGCGGCAGTTATTGCAGTTCTCAATTATAAGGCGCTGCTAGTTACAGTAAATAAGCTTCTCAAAAGGAACTGAAACAGTCATTAAACTGTAGAAGCGCGTTCTGTTTGCCTGTACAATAGTATTGGACATAGTGGGCTGCAGAAAGCTGTCTAATTATACATTAATTTTTCAAAACTGATTACTGATAAAAAGGAGGGCTAATTATGCCAACACCACACAACAATGCTCAAAAAGGTGATATTGCAAAAACAGTTCTAATGCCGGGAGACCCACTGAGAGCCAAATTCATTGCCGAGAATTACCTTGAGAATCCTGTTTGCTACAATGAGGTCAGGGGAATGTTTGGCTTTACAGGTAATTACAAGGGAGTTCCTGTTTCTGTGCAGGGAAGTGGCATGGGAATGCCTTCTATAGGAATTTACTCATGTGAGCTCTTCAATGAGTATGATGTTGATAATATTATACGCGTAGGCACGGCAGGAAGCATTGCGGACAATGTGGGGCTTCGTGATGTAGTTATCGGAATGAGTGCAAGCAGCAATTCAGCCTACGCTTCACAGTACAGACTTCCGGGTACTTATGCTCCTACGGCTTCGTGGAAGCTCCTGTCGGCAGCTGTTAAATCAGCCGAAGAAAAGGGAAGTTCATTTCATGTTGGAAATATCCTTTCCAGCGACACTTTTTATGATGATGCTAACAGTCTGGCAGACTGGCAGAAAATGGGTGTTCTTGCAATTGAAATGGAAGCTGCTGCACTTTATATGAATGCAGCTAGGGCTGGGAAGAGTGCTCTCTGCATACTTACAGTATCTGACTGTCCTCTTAAAGGATTATCTACTACCGCGGAGGAGCGCCAGACCACCTTCAGAGACATGATGGAGATAGCTCTTGAGACTGTTGTCAAGATTAAATAATTGCTTAAAATAAAATAAAGCAAAAATTAATTGTATTTTAAGACTACTTTAAGACTATTTTAAGGTTGGAATTGTATATTATAAGTGGATTAAGTAATCCCCCAATTCCCCTTCTATATTTATTCATTTCATTTGTTTAGGCTATGCAGTTTTTGCATAGCTTTTTACTTTATTAAATACTAAGCAGAATATTTTTACTTCGAAACAAAACTAAAGTGTTGACTGAATGTCAAATGTTTTTGTTGAATTATTGACATTTTTAGCGCTGTATGTTATAATTATGAAAAATTGGTATAAGGAGAAACTGCTATGGATAATAACAATACAGATAATAACATGGAATACGGTGGCTACGATAGTAACAGTGCTCAGATCAACGAAACGCCTCAGAATTCTCAGCCAGTAAATGATAATCCACAGCAGTATAACCAGCCACAGGGGTCTCCATTTCAGTATGGGCAGCCTTATGGGGGATATCCTCAGCAGTATGGCCCTCCACAGGGAGCTCCGCCTCCTCAGTACGGACAGCCGTACGGCGGTTATCCGCCACAGTACGGACCTCCTCAAGGAGCTCCGCCTCCGTATTATAATCAGCCATATAATGCATATCCACCGCCAATGCTCAATCCATATGATCCGCAGAATCTGCAGCGTAACGAAGGTGGAGCGGGTTTCGGTATAACTTCACTGGTTATGGGTATACTTTCTCTTTTGGGAGGAATATGTGCTTATGTTGGAGGAATTCCATTTGCGGTGCTCGGAATCATATTCGGAATTGTAGGAATGATAGTTAAGGGCGGAAAAGGTTTTGCTATTGCAGGTATCATAATCAGTGTATTCACTATTGTGGGCGGCTTCTTGTTATGGGACGTTATTATGTCTAATGCAGGTTATGATGGACTAATGGACTTTCTCGAGGAATTATTTTAATAATGAAAATATGAATATAAAAAGGCGCAGCAGCTCCCGTTGGGAACTGCTGCGCCTTTTCATGGGGAAAGGGGAAGAGGATTAATCCTCGTTGGTTTTCTTAAATTTTTTGAACCTTGACTTCTGTCCAAGATTGAGAGAAATAGTGAGTATCTTGTCTGATTTGAAGAGCTTTAGAGCGAAGAACATCACTATTGCAAAGAATACTATCTGATAAGCCAAACCACACCAGAATGCCGTATAATTGCCGAACATCAGGTTTGGCATAGCAGTGAATGTGTGAGTGAAAGGTATTGCCCATACTACCAGTTTGGCAACTGTAGGCATTGTATTTATATCGGCAAGAAGTGTAACAATCCATGGTATCATTACCATCATCATTATCGGAAGTAACATAGTCTGTGCCGATTTTGAATCGTTGACCAGTGCACCGAGGATAATTGATATCGCAAGGCATATCATTATAGTCAAGAAGAGCTGAATTCCTATGAGTATATAATCGGAAGCTCCAAGAGTAAGACCCAACTGCTTTAAAGCATCGCCTGACGAGAGAAGTGAGGTTGCAGTTTCTTTTGCAGTATCGGTCACGCCTGTATGCACACCATTTGCCACGTCCGAAGCCATAGATCCCATCATTCCCTTGGTGTATGACGAGAAGCCAAGCATCATAACTCCAGCGTTGAGAAGAGCAGCAATGGCAGCTGCAAGCATTTTTGCAGTTATGACGGAGCCTCTTGAAACAGGTGTAGAAAGCAGAGTTTCCAGAGTCTTGTCTATTTTTTCGTTTGATATTGAGGCTATCAGTGCCTGAGATGTCATCATAATGAGTATAAGCACTATGAGAGGAAGTATCATATTCTGCATGAGCACCTTCGTTAGTATGGTGCTACTTGATATTTCTGCAGACTTATCAGCGACAACTGTATGTTCTTTGACTTTAAGCGGAGCCTCTATTATACCGAGGTCATCCTTTGAAACACCCTGCTGTTCGGCAATTTTAAGGGAAACATAGCCGTTCAGAAGCGAAATGGTGCCATCAGTGCTGCCTGTCATTCCACTGAAAGCTGAAACTCCCTGAACTTTACTTACGGATAGAACTTCAGGCTTTTTGCCTGCGAGTACCTCGTCCGCGAAGCCCTTTGGTATGATAACGAAGCTTTTCAATTCTTTATTGTCCTTGAAAGCGCTTGCATAGTCATTATCAGTAAGGGTGATATTATTTATCTCAGTGTCATTTGACTTGAAATAACTCAGCATTTCATTGGTGAAATCCGTATCGTCAAGGTTGCAGATGTTTGTTTGGGGGTTATTGACATCGTTAACCATTTCGGTCGTAGCCGATTGCATGACATTTCCCATAATAAGAAATACTGCAAGAACGAACACCAGTGATATAATCATCTGCTTGTTTATGAGCTCCGAGAGCTCTTTTTTTAAAAGGTTAATGAACTTCATTCTCATTCACCACCCTTTCAAATACCTGTTCGAGATTAGGAGCCTGATAGCGTTCTTTCAGTTCGTCTGCCCTGCCAGTTACCATAAGGTGACCTTTTGAAATGATACCGATACGGTCGGAAACGAACTCAATCTCGAGCATATTATGTGATGAGAGAAGGAAGGACATCCCCTCTTCTTCTGCAAGTTTTTTTATCATTTTGCGTATCTCGATAGCATTAAGTACGTCGAGACCGCTTGTAGGTTCATCAAGTATTGCAAGCTTTGGCTTAGTCATAACCGCTCTCGCAAGCAACAGCTTGCGTATCATGCCTCGGCTATAGCTGCCAATCTTGTCATTCAATCTGTCACCGAGAGCGCATATTGTTTTTGCACGCTCTACGTAAGCATTGAGCTTATCAATGTCGGAGGTAAACAGACCAGCCATAAATCTTAGGTATTTGATACCTGTCATTTGCTTGTAAGCTCCTGCCTCATCGGGGAGGTATGTTATTGACTCTCTTACCTTATCAGAAGCCTTGAGTATACTATGTCCTGCCACAATGGCATCCCCAGATGTAGGAGTGAGAAGCGTAGATATCATACGAATGGTTGTTGTCTTACCTGCGCCGTTGGGACCGATAAGCGCAAATATCTCGCCCTCGTTTATCTCAAAGGAGATATTGTCTACTGCAAGTACTTTTGAGTATTGCTTTGACAGCTCCTTTACTTCTAAAACATTTGCCAAGATATCTCTCCTTTTGTTGTGGAGTTGTGTTGAAACTGTTAGCTTTTCCAATATTATAATACCACAAATCATACAAAAAGTCAATACAAAACGTAGAAACAAACTCAAATTTTACAGTTTTTTAATAATGCTGAAAAACTCTTCCGAAAAAATGAAAATCAGGTGAAAAATCTTGGAGGAGATTACAGTTTGAACTTGTATGATTTGTACAGCTTTATCAAGAAAATGTATAATTAAGCTAAATCAAAACAAGTAAAAGATATTATTTATATTTATGAAGCCCCCATTTTCTTGACATCTGGGAATAAATTTGATATACTAACTTTAAAGTGAGTTAGCAAGGAACACCCGAACCTTTAGGTTCGAGTGTTGAATTGTGTAAATGAGGATCGCGGCTTTTTCAGGCTGTCTGTGCACATAATTCCCGAGGTAGGGAAACGTGCGCTTTTTTATTTGTCTGTTGGCAGAAAAGGCTGTGATATGTGGAAAGGCGGTGTGAAGTTCGTTGAAAGTATCAATGCGAAGGATAGCTTCAGCAGCAATTGCTTTGCAGTTTGCGGCTTTCGGAGCAGTTTCAATATACGCTAGAGGAGCGGAAAATGCGGTACCTGCCGCAATGAATACGGATTATTATAGCATAGAGCCTTTCGATGACGGACTTCTTTCTTTCAGCGAATATTACGAGAAATATTCGGACGAAAACCGCCCTGAAACGGAGATAATTCTAAACAAAAACGATATTTCAGCTGTTGAGAGTGGGAATATCACTACAGGCAGCTTTACCTCGGATGATGGTGAGACTCGAAACAACGTCATTCTCTGGAACAGTGCTGATGGAAATATTGTTTTTGATCTTGATGTGCAGGAAACCGGAAATTACTGCCTCTTAGCGGAATATTGCCCCATGCTTTCGGGAAGTCCGGATATAGAGCTGAAAATGGAAATAGATGGCAAGCTCCCATATGACACTGCTTCGCGAATGACTTTAGGAAGAGTATGGATAGATGAGCATGAGATATACACAGATATACGAGGAAACCAGGTTCGTCCTGCACAGGTTCAGCGTTCTATGTGGAAAAGTGTGGTATTTGGAGACGTTGACGGACTATTCAGTGAGCCGCTCTTTGTTTACCTTGAAAAGGGAAGACATGAGCTTTGTTTCAGCTCCGAGAGAGCGCAGTTTGCTATTGATAGCATCAAGCTTTTAAATCCTAAGGAACTTCCAACATACAGTGAATATTTGGCTTCTGTGGAAACCTCACATACCATTGATGAATCTTCTTCTGCGCTGTTTAGGATTGAGGGTGAAAACGCCATGTACAAGTCCGACCCGACGTTGTATCCTACCTACGACAACAGCAGTTACCTTGTTTCACCTTCCAATCCTAGGAAAATGGTGTACAATACTATCGGCAGCGGTAGCTGGAAAAAAGCTTTGCAAACCGTTACATGGGAGATTCCTGAGGAGGAGATAGGTTCAGGTGGCTGGTATAAGATTGGTATAAAAGCTCGTCAGGATCAGATAAGAGGTTTTGATTCGAACAGGCGTATATATATAGATGGAAAAGTTCCATGCAAAGAGCTTGACTGTATTGAGTTTGCTTATGATACGGATTGGTCGGTGGTTACTCCGAAAAGCGGCAGTGAGGATATATATATATGGCTAGATGGTGGAACGCTTCATACTATCTCACTTGAAGCCGTAACAGGTGATATCGGCGAGTATCTCCGCCGACTTGACAGTATAGTCAGGGAGTTGAACACATATTACCGCAAGGTGCTTATGATTACGGGATCATCTCCAGATAAATACACAGATTATTATGTGCATGAAAAGATTCCTGAGCTTGTTGACAGATTAGGCTGCATATCCGAGGAACTTAAAGATGTTCAGAACGGAATAGAGGCTTTGGCGGATAGTAAGGGAACAGAAGCAGCTGCACTGGAAAATATGGCTGTAATACTGGATAAATGCACGGAAAAGCCTATGCGTATCCCTTCATATCTCAGTCAGATAAAGGACGGTATTACCACCCTTTCTGCATGGATGAGAGATAACCGTGATCAGCCTCTTGAAATCGATTACATTGAATTTGCCTCTGCTGACAGGGAGTTTTCAAGTTGTGATGAAAAGCTAGGAAAGTCACTGAAATTTGGGCTCGATGCATTTATCGGATCATTTTTCGAGGACTATACTACGCTTTCCGATGTTGAGAATGAAGAAGCAATAGATGTATGGGTATCACTTGGGCGTGATCAAGCGCAGGTGGTAAAGGAAATGACAGAAAACCAATTCATGCAGGAAGCAGAAATACCTGTTTCTGTTAATCTTGTTACAGGCGGAGTTGTTGAGGCTTCGCTTGCAGGAAAAGGACCTGATGTTGCACTATTTCTCGGAGGAGAATTCCCTGTTAATCTTGCCGCCCGAGACTTGCTTGTAGATATATCGCAGTTTAATGATTTCGACGAGGTAAAGGAGCGCTTTCAAAAGAATGCTATGACACAGTACACTTATAACGGTGGTTGCTATGGACTTCCTTTGAGCCAGTCTTTCCCCATGATGTTCTACCGCACGGACGTACTCACGGAACTAGGGTATTTTTCTCCTCCTGAGACATGGTCGGAACTTAGAGATATGTTACCAGCTCTTCAAAGGAATTATATGTCGGTGGGACTTGTCCTTCCACCCAATAATATCTCACCTGCGACAGAAACTGGACATACCTTTGCAATGCTTCTGCTGCAAAAGGGGCAAAATTATTATAATGATAAACTTACAGCATCGTCTCTTGATACCATAGAAGCGGTGCAGTCATTTGAGGAGTGGACGGATTTTTACACTGATTATTGTTTTGAACAGACTTATGACGCATTCAGCCGTTTCAGAACAGGTGAGTATCCTGTAGTTATAGCCAATTACACCTTTTTCAATCAGCTTGCAGTGGCTTCTCCTGAAATAAAAGGTTTGTGGGATTTCTGCCCCGTCCCTGGAACTGAGAGAACAGACGGAACGGTTTCACACGCGGCTAATTCGAACGGCGCAGGAGCAGTTATATTTAATAAGGTTAAAAATAAGGAAAATGCGTGGCAGTTCATCAAATGGTTCACTGATACGGAAACTCAGGTACAGTATGCTTCGCAGATAGAGGGGCTTCTCGGAACCATGGGGCGTTTTGATACTGCCAACGTTGAAGCTCTCGGGCGCATGTCGTGGTCGAACGGTGAGCTTGAGCGGCTTCGCGCACAACAGGCAGAGCTTGAGGAAATACCCATAATTCCTGCCTCATATGCGGTAACGCGGAATATAATGAACGCATTCAGAGAAACCATAAACGAGCATAAAAATCCTCGCGACACGCTCATATGGTATAATAAGGATATAAATGATGAAATAATGCGAAAACGAAAGAATCTTGGACTTAAATGAGCCTGGGATTTCCCACAATGCGGTGCGCATAATGACAGAGATGTAAATGCTGCAATAAACATAAGAAACGAAGGAAAGATAATAGTTCCCCCATAGCCAATAATACAGAACCGTGGCCACATAGGGGAAGCTCGCTTATGCTTAGTACATTAGTACTATCGAACGAGAACCGACTGCTTGTCTGTGCACAAGAGGCTCTTCTAGGCGGTGGGAGGATGTCACAGCTAGTGGTAAAATAGAACCTGCAAAGGAAGTGAAACAAGTGGCGGTTTCGGTAGAAAATATCGGAAAAAGAACAAAAAAAGAGAAGCGCAGAATGCTATGGCGCGATATAAAGCGCAGTAAGGCATGTTACGGTATGATAGCGCCATTTATGATATTTTTCATAATATTCACGATAGTACCTGTACTGATGTCTCTGCCTATTGGTTTTACGGATTTTGATATGGTTCGTCCGCCGAAGTATGTTGGACTTTCAAATTTTACCACTCTTTTTCTTTCGGACAAGATATTCATACGATCCATAAGAGTTACGCTGGTATTTGCATTCCTTACAGGCCCTGTGAGCTATGTGCTCTGTTTTCTGCTCGCTTGGATGATAAACGAAATGCATCCGAAGCTGAAAACGCTGTTCACACTTATATTCTATGCTCCGTCAATGGCTAATGTATATACCGTTTGGCAGCTCATTTTCAGCGGCGATATGAACGGATATATGAATTCCTTCCTCATAAATCTGGGAATTATCAATTCACCTGTTCAGTGGCTTACGGACGGCAGATATGTGCTTGGTGTAACTATAGTGGTACAGATGTGGATTTCACTTGGTGCAGGCTTCCTTGCACTTCGTGCAGGATTTCAGAATATTGATCGTTCAATGTATGAGGCAGGAGCTATCGAGGGTATACGTACTCGCTGGCAGGAGCTTATTTATATTGTTATCCCTTCAATGGGACCACAGCTGATGTTCGCGGCGGTAATGCAGATAGTTAGCTCATTTACCGCTGGAACCGTTGCACAGAATCTTGTAGGATTTCCAAGTACGGACTATAAGGCGCATACAATAATGACCCATGCTTTTGACTACGGCTGGCAGAGATTTGAAATGGGATATGCTTCAGCGATATGCCTTATTCTTTTCGTTGCCATGTTCATCTGCAACAAGCTTATTGGCAAGGCACTGGGCAAATATATGGACTAAGGAGGCGAAGCTGTGGCAGTTACAGACGTTACGAAGCTTCGCGCTTCAAACAGACAGGCAGGCAGAAAATTCGGCGGCAGTATTGGTATATTTATTCTTCTTGCAATACTTGGGCTTTTCATGGTGCTGCCAATATACCTTACAATAGTAATGTCGGTAAAGCCGGTTGAGGAGCTTTTCGTGTTTCCTCCGAAGCTTTACGCAGTAAGACCAACCCTTGACAATTTCAGGGATATGTTCCGTGTGCTTCATCAGAATCGTGTTCCGTTTTCGCGTTACATGTTCAACAGTATATTCGTAACGTTGGCAGTAACGGTATTGCAGTGTGTATTCTCGTCGATGGCGGCATTTGTGCTTGCAAAGTGCAAATTCCCAGGTAGTAAGCTGCTTAATGGTATAATAGTAATAGCACTTCTTTATCAGAGCAGTGTTATATACATAATGCAGTATATAGTTATGGCAAAGCTCAACATGATAGATACGTACATGGCACTTATTTTTCCGGCGGTGGCGTCGCCTATGGGACTTTTTCTCATGAGACAGTCAATTAGTCAGATCCCAGATTCAATGATAGAAGCAGCAAAGGTGGATGGTGCGGGGCTTTTTCGAATATGCTGGCAGATAGTAATTCCTAATCAGAAACCTGCACTCATGACTTTGATAATATTCGCATTTCAGGGCGCATGGAATATACAGGCAGGTTCGGTGGTGTTTAGAGAAGAGTACAAGACATTACCTACAGTGGTCTCTCAGGCTGCAACCTCTGGACTTGCGCGTGCAGGAGTAGCAATGGCAGCTGCGGTATTCATGCTTGTTCCACCGATAGTTATATTTATGCTTGCTCAGCGGCAGGTCATCGAGACGATGGCACATTCGGGAATAAAGGAGTAATTAGTGGCTGCGTTAAGTTGCTAATGCTTTTATTGTAAGTTAATAACAATGGGTACGGTGTTCTTTATTATCTGATGAAAAGGAGTGTGGCAAGTGAAAACAAAATCTAGAAAATGTATTGCAGCATTGTCGGCATTTGCTGCATTTGCTTCTGCCAGCGTAATATCGGTATCGGCGGCAGGAGTTCCAGCGGATAGTTACAATTACGACCGCTGGGGAGATGCCATCCCCTCACAAGCAGGGTATATTGCGGAAAGAACGGTTTCTGGGAATGACCTTGAAATAGGCGCTCTTGACAGTCCCTCCGACATTTTCATTGATAACAACGGTACAGTCTATATCACTGATACGGGCAACAATCGTATTATCGCGGCGGATTCAGAGCTGAAAAACGTTATCTGCGTTTATGACAGCTTCATTATGCCAGATGGCTCGGAAACGAAGCTCAGCAAGCCTATGGGAGTTTTTGTTTCTTCGACAAACGACTGCCTTTACATAGCTGATACAGAAAATTCGCGTATACTTGTTACAGATATGGTGGGAAATGTTCAAAATGAGATAACAAAGCCAGAGTCTGAGGTATACGACCAGAAACGTACATTCTTACCACAGAGGGTAGTTGCAGATAAGTCTGGTAACATCTATACTGTTCTTGGAAATGTTACAACGGGAGCTGCTATGTTTTCTCCTGACGGTGAATTCATGGGATTTTATGGTGCTAACCGTGTTGAGGCTACCGCAAAGGTGGTAAGCAATTATATTAGAAGCTTTTTTATGTCTGACGAGAAGAAAGCAAGACGGAAAAGGACAGTTCCTACCGGAATAACTAGCTTTGACATAGACGGAGATTTTATTTTCACTTGTACCGCTTCAAATACTCAGACAACTGATATGGTCAAAAAGCTGAATGCAGCAGGAAACAATATTTTTTCTGGACTTTTGCTGACTTTCGGCGACTACAAGCCAATGTATGATACTTCGCAGAACAAGATGTTCATGCCGGCTATAGTCGACATTGATGTAGCTGCAGATGGCTGCATAAACTGTCTAGATTTCACCACAGGAAGAGTGTTTCAGTATGACGAAGACTGTAATCTTCTGTTTATTACGGGAGCTATAGCAAAGCAGACGGGTGGATTTGAAAATGTGGCGGCGGTTGAGTCTCTTGAGGACAAGATATATGTCCTCGATTCATTAAAAGACACCGTGACGGTGTTCAGGGAGACTTCGTTCGGTCGTGTAGTACATGAGGCTTCCGCGCTTTACAATGACGGATATTATGAGGAAGCCCTTGAGCCATGGCAGGAAGTTCTTGCAAGGGATGGAAATTATCGCAGGGCCTATGTTGGAATAGCTTCGGCACTGCTTAGGAAGGGCGATTATAAGGACTCCATGAAGTATGCAAAGCTTGCAGATGCAGGTGATATTTATAATAAAGCCTTCGAGGGCAGACGCAGGGAGTTCCTCAAAGAACATTTTACATCTATAGCGGTGGTTCTAACGTTAGGTATTGTGGCTATCATATTTTCGGGACAATACAGGAAAAGACGCAGAGCTGCGAAAAATACTGAAGGAAAGAAGGCGAAGCAGCAATGATGGATCTTACACAGCGTCAGTGGGTAAAGCACGCAGTGATACATCCTTTTGAGGGATTTGAGGATATGCGTTGGAAGAAGTCTGGCTCGCTGAAAATTGCAATGTTAATCGTTTTGCTTCTCTTTTTGGGAGAGATAGCCTATGGGCGCCTCTACGGCTTTCAGTTTTACATTTCATATGATAAGACTTTCAATATCATACCTTATATAGTCCGCAGTTTCGTTTTTTTTGGAGCGTGGACAGTAGGCAACTGGTCGGTGTGTACTCTCCTCGATGGAGAGGGAACACTGAGGAATATATGCATTTACAGTGCTTATGCTCTTATTCCGTATATTGTGCAGCTTTACGTAAATGTAATGCTTTCTCACATACTTGTGCGCGACGAATCAGTTTTCATGCAGGTATTAGAACTTATCGGGACTTGCTGGACGGTGATTCTGCTGTTTTCTGCAGTGAAGTCGGTACATCAATACAGCTTGAAAAAGACGGTATTTGCTGTAATTCTTACTATTGTGGCCATGCTCATAATGCTGTTTCTGCTTGTGCTTTTCATGTCGTTGATACAACAGGTTTACATCTTCATATCTACTGTTTACACGGAGCTTTCTTATAGAGCTAAGGTCTGAAAGGCGCGAAATATGATTAAGAGGATAAGAAGGACACTGCTTTGTCTGCTCATTGCAGCTTCAATGGCGGCTTCGGGCAGTGCTTATGCGGATGACGATAAAAGTATCAAGCAGTCTGATACGGTTTCTAAAGTCGAAAGCAGTAGTGATACAGAAAAGTTTAAGCGTTCGGAGGCAGTCGAGAAAGTTGAGCTTTCAGTGGAGGATGCTGAGAAATATCTTAAAAAGATAGGATATTGTGACGGATACGACGTTTATTTCAAAAGCAAGGATTTCGATGACGCGCTATGGAAAAATGTGGGTGGCAAGCCAAAAAGCAAAAAGGATTACACTCCCGAGCAGCAGGAGACGGCTGATAAAATAGACGAGCTGAAAAAACTGGGAGAGCTCGTTATAATCGATAGTAAAAGCGGAAAAGCAGCGGCTTCATTCAAAAGTGGAATAAAATGCGACGAGGGAACTCTCTATGTCAGTGAAGCGGGGCGATTTTTCGTGCTGACAGATGAAGATACGAGCAGAGTCATAAGGCTAAGGAAGATAGTTTCCACTCTTGACAGCAAATATGCTTTTTTGTCTGCCGACAAGAAAACGCTGGAATTTCTACGAAGTGATATGAAAGGCACGGATAAAAGCTTAAATTATGACAGGACAGAGGATGGAAAGAGAATATACAAGTCTGCAGAGGGTGAATTTGCATGGTTGACTGCTAACGGCAGTCACTATCTCGGTGCTTTTCGCTACGGTGCGGAAAATAATAAACTCCGCATGATAATTGATGACAGGAGTGCTTCGTTTGGTATAGAAAATAAGGAAAACGGGTATATTTGGTGGTCGTCACCACTTGGTGCCTCTCAGGATAAAACGGCTACAGGACTTGTTGCGGATGAGCTCCGTTCCTCTAACACGCTTCGCTATGGTATACCAATGAGTCGCTCGGGCAACAATATACTTCGCTCTGGAAGCGATGCAGACTGTGTGTACAATGTCAGCGATATCGAAAACGGTATTCGAGTGATTTATGGCTATAAGGATGCAGGTTTCACCATCCCCGTTGAGTACACCATAGAAGACGATCATCTTAGGGCAAAGTTGAAAATATCCGAGATAGCCGAATCAAAGCCAGAAAATATAGCCACGGAAATGACACTGCTGGGAAGTTTCGGTGCGGCTTCAGACGATGAGGACGGATATTTCGTTATTCCTGACGGCTGTGGTGCTCTTGTGCGTTTCAACAACGGAAGGACTACGCAGACGAACCTTTATCAGCAGCGTATTTACGGCAATGACGTTACGGCTGTTCCGCAGAACAGAGGAGCTCTTACGGAGCAGATATACCTGCCAGTATTCGGCATAGTCAGGGGAGACAATGCTCTCCTTGCAGTTGCTGCAAAAGGCGATTCCAACGCATATATCACGGCGAATGTTTCAGGACAGTCTAAAAGTCGTTACAATACCTGCAATTTTACATTTATTTTACGTGGGACTGACACCTTTTATATGTCTGGAAACAGTCACGATAAGTATACTGTTTTTGAAAAGGGAAGCATAAATTCAGATGATATAGAGCTACTCTACTATCCAATTGTTAAAAAAGGTGCAGATTATACCGATATTGCCGACAGATACAGGCAGTATCTCCTTGAAGAGCAGGGTGTCGAGAAAAGAAGTAATGCGGGTAAAGCTCCATTGTACCTTGACCTTTATGGCGGAGTTATGAAAAAAAAGTCCGTTCTTGGCATTCCAATTTCGTTTAGAACTTCCATTACTGACTTCGGGCAGGCAGTTGACATTATCAGTGAGCTCAAGGAACGCGGAGTTAAAGATATGGTCATATCCTATAGTAATTGGACCAGCGACGGAATTAAAAACAAAGTTGACAAGAATGCGAAACCTTCAGGAAAGTTGGGGGGAATAAGAGACTTCCGAAGCCTTACTGACTTAATAGATGAATGCGGTTACAGTCTGTATCCTGTTTCTGATAACAGGGATTTTAATTCAGGAAACGGTTACTATTCTTTCTCCGACACGGCAGTGAGAGTTTCTGGCTCATATTCGAGGATAGTCAGTTATGACAGAGCTTACGGTATTCCGGATGGCTTCAGAAAGAATCTTTCGCTACTAACGCCAGACTGCTATGGTGAAGTTTTGAATGGTATTGCTGAAAACTATTCAAATGCAGGACTAGTTGGAGTTTCGCTTGCAAGCCTTACGTCCTCTCTTTATGGGGATTACGGAAAAAAGAGTATTTCAAGGGCAGGTGCGGAAAAACTTCTTACAGACGGCTATGAGAATATCACGGAAAAACTTGAAGGCAGGCTACTTGCAGATAAAGCAAATGCATATGCTCTGCCATATGTGAATCATATTACTGGCGTTCCTATGACTTCAAGCAGATTTGACCTCTTTGATGAGGATGTTCCGTTCTATCAGATAGTAATGCATGGAGTTATTCCGTATTCCGCAGAGGCTGTCAATGGAAGTCCTAATCCAGAATGGCTTATGCTTATGGCGGCGGCTACTGGAAGTTATCTCAGCTATGATATGATACATGAGGAGACTAGCGAGCTTAAGGATACCGATCTTGATTTCCTGTATTATGCTAACTATAAAGGTAATATCAAAAAAGCGGCTGAAGATTATGCTCTGATAGAACCGCTTCTCAGCAGAGTATCGGACTGCTATATTACGGATTACCGTACAGATGGCAATATTATAACAACTGAATATTCAGACGGTACCAAAGTGGTTACCAATTTTGAAAAAATGACGGTCAGATGGAATGGCGGCAGTATCTCCCTTAGAGAAAGGTCATAGGAAAGGAGGAAAGAAAGTGAGCTTAAAAACGGAAAAAGGCGGTAAAAAAAGGCGCATAATGTCCTATCAGCGTAGAAAATCCATGTATGGTTACGGATTCATTGGCTTATGGCTGGTTGGAACAGTTTTTTTCTTTCTGATACCTCTTGGGAAGTCTTTGTGGTACTCTTTCTGTAATGTTTCGGTAGATCCAGGATCGCTAAATACAAAATTCAAGGGAATTGACAACTATTTTAGCGTATTGAGCGAGGATCCATACTATACCGAGTATCTCGGTGACGTTTTACTCGAAACTCTATGGAAAACGCCATTGATATTGATTTTTTCACTGTTTATCGCGGTGGTGCTCAATCAAAAGTTCAAGGGAAGAACTCTTGCACGTGCGATATTCTTTCTTCCAGTTATAATCGCTACAGGACCTGTTTTCAAAATAATCAGCGGTGATATGGATTCTACAGGTAACGCAGGAGCGGAGCAGTTCTCCACAATGTTCTCTACCGATCTTGTGGGAGAGCTTATGCAGTTTCTCGGAATATATGGTATAAGCGACAGCGTGAGTACTTTTATTTCGGCGGTTGCAGACAATATCTTCGGCATAGTCTGGAATTCAGGCATACAGATAATACTTTTCCTTGCGGCTTTGCAGAACATCCCTGCGTCAGCACGTGAAGCTGCGCAAATGGAGGGAGCTACCGCTTGGGAGTACTTTTGGAAGATAACATTTCCATATGTAAGCCCATTCATACTTGCAAATCTCATATTTACAGTAATAGATTCATTCACGAACCCAATGAACAGTGTTATGAACCGTATCTCGACCATGAGGAGCCAGTTTGATTTTGGAGAAGCTTCTGCAATGGCGTGGATATACTTTTTAGTTGTTATAGTCGCTATAGGTTTAGTTACGGCTGTGATGAACAGGTTTATATACTATGAGAATAACTGAGGAGGTGCAGGAATGGCAGATGTGACGAATGCACCCAAGATAAAAAAAGCTGACGAAATAGGTAACGGTATAAGCAATCGTGAAGCCAAACGCCGCAGAAGAGTTTCTGCCTCCGCAGAGGATAGGAGATATCTTCGCAGGAAAGCTCTTGCGGATAAGGTGTGGCCTTTTTTTAGAGCTGTCATCCTTATAGGGCTGGGCTTTGTCATAATGTATCCATTGATATATATGATAAGCTGCGCTTTCAGAGATAGGGCAGATATGAGCGATCCTACTGTAATGTGGATACCGAGGCATTACACTTTAAAAGTTATTGCCGAGACTATTGATGCTATGGACTACTGGAAAACTCTCGGGAACACTTTGCTTCTCAATATAGGTTGCTCACTGGTGCAGGTATTTTCCTGTGCTATTACTGGCTATGGTTTCGCGAGGTTTAAGTTCAAGGGAAGTAAGCTTCTTTTCGGAGTGGTTATCATGATGATACTTGTCCCGCCTCAGGTAATATCCTTACCGCTGTATACTCAGTTCAGATATTTTGGTATAAAAGGATTATTTTCCATAAATCTCATTGACAGTGGGCTGACCATGTATCTTCCTGCATTAACAGCAAATGGTATACGCGCAGGATTAATGATATATATTTTTCGTCAGTTCTTCAAGGGAATGCCTAGAGAGCTGGAAGACGCTGCTTATATCGACGGTTGCGGACCTTTCAGAACCTTTGTATGGGTAATGCTGCCCAATGCTTCGGCGGCTCTTTTGACAGTGTTCCTGTTTTCTGTGGTATGGTATTGGAACGACTACTATGTGAGCAGCACATTCTTTACTGACACGAAAACCATAGCCCTCATGCTGACAAATCTCGATAACGAGCTGAAAATGAATCTTTTCGATGATCCGACAGTGCAGATAAGTCCACGTGATCAGATAGTATGGAAAGAGGCGGGATGTCTGCTTTCCATAGCCCCGGTGCTTATCATGTATGTATTTTTGCAGAAGCACTTTACTGAGGGAATAGAGCGCTCGGGAATCGTGGGATGATAAATATATTGAGTGAAACAGGCGTAAAGAGAAAATAACTTCGTTATGCCTGCTTTTGTTAGAAATTTGATTATAAACGATAATAGCGCAATGTGATATTGACAACGGGCTGTTCATGGCGTATAATTGAAGTAAATCCAATTATTTCGGAGTATGAAATGAAAAAAATACTTAGACCCGCAGGGGTTTTTATTAAAGCGATGCCCCACTTTCTTGTGTTCGAACTTATTTTTAAGCTCCTTCTGCTTGCTGTGGGAACGCCTGTTACTGCACTGCTTCTGAAGCTCACAATGAAGCTTTCGGGAGTTACATATCTCAATGATGAAAATCTCTTTACATATTTAAAACATCCTTCGACGCTCATAGTCATAGTTTTGATGCTTTTTTGCTATGCGTTCTTCTCATTTGTGGAACTCTCTGCACTTGTAGCATGTTTTTCATGTTACACAAAGAAGCAGCGGATATATACGGGTGGAATGTTCCGTATGGGGTTGAAAGCATTTGCAAAGGCTTTCAAAGGAACTGGTGTAGTTTCGTTTCTTGTATACATGGCGATAATGCCCCTTGCACAGTTCTCGTTGTCTTCGGGAATGTTTATGGCTCCGCTCCTGCCTGTGATGAGGAGGATATTCAATTCTATGAACGGAGCATTGGCTGTTGTCTGCTATGTACTAGTGCAGCTGCTCTTTATTATACTTATAATAAGCGCAAGCTACAGTATTCACTACCTGCTTCTTACTGATATGCCATTCAAGGAGTGCATAAAGAAGAGTAAAGAAAAAATGCACGGACAGCGAAGAAAGATGATAGCTTCGGCATTATTGTGGAGCATTGGTGTAGTAGCGCTTATCGGCATAATTACATTTGGTCTAAGCTTTATCATAGTTTATATAATCAAGGGCTTTTCAAAGCCTGGAGCGGCTTTCGGTACAGCGCTTAAGATTCTGCGCTATACGTGGAGCGTATTTACTGCGATATCGGCTTTCTTTTCAGCTCCTGCCATTATATGGCTGTTGACATATAAGTTCATGAATGACATAAAGGATGAGGATATAGTTCTTCCAAATGTCGGCTATAAGAAATTCAGCAAGAAGAAAAGCGCCATTATCATAGTTAGCCTTGTAGTTGTCAGCTCATTGATGAATATATCTTATCTGAGAGCCCTTACACGTGGAAATGTAAGCCTCAATGTTGGGATTTTAAGTCGCACTCAGGTCACTGCTCACAGGGGGTTCTCTAAAGTAGCTCCAGAGAATACTTTGCCTGCATTCCAGGCGGCTATGGACTGCGGTGCTGATTACATAGAACTTGATATACAGCTGACAGCTGACGATCAACTCGTTGTAATACATGATGACAAACTTGACAGAACCACTAACGGCAAAGGTATGGTCGAGAAGTATAAGTATGAACAGCTAAAAACGCTATCTGCAGGTTCATGGTTCGGAAATGACGGAGAGTTTGATGATGTGGTGATTCCGCTGTTCTCAGATGTGCTGGAGCTTGTTGATGATGATATAATGCTCAATATCGAGATAAAGCGTTCGGGAAATCCCAAAAAGACAGCGGAAAAGGCTGTTGAGCTAATAGAAGAATACGATATCGTCAATTCCTGTTATATTACGTCATTTTCATATCCTGCACTGAAAAAGGTGAAGCAGCTCAATCCAAAGATAAAGACAGGATTTATCGCAAATTTAGCAACGGCTACGTCCTATGCACAGTTGCCGTACATCGATGCAGTGAGCATGAACTATCTCTTTGTTAATCAGTCAGTGGTAAACTCAGCTCATCATCACGGAAAGCGAATTTTCGTATGGACAGTAGACAGGCAGAGTGACATGCAGAAGATGATGGCTCTAGGAGTTGACAATATAATTACAGATCGCCCAGACAAAGCACTGGAAATAGTGAACTCAAAGAAAGTCGGCGATACTGTTCTGACGGCTCTGAAATTCATTTTTGGAAGCTGAAATAGCAGTAAACAGGCATTTATATACACCATGAGCTTAAAGTATGTATGGCTTATGGTGTATTATTAAAATAATAATATTATTCATTAAAAATTTACAAATACAATTTCTGCAAATTGTTGATTTATCCCTATATATATGATATAATTGATTACGTTGAGTGCGCCGTGTGCGCGCTGACTGCACGAAGATATGCGTTGAAACGGAAGGTTGCTGTCGGTATGACAGGTAATTTCCGTGGAGTATGTCCGATTTTAAACCGGGCGAATGGGATATCGAACACAGTTTGTGGTTATTTTTCACGCAGCTTGCGTATGCGTGGATTATGCTCTTTTTGTGCTCATATTTTGCTGTAATCGCTCGGAAAACATCAGTTTTTCGAGTTTTTTTATGAGGTGAAAAATGAAACACACGGAAACGTGTGATATTCCAATCTGCGTCCCCATAATTAATTCCAAGGAGGCGAAAACAATGGCAGTCAACGAAAAAATCAGATTCAAGATTAAGGGCTACGATCACGCTACTGTTGATATTGCAGCAGCTAAGATCGTTGAGGCAGCTAAGAGAAGTGGTGCAAGAGTTTCGGGTCCTATCCCGCTCCCTACAGATAAGGAAGTTGTTACTATTCTCCGCGCTGTACACAAGTACAAGGACAGCCGTGAGCAGTTCGAGATGAGAACTCACAAGAGACTCGTAGACGTTATCCGTCCTACAGAAAAGACAACTGCTGCTCTTGACAAGCTCGAGATCCCCGCAGGCGTAGACGTTGTTATGGAAGTCAAGTAATTGACTGATATTACGCTTGAAACTACCGCTCGGGAAGCGGAATGACGGTGATCCGTCGGTCAAGTTGATGTGTAAATCATCAACCAATAACCTAACAGGAGGAAATGAAAATGCAGAAAGGCATTATCGGCAAGAAGATCGGCATGACACAGATCTTCGACGAAGCAGGAAAAGTTGTTCCTGTAACAGTAGTAGAAGCTGGTCCGTGCGTTGTTGTACAGAAGAAAACCGTTGAAAATGACGGCTATGCTGCACTTCAGCTCGGTTACGGCGACGTAAAGGTACAGAGAGTTAACAAGCCTATGAAGGGCCATTTCGACAAGGCAGACGTTGCATGCAAGAAGGAACTCAAGGAGTTCAGACTTGACGACTGCGATGCTCTTAATGTTGGCGACATCATCAAGGCTGATACATTTGCTGTAGGCGACGCTATCGATGTTGTCGGCACAAGCAAAGGTAAGGGATTCGCTGGTGCAATCAAGCGTCACAATCAGCACAGACTCAAGGAAACACACGGTACTGGTCCTGTACACAGACAGGCTGGTTCAATGGGTGCTTGTTCATCCCCTTCAAGAATTTACAAAGGTAAGGGCATGGCTGGACACATGGGTGCTGAGCAGGTAACAGTTCAGAATCTCGAAATCGTTAAAATAGACACTGAGAACAATCTCATCGCTATCAAGGGCGCTATCCCCGGTCCTAAGGGCGGTATCGTTTATATCGTTGACAGCGTTAAGGCTTAAGGAAGGAGGAAGCGTAAATGTCTAC
>JAEEGJ010007371.1_pt1 | contig 31628 bp, 26 predicted proteins | sample 8958761 | NCBI WGS metagenome assembly JAEEGJ01 (sample SAMN16246546, study PRJNA631951) | gut metagenome | biome: gut microbiome; feature: rumen; material: RS-attached | host: Bos | place: Iran: Karaj | collected 2018-10
TCACTGATATTGAAAACGAAGCCTTCGAAAAAGGCCTTAACGAGGATATCATCCGCAGGGCGTCAGCGCTTCGCGGCGAACCGCAATTTATGCTCGATTTTCGCTTGAAGGCTTACGAAAAGCTCAAAACGATGGAACAGCCCAACTGGGGCGAGCTCCACTTCAATCCGGTTGATTTGCAGGACATCGTCTATTACTCCGCACCGAAGACCAAGAAGAGCCATGAAAAAATCGAAGATGTCGATCCGGAACTCTTGGCAACTTTTGAAAAGCTCGGCATTCCGCTGGACGAACAGAAACGCCTCGCGAACGTGGCCGTCGATGCCGTGTTCGATTCCGTCAGCATTTACACGAGCCACAAGAAGAAGCTCATGGAAATGGGCATCATCTTCTGCTCCATCAGCGATGCCATCAAGGAATACCCGGAACTCATCGAGGAATACCTGGGCTCTGTGGTGCCCGCAGGCGACAACTACTTTGCGGCCCTCAACAGCGCCGTCTTTGGCGACGGTAGCTTCGTCTATATCCCGCCTGGAGTCAAATGCCCCATGGACCTTTCCACCTACTTCCGCATCAACAACAAGGAAGCAGGCCAGTTCGAACGCACATTGATTATCGCCGACGACGACGCGAGCGTGAGTTACCTCGAAGGATGCACCGCGCCTGAATTTAGCAGCAAGCAGCTCCACAGCGCGATTGTGGAACTCGTCGCCAAGGAAAACGCCAAAATCAAGTATTCTACCGTGCAGAACTGGTACGCCGGCGACCGCGAAACGGGCGCAGGCGGAGTCTATAACTTCGTCACGAAGCGCGGCAAGTGTGCAGGCAAAAACAGCCGCATCAGCTGGACGCAGGTCGAAACGGGGTCCGCCATCACGTGGAAGTACCCGAGCTGCATCTTGCAAGGCGACAATTCCGTCGGTGAATTCTACAGCGTGGCGCTCACGAACGGCCACATGCAGGCCGATACCGGCACGAAGATGATCCACATCGGCAAGAATACCAAGAGCACGATTATTTCGAAGGGCATCAGTGCGGACTATTCCAGCAACGCCTACCGTGGCGAGGTAAGCATCCGCAAGTCCGCTACAGGTGCCCGCAACTACACCCAGTGCGATAGCATGCTTGTCGGCACCAAGAGTGCCGCCCACACGTTCCCCTACATCACCGTCGCAAACGCGAGCGCCCAGACCGAACACGAAGCGACCACCAGCCGCATCAGCGAAGACCAGCTTTTCTACTTCGAAAGTCGCGGCATCAAGCGCGAAGACGCCATACAAGCGATGGTGGGCGGATTCTGCAAAGACGTTTTCAAGGAACTCCCGGGCGAATTTGCCACCGAAGCCCGCCAGCTGTTGACATTAAAACTCGAACACAGCGTTGGATAGTGCAAGGGCACAGTAGGAAGTAGGAAGTAAAAAAGCAGTTAGAACTGTATGGATCCCCTCCCAATTGCATTACAAGAAATAATGGTTCCCCTACGCTTCGCTTCGAGGATGACAAGGTCGAGGATGACAGCTTCAAGAATAATCTAGTTGGTGAGCTTGTCGAACTATATCGAAACTATGGGCAAAAGCAAAAAACGCATCTGTCAAAAGATTCGCTTAGGAAAACAGCAAAAAACTCCAAGATGACAACGCATACTCCCATACCACAAAGCGAAGCATGCTTACAGCACTTTAGCACGACCTCAAACCTCAGTACCTAACCCCTAACTCCTATAACCTAAAACCTAATGAAAACTGTGGACTTTTAATTCCAAAATGGAAAGGGCCGGAAATTTTAGTTTCCGACCCTTATTGGTGTATATGGAGTACTTTATATATAGCATTTTTCATACTTCATAGTGAAATAAAAATGCTTTTTTTTTAAAAAAATTTCTCACAAACTTACATTGTGCTTACGTAAAAACATTCCCAAAACAAATAAACAAATTGCGAACAATCTATAAAATAAGAGGTTTCAAAAGTAAGAAATACCGCCCGTCCCGATGTAAAAAAATATTTTCTTTGATAAAAAATAACCCCGGCAAAAGCCGAGGCGATTAAAAAATCAAATGGAAATCACTCAGCGAGCGACAATTTGATTCTTTATTTTATCAGCAAGTTCCGCACCGCCGATTGTAGCTATGCATTTCAACGCAAATTCTTCAGCAGTACCCGGTCCACGGCTAGTGATGACATTTCCATCGACAACGACCCGATCTTCGGAAAATTCGCGGCACAAAAGTTCAGCTTCGCATCCCGGATAACATGTAGCCTTTCTATCGACGAGAACGCGAGCTTTGCTGAGTACCGTCGGGGCGGCACAAATGGCAAGTACCCACTTGTTATCGTCATTGAGGCAACAAACCGTATTTTCGACTGCAGCGCTCGCCTTGAGGTTCTGCACGCCAACACCGCCACCCGGCAAGAATACGCCATCGAAATCGGTAGGTTCGAGCTTGTTCAAGGCGACATCGGCTTGTATTTTAAGCCCATGAAGGCCCTCCACGATATCTTCCCCCGAAACCGAAGCGACCGTCACCTTAAAACCTGCTCGACGCCACAAATCCACAGGAACGACGAATTCCGTTTCTTCAAAACCATCAGCAAGCAACACAACAATTTGCATAGGACCTCCAAATAATTACCTATTTATTATAGCTTTTTTCATATTCAAATATCAATTTTTATAAAAAATATTACGTTCATTCAACACATTAATAGCAATTCTTTCCTTAAATTCTATATTTACACTATGAACTTCAAAGACAGGATAATCCGTGCGACGGGCAAAAAAACGCCCTTCCGCCTTATCGTGGTCGATTTGACCGCAACCATGAACGAAATAGGCCGCCATCACAACGCCAAGGGCTTTGCCCTCAAGTTGCTGGCCGAAAATTCCATCGCAAGCATTTTTTTGAGCGCAGGGCTCAAGTTTGCAGGGACAGTTTCTTACATAACAACTTATGGCGGCGAAATCACGAAGATTCAGACCGATTCTACGCCAATGGGTCTCGTCCGTGCAATGATTCCGCAAGACGAACTCCAAGCCATTGGAGCAAACGAACCTGCTCTTGTACCGCAACATGTGCAAGTCGTCAAACTGAACGAACATGGTAAGCGAGTCCACGAAAGCATTATCGAAGCTCCGTCCGTCTCGATGGGACAGAACCTTGCCATGTACCTCCTGCAGTCCGAACAGATCCGCTCTGCCGTAGGTATCGAAGCAAGTTTCAACGCACAAGACCCAAGCGTTCTTGACTACGCCGCAGGCTTCTACATCGAAGCATTCCCGGACCTTGAGGACAAGGACATCAACCTGATTGAAGTCATCGTACAAAACCTGCCGAAGTTCCGCGACATGTACAAAGCTGGCAAAGGTTTTGACCTTGACGAACTTTTGGACCAGCTCCGCGGCCCGTACGATATCGAAGTCGTGCGTGAAATCGACCCGAAGCCTTACTGCCCGTGCAGCAAGGACCGCATGCTCGCAACACTTGCAACGCTCCCGCTCAAGGACTTGCAGGAACTGAGCAGCGAAAACAAGGACTTGAACGTCGTCTGCGACTTCTGCCGTACAAACTACACGATAACGCCTACGGACTTGCAGGAGATTATAGACGAAAGAAATGGGCATTGAGCTATGGGGACGCTTGCTACGCAAGCTTTGAGCTATGGGCAAAAGCAAAAAAAACGTATCTGCAAAGAAATCCGCGTAAGAAGATCCCGGAACACTTCGACTGGCTCACTTCGATTGAACTCAGTGCATCGCAAGTCCGGGATGACAACGTAAGCAACCATACCCCAAAGCGAAGCGACCACAAACCTCATACCTTATCACTAACCACTAACCACTAATCACTATGTTTACTAAGCAATGTGTTGTCACTCTTGACCTGGAAGGCGTTCTTGCGCCAGAAATCTGGATTGCCGTCGCCGAAAAGACGGGCATCAAGGACCTACGCCTCACCACTCGCGACATCCCCGACTACGATGTGCTCATGAAGGGCCGCATCAAGATTCTCGAACGCGAAAACATCAAGCTCTCTGACATCCAGAACGTTATCGCAAATCTTGGACTCCTCGACGGCGCCCGCGATTTTATGGACAAACTCCGCGACGAAGCTCAAGTCATCATTCTCTCGGACACGTTCCAGGAATTCGCCTACCCCATCATGAAGAATCTCGGATTCCCAACGATTTTCTGCCACAACCTCGTGGTCGAAAACGACATGATCAAGGGTTATCACTTGCGCATGAGCGATCAAAAGACGAAAGTCGTAAAGCACTTGCAGGAACTCAACTTCAAGGTGTTCGCTTCGGGCGATTCCTTCAACGACACGGGCATGCTCAAGCAAGCCGACAAGGGTTGCTTCTTCTGTGCCCCGGATTCCATCGTTGCTCAGTTCCCACAACTCGAAGCGACAAAGACCTACGCAGAACTTTTGGACAAGTTCCACAAGTTCCAAGATTCGCTGTAAATTAGTAGACAGTAGGAAGTCGGAAGTAGACAGATTACTGTTTATACAGAAAAAGCCTCGCGATTGCGAGGCCTTTCTGTTAATGACTAACAATTACTTCAAGCTAGGTGTTTCCCAGTCGATCCATTCGGACTTTTTGAAGCTGATGGTCTGCGTATTCTTGGTGTAGTCAATCTTACCCGTCTTGGCATCCTTGCCGAGCAAGAACTTGTTCATGAAGTCCTTGACTTCGTCGAACTGTCCGTTCGGAAGCTGGCAGTGACCATGGCCGCCTTCCTGGCTGTAGGTGTAATTTTCCGTTGCACCGAGAGCGTCATAGACTTCCTTAGAAGCTTGTCCGCAATAGTTCGACGGAACTTCACCCAGCCATTCCTGGCCAGCGTTATCCAAGATGAGAAGTGCACGCGGTGCAACCATGGCCACCAACATGTGCTGGTCGAACGGGAGCGTATTTTCCCTGCCGTCGTAGTTCTTGAAGCTGGAAATCATCCACTTACCTTCGGTACCGGCACTGCTCAAGCCCTGCACAAACTGCTTGCCCTTCTGCTTGTTAACCTGAGCACCGACACGCCAGAGCGATGCGCCACCGGAACCGGATTCCTGCGGAATCGTGAGGGCGATACGTTCATCGAATGCACCCACGGCAAGCGTACCCTTGCCCCAGCGAGAGCAACCTGTCATCGCGAGGTGCTTCACGTCGATACCCGCTTCAGGAGTCTTTTCGAGAGCGTCGATAATGCGGCTCACGCCCCATGCCCATGCAATGATGGTGCCCTGACCCTGGTTATAAAGCTGGAAGAACATGCCGCCACCGCTTTCGGGGGCAACGTCATCCGGGTTGAAAGTAATCTGAGCGATGTCGAGACCATTCGTCGCGTTGCCGAGGCTTCCGCAACCGCCCATCATGCCGCCGCCAAAACCGATCATGGCCGGCTTCGGCTTATCCTTCGTACCCGCGTTGCTGATCTTCACGGAGAAACTGCCGGATTTGCCCTTGTCAGTCACCTTGATGGTGAGCTTTCCACCGGAGTAGCTGCCTTCGACCTTTTCCGGGTTGCGCGGCTTTGTGCCGAACATGAGCTTTTCGTACATGGCGCCGATTTCTTCACGACGGCACTTCCAATCCGCCTTGGAAGAAATGCGCTTGCCGTCGAGACCCATGAACGGGTCCGGAAGCTTAGCGTTGTTCACGCTAGAAGGGATATTGCCAATCTGGCATTCGCTGCGGTGGTCTTCGACGAATTCGTTTACAGGCTGCGGAGCCGTTTCACTGCTTGCAGGAGCAGCTTCGCTCGAAGACGATGCCGGAGCGTCAGTTGCCGAACTGGCCGGAACTGTTGCCGAACTGCTGGAGCGATGGCGATGTCCGCTTGAACTCGTCGCTACCGGCCCTGCGCTGCTGAGAGGAGCCGTTGCCGAAGAACCCACGACAGGTCCGGCAACACTAGAAGAACTGCCAAGAGCAGAACCATTTGAATCCGGATTTTTTTGACCAGCGGAATCAAGAGAGCTAGAACTCAGCAAAACAGCATCGACAGAACTGGACAAGCCCAAATCCGGCACGGTCGCACTGGAAAGCCCAAAATCGACAGCATCAGACGACGATCCCGCCTGAGCAAAGCAATCGGGTGTTAAACAATCTGCGGAAGACGTAGAATCATCACCACAGGCCCATAAACCAAAGGCAACTACTGCCACTGGTACTAGATATTTGTATTTATTCATTTTATACCAACCCCAACAACAGCCGGAAATTCGACAGTATGTTGTTTATTAAGATAATCTATTCAACATTTGAACGCAACGCTGTTGTGTTTTTTTTGTTGTAAGAGTTACAACGGAAAAATTATCAAGAACTTTTGTATAGGAATCTTTACATTCTTTAAAATAAGGACAATGCGTTTTTTGGCTTATTTTTGGCATATTTGCGAAAAAAAGCCGCATGAATATCAAAATATTAGATAAATTGGGATTGATGGATCAGGCTAATTTTACAACGAATCAAGAGCACATCGTAAGTGTGCTCCTCAAGAAGAATCCGAAACTGGATGAAGGGATTCTCAGAAAAGCTATAGCCTTTATTGCCGATGCCCATGATGGTCAATACCGCAAGAGCGGCATGCCCTACACAGAACACCCTTACGAAGTGGCCAAGATTCTTGCGGACTTGAAGCAAGACCAGGCAACGGTACTAGCAGGCTTACTGCACGACGTGGTGGAAGACACTCCGCATACGCTTAGCGAAATTTCAGAACTTTTTGGCGAAGATACCGCCTTCATGGTCGATGCGGTGACAAAGATTACCGCCGTACAAGAAGCGAGCAAGACGGCCCAAAAGGCAAGTACCTACCGCAAGCTCATTACGGCAATGGCGAAAGACCCGCGTGTCATCATGATAAAAATCGCAGACCGCATCCACAACATGCGCACCATGCGATACATGAAGCCCGAAAAGCGAAAGATTATCGCGCAAGAAACGCTCGACATTTACGTACCGCTCACGCACAGGTTCGGTCTCTACAAGCTGAAAACGGAACTCGAAGACTTGAGCTTCAAGTACGTAAACCCGGACGAATACCAGAAGCTCGTCGATGCTCTTATCGAGAACAAGGAAAAACGCGAAAACTACGTGCAGTCCGTGATTGGCCCTCTGCAAATCAAGATGGCCCTCGAAGACTTCGACTGCACCATCCAAGGCCGCACCAAGAACATCTACAGCATCTACAACAAGATGATTGCACGCGGTTGCGGTTTCGAGGACATCTTCGATATTTTCGCCATCCGCATTATCGTCGAGACCATTCCTGAATGCTACCTCGCTTTAGGCTACGTCCATAACCTGTGGACTCCGCTTCAAAGCCGCTTCAAGGACTACATTGCGACCCCGAAGCCGAACCTTTACCAAAGTATCCATACAACGGTCATCGGCCCCGAAAACAAGATGGTCGAAGTCCAAATCCGCACAAAGGACATGGACCTTACCGCCGAAAAGGGATTCGCCGCGCACTGGGCCTACAAGATGGAAACGCAACACGAGGGCGAAGAACTCGCGTGGCTCGACCACATGGTCAAGTTGCAATCCGAAATTTCGGACTCAAAGGAATACCTCGACTTCTTGAAGGTCGATTTGAAGCCCGAAGGTATGACGGTATTTACGCCGAAGGGTGCTTCAATTGAACTGCCTGAAGGGTCCATCGTTCTGGACTTTGCATTTGCGGTCCACACGGAACTTGGTCTCCACTGCATCGGTGCACGCATTAACGACAAGGTTGTAAGCCTAGACGAACCGGTGCCGCACGGCGCTACCATACAAGTTCTCAAAAGCCCGAATCAGGAACCGAGTCCGGAATGGCTTGAAATGGTCAAGACCATCAAGGCAAAGCAGGAACTCCGCAAGTGGATGAAGACAAGCATCACGAACCAGTCCCGCAGCCTTGGTAAAGAAATTTGGACACGCGAACTTCGACTCCTGAAAATCGAAAAGGACAAGCGTCCCAAAGAAGAAGACATCCTTCGATACTTTGGTCAGACTAGCTTGAATGCATTCTTTGAACATTTAGGACAAGGTGAACTTCCGCTCCAGGACATCCACCGGTTCTTGAACGGCGGAAACGACATTTCCAAAGAAACGACCGCACTCCGTTTCTACCCGACCTTCGGGAAAGACAAGAACAGCTCGATTACAGACGAAATGCCGTTGATGATTGGCCACGAAACGAGTCTCCTCATTCATTTCGCGAGTTGCTGTGGCCCGGTTCCGGGCGATAAAATTGTGGGCGTGATGCGTCCGCAAATCGGCATCGAAGTGCACAAGAGCGATTGCCCGTGCCTCAAGGATTTGCCAACCGACCAGCACCTGCCCGTCGATTGGAGTGCCGATGTCACAAAACCGTTCACGACGCACCTCACCATCGAAACGGACAACAGAAAAAATCTGCCGCTCAGCATCTTGATGGTCTTGAAAGACGAGAACTTGTCGCTAGACAGAATGAGCATCGCCAGTGCCCAATACACGGGCCGCATCCGCATGGAATTCAAGGCGTTCCGCAAAAATCAAGTGGATTCCATCGTGAATAAAATCCGGCAAGTCGAAGGTGTCAGGAGGGTCGAAAAAGCATGATATCGTCCTTGCACCATTGCGATTACACACAAAAAAACCGTGCGTTCAACTGCCGCATGAGGAACCGCTATTACGAAGAAGTGTATTACGCGTTCCGTGCACTGTTCCCGAACGAAATTGCCGAAGCGAAAGACCCCACGCCCGAAGAAAACAGCGCATGGTACCAGCACTTGAGCAAGGACATCAAGCGTTACGAACGACTCTTGATGACATGCCTTGAATACGCACAAGCGGCCATATTCTATGGCAAGGCTGAATATTCTTCGCTTTATTCCAAGGACAAACGCTGGGGTATTTTGCAAGAAGAAATTTTCCTTGTGCATTTTTTGCAGGAATTGCTTTCGACGACGCGTTATGTTATCGCAAGGATTGATACAGACAAAGTTTTGCAGCAATGGAGCGGTGCCATGCAGGGCATGAAAGCAAGACCGGTCACTTACGGATTCGTGAGCGACATTCAAGGAAAGTTGAACACCATGAACGCAGGAACTATTGACGAATTTAAGGAACTGTTCAAACGAGTCCTCGACCGATTCCAGATAGGCAACACGTTGTTTGGAACCGTACAGGACTTGCAGAACTTCTATTAAGAGGTATGAGGTATGAGGTCGCTCGTAAACTCGCTTTCAGATCGCTTCGCTTTGAGGTACAAAATAAAGCATTTTGCCCATCGCCCAGAGGGCCATAGGCCCGAGCCCATACCCCATACCTACTATCGAACAACTATTGACTTTTAACTAACCACTAATCACTAACCACTGTTTACTGCTAATGTCAGAATACATAATCTTATCAATCTTCCTTTTTCTGGGTGCGTTTATCGCGGCGGCGGCAACCGTCACTGGGCTATTGCTCGGCTATCGCACCAAGAAGACTAAAAACAAGATGGCTCCGTACGAATGCGGTATGGAAACCATCGGCAACGCAAGAATTCAGTTCAAGGTGGGGTACTACTTGTTTGCCCTGCTATTCCTCGTGTTTGACATCGAAGCGCTGTTCCTCTTCCCCGTCATGATGAACTTCAGGGAAATCATGGCCGGGCATACGGCACTCTCCCCTGCCATTGTCATTATCGACCTTGTAATCTTTATTGCCATTCTCGTTTCGGGCCTCGCTTACGCCTGGAAGAAAGGAATTCTCAAATGGGAATAATTAATTTAGCTCCAAAAATTTTAGACCCGATACCCGGTGGAAAATACATCGTCAACGCGATTGATTACGTTGTCAACTGGGCTCGTGCAAACTCCATTTGGCCTTTGACATACGGGACCAGCTGCTGCGCCATCGAAATGATGTCGAGTTCCATGGCCCGTTACGACATTGCACGTTTTGGCTCCGAAGTGTTCCGTTCATCGCCCAGACAAGCGGACTTGTTTATCTTGGCAGGTACAATTACACGCCGCATGGCACCAGCCATCCAGATGCTTTGGGAACAAATTCCTGGCCCCAAGTACGTCATTGCCATGGGGGCCTGCACGATTAGCGGCGGCCCGTTCATCTACGACAACTATTCTGTTGTCCGTGGTGCACAGAACTTGATTCCGGTCGATGTGTTCGTTCCCGGTTGCCCGCCGCGTCCCGAAGCCTTGTTCCATGGACTTTTGACGCTCCGCGAAAAGATTCTTAAAGAAACTTGCCGCAACCCGTGGCACGAAGGCGAACCGAAGGACGTTTCGACAATGGACCGTTACCGCGAAGCCGCAAAAACCTGGGCCGCTCTCGAAGAAATGAAAGACGAGCAGATGGCCGAAGCCCGTGCGAAGTTCAAGGAAGAAAATCCCGACTACAAGAGCACCTTCAAGCCCGTCCGCGTCAAGAAGCCGGATTTCCCGGAAGTGGAACGTGTGCCGTTCAAGCGCTTGGGCCTTACGCAGCAAGAGCTTTTTGCAAAGCTCCGCGCCAAGTTCCCGAACGTGACCGTGCATACCCGCGGCGAAGACACTCCAGAAGATATTGTCGCGAAGATGCCTGCGGACTGCCCGCTCGAAGTCATGCTCGAAAAGGAAGACTACCTGAACGTCGTTGAATTTGTCAAGAACGATCCCGAATTCAAGATGAATTACTTGATTGACGTGACAGCGATTGATTACGACGACCACTTTGACATGGTGACGATGCTCAGAAGCCTTGAAATTGGCCACAAGATTTTCCTCTGCGTGCAGCTCAAGAAGGATTTTTCGATAGACGAAGAAAAACGCCCGACATCGCTTTTGGCAAGTGTCCCGACCATCACGCACCTTTACCCCGGTGCAGAAGTCAAGGAACGCGAAGTCTATGACATGTTCGGCATCAACTTCGAAGGTCACCCGGACCAGCGTCGCATATTCCTCGACAAGGACTTTGTCGGCTACCCCCTCCGTAAAGATTTCACCCACCCGGAAATGATCAAGAGGCCTATATGAGTTTATCGTTACCTCCGGGATTTCGCCTTGAACGCAAATCGAATACCGAAGAATTTTTCATCAACATGGGTCCGCAGCACCCGAGTACACACGGTGCACTGCGCCTCACGCTCCGCATGGACGGTGAGACCATCGTAGAACTTGTTCCGCACTTTGGCTATATCCACCGCGGTATGGAAAAGCAAGCGGAGTCGATGAGCTATTTGCAATATATTGCACTCAGCGACCGTCAGGACTATTTGACCGCAATACAAAACAACTTGGGCGTTGTCATCGCGCTTGAAAAGGGCATGAACGTGGGCGTTCCGCTTCGCGGTGAATTCATCCGCGTAATGCTCCAGGAACTTGGCCGCATTGCTTCGCACCTTGTGTTCTACGGTTGCTTTGGCGGTGACCTCGGCGGACAAACGTGTTTGCTGTTCGGCTTCAAGGAACGTGAAATGATTCACGACATGCTCGAAGAAGTCACAGGCTCACGCCTTACGACAAACTTCTTCAGGCCAGGCGGAAGCCGCTATGACGTGCCGGATACGTTTATCCCACGAGTAAAAGCGTTCCTCGACCACATGGACGATACGATGAAGGATTACGAAAGATTCCTTTCGAAAAACATCATCGTGTTGGAACGCAGCATCGGCATTGGCGTTTTAACCAAGGAAGACGCGATTGCTTACGGCTGCTCTGGCCCTGTGCTCCGTGCAAGTGGCGTGAACTTTGACGTTCGCCGTGCAAACCCGTACAGCATTTACGACCAGTTCGACTTTGAAGTTCCCGTGTTCCATAACGGCGACTGCTACGACCGCTACAAAATCCGCATTGCAGAAATTCACGAATCCATGAAGATTTTACGCCAGTGCATCGAAAAGTTCCCGACCGAAGGCCCGTGGCGTTCCAAGGAAAAGCCGGTGCGACTCCCCGTGGGCCGCTACTACAGCGAAATTGAAACCGCAAAGGGACTTTACGCGACGTACGTCGTTGCCGCGACAACCGGTGAAAAGCCATACCGCATCCACACTCGCGGCCCAAGCTTCCCGCATATTGCGGCACTCAACAAGATGGTTCAAGGCCACAAGATTTCGGACCTCGTGACCATCATGGCAACGTTAGACCCCGTGATCCCAGAAATTGACAGGTAGTTTATGTTTGCACCTTCAGTAACTCATCCTATTGGCGACTTTGTCCGCGACTGGGTTCCGCGGCTTGCAGAATATTTGCCAGCAAGCATCCAGTCCGATACGCTCAACAGCATTATCGCCTTCCTCATCAACGCCGTGATTTGCATTGTCGCGGTCTGCATCGTGAACATCGGTTCTGCCCCGATTCTCATCTACATGGAACGCAAAGTTTGTGCGCATGTACAATGCAGACTCGGCCCGATGCGACTCGGTTGGCATGGAACTATCCAGACCATCGCGGACGTAATCAAGATGCTCTTCAAGGAAGTGTATGCTCCGAGCGGTGCAGACAAGCTCATGTTCTACTTGGCACCGCTAATCGTCTTGATTGCACCGTTTATCGTCTGCGCCTTGATTCCGTTCGACAAGAATCTCGTCGTGGCTGATGTTTCGATGGGCATTCCCCTGATTATCGCCGTGAACGGCTTTGGCGTGCTTGGCATTTTGCTCGGCGGCTGGAGCAGCAACAACAAGTATTCCTTGCTCGGTGCACTCCGCAGCGGCGCCCAGATGATCAGCTACGAAATTTCGTTTGCGATGATTCTTCTGTTCGTCGTGATGATTTCGGGTTCCACGAACCTCATGAGCATCACGATGGGCCAGGAAGGAACGATTTTCGACTGGTGGATTTTCAAGATTCCAGTCCTCGGTTTCATCGCCTTCATCTTGTTCTTTATTTCCAGTACCGCCGAAATGAACCGCGCTCCCTTCGACATTGCCGAAGCGGAACAGGAACTCACGGGCGGTTACCACACGGAATATAACGGCACACCGTTTGCCATGTTCTACCTCGCCGAATACATAGCCCTCATCACGAACTCCGCACTTGCCACGACATGCTTCCTCGGCGGCTTCTTCCCGCCGTGCATCGGCATCGATGCTGTAGATAACGTGCTCAAGATGGTGCCCGGAGTCGTGTGGTTCTTCGCAAAGATTTACTTTATGGTCTGGTGCTACATGATGGTCCGCTGGACGTTCGTGCGCCCGCGTGTCGATCAGCTCATGGACTTTGAATGGAAATTCCTATTACCTGTCAACCTTGTTTTGCTGGTAGCTGGAGCAGCATTTATCGCCCTCGGGCTCTAGACGAGAGACGAAAGACGAAAGACGAGAGATTATGCAAAAGCAGATTTCAACTATTCAATACATTAAACGCTACCTGAAGCGTTGTATTACGGGACCGTGGAGCCTGATGTGTGGGCTTTCCGTTTCCCTGAAATATTTTTTCAGTCCCAAACGCATCGTTACAGAACAGTACCCGGAAAACCGCAAGACTTTAAAGATGCACGAACGATTCCGCGGTCGCTTGAAGATGATAGAAGATGCGGACGGCAACAACCGCTGTACCGCCTGCGGCATGTGCGAACGCGCTTGCCCGAATGCCTCCATCAACGTGCTTGCCACAAAGAACATCGCCGGCAAGAAAGTTCTCGGGCGTTACGTCTATCACTTCGCAAGCTGCACCCAATGCGGCCTCTGCGTGGAAGCATGCCCGTTCGGAGCTATCACCATGAGTCCTGAATTCGAAGTCTCGACAACAGACCCGAACGATCTCGAAATGATTTTAAATAAGAAGGAGGGACAAGGCTAATGTTCCCGGATTTGCCATTATCGTTTCCGATGGGAGGCATGGACATTGCGTTCTATGTCGTCGCATTCGTGATTTTAGTGACGGCGGTTTGTTGCGTCGCTGTCAAAAACATCTTGCAGAGTGCCGTGTTCTTGATTTTTAGCTTTGTCACCACCGCAATCCTTTACATGCTCATGCATGCGGAATTTATCGCACTTGCGCAAGTGATGGTCTATGTGGGCGGTGTCGTGATTTTCGTGGTCTTTACGATTCTCCTCACAAGCCACTTGGGCGAAGACGCGTTCTCGACAAAGACTCCGCGAATTTTCACAGCTTTTGCACTCTCCATTGCATTTGCGTTCGTGATGATCAAGTGCATTTTGCCCCTTCCGAGCCTTGCAAATGGAGCAGTCAACTCGCCTGCGGACTATTCATCACTCGAAAACTTCGCATTGCGTTTGCTCGGCTACGACCAAAGCGGATTCATCATCCCGTTCGAAGTCGTTAGCGTGCTCTTGCTCATGACGCTCATCTGTGCCATTACCGTCGCCCGTCGCGGTAAAGAAGATACCGAAGAGGAGGCCAGCAAATGAACCTTTTGAATTGCTTGATTCTCGCTTTCTTGCTGTTCGGGATTGGCGTCTGGGGCTTGATGCGCCGCCGCCATCTCATCGGCATGCTCATTTCGATTGAACTCATGCTGAATGCGGCAAACATCAACTTTATCAGTTTCGCGTACTTCGCCGCGCACGATGCGACCGCAGGCGCTCTGTTCAGTATCTTTGTCATTGCCGTGACGGCTTGCGAAATGGCAATCGCCCTTGCGATTATCGTGACCATGTACCGCCGCCACAAGAGTCTTGACGTTGACCAGTTGAGGGACCTCCATGATTGATGATATTACTCTCGGCTATTCGATTCTTTTACTCCCGTTCCTCACGTTCGTCGTGAACGGGCTATTCCTTGGCAACAAGTTGCCGAAAGCGGCTGCGGCTCTCGCCGTTGTCTGCAACGGGCTTGCATTTGCTGCCGCGGGAATAATCGCATACATCTACTTCTCGGACTTCGCGCCGCAAAAGACGATTCTCTTTGACCACACGTTCATACCGTTCGCGGGTAATCTGGTCGCAAGAATCGGCATGCTCATCGACCCCTTGTCCGTGATGATGCTCGTGGTCGTCACGTTCATCAGCTTCATGGTGAACATCTACAGCGTAGGCTACATGCGCGAAGACCGTGCCGCAGGGCGATTCTTCTCGCTCCTTTCGCTGTTCAGCTTTAGCATGCTCGGCCTCGTCGTCGCGACAAACCTTTTCCAGATGTTCATCTTCTGGGAACTCGTGGGCGTATCGAGTTACTTGCTCATCGGTTTCTGGTACCACAAGCCAAGTGCCGTGAGCGCATCCAAGCAGGCGTTCATCCTCACCCGCTTTGCGGACAGCTTCTTCTTGCTCGGCATTGTGCTCGTGAGCTACGTCGTCGGAAGCTTCGACTTTTCGACAATTAACTCACTCTCTCTCGCTGATTTCCAGAAAGACTTCATCAACCTCGGTCTCGTGACTGTTTCGAAATCCGAAGCACTCGTGCTCGGTTCCATCCTCATCTTCACGGGTGGCTGGGGCAAGTCCGCCATGTTCCCGATGCATATCTGGCTTCCGAACGCGATGGAAGGTCCGACACCGGTCAGCTCCATCATCCACAGCGCAACGATGGTCGTCGCAGGCGTTTATTTGGTCGCTCGACTCTTCCCGTTCTTTGCCATTTGCGATAATGCCCTCACGCTCATCATGTGGGTGGGAGCATTCACGATGGTCTTTGCAGCCGTCATCGCCTGTACGCAAAAGGACATCAAGCGCATCCTCGCCTACTCCACGCTTTCGCAGTTGGGGTACATGATGTTTGCGCTCGGTGCATGCAAGATTGGGCAGGTCGTCGCCGTCACCGGTTGGACCGCTTCGACATTCCACATCTTTACGCACGCGTTCTTCAAGTGCAGCTTGTTCCTCATCGCTGGTAGCTTAATCCATCAAGTCGGCACAAACGACCTCGATGCGATGGGCGGTCTCGGCAAGAAGATGAAACTCACTTACGCTTGCACGCTCATTTCGATTCTCGCGATTTCGGGTATTCCGCCGTTCTCCGGATTCTTCTCCAAGGACGAAATCATTCTCGCCGCATTCCAAGGACATCATTACGTTGTCTTTGGGCTTGCACTCCTCACGAGCGGTCTCACGACGTTCTACATGTTCCGTCTGTTCTTCCTCGCTTTCCACGGGGAACCGCGTCACGAAGGCGTACGTGCAGGTCACGTGCACGAAGATTTCGCGATGACGCTCCCGATTGCGATTCTTGCGATTCCCGCACTTTTGAGCGGCATCCTCTGCAAGGGACTTTTCGAAGAATTCTTTGTGCCAGGACAGTTGAACATTCCGCAGCTCGTCAAGCTCGAACACGCCGAATGGCTCCCGTTTGTCGCTGTAGGCATTGCCGTATGCGCACTCGTCATTGCCTGGCTGCTCTACGCAAGCAAGTGGGCAAAAATTGGACGTGCCCTCGACGAAACAAACCGCAGTGGCATATACAAAGTCATTTACCACAAATTCTACTTTGACGAAATGTACTACACGGTTGTCCGCCAGTTCATTTTTGGCGGTGTCGCTCGCGTAGCACGAGCTTTCAACGATTACGTGATTGAAGGATTGCTTGCATTTACGGTATGGTTTGTCCACAAGCTCGGTGACTTGGTCCGTTTGGCCCAAGCAGGCTACTTGCCGTTCTATCTGGGCACTTTGATTGTAGGCGTTCTCCTTTGGCGATTCTTCGGCCAGCTTCCCCTGTAGGCGTTACCCATGAATACAATACTTTTTAACTCCATTTGGGTCATCCCCCTCTTAACCGTTCTCGCCTGCGTCTTGATTCCTGTAAAATACGAAAAGGCGTTGCGGACGATACACGTGACTTCGGCATCGGTTGTGCTTGCAATCGTTTGCTACCTCACTTACGTAGTCTATTCACTTTCGGGAACGCCAAGTCCCTCTGCGGCGGCACCGCTTGCGCTCCGATTCTTCACGGACATTCCGTGGCTTTCGATGATGGGTGCACACTACATTGTCGGTGCAGACGGGCTCAACATGCTGTTGCTTGCGCTCACGGCGTTTATCGTCTGGGCAGGCGTGCTCGTGAGCCTCCACATCAAAGGAAACCAGAAGATTTTCTTTGCGCTTATCCAACTTCTGGCAACGAGCGTGTATGGCGTCTATATGAGCTTTGACTTGGTGCTCTTCTTCGTGTTCTACGAAATGGAAGCGCTTTGCATGTACCTGATGATTGCCTGCTACGGCAGCGGCAAGCGCGACTACGGTGGTAAAAAGCTCACGTTGACGCTCGCGTTCGGTTCTTCGATGATTCTTGCAACGCTCTTCGGGCTTTTCTTCGAAAGCGGTGCGACAAGCTGGAACCTCATCGAAATTTCAAAGACGACTCTCCCGATGGATTTCCAGATGTGGGCCTTCCCGCTCATGTTCATGGGATTCGCCGTTTCGAGTTCGCTTTTCCCGTTCCACTTCTGGAGCCCGGATGGCCACTCCGCCGCACCGACTGCCGTTTCGATGCTCGCCGCCGGCGTGATGATGAAAATGGGCGCTTACGGATGCTTGCGCGTTGCCATGTTCCTCATGCCCGAAGCCGCCAAGATTTGGCTTCCCTACGTTGTCGCACTCTTGATTTTCAACGTGGTACTTGGCCCCTTCATCGCCATCCGCCACAAAGATCTCAAGTACATCACTGCTTACAGTTCCATCAGCCACTTGGGCCTCATCTTCTTGGGCCTTGCAGCCATGACTCCGATTGGACTTCGCGGCGCTAGCCTCCAGATGATTTCGCACGGATTCTTGACCGGGCTCTTCTTCGCGACCATCGGCATGATTTACGAACGCACCCACACCCGCGACATCACGGAAATGGGCGGTATTATGCGCAAGATGCCGTTCCTCGGCGTAGGCTTTGTGATTGCCGGTTTTGCAGGGCTTGGCCTCCCAGGCTTTAGCGGATTCATCGCCGAAAGCACAATCTTCATCGGAGCGTTCCAGCAAGATTCAACGCTCACTCGCATCGTGACAATTCTCGCGATTCTCTCCATCACGACGACTGCCGTCTATATTCTGCAAACAGCAAACCGCATGCTTCACGGCCCGCTCCCGCAGAAGTACGAAAGCCTCACCGACGGAAGTTTCCGCGAAAAACTCGTCATTGTCGTTCTCGTCGCCTGCTTGTTGTTCATTGGTGTTTGCCCCGGCTGGATTTCGGAACTCTTAGACCAGAGCATCGCACCTATGATTAGATGGTGATAGGTTATAGGTTGTAGGTATTAACATTACCAACCGCTTTTTATAAACCACTTTTTACTAACCACTGTTTACTACCTATGTTTAACAATTCAAACTTCATTCTACCTGACGTTTTGCTGCTGATTTTCCCGTTCGTCGTAATCGGGATACGCCTTTTCGTGACAACGCAGTCCAAGATTCCTTGGCGCATGGCGAACATCGGCTTTATCGCCATTTTCATCCTCTTGAATTTGATTCCCTTCGACGATGGAATCGGAAAGTTCTTCATCAGCAACTGGAAAGTCGATGACTTCGGCGTGCTCATGCGTGAAGTGCTCATGGTGAGCGCTTTGCTCGGCATGTGGCTTTCGAAGGATTACTTTGAACACGGCGGAGACGGCAAACCGCAAATGCACCAAATCGCCGAATTCATCGGAGCAATCGCGTTCGCGACGTTCGGCGGCTTCACAGTCGTGAGTGCCTGCGACTTGCTCACGTTCTTCCTCGGCCTCGAAATTGCGACCATCCCGATGTACGCGCTCGCCGCTTGGAACAAACGCGACCAGTTCGGTTCCGAAGCTGCCACCAAGTACATTTTAATGGGTTCCGTCGCGACGGCTTTTGAACTGTTCGGCTTCAGCTACCTCTACGGTTTTTCCGGAAGCCTCCACTTCGACGAAATCCAAGCCGCTGTAGCAAACGGTTCTAACCCGCTCTTGTGGGTTTCCGTACTGTTCCTGTTCTGCGGAATCGGTTTCAAGCTTACGCTTTTCCCGTTCCACACGTGGGCACCCGATGTCTATGAAGGGGCTCCGACACCAGTTACCGCAGTGCTTTCCGTGACCTCGAAAGCAACCGCCATCGCCTTCCTCGTCGTGCTCGTCTATGGCCCGCTCTCCCCGATTCAAGATAAAATTGCACCGCTCATCGCGCTCCTCGCAGGCGTAACACTCTTCGTCGGAAACCTCGGCGCATTAAAGCAGAGCCGCCTCCGCCGTTTCATGGCTTACAGCTCCATCGCTCAGGCCGGTTACATCATGGTCGCCTTGCTTGGCCCTGCAACAATCGCAAAGACGGCTATCATCTACTACCTCTTTGTCTATGCGGTTTCAAACTACCTCGCATTCTTTGTGTTCGGCATCATCGGGCACCACCGCGAAGAAACGTTCCAGTCGCTCCGTGGACTTTCAAAGCAGAACCCGAGCCTTGGCATTGCCCTTGCAATTTCGATGTTCAGCTTGGCAGGCATCCCGCCTCTCGCTGGCTTCTTCGGCAAGTTCCACTTGTTCTTCAGCGGAGCTTCCACGGGACATTACACGCTCGTCGCATTCGCTGTTTTGAACAACGTCATTGCGCTCTTCTACTACTTGCAGCTCATCAAGGCAGCCTGGGTCGATGAACCCGACGGTCACCTCACGCCGCTCCGCCTCACCAAGCGCCAGCGCGAAGTCATCATTTTGCTGAGCATCGCGGTAATCCTCCTCGGCTTTGTTCCGTTCCTGAGCAACAACATCTTTGCCGGATTTATGAATTAAGAATTGACAAGCACCCTGAGCTTGCCGAAGGTTACAATTAGAGAATGCCCCCGATCGGGGGCATTTTTTATACATCCGCTTTCAAAGCGATATTCATCAATACGGTAAAATCCAATTTTTTTTCTCTCGCATAAGACAAAAAATCTTTTTCCTCCTTCGTGACTCGAATTTGAAATTTCAAAGGCGAAGCAAATTTCATCTTTCGACCCGCATTTTCACGAGCACCACCATGTCCAAATTTTTTTTCGTAAAAGGCTAATCCAGATTTTTTCTTATACTCTTTTTCGGAGATGATTTTTTCATTTTCAGTAATCTCCGATTCTTTTTTCTTGAAAACAAATCCTTCGGAATCCTTTACATAAACGTATTGCATCGCTAAGCCTCCTTCAATCGTTGAATGGCGAGTTTGATTTTGTCTTTTGGAGTCTTTTGAGTCTTTTTTACGAAAACTACTCCAATTACGATAATGGCTCCAGCCTTGTATTTGAACAAAGAGCGCAACTCATTTGATTTAATCTCAAAGATTTCTTTTTGAAGATGTCGTACACGAACATATTCAATACCTTGTTTTTCAATGATTTCATAATCTCTGTTTAAAAGGTCTTGCTGTTCTTTTTCTAATGCATTAATTTCAGCAATAACTGAAGATAATTTTTCAACAGCAAACGTCATATTAAAATATACTCCAATACTTTGATTTTGTCAACATATTCAAGAAATCAAGAACTTTTTGTTGCTTACGATAAGTACATTTTTTATTTTGAGCGTCCATTTTATCCTCATTTTACGTGGGCCGGAGCAATTTGAACACGCCCCCTATTATATAAACACGCTCAAACGAAGATTTTGGACCAAAATTTTTATGTAAAACAATTTTTAAAATTCAATAACGCAATCGTTTAAAAGCTATTTGATGGATTCGGATTTGATTTCGCTCCATTCAGCGTTATTGCCGATGTTGCGGATAAGGCGGAAACCGGCGGAATAATCATTATAATAATCAGGGGTAGAATAACTGTAGCTGATTTTTTTCCAATCACTTAAAAGTCCACCACCTTTTAAACAGGAAGGACAGTCCTCATCATAGCACTTGAAAGATTCTTTTTCTTGGCTAAAAGGGATTAAAGTATAAATTAAATCTACCTCAGGTCTTGGCCAATTGTGCTCTTCAAAAAGAACATGTTCTTCTACCAAACCTAACATGTCGTATAAACCATATTCATTAGGTTGTAGCTGGCCTACAGGTTCCGATTTGACTTCATCCTTATATTTGGCAAATCTTGCATATTTTGAAACGTCTTTAATTTTAGCGGAATTATTGCACCAAGGCGTCATAGCATTCTTTTCTCCGCCGCGAGCAAGCATCATCCATTCGTCATAATATGGTAGCCGATAACCATCTGATGTTGAATCAACCATCACAAGAATTGTTGAATCTTCATGATTTGTGAAATCGTATTGAGCTATAACATATTGATGTATCGGTTCCTCGTATCCTGTGAAGTTATAAAAAAATTCAATGTATTGGTATCTCGGTTTGACTGTAATGTCTTTACGATTTTTGTGATAAGGCGTAATAATATGTATATGCTTTTCCGTAGTTGCTGTAAAACGATAATATGGCTTCAGTCCTTCTCGAATGCTGCGCACATTGGCGTACTTCATTGCCATGTACAAAGAAATCATATTTGCAGCAGAATCATGGGTGTCGCATTTTCCGTTACGCGTGCTAGACTTTTTTCTTTCAGACCATTCCTTTTCAATCTGATGATCCTTTGGATTTAAGGGAATCTCATCCCACATCAACTGTGTAATTTCGCAATTGGTTACAGGATATTCATCTGCCAGATAAGTTCCCGTGACGTATACAATCTTCTTTTCATGAGGTCGCATTTGACGAAGGTCATTGCCGTATAAAGTTTCTTCATCCTTGAAATTCAAATACTTCATCCCGACAGCTAGATTAATTTTATAGGAACTGTCGGAACTCGGGAAATAAACGCTAATCGTATCAACACCAATAAGTGTCGGGACAATAAACGCAAAGCAGGAATCATTCACGACCTTTGATGTCAACGAAGTTTTCCATTCGCGAACACGGCTGTCTAAACAAATTTGAACAGACTCATTTTTCTCGACTTCAAGCCAATATTCCTCGCCCAAAGAACCACGATTTAAGACAACATTTCTTTGAGGATTGTTCAACAATTCTTCTGCACTCGGTCCTTTGTCCGAACAAGCCATGCAGAGGAACATACATAAAGCCGACATTGTTATGTTCAAGACTTTCATCATAATCTTTCCATCAACTATTCTAGCAAGTCATAATAAAATCTATCCGTAAACTTTTTAATGCACAAGACAATGGCATCATCGAAATATCCGATATCATTTTCGTTTTTCGAAAACAGCAATGGCTTGCCCTTTGAATTGGTCATCGTCTGGAATACATAAAAACCATCTTCTTCGCCATTTCTATAAAGCACAAGATTCACCGGTTTAAAGTCGTATGGAGTCTTGTCCTCTTTTCGCATAGACAAGCGAATTTTCAACGAGTCACTCTCTGTCATGGAACTCTTAATCACATAGGCCTTAATGACTCGCGACAATCGGTTATTTATAAGCTTTGATCTTTCCTTAGCAGAAGAAATAGAATCCATCAATGGTATTTTAGGATACATGGGTTTAACAAATCCATTTTCGCTAAGTTCACCATACACAATACCGGAGAACGTCACGGGAATGGATTCCGTTAGCAATACTTTTTCACCAGAATTTTTATCCGAACATGCAACGCAGAAAAAAACATATAAAGACAATACTACGGTTTTCAAGATATTCATACAAACACCTCCCAAATTGATTTTATAAAAGCAACCTACAAAATCAAACTCAAGAGATGCGGCATTCCAAATGAATTAATATGTAAAATAAAATTGTGCTTTTAACTTTTTTTACAAGAAGGAGAGAGCCAAGCGGGGCACACCGTGAGCCACAAGTGCCTCGTATTAACGAGGCATGGTGGCGAGAGCGGAGCGCCGACGGAGTTTTTCTATTGATTCAAAGCGGAGCGGGGCACACCGTGAGCCGGAATGACCAGGCGCAAGCTGGTCATGAAGGCGAGAGCGAGGCGAAGAAGGTGGTTCTTATTTGCTATAGAGCCGAGCGGGGCACAAGAAGGACCACCCAGGCAGGGAGACCCGGGTGATCCCTTGTGTTGTGGTGGGTACGCACTCACGTACCCGGTGTGTGTGTATTATCGAAGACACGTTCAAAAACATTCAAACATGCCTGTCGAATTTCTCACTACATCATTGTTCTAACCGTTTTCACGACTAGAACATATCAGAACTCATACGCATAAAGGCGGGCATATCGTAATCGATATCGCGTTCCTTCAATGCGTCATAATTATTTTGGTTGCGCATAAAAGCAGGAGTCTTGTACGGATCATTCTGTTCTGCGTTCTGTTCCTGCTTCATGTAAGAACCAGCGTAGTTGCCGTTAGAAAGCGGGTCAGTGTCCGCAGCTGCAGGCATTTCTTCGGCTTCACGCAAAGTCGAAGCAGTCGGAGCAGGCACAGTTTCTTCGGCAAAACCTGCCTTAGCGTCAAATTTCGGAGATGCAAACGAATAATCCGGAGCAAACATTGCTGCAGCTTGGTTAATCGGCGTTGCCGGAGTTTGGCGAGACGGAGCGGCATAACTTTGCTGAGTAGCGCCAAGGTTCTGCGTCGGAGCGGCATAAGACGGAGCAGGAGCGGCATAAGCCTGAGTCTGAGCGCCATAAGCCGGAGCGGCAGACATGGCGGATGTCGGAGCAGCCGGAACTACACGCTGGGTGACAGCCGGTGCGGCAACCGTCGGAGCAGCCTGCATTGCAGACGGCATCGCAGCAGTGTTACGGCCAGCGAGCGCCACAAAGTTCGTCGTCGGACGCGGAGTTGCTGCCTGCACAGGAGCCGGCTGCTGGAATACAGAAGTCTGCGGGAATGCACCAGAAAAACCACCGTAATTCTTGGCAGCTGCATTGTTCGTGCCGCCACAACCCGTAGCAATAATGGTAATGCAAACCTTGTCGCCAAGTTCCGGAAGCGTGATGTCGCCCACGATAATGTTCGGGCAGCCTTCTTCGCCCACAGCGTCGTAAATATGTTCCATTGCTTCGTTGTGTTCGAGCAAGGAGTAGTTTTCGCCATGAGAAACGTTGATAAGCACGCCTGAAGCACCCTGGATGTCGATATCTTCGAGAAGCGGAGAAGAAAGGGCTGCATCAGCAGCAGCAACACCGCGGCCTTCACCTTCAGCCGTACCCGTACCCATGAGAGCAGAACCGCCCTTGAGCATAACCTTGCGGATATCGGCAAAGTCAACGTGAACGAGACCGTGACGGAACATGATGCTGCAGATGCTCTGCACTGCGTTGCCGAGGATTTCGTCAGCCATCTTGAACGCTTCATCAACAGTAGCGCTCTTGTTCGTATTCTGGATAAGGTTCAAGAGTTTCTTATTTTCGATAACGATGATGGTATCGGCAGCTTCGCGAAGTGCGTTAACACCATTCTGAGCCAAAGAATTGCGAACGTTACCTTCAAAGCGGAACGGCTTAGTGACAACAGCGACAGTAAGCACACCTTCTTCACGTGCGATGTTTGCCACGACCGGAGCGGCACCCGTACCGGTACCACCGCCCATGCCCGCAGTCACGAACACGAGGTCGGCTCCCTTCATGGCATTTCTCAAGTCGTCGATGTTTTCTTCCACAGCCTTGCGGCCCATTTCCGGATCCATGCCAGCACCGAGATTTCTCGTGCTTTTTTCGCCAATGAGAATCTTGTGATCCGCAAGACTCTGGTCAAGAGCCATAGCATCCGTATTGACGGCATAGTATTCCACGCCTTCAATATTCATCTGCTTCATGCGGTTCACGGTATTGCCGCCGGCACCGCCGACACCGAACACCTTCACCTTAGCGTTTCTGAACGGAGTATCATCTCCTGTGATACGAGATTTTGCCTCGAAGTTGATATTAGCAAAGTCACTCATAGTTTATCTCCCTGATTTGAGTGTTTATGTTGTTAAAAATAAGTCTTGATAAGATCGCGGAAACGTTGAATTCCCTTCTTGACCGAAACCGCCAACTGGGTTCCTGTTTCGCGCTGTTTTCTTTCGCGATGTTTCTTGTTCGCGTAATACAAGAGACCAATGCCCGTTGCATAAGACGGATTCTGGAACGCTTCCTGAATACCGCTCATGCCCTTGGGATTACCGATATGGACGGGTTTCTTGAATACTTTAGTCGCAATATCCTCGATTCCGACAAGGTTGCAGCAGCCACCTGTAAGCACGATACCGCCATCGATAACGGAATCCAAGTGGTGCTTTTCCAAATCCTTTGCCAAAATCTTGAATATTTCCGCAACACGAGCCGTAATGATACGGGCCAAAAGTTTACGGGAACAAGGTACTTCCCCACGGTCGCCCACACCTGGGACCGGGAAAGTTTCATCTTCTATCAAGTTGTTAAGCGAGCATGTGCCGTACTTTTTCTTGATTTCTTCCGCTTTCGAAAGCGAAACCGGAACTTCAAGGCACTTGCTGATATCGCTTGTAATAATGTTGCCTGCCATGTCGAGCGATGCCGTATAACGCACGGAATCCTTCACGAATACGGCGACGTCTGCAGAACCTGCGCCAATGTCGATGAGAGCAACGCCCAATTCGCGTTCATCATTCGAAAGAACAGCAGAAGCAGCTGCGAGCGGTTCAAGTACAAAGCCAGCCACGTTGAGACCCGCACGGTTCACGCACTTGGCGATATCCTGCAGAGCGTTCGGGCGAGAGGTAACTACCTGAACTTCGACTCCTAAGCGACGGCCAGAATAGCCCTTGGGATTGCGGATACCCACTCTATCGTCCAGCGTATATTCACCCGGAAAGATGTGGATGATTTCGCCCGCTTTATCTGGAAGCGTACTCGCCTGTCTTTGAACATTGATGATATCTTCTTCGCGGACTTCATTTGTCGGAAGCGTCACCAAGCCCTTGTAGCTGAACGAGGACACGTGCTTTCCGGCGATGCCCACATAGACATCGCGAACATCGACACCTGCCGACGATTCAAGCATATGGACGGCTTTTTGCAATGTTTCAACAACGGAATCATATTCATCGGACGATTCCAGCGGGAAATCACCGCATTCCACGACTCGGACAGATTCTCCTTCCGAGATGCCGACAAACAAATTCACTTTCGACGCACCGATATCGAGCCCGAAAATGTAGTCCTCTTTCTTGACTATTTGCTTATTGTCATCCATTGATACACCTCTTATCGATGTTTTTTATATACGCAAAACCATGAAATCTCATATCCACCTCGCCAGCGCAAAGAATATCTTTTCGGAATCCTTTTCCGATAGCATCATACAAAGTAAACAATTCCTTATTCCAATCTACGGCAGGGAACATCACACGGAATCCCACATCCTTGAAATAAACGTCAAATGATTTGTCCTTTTCAGACCATCCAATCTGCGACACGCGATCATAAAGAGCCTTGTTCTCCTTACGCATGGCAAACAAGAAAGACGCTACCTGCTTAACCTTCCCCACAGATTCCTTCTCAAGTATCGGCAAATGAATCGCGGTCATCATCGACATCGGCAGCGAAAGCCCTCTTTCTGAATAGACCGTACCTTTTCCGCCTTCGAGCACAGACACGACAGGCGACGCCTCTTGCAACTTGATGTACAAAGACGACGGGAACTTGCTTTCGACTTCGGCAGAATGGATGAGCGGAATCCGCAAGAGCGATTTTTTTACAGAGTCGGCATCGAGTTCTGACATGAGCATGCCCGTCTCGACTTGCGCACTCTGCACCACATCTTCCCACGAAAGCATGCGATTGCCTTCGATTTCGATGTACTGCAAATGCCGGAGTTCAAGCGGATTGATTTGCTGGAGATAGAAACGACTATGCCACAGGCCGGCAACGGCAGCGACAACGAGCAGAGTCAAAACCCAGCCCTTGCGCTTGTACCAACGGACAGCACCGCCAACGCGCATCCGTCTTACACGGGCACGCTTACGCTTGCGTTTGCGTTCGTTGTAGCCGATACGGCGACCGAACATGTTCGTACTTTCTAAAATCAAATGCTCTCCAAAATCGTTTGACCAAGTTTCCAGATGTTACCGGCTCCCATCAGAACAATCACGTCGTTGGGCTTGAGCAAATCCTTGGAAACAGGAACCAGGTTATTCAATTCACCAATAAAGCGGGCATCGCGGTGACCGCGGTCAGCAGCGCTATTTGCGACCATGGCCCCAGTCACGCCTTCAATCGGCTTTTCACGGGACGGGTAGATGTCTGTTACCAAGAGCACGTCGCAGTTGGAAAACGCACTGCCAAAAGCTTCATGCTGGTCGCGGGTGCGCGTAAACAAATGCGGCTGGAAAGCGACAATGATACGCTTGTCCGGGAACGCTTCGCGGAATCCGAGCAATGTTGCAGTCGCTTCGGTCGGGTGGTGGGCGTAATCGTCAAAGACCATGACACCGTTCTTTTCGCCAATGAATTCAAAACGGCGCTTGACACCTTCGAATGCGGCAACGGCCTTGCGGGCAACGTCAATCGAAATGCCTTCTTCCACAGCGAGCGCTACAGCGGCGGTCGCATTCAAAACGTTGTGACGCCCCGGAATCTGGAGTTTGAACTGACCGAGACTCTTGCCGTCATTGAGGATTTCAAACTGCGGATAACCCTTCACGAACGTGAGGTTTTCAACACGATACTTCGCCTGGCGCGTAAAGCCATACGTAATCACCGGCTTCTTGAGGTGCGACAAAATCTGCTGCACGTTCGGATCGTCGAGGCATACAATCACCTGACCGTAGAACGGAATCTTGTTTGCAAATTGCGTGAATGCATCCTTGATGGCATCAATGTTTTCGTACGTATCAAGATGGTCGGCATCGATGTTCGTGATAATCGCAGAAGAGGGCATCATCGAAAGGAAGCTGCGGTCGAATTCGTCGCTTTCGGCAATGAGGTAGTCGCCGTGGCCCACCTTAGCACCACTGCACTTGCCCTTCACGATACCACCCACGATAATCGTCGGGTCAAGGCCCGCTTCTTCCCAAATGGCACCGACGATAGACGTTGTCGTGGTCTTGCCATGCGTACCCGCAATGGAGAGCGTATATTTGAGGCGCATGAGTTCACCGAGCATTTCTGCACGGCGAATTACCGGGATACGGCGGTTGCGAGCTTCGACAAGTTCCGGATTGTCATACGGAATCGCAGAAGAATAAACGACCAAGTCCGCATCAACAACATTCTTCGCTTCGTGCTTCGGGTCGATGCGAATGCCAAGGCCTTTCAAATAGTCAATGACAGCGCCTTCGCCCATATCGGAACCCGTCACCACAAAGCCGTTTTCGTGGAGCACTTCGGCAATACCCGACATACCGGCACCACCGATGCCCACAAAATGAAGGCGACGGACACGTTTACAATCATTAATCTGCATTACGTTCTCTCCATATCCAGAATAATTTTCGCTATCTGGTCAGCGGCATCGGGCATGCCAAGCGTCTTGGCGGCTTCGCCCATCTGCGCCAAGCGCTCCGAATCATAAAGAAGCGCTTCAACTTTATTCCAAAGGTCATTTGGTTCATCATCAAGTTCCACAAGAGCAGCACCCGCACGTTCGACAACGCGGGCGTTGTGTTCCTGATGGTTTGCAGTCGCATGCGGGTACGGGAGCAAAATAGAAGGCTTGCCAAACGCAAGGATTTCAGCAAGTCCCGAAGCACCTGCACGGCTGATAATAATGTCAGCATGCTTCATGTAAGCATAAATGTTGTCAAGGAATCCGCGAACTGCGACATTCGGCAAAATGCCAAGACGTTCATTGATGCCATCGACATTCTTTGCGCCCACTTGCCACACCACGCTAATATCTTCGTGAGCGGCAATGCGGCCAATGCTTTCTTCAATCTTGTTGTTGATGCCAGCAGCACCCTGGGAACCGCCGACGATAAATACCGCCTTGCGGCCTTCGCGGAACTCAATCGGACGTTCCAAAGAATCGGCTGCCGGCAAGTCGCGAATCGGATTGCCCAAAATGCGAGTCTTTTCTATCGGAAATCCCTTCATCGCCTCTTCGGAGGTTACAAAAATCATCTTGGCGTAACGCGAACCCACCTTGTTCGCAACACCGGCAACAGCATTCTGTTCCTGCAAATAAACTGGAATACCCATCGAGCCTGCGGCAAGCACAATCGGGAGCGAAACGTAACCGCCCGTAGCGACAACGACATCCGGATTCACCTTCTTCACGACACTCTTTGCACGTCCCAGGGACTTCAGCAAATTAAACGGCAAACTCAAATTCTTGAGGAACGGTCCACGGTGCAGAGGAACTGCCGAAATATATTCGTACGGCCAGTTCTTTGCAACAAGGCGTTCTTCCATGGAATCCTTACGGCCCGCAAAGGTAATTTGAGTGACACCCATCTTCTTTAAACTCTCGGCAATAGCCACCGCCGGGAATATATGGCCACCAGTGCCACCGCAAACAAAGAGGAATTTTTTCATATAAATCTCCTTCTTGCTCCAAAATTCGACAAACGTCCCATGTCAAAAGATACAGGGCTGCTCATGTAAGGTTCGCGAATGCTCTTGCCTGTAGTCGGGCGAGAGATATTCAACAAAATTCCAATAAATGCCGCCGACATCAGCAAATTCGTTCCGCCATAGCTGATAAACGGAAGCGGCTGGCCTGTTGCCGGAATAAGCCTTACGCAAACACAAACATGAATGACAAAATTCATGAAAAGCGAAGTCGTCAAGGCGACGGCCATGTACCGGCCAAAACGAGTCAACGAAGATTTCGCAATATTGTACCCCTGCGAGAAAAGAATCGCAAAAGCGATGAGGACAAAGAAAGTCCCGACAAAGCCAAATTCTTCGCCAATCACAGCATAAATAACGTCTTTATGGGCTTCGGGCAAAAATCCTAATTTCTGTTCGCCCATACCGATTCCCGTTCCAAAAATGCCACCATTACCCAGAGCCGCAAGAGCATGATCTACCTGATACTGCGCATTTTTCATAGTACCTTCATCGGATAAAAAGCCAAGAATACGAGCACGGGTATGCGACGTACAAAGCATCGCGAGAATTCCCATCGGGATGCTCACCAAAACGCTCAAGCCCACATACTTGTAGTTCGCCCCCGAAACCAGGAGAAGCACAAGCAATAACACACAGAACATGACGAGCATCGAGAAATTCGGTTGGAGTGCAAGCAAAATCGCAGAAATCAACATCGGTACGCCCGGCTGGATAATTGAGCACTTGAGCGTCTTGATTTCATCTCCCGCATCCGAAAGTTTCGAACAAACCCATGCAATAAAGGCAAACTTCAAAATTTCGGACGGCTGGATACCAAAAATCCAGCGAGAGGCGCCATTCACTTTGACCCCCCATACTATTGCAGCCAACGTGAGAACCGCACCGACAACAAAAATCAAGCGAGCGGACACTTTCCACAAAGCATAGTCAATTCTAGAGAAAAGCACAAGAATAACCACAGAGCCAATCACTTTAGTGACATGGTCTTTCAAATAAACTTCCGGCGGCACATTGTTCTGGGCAGCCACAGATACTGAAGCAGAATAGATAACAGCAATGCCTGCGCACATCAATACTAATGTGACGATAAGCAAAAGCTTGTTCATTCCTGTGGACTGCGTGTTCGACATCTTACTTCAAAAACCTTACCTTAAAACTTGAGCACCGGCACCATGTGCAACAAGGCATCTACCACTCGTTCCATGTGCATGCCACGGCTTCCCTTCACCAAGACCACGTCACCTTCGGCAACGGTTTGGCTCAAGTGAGTCACAGCATCCTCGACCGAATCGAAATGGAACACGTTCTTCATGCCTCTAGTTTTCGCACCTTCGACGTACTTCTTCGCATCGTTGCCGACCGCAAGAAGCAAGTCAAAATTCATTTCGGGAACCATAGCGCCAATCTGCTTGTGCAAATTGCCACTTTCCTTGCCAAGCTCAAGCATGTCGCCAAGCACTGCAATACGCTGCCCATTAACCTTCATGTTGCCAAGCGTCTGTAGAGCCATCTTCGTCGAAGACGGGTTCGCGTTGTAGCAGTCGGACACGATCTTGAAGCCGTTCGCATCCTTGATTTCCATACGCATGCTCGTGGAGGTAAAGCCTGCAAGTGCTTTTGCAATGTCCGCCTTCGGGATGCGCAGCGTTTCGCCCACGGCAATCGCAGCAAGAGCATCGTAAAGGTTGTGGTCGCCAGGAACGTTGAGCGTAAAGTGCGTGCGACCGACATAGAAATCGGCACAGGAGTTTTCGTTCCACTTGAGTTTTTCCGGTTTCACGACACCACGGCGTACTCCGAACGTCACGACCTTGTAATTCTTGGTCGCTTTCACCTTGCAGAGGCGTTCGTCATCGGCGTTCACAATCAACGTGCCGCCCTTCTTGAGGCCTGCCGTAATGTTGATTTTTTCGTTGAACACGCCGTCCAAATCGCCAAGGCGTTCCAAATGCGACGCCCCAATGTTCGTAATCACGGCAACATCGGGTTCCGTCGCTAACGAAAGCGGGCGTATTTCGTCCGGGCCACTCGTACCCATTTCGACAACAGCGGCTTCGTGACTATGCTTCAGCTGGAAAAGCGTCATCGGCACGCCGATATGGTTGTTGAAGTTCCCCTGCGTGGCATGGGTATTGAACTTCATCGAAAGCACGGCCTTCGTCATTTCCTTCGTAGTCGTCTTGCCGTTGCTGCCGGTTATAGCGACCTTCTTCAACTTGAAAAGTTTTTGATAGCCCTTGGCAAGCTTCAAGAGAGCCTTGGTCGTATCATCGACCGGAGCGTACATCTTGAAATTCGGATCGATAGCAGTTTGGTTTACAACGCTCATCAGAGCTCCATCCTTTTCCATTTGAGATACAAACTGGTGGGCGTCAAAGCGAGCACCCTTAATCGGCC
>JAEEGJ010007373.1_pt1 | contig 31624 bp, 20 predicted proteins | sample 8958761 | NCBI WGS metagenome assembly JAEEGJ01 (sample SAMN16246546, study PRJNA631951) | gut metagenome | biome: gut microbiome; feature: rumen; material: RS-attached | host: Bos | place: Iran: Karaj | collected 2018-10
GCGTTGCCCTGACTCCACAGCACCCTGTTTTTGCATATCCCTGATTATCAATAATTTCCAATTTTGCTTAGGGGAAAATACCCCAAAGCAAAAACAGAACATCCTTGCTCTTAATCACTTACAAAACGGCCCGTCAATAGATACAAGATCAGCCGGGCAGGACCTGGCACCACCGCCGGACGTTGCGTCCGGCGGTTACGGGCGATATCCGCATGAGAGTTGGGGCTCTCATGCGGACGCCCGTTGCCGGCAAGAGCGGTAGCTGCCCGGCGAGCAAAAAGAAGCGCTACTGTGGGGGAAATTACCCACAGTAGTTGAAGGGGACTGCGGTTTCGGGAGCAAAACCGGGTCTGTATGCTCCCGGGGGGCGGAATAATCGAGTTCCGGGAGCAAAATGGGGGTCTGGTGCTCCCGGATGGGTAAGGGAAGAAGGTGTCGGGCACAAAATGGGGCCGAAATGTGCCCGGGGAGCAGTGGGGTAGATTCTTCGCTGCGCTCAGAATGACAGGAGGGGTGGGAGGAGGAGCAGGAGAAGGGGCGGGAGGAGTGGCAGGAAGGGGGCAGGTGGTGGGCCGGGAGGATAATCCGGGAATATTGCTATCTTTGCAAGATATATTATGAAAGCATTCTGGCAGATACTCAAGCGCTATGTCGCACCATATAAGGGCTATGTGGGAGGGTCGGTGGTTCTCAATATCCTTTCGGCCGTCTTCAATGTCTTCTCGTTCTCGCTGTTGATCCCGATCCTGCAGATCCTCTTCAACGTCGACGAGACCCATTATGAATTCATCCCCTGGTACCGCGGGATGGACTTCAAGGAGATCTCCAACAACGCCTACTACTACGTCTCCCAATACGTCCTCGAATATGGCCAGAGCCATGTCCTGCTGATGCTCTGCCTCTTCTTCATCGCGATCGTGCTCATCAAGGTGGCCTGCTATTTCGGCGCTGCCGCCGTGATGGTCCCGATCCGCACGGGCGTGGTCAAGGACCTGCGGATGGAGATCTACCGCAAGATCCTCGCCCTCCCGCTCGGCTTCTTCAGCCAGGAGCGCAAAGGCGACATCATCGCCCGCATCAGCGGAGACGTCCAGGAGGTCGAGACCTCCATCACCAGCACCATCGAGATGCTGATCAAGAACCCCATCCTGATCATCATCTATCTCTTCGTCCTCTTCCGCATGTCCTGGCAGCTGACGCTGTTCGTGATCATCTTCGCCCCGTTGATGATCGGCATCATCAGCTTCACCGGGCGCCGCCTCAAGGCCGATTCGGCCGAGGCGCAGAAGTTCTGGAGCGACACGATGAGCCAGGTCGAGGAGACCCTCGGCGGCCTGCGCATCGTCAAGGCCTTCCGCGCCGAGCGCCGGATGGAAGGCCGCTTCGAGGGTGTGACCGAGAACATGCGCCGCAAGAACAACCAGGTGGCCGTCCGCCAGGCGAGCGCCCATCCGGTCAGCGAGTTCCTCGGCTCGGCGATGATCGCCATCGTGCTGTGGTTCGGCGGCACCCAGATCCTGGGTGCAAACGCCGTCATCGACGCCCCGTCCTTCATGGCCTACATGGCCATCCTCTATAGCGTCATCCAGCCGATCAAGGACCTCTCCAAAGCCGCCTACGGCATCCCCAAGGGCCTCGCTTCGATGGAGCGCATCGACGCCATCCTGCGCGCGGAGAACCCGATCAAGGAGCCCGCGCAGCCCAAGCCGCTGGACGGTTTCCGCGAAAGCATCCGCTTCGAGGGCGTCTCCTTCTCCTACGAAGGCGGCCGCGAGGTGCTGCACAAGGTCGACCTCGAGATCCCGAAGGGCAAGACGGTCGCCATCGTGGGCGCAAGCGGCGCGGGCAAGTCCACCCTCGTGGACCTGATTCCCCGCTTCTACGACCCCGCCGAAGGCCGCATCACCCTGGACGGCACCGACATCCGCGACGTGGCGCTGAAGGACCTGCGCGCCCTGATGGGCAACGTCAACCAGGACCCGATCCTCTTCAACGACACGGTCTACAACAACATCGCCTTCGGCAAACGCGACGCCACGCGCGAAGAAGTCGAGGCGGCCGCGCGCATCGCCGGCGCCCACGACTTCATCCTGGGCCGCGACGGCGGCTACGACAGCAACATCGGCGACCGGGGCGTCAAGCTCTCCGGCGGCCAGCGCCAGCGCATCAGCATCGCGCGCGCCATCCTCAAGAATCCCCCGATCCTGATCCTCGACGAGGCCACGGCCTCGCTGGACACGGAGTCCGAGCGCAGCGTCCAGGAGGCCCTGGAGAAGCTGATGGCCGGACGTACCACCATAGCCATCGCCCACCGGCTGAGCACCATCAAGCACGCCGACGAGATCATCGTGATGCACGAAGGCCGCATCGTCGAGCGCGGCACCCACGAGCATCTTCTCGCCCAGGGCGGCTATTACAGAAAACTTCATGACATGCAGGCTCTCTGATGAAACCCAACCATACCCGCTCCATCATCTTCTCGATCGTCACGGTCCTCTATATCGCGGCCGTGGCCTATCTGTGCTTCGCGAACTTCAAGAAACTTCCCGACTTGCCGAAGCTCTTCCTTGGCATCCCGACCGACAAGGTCGTCCATTTCTGCATGTTCTTCCCCTTCCCGATCCTGGCCTATCTGGCCTACGACCGCTACACGGACACGCCGCTCAAGGCCTTCGCCGCGCTGATCAGCATCTTCGCCATCGGCTGCATCTTCGCCGGCGTCACCGAAATCATCCAGGGTTCGCTCTCCTACCGGAGCCAGGACCCCAGAGACTTCGGTGCCGATTGCCTCGCCATCGGCATCGCCTCGCTATTGACCTTCATCGTCGATCTCTCCAAGATGCGAAAACACAAATGTCCAGCCAGACCCGCCCATTCCTTACGGCGCTCCTGACGGTCTTCCTGACCGTCCTGCCCGCCGCAGCACAGGCCCCGCGCATCCGCGACCTGCGCCCCATCTGCGACACCCTCACCGCGCGGCTCCACCGCCGCACCACCGTGGACTACCGTGTCACGGCGACCAAGATCAAGGTCAGCGGCAACAAGCTCGACATCACCTTCAACAACAACCTTTCCTACTTCCCCTGGCACGAGGCCGACGTGGCCTGGTTCCGCCAGCAGCTCGAGAAGGAGTGGAGATGGAAAGACTACCAGCCCGGGCGGATCATCACCAACCGCTACGAGCTGGAGGAGCTCGCGACGCCCGTGCTGGGCTCCAACGGCAAGCCGTCCGGCTACGCCCTCAGCACGGAGGACCCGCGCCAGACGCAGGCGCGCTTCATCGAGCGCGTCGGCGCGCGCCGCTGGCTCAAGGGCCTCAACGACCGCTACATCGTCCTGTGGCAGAGCCACGGACGCTATTTCAACGACGCCGACAGCCTCTGGAGCTGGCAGCGCGCCTGCATCCACCGCACGGTGGAGGACATGTACACGCAGACCTACGTCCTCCCCTTCCTGATCCCGATGCTGGAGAACGCCGGCGCCTACGTGATGACGCCGCGCGAGCGCGACACGCAGGTGCGTGAAATCATCACGGACAACGACCCGTCGTTCGGCGGGCCGCGCGAGGGGCTGATGCGCCGCGCGGGCCGCTACCACGAGCAGGGCAGCTGGAGCGACGCCGGCGTGGGATTCGCCGACACCAAGCCCACCTACACCTTCGAAGACTTCCCCTTCCTCGCCGGCACGGTGCGGCAGGCGCAGTGCGCCGGCGCCACCGCCACGGCGACGGCCTCCTGGACGCCCGACATCGAGAAGCGCGGCCAGTACGCCGTCTATATCGCCTATAAATCCCTCCCCAACAGCACCCGCGAGGCCCATTACACGGTCTACCACCTCGGCGGCAAGACGGAATTCACCGTCAACCAGAAGCGGGGCGGCGGCACCTGGATCTACCTCGGCACCTTCGAATTCGCCGAAGGCACCAACGGCAAGGTGGTCCTGGACAACCGCGGCGGCTCCGGCTACGTCGTGACCGCCGACGCCGTCAAGATCGGCGGCGGCATGGGCAAGCTGGAGCGCGCCGGCAGCACCTCCGGGATGCCGGCTTCCGCCGAAGGCGCCCACTACTGGATGCAGTGGGCGGGCGCGGACACCTCCGTCACGCGCGCCTGGGAGACCGATTACACCTGCGACTACGCCTCCCGCGGCGCCTGGACCGTGATGATGCGCGAGCAGAAGGACATTCCCGTCGACCTCGCGCTCGCCTTCCACTCCGACGCGGGCGTGACGCCCAGCGACAGCACCGTGGGCACGCTCGCCATCTACACGCTCCGCAACGAAGGCGAACGGACGTTCGCCGACGGGCGCGACCGCTCGATCAGCCGCGTGCTCTGCGACTACGTCCAGAGCCAGGTCGTGCAGGACCTGCGGCAGGACTTCGACCCGCTGTGGTCGCGCCGCGGCCTCTGGGACCGCAGCTACAGCGAGCCCCGCACCGCGGGCGTCCCCGCGATGATCCTGGAACTGCTGAGCCACCAGAACTTCGCCGACATGAAATACGGCCTCGACCCGGCCTTCCGTTTCACGGCCTGCCGGGCCGTCTACAAGGGCATCCTCAAGGCGCTGAGCGAATTCTACAACACGCCCTACGTGGTCCAGCCGCTCCCCCCGAGGGCCTTCGCGGCCCGCTTCGAGAACAGCGGCCGTGTGCGGCTCGACTGGGAGCCGACGCCCGACCCGAAGGAGCCCACCGCCGGGCCTGACGGCTACATCGTCTACACCCGCATCGACGACGGCGCCTTCGACGACGGCGTCGAATGCGGCTCCTCCACCCTCACCCTGGACATCGAGCCCGGGCACATCTACAGCTACAAGGTCGTGGCCTTCAATGCCGGCGGCAAGAGCTTCCCGTCCGAGATCCTCTCGGTCGGCATCCCGCGCGGCAGCCAGAAGGCCCCCGTGCTGATCGTCAACAACTTCGACCGGGTCTCCGCCCCGGCCTGGGTCGAAAGCCCCGGATTCGCCGGCTTCGAGAGCCGCCTGGACAGCGGCGTGCCCTACATCAACGAGATCGGCTACATCGGCGAGAACTATGAGTTCCGCCGCTCCGCCCTCTATGTCGACAACGACGACCCCGGCTTCGGCGCGTCCTACGACGACCACGCCGGCCAGATCATCGCCGGCAACACCTTCGACTATCCCTACATCCACGGGCAGGCCCTCCTCCGCCTCGGCTATCCCTTCTTCTCGATGTCGCGCGACGCCTTCATCGAGAACGACACGCCGGCCTTCGTGGTGGACCTGATCTGCGGCAAGCAGGGGCGCACGCCCACGGGCCGCGGCGCCCTGCCCGACCGCTTCACCGTGTTCCCGAAGGCCCTGACCGACGCCCTGCGCACGGCCGTGGAGCAGGGCTCCAACCTGCTGGTGAGCGGCGCCGCCATCGCCTCCGACAACGACGCCGAAGCGGCCGCCTTCGCCGAGCAGGTGCTCGGCTACAGGCTCGCCAACGCCTTCGGCACCAACACCGGCTGCATCGCCGACATGCCGTTCAGCGCGGACCTCAACGAGACCGTCTACTGCGTGGAGCGTCCCGACGGGCTCAAGCCCGCGGGCGACGGCGCCCGGGTCTGGCTCCGCTACCCCGGCTCCGCCTACGCCGCGGCGGTCACCTACCGGACCGACACCTACCGGGCCGTCAGCCTCGGCGTGCCAGTGGAGACGCTCCTGCGCGCGGCCGACCGGGAGTGGGTCCTCCGGCAGACGATGGAATTCCTGTACAACGGTAAAAAGCCCGCCAACCGCCGTTAGCGGAGCGGATTCAGATCAGAAAGATACCAGTCCACGAAGCGCCCGATGCCTTCGCGGAGCTTCACGCTCGGCTTGTAGCCCAGCTCCCGCTCCAGCTTGCCGGTATCGGCATAGGTCTGGTAGACATCGCCCGGCTGCATCGGGAGCATGACCTTGTCGGCCTCGCGGCCGAGGGCGCGCTCCATCTCGGAGATGAAATCCATCAGCTTCACCGGGCTGCTGCAACCGATGTTGAAGACTTCGTGCCTGTCCGGCACGCGGTCCAGCACGCGCACCACCCCTTCGACGATGTCGTCGATATAGGTGAAGTCACGCAGCATGTCGCCGTGGTTGAACACCTTGATGGGCTTGCCGGCGAGGATGGCCGAAGCGAACAGCATCGGCGACATGTCCGGACGGCCCCACGGGCCGTACACGGTAAAAAAACGCAGCCCCGTGGCCTTCAGGCCATAGAGATGGCAGTAGCAGCCGGCCATCAGCTCGTCGGCCTTCTTGGTGGCGGCATACAGGCTCACGGGATTGTCCACGCGGTCCTCCTCGCTGAAAGGCGTCTTCTCGTTGCCGCCGTACACGCTGCTGGAGCTGGCATAGACCAGATGCCGCACCGGATAGTGGCGGCAGCACTCCAGGATGTTCAGGAAGCCCACGACATTGCTGTCCACATAGGCCCAGGGATTCTCGACCGAATAGCGGACGCCGGCCTGGGCGGCCAGGTTGACCACGGCGTCGAAGCGCTCCGCCGCGAACAGCGCCGGCAACGCCTCGCGGTCGGCGAGGTCCATCCGCACGAAGCGGAACCTTTCGCTGTCGATCTGCGCCAGGCGCGCTTCCTTCAGGACGACGGGATAATAAGCATTGAGGTTGTCCAGGCCGACGACTTCATCGCCGCGTCCGAGCAGACGCTGAACCAGATGGAAGCCGATGAAGCCGGCTGCTCCCGTGACCAGGACCTTCATAATGCCGCGTAGAGATTATTTCTTGTCGAACGCCTCGAACTGCGAGTTGTTGGAGATGAATTCAGGGACGATCTCCTTCATCAGCTTGACCGTCTCGGGGATGCGCACTTCGTGGCTGAGGGCGGTCAGTTCGTCGGCGGCCTTGACGGCGTCGGCATAGTCATATTCGCGCACACGGGCGATGCGGATGCGGTCGTGCGAAGTCTCGTCGGTATTCTCCTTGGTGGAGAGGACCTCCTCGTAGAGCTTCTCGCCCGGACGCAGGCCGGTGTAGACGATCTCGATATCCTGGTCCGGCACCAGGCCGGCCAGTTCGATCATCCGGCGCGCCAGCGTGTCGATCTTGACGGGCTGTCCCATGTCGAAGACGCAGATGCGGTTCTCCGTGGGGAGCGTCGCCGCCTCCATCACGAGCCGGCAGGCCTCGGGAATGGTCATGAAATAGCGGGTGATATTCTTGTCGGTGACCGTGATGGGGCCGCCGCGCTCGATCTGTTCGCGGAAGCGCGGGATCACGGAGCCGTTGGAGCCGAGGACATTGCCGAAGCGCGTGGTCACGAACTTCGTGCGGCCCTTCACCTTGCCGGTCTCGATGGCCTTGCCCAGGCTCTGGACGTAGATCTCGGCCAGGCGCTTGGAGCAGCCCATGATGTTGGTCGGGTTGACGGCCTTGTCGGTGGAGATCATCACCATCTTCTCCACATCGTACTGGATGCACTTGTCGGCCACGTTGCGCGTGCCGTCCACGTTGACGAGCACCGCCTCGCAGGGATTCTCCTCCATCAGGGGGACATGCTTGTAGGCAGCGGCGTGGAAGACGATCTGCGGCCGGTGCGAGCGGAACGCGAAGTCCAGGCGCGCAGGCTGGCGGACGTCGCCGATGATCGGCACGAACGACAGGTTGGGGAAACGCTCCTCCAGCTCGAGGCGGAGGTTGTGCATCGGCGTCTCGGCGTTGTCGAACAGCACGAGCTTGCGGATGCCGAAACCGGCCAGCTGGCGGCAGAGCTCGGAACCGATCGAGCCGGCGCAGCCGGTGACCAGCACCACCTTGTCCTTGAAGTTGGTCCGGATGGCGTCCATCGAAATCTTGATCTCCTCGCGGCCCAACAGGTCCTCGATCTGGATCTTGCGGATCCGCAGACGCTCGGACGGAGCGCCCGTGATCTCGTCCACGGCCGGGGCGATGAGCACCTTGACGCCCTGCTCGGAGCAGAAGCGCACGAGGTGGTCCTGCTCGGCGGCGACGTCGCGCTCTTCGGTGAAGATGACGCCCCGCAGGGAAAGGGTGCGCACGGTCAGCGCGAACTCTTCCTGGCCCTCGAAATGATAGACCGTCTTGTCGGCGATCAGGGTGTGCACGATCTGCTGGTTCTTGGAGATGAGGCCCACGACCTCGTAGCGGTGCGATCCGCGCAGGCGCGCAGCCGTGGCGATCGCCTTGTCGTTGGTGCCGTAGACCAGCACGCGGGAGCGCTTCTGGAGGTCGCGCACCCGCTGCTTGTAGGCGTCGAACACATAGATCATCAGCAGGCGGATGGCGCACAGGACCAGCACGGTGAAGGAACCGTCCAGGAGCAGCATCGTGACGACGCCGTCGTAGAAGAAGAAGCCGGTCAGCGTCATGGTCAGGCCCATGATGGCCACCTTGCCGAGCGACGCCACGAAGAAGAGCATCGTGTCCTTGAAGGAGAAGTGACGGATGATGATGACGTAGGTCTTCAACAGCAGGAACATCAGGAGCGAGCCGCCCACCGAGGAGAGCCCCCAGAGGAGGTCGAACTGACGCTCCGCAACGGCGTCGACCTGAAGGAAAAACGCGAAGACGGCGACTGCGATGGAGACCAGCAGCGAGAGCGTCAAATCCATCCCCAGAACCCGTCCCTTGCCCAGGAACCTGGAACTGTATTTATCTAGATTCTTACCTATGCCTAGCATGAGCGAGATTGGTTCGAAATAAGTATAATAGTTTACAAAAATAGCCAATTATCGCATAAAATGAAACAACTGATGCGATAATGTCAGAATTTAAAAGCAAGACCCGCGCAAAAAGTGCGGCTGACAGGGTCCACGCGCGGCGCGAACGACGCCTGCACCCCAGAACGGCGGCCGGAGCCCCAGTCGGTCGTGCGGATGTTCAGCCAGCGCTTGGTCGGCTCCAGCAACCAGCCGCCAATCCGGGCCGTGAGGATCCCGAGGCCCGCCCCGAAGAGGCAGTCGCTCAGCCAGTGCCAGTTGTTGTAGTTGCGCATCACGGCCACGGTCGTGGCGATCAGATAGGCGGGAATGCCCCAGTCCCAGCCGTATTCCATCCGCACCAGCTCGGCGCCGATGAACACCCAGTCGGTGTGACCCGAAGGGAACGAGCGGTTGTCCACGCCGTTCGGACGCGGGGAGTCGATGATCTCCTTGAAGCCCCAGGACAGCACGCCCAGGGCGGCGCAGCCGAGCGCGCCCTCGATGAAGCGGTCCACGAAGCCGTGCTCCGCCCGCGCGCCGGCCAGGCCGAGGCCGAGGTCCATCACGATGGGCACATACTGGATGTAGTTGTCAAAATTGCGCTCCGGCCCGCCGGCGCGCCAGCAATTCTGGAACCAGTCGTTGACGGGCACGTCGATCGCCTGATGGGCGAAGCAGTGGATGCCGACGCCGGCGGCGACCAGCACGCCGGGCGTGATCAGCTCGCGCGCGTCGAACGCCGGCGCGCGGAAAGCGGCCGTGTCCACGCGGACAGCCATCTGGGCCCGGGCCTGCGGCCCGAAAAGCAGCGCAGCTGCAATCAGTGCAAGGAAAAATCGTCTCATCGGCCCGCGTACATCTGTTCGTAATACTTCTGGTAGTCGCCGGAGGTGACATTGTCCAGCCACGCCTGGTTGTCGAGATACCAGCGGACCGTCTTCTCGATCCCCTCCTCGAACTGCAGGCTCGGCTCCCAGCCCAGCTCCTTCTGCAGCTTGCGGGAGTCGATGGCGTAGCGCAGGTCGTGTCCGGCGCGGTCGGTCACATAGGTGATCAGGTCCAGGTCGGCGCCCTCGGGGCGGCCCAGCAGGCGGTCGGTGACCTTGATGAGCAGCTTGACGATGTCGATGTTCTTCCACTCGTTGAAGCCGCCGATGTTGTAGGTCTCGGCGACCTGCCCGCGGTGGAAGATCGTGTCGATGGCGCGTGCGTGGTCCTCCACGTACAGCCAGTCGCGCACGTTCTCGCCCTTGCCGTAGACCGGCAGCGGTCTGCGGTGGCGGATGTTGTTGATGAAGAGCGGGATGAGCTTCTCCGGGAACTGGTAGGGGCCGTAGTTGTTGGAACAGTTGGTCACCACCGTCGGCATCCCGTAGGTGTCGTGGAAGGCGCGCACGAAGTGGTCACTGCCTGCCTTGGAGGCGCTGTAGGGGCTGTGCGGCTGGTATCTGGTCTGCTCCGTGAAGAGCGTACCGTCCATCGCGAGCGCGCCGTACACCTCGTCGGTGCTGATATGGTAGAAGCGCTTGCCTTCGTATTTCTCCGGGAGAGACTCCCAATAGCATCTTGCGGCCTGCAGCAGGCTCAGCGTGCCCAGCACGTTGGTCCGGGCGAAAGTGAACGGATCCTTGATCGAGCGGTCGACGTGCGATTCGGCCGCCAGGTGGATGATGCCATCCACGCGCTCTTCCTGCATCAGTTTGGAAACGCCCTCGAAATCGCAGATGTCCATCCGGACGAAGCGGTAGTTGGGCTTGTCTTCGATGTCTTTCAGGTTCGCCAGGTTGCCGGCGTACGTCAGTTTGTCCAGGTTGATGATCTTGTAGTCGGGATACTTGTTCACAAACAGGCGGACGACATGGCTTCCGATGAAACCGGCTCCGCCCGTGACGATCAATGTCCTTGTGAAATTCATAATCTCGTGTTGTTATTAGTCCCCAAAATTAGTTATTTTTGCACTCACCTGCAAGGATGCGACTTTAATGGCTACCACCAGACCCCCCATATTCCTCTACACCGACGGCGCGGCCAGCGGCAATCCCGGCCCCGGCGGCTACGGCGTGGTGCTCCGCTGCGGCGAGGTGAGCAAGGAGATGTCCGGGGGCTACCGCCGCACCACCAACAACCGCATGGAGCTCCTGGCCGTCATCCGCGGCCTCGAAGCCATCCGCTGGCAGGACGCCGAGGTGCACGTCTACAGCGACTCGACCTATGTCGTCAAGACCGTGACCGAAGGCTGGAAGCGCAAGAAGAACCAGGACCTGTGGGCGCAGTTCGACGCCGTCGCGGCCCGGTTCCGGCTGCAGTTCCACTGGATCAAGGGCCACGCCGGCCACCCCGAGAACGAGCGCTGCGACCGTCTCGCCGTCGCCGCCTACTCCCTGCCCGGCCTCCCGCCCGACGAGCAATACGAACAAAACGAAGCAACACAATAAAGATATGCAAAACGGCAAAATCATCGTGGGCATCACCCAGGGCGATTCCAACGGCATCGGCTACGAGGTCATCATCAAGGCCCTCGCCGATCCGCGGATCCTCGAGCAGTTCACCCCCGTCATCTACGGCTCTTCCAAGCTCTTCAGCTTCTACCGCAAGACCATCCCCGAGGTGGAGCAGATGGACACCAACGCCATCGGCAGCGCCTCCGAGGCGCACGTCAAGCGCATCAATATCGTCAACTGCCTGCCGGAGAGCGCCTACGCCGAGCCCGGCCAGGCCACGGCCGAGTCGGCCAGCGGCGCGATCGCGTCGCTGGAGAAGGCCGTCGCCGAGCTCAAGGCCGGCCTGATCGACGTCCTCGTCACGGGCCCGATCAACAAGAAGGCCATGTCGCTCGAGGGCTTCGGCTTCCCCGGCCACACCGAATACATCCAGAACGCCTTCGGCGCCCCGGATTCGCTGATGTTCATGGTCAGCCACCGCCTGCGTCTGGCCGTCGTCACGGGGCACATTCCCCTCAAGGACGTGGCTAAGCAGATCACCGAAGAGCGCATCCTGAGCAAGCTCCGCCTGATCAACGACTCGCTCAAGCGCGACTTCGTAGTGGACCAGCCGCGCATCGCCGTGCTCAGCCTCAACCCGCACAGCGGCGACGGCGGCCTGCTCGGCACCGAAGAGCAGGACATCATCATCCCCGCCATCAAGAAGGCCACCGACGAGGGCATCCTCGCCTTCGGCCCCTTCTCCCCCGACGGTTTCTTCGGCCTCAACCATTTCGAGAACTTCGACGCCACGCTCGCGATGTACCACGACCAGGGTCTCGCGCCCTTCAAGGCCCTCTCCTTCGAAGACGGCGTCAACTTCACCGCCGGCCTGCCGATGGTGCGCACCTCGCCCGACCACGGCACGGCCTTCGAGATGGCCGGCCGCGACGAGGCGGATCCCCGCTCGATGCGCGCCGCCATCTTCACGGCCATCGACATCTTCCGCAACCGCCAGCAGTGGGAGGAGCTCCAGGAGGGCAAGATGCCCGAGCGCTTCCTCAACAAGGAAAAGAAAAACAACGGCGGCGGCAAGCCGCAGATCGCATAAGAAAAAGGCCTGCTGAAACGCAGGCCTTTTTCTGTCATTCTGAGCGAAGCGAAGAATCTACCAGAGCGAAGCGCTCTGCCGCTCGGCGGCATCCTGCAGGTCAGGCGGCACGTTGGCGAAGAAGTCGAACCCCGCACGCTCCTCGATCGCGTCGATCGTCGTGCGGAACTTGGCGTCGTTGTACTGCTCGCCCTTGTGGGTCTCGTTGGTGAACACGTACGCGACGCCCTTCGCGGCTGTCATCGCACCGGACGTGTCGAACGAGCACCGCATCAGGAGCTTGTAGAAATGGCTCGGGATGGGCACGCCGCTCACCGTCTTCGAATTCTCATACAGGACGCCGACCACGACGTAGAGCGTGTCGCGGCCCGAAGGGGCGTTGCCCTTGACCGACTGCTCCAGGCTGTTCCAGACACCGTCGTTGAAGCCGGTCTGGTACTGGGGCGCCTGGTTGGTGTGGTAGAAGGTCGCCTTGTTGGCGTCCGTGCTGGCCTGGCGGTAGTTGGAGGCCACGAAATGCCCGCGGCTGTAGCCCGACACGCCGCCCTGCTGCCAGGACGAAGGGATGGCCGGGTCGTTCTTCCAGCCGTCGTTGCGGCCCACGCCGTTGTCCGGGTAGGCGTCCTTGTGCATCACGAAGGCGCTCCAGAGCGGGGCCATCTTGTTGCCGTCCACCAGGCAGGTGTAGTTGCGTACGGTCTTGCTGCCGGACCTGTAGGTGTGCGTGACCACCTTCTGCATCGCGTTGGAGGTCTCGTGGTTGTACCACTTGTAGCCGTAGCCGCTGAGTTCGTCGCCCGAGCCGTAGGTCGTGCCGGCCTTCAGGGAGATGGCCGGGATCTCGTAGCCGGACAGATAGGGCCGGTAGCCCCCCTGCCCCGCCGACGAGGCGGTCGTGAAGGACTTGACGGCGCCCTTGTATTCTTTGAGCTGACCGCCGTCCAGAACCTCTACATAAGCTTGATAGTAGTAGGTCGTGGAGGCCTCCAGGCTCGACAGGGTCGAGCTGAAGGTCTCCGCGGCGTTGGCGGAGCTGTTCAGGTGCGTCTGGTTCGAGAGTGCGGAGGACGACGTGCCCCAATAGAAGCCGTAGTCCCGCACATCCTGCATATTCTTGAAACTACCGGAGAGGACTGCGCTGGCCGTGGTCACGGAGCTCGCCGCTCCCGTCGTGACCGTCGGATCAGTGCCCCCGGTCCCGGACGTTCAGTAATAGACGTCGATGTGGTCGATGTAGGTGGCGCCGCCTTCGACGATCAGCATGAACTGCTTGACGCTGCTGCCTTCAGCAAAATCGATCGTCACCTCGGCGCCCTTGTCCGTGCCGGTGCGGGCACAGCCGTACTCGTTGGCCCACTCTGACTCAGAATATGTGATATCCTTGCCGTCAGAGCCCTTGCCGGTCGGGAGCGTGGTCGTCGGCGGGACAGCGTGGAGCGTGCGGTCGGCGAGGTCCACGTTCTCGCTGGTCATCGTCACCACCACCTTACTGACAGCGGAGGAGAAGACCGGAGAAGTGATGAAAGCGCCTTTCTTGTTGCGGAGCTGCAGGAACTTGAGGCCGTCCTTGTGCTTGGCCATATTGGCTGTCCAGGTACCGGAGGCGCTGGAGATGGTGGCATCCCGGTAAGAAGGATACGCATCCGTGATCGAGGCGTCCACGGTAGCCGGAAGGATCTCGGCGTTGGTCAGGCTCGCCTTGGTATCGTCGCCCGTGCCACCGCCGCCGGCGGTGACCGTCACGGAGACGGTCTTGGAGGCGGCCGTGAAGGCGCCCTCGACCGCGGCGACGGCCACGGTGATCGTGGCGGTGCCGGCCGCAAGGGCGGTGACCTTACCGTTGGCGTCGACCGTCGCGACGGAGGCTTTGTCGACGCTGAAGGTCGGCGTGGCCGTGGAGTTGGTGGTGGCGGTGAGCGTCGCAGACGCACCGACCGTCAGGTTCAGCGAAGCCGGCGTGACGGTCAGTGTGGCCGTGACCGGCTGGTCGCCGGTGCCGCCGCCACCGTTGCCGTCGTAGTAGGCGACGACCTTCTGCAGGCGCCAGTGGCCGGTGCCCGTGGCGCGGGTCAGCTTCACGGACTTGGCCGAACCGGTCCAGGTCTGCGTGGCGAGGTCATACGCGCCCGGCTCCACGCTGCCGAAGGTGGCCTCATCCGGGATGAAAGTCTTGACCACGTCGCCGTCCTTCTGCTCGGTCGTGTCGAAAGTGTATTCGATCTTGACAATCGTCTGTTCGGAAGAAACCGTCACCCAGCCGTCGCCGTAGATGCGCATACCGGCGCCGGTCGTATAGTACTTGCCGTCATTGGTGCCGGAGCCGAACTGCACGGACATCTTTCCCTGTACGAACGGATCCTTGTACTGCGTGCCGTTCTCCAGGTTGAGGTCGGCGAAGACGATCGTGTCGCTGGTGGGTGCGGGCGGGACATCCATGCCCTCCACCTTGATGGGGAGCTTGAAGGTCTGGGCGGCGTAGTCGGTCTTGGTGTAGGCCGGGGTGGAGATGGTCACCGTGGCCGTGCCGTTGCTCTTCGGGGTGATCAGGACGGCGCCGTCCTTGACTTCCGCCGTGGCGACGGCGGTGTCGCTGGACGTGGCCGTGACCTTGGCGCCATTGGCGCCTGCCTCGACCGTCGCGAAGTCGTCACCGTTGACCAGCACGCTGACGCTCTGCGCAGCGGTGACCGTCAGCGGAGACTCCTCCGTGTAGGTCTTGCCGTCGGCCATCGTGATCTCGGTATCCTCGACGCCCGGGCCCGGAGGGGTGCCGCCACCGCCGCCGTTGCCCGTATGCTCCTGCTCGTCGCCGAAGCCCGGATTGATCTGCACGTTGAAGTGGAAGTCGGTCAGGCTGTACACCTCGCCGACCATGTTGGTACGGCCGTTGACCTTGACCGGCACCAGGCCGATGTTGACGGCGGAGGTCATGCCGGACTCCTGGAAGGAAGTCACGTCCACCTTGCCGTTCTCCGGCACGAGGACGTAGTTCATCCCGACCCAGGTGTGCGTGGTCTTGTAGCCGCCGAACGCCTCCGCCTTGATGGCGTTGGACGCGAAGACGATCTCTTCCGTCTCGGTGCCGGCCGCTCCGGCGTACATGTCAAAGCTGACAGGCGCCACCACGCTCATCGAGGAGCTGAAGTCCTTCTGCCCCTGCGGCACGTCGGTGCTCTTGGCGAGGACGTTGAGCTGCGCGAAGGGACGCTTCATCGTCACGTTGTAGCTGGCCGAGGCGGCGGTCACGTCCACGGTGGCCCAGAACGCATCCAGGGATGCGTCGTTGGCCTTGAGGTTGCGTTTGAAAGAGAACTTGGCCAGGTTGCCGTCCGCGAACTGCACGTCATAGGCGTCCGCGTGCATCGCGAAGAACACCACGCGGTAGTCCTGGTTGCGGGACAGGGTCAGGGTCAGGCTGGCGCTCTTGTCGCTGACGGAGCCCACGGGCTTGTAGCCCGCGCCGCCGATGAGGGAAGCGGGCAGCAGCTCGCCGCTGCTCTTGGAGAACACGGCGGCATACAGCTGGAACTCGCCGGAAGCGTCGTCCAGGCCGGTCGTCTCCGGCGCGGCCTTGGTCAGTTTGTTGCCCAGGTCGAGGGTGAATGTCACCGGGACCGGTTTGCCGCCCGCAGCGGGATCGATGACCGGTTCCTTGGCGCAGGACGCCAATGCAAGCGCCGCAACGGCGGCAAGCAGGGAAATGATTGTTTTCTTCATTTAGGTATCAGTTTTATCTATTTTGCAATTAATTCCAAAGTCACGACCTGCCGTTTGCCGTCCTGCAGGTGGACGACCGCTTCGACAGTATGGGCGCCGGCGGTGAGCGTCACCGACGGGCCGGACACGGCGGAGCCGTCCAGGCGCCATTCGACGCTCGTGTAGGACAGGCCGTCCACCTCGTTCAGCGTCAGCGCGAACGGAGAGCCGGCCGTGTAGCTGCCCTTGCCGGGGTTGCTGATGCTGTAGTATGAAAGGCCCGCAGACGGCATCGTGACGCGGAACGTCACTTCGCCGCCGGCGTAGGCGATGTTGCTCAGGGAGACGGACGAAAGCGCACCGCTCCAGCTCTTGGCCGTATAGGTGGTCACTTTCTTCGCTCCCGGGAAGGGGATGTTGTCGGCAAGTCCCTCATAATACGGATCGAAATAGGACGCGCCGTATTCCTCCATGTACTCGTAGCCGTATTTCAGGTTGTCCTGGTCGACGGCGGGCACGACATAGTAGCAGGGATGGCTGCCGTTCTCGTTGATCGCGTTCGTGTCGTACCACTTGGACCAGAGCTCGGCGGCCGTGACCTGCCCGTGCTCCTCGATCCGGACCTTGTGGGACGACTTGTCCACGTGGTAGACCAGCAGGCCGTGGGCGGGCAGGGCGGCGTCCCAGCCCGACTCGCCGCGGCATTCGTAGATGAAGTATTCGCCGTCCACGTCGGCCGGCGTCTTGTAGGCCTTGTTCTCCTGCACGGGAGGCAGGGTATAATTGCCGGACTTGGGGAACTCCTTCAGGACGCTCGCGTCCAGCCAGCCCAGCAGGATCCGCTCTTCGATGCCGAAGTACGGCGGCACGCGGCCTTCGCCGTTGTAGGCGCCGCCCGCCATCAGCGAGAAGTCGAACGGGCCGGCGGCGATGCCGTTCGTGTCGTAGTCGGTGTCGTAGAAGTCCGGCAGGCCCATCGCATGGCCGAACTCGTGGCAGGCCGTGCCGATGCCGCACATCTTGTCCTTATAGTTCCCCATGCCTTCCAGTTCGTTGGAACAGGCGTAACTGTCGAGGACCATGTTGTCCAGGGTCAGCTCGATCCCGCCGTAGGAGAGCTCCCACTGGTGCGGCCAGATGGCGTCCTCGTCTTCGGAGTCAGCCTCGCCGTAGCCGGCGTAATACATGAACACCAGGTCCACCTTGCCGTCGCCGTCGTTGTCATAATTCGCGAAGTCGACCTGGCCGTCCAGCGCCTCGCAAGCTTCGGCGACGGCCTGCTCCGGACGCTGGTCGTCGCCGTCGCTGTTGTTGCCGCCGTAATAGGCCTTGTCGTGCGTAAGCTTCACGGGACCGTAGACGTCGAAAACGGGCTCGAAACTGCCCTTGGAGTTCTCGTAATAGAAGTCCCGGGCGGAACCCTTGCCGCCGTTCTCACTGTAGCCCTTCTGGTTCAGCAGGTTGGTAAAAGCCGTCTGGGGATTGGACGTGGCGAAATCCAGGTCGCTGAACGAGACCAGGATCACCAGGAAATGCTTCTTGCCCAGGGCGACGTGGTCGCCGGCGCGGGGGGCGCGGCGCTTTCGCGCTTCGGCGCGGCGCGTCGCCGCCTGCCGCCGGATGGCCAGCGCCCGGGACTCCGGGACGGGACGGTAATACCCGTCGGCGCCCTTGACGACCATACGGCCCTGCGCGTCCGTGAGCCAGTGGCCCCATTCGTCGCCGTGGCGGCTCAGGACAATGGTGCTGCCGTCCGGCTGGACGAAGGTGAGACGGCCCGGACGCGCCGGAACGGCCGACAGGCTCAGCGCCGTCAGCAGCAACAACAGGGAAAGGAATAACTTACTCTTCATAGCGCTCTACTTCTTGATGACATACCCGCTGCCGCTCCGGTCGGCAAGCCAGACCTGGCCGCCTTCGTCCTTGACCACGGACATCCGGTCGGTGCGGTTCAGCACGGCAGCCGTGCCTTTCTTCCAGAAAACGCTGACGCTGACGGCATCGCCCACCTGCATGGTGTCGGCGTAACCGGAGACAATCAGCTGCTCGTCCTCATCCGGATTCAGCAGGACGAAGGTGAGGTCGTGCCCGTCGTATTCGCGGACATACTGGTCCGCGCCGGGCACGTAGGCGCGCTCGCTGCCCGCGAAGAAGCAGCCGGGCGCCGTGTGGGTCAGGATGGCCGCGGAATTGTCCGCGCCATAATAGACGACCACCTTGGCGAGCCGCCAGTGGCCGGAACCGGTGGCGCGGGTCAGCGTGACCGACTGGGCGGAACCGGTCCAGGTGTGGGTCGACAGGTCATAATCGCCCGTGTCCACGCCGGCGAAGTCGGACGCGACCGGGCACTTGCCGTCGGAATAGGTATACTCGATCTTCACGATTTCCAGCGCGGAGCTGACCGTGACCGAGCCGTCGCCATAGATCCGGATGGCGGAACCGGTATTGTAGTATTTGCCGTCGTTCGCCCCGCCGGCGAACGTCACGGACATATCCCCCGCCACGAACGGATCGAGATACTGCGTGGCGTCCGACAGGCCGAGCTCGCCGAACACGATCGTGTCGGAGAGGTTGCCGTACGTCGGGTTCGTGGAGCCGACCAGGTCGGTCTCCGTGTCGAAATCGGTGTCCAGCAGGACGGAGAAGGCGACGTCCAGTTCGCCGCTGTAGACGTTGCCGATCATGTTGGTGCGGCAGTTGACGCGCACCGGCACGGAACCGGGAATGACGGGCGAAGCCATCCCGGACTCCCGGAAGGAGGTGACGTCCACCTTGCCCGAAGCGGGCACGAGGACGTAGTTCATGCCCACCCAGCGGTGGGGACGGGCCGCGTCGGCGTATTTGCCGAAAGCGGCCGCGGAGATGGCGTTCTCCGCAAAGGTGACCGTGGACAGCTCGCTGCGCGCCTCCCCCGCATAGAGGTCGAAGGTGGTCGGCGCCTTGACGGTCATCGTGGAGCGGAACGCCGTCTGTCCCGACGGCACGTATTCCGTCGGGACGAGGACGTTCAGCTGTGCAAACGGGCGGCGGAGCGCGACCTCATAGCTGCGGTTCGCGGGGCTCACGTCCACCGACGCCCAGAACGCGTCCAGCGACGCGTCGTTGGCCTGGAGGCCGTCTTTGAAGGAGAATGAAGCGGCACCGTCGCCGAAACGGACGTCGTAGGCGCCGGCCCTCTGCGCGAAGAAGACGACCTTGTATTCCGCCCCGGGCTGCAGGGACAGGGAGACCTTCCCCGCCTCGGTGCCGTTCAGGGTCGCGACGGAGCCGTAGCCGTCGCCGCCGATCCGGGAGGCGGCGGCCAGGGTGCCGTCGGCCTTGTCGAACGCCGCCACGTAGAGCTGGAACTCGCCGGAGGCGCCGTCCAGCTCCGTCGTCGCGGGCGCGGTCTTGGTCAGGACACTGTGCAGCCCGACCGTGAACGTCACGGTCCCGGGGCCGCCCCCATCCGGAAGCGGTTGTTTGACGCACGCGGCCAGCAGGGCTGTCGCCGCCAGCGTCAAGAAGAAGTTGTACAATATCCTGTTCATCGCGTCATAAAATCTGGTTCATCGTCTTCCGGCTACCACAGCTCGGAAGTGCTGCTCTCGGCCGCCGCCTGCAGGGAAGCGGGGACGGCCGCAAAAAAGTCGAATCCGGCACGCGCCTCGACGGCGTCGATGCTGGTCAGGCCTGCGGAATAGCTGCCGGTGTGCGCCTCGTTCGTGAACAAGTAGGCGCAACCCTGGGCAGCCGTCATCGTGGAGCCATTGAACGTACAGAGCATCAAGCACTTGTAGAAGTGGCTCGGCACCGGCACGCCGCCGGCCGTCTGCGAATTCTCATAAAGCACGCCCACGACCACGAACAGCTTGCGGTTCGACGCCATGCCGTCCTTGCAGGCGGCGACATCCTGCTCCAGCTGCGACCACACGCCCGAGTTGAAACCGTCCTGGTACTGGAGCGCCTGGTTGGTGTAGTAGAAGGTCTGCTTGTTGGCGGCGGTGCAGGTCTGCCGGTAGCTGGACGCGCAGAAATGTCCGCGGCTGTGCGTACCGGTGGACGAACTCTGCTGCCAGTCGCTGCCCAGCGCGGGATCCTGCGTCCACGAGCCGGTCCGGCCGACATTGTTGTCGGGATAGGACGGGGACATCTCGAAGGCGTTCCACAGCGGGGCTTTCTTGTCCTTGTCCACGAGGACCGTGTAGTTGCAGTACTCCTTGCCGCCGTAGGCGTAAGTATGCGTGACGACCACCCGTTTGGAGTTGGTGGTGGCATACTTGTACCAGTTGGTGGGCGTGGAGTCGGGGAATGTCTCCGGGCCGCTGTCGGTACAGGCCGTCGTGGAGGCCAGCGACAGGGCCGGGATCTCGTAGCCGCCGAGGTACTGCAGGCCAGCGACGCCGGCCGGCTTCGTCGTGAAGGAGCGGATTTCACCATAAATCGGATTCCCGATGTGGCCCTGGTTGTCCTGCAGGCGGACATAGGCGCGGTAGTAATACGTCGCGCCCGCATCCAGGCTGCCCAGAGACACACTGAACGAGCCGGAGGTGCCGGAAGCACTTCCGAGATACTCGCTCCGGGAGAGCGAACTGGACGAGGTGCCCCATTCGAAGCCCCTGTCGTATATGGTGCCGGTCGCTCCTGAAAAGGAGCCCAGCAGGGTGGCCCCTGCTGAACTCAGGTTTTCAGTACCCCCGGTAATCACGTTGGCCGTGACCTGCGGGGGGGCTGCACTTCATTCGTACGTGACGACGATCTGCGTCGGCCGGAACTGGGTGTTGTCAGTGCCGTCGTTCGTGATCACGATGGTCGAGGCACTGCCCGCCCAGGTGCAATTCACCTGGGACGTGAACGTGCCGACATCGGAAGCGATGGCGTTGCTTCCCTTGTACTGGTTCGTGTTCGTGAAGGCGATGGCCGTGATGGTCTTGCCGGACGGCGCGGTGAACGTCAGGGTGTGACCCTTGTAGACGCGCAGCGTCGTGGCCGTATTGTAGGATGAGTTCACGTTCGTCGTGCCGGACACCTTCTCCTGCGTGATGGTGATTCCGCTGTCAGTCGTAAGCGAGAGGACACCGTCGTTGAAGTCGAACGTTCCGGCGATCGTCTCATCCTGCGGGCCGGAGACAGCGTCGGTGACCGTCACGGCATAGGAGGCCGTACCGGCGGTATATCTGTCGTTGGGCTCGCTGGTAGCCGTAATCGTGGCAGTGCCCTTGGCCACGGCAGTGACCTGGCCTGTCGTCTCATTGACGGTGGCGATAGCCGTATTCGAAGAAGAATAGGTGATCGCACCCTTGTAGCCCGTCGCGGACGTGGCTGCCTGGGTGGCCTTGGACCCGACGGCGATCGGGACGGAAGACTCGGCAAAGCTCAGGCTGGGATCCAAAGCCGGCCAGGTGGCGGGCTCGTCGCTCCAGGTGACCTTGATCTCCGTGAACCGGATCTGGTTGGCCGAAGGATTGGTGATCACGAGCGATTTCGTGCTGCCGGTCCAGGTGGACTCGGAGGGGTTGAAGGCATCCTCGGCGAATGCAGCGCTCGTGGCGGCATAGCCGTCCGGGAAGGTGAATTCAACCTTGGTGATGTATTTCTCGGACGAAATCGTCAGCTTGTTGTTGGTATACATGCGGACTTCGCCGGAAGCCTTGTTGAAAGCAGGGATGGTGGCACCGCCGCCGGCCTCGTTCTTGTCGAAGGTCAGGGTGATGGGAGCGACCGTCTCCGTGGACAGTTCCACATTACCCGAAGCATCGGCGTGGATGTCGGCAAAGTTGAACACGGTGGGGTTGGTCAGCTCGACAGGAGCGTTCACGGTCAGCGTATAGGAAGCCGTGCCCTCGTTGTAGGTGTCGTCCGCGGCAGCCGTGGCGGTGATGGTGGTCACACCGGCACCGACCAGGGTGACGGTCGTGCCCTCGATCGTGGCGACGCCCGCCTCGGAGGAGGTGTAGGTGACGGCGGTCTGGGCGCCGGTCACTTCCTGCAGGGTGTAGGTCTCGCCCAGCGTAGCAGACTGAGACGCTTCGGCGAAGCTCAGGGTCTGGTCCTGCTTCGCAGCGGCGCTGATGGTATAGGCGGCGGTGGCGATCTCGCTGTCGGCCATGCCTTCCTTGACGGCGATGGCCTTGATGGTCATGGTCTCGCCGACGGCGATGGCGGCGGTGTAGGCCGCGCTCGCGGCGGTCGGGTCGGTGCCGTCGGTCGTGTAGTAGATGGCGGCGCCTTCGGTCGCGCAGGCGATCTCCACGCTCTGGGCGGCGGTGTACTCACCGGCGGCCGGCGTGAAGGTCGGGGCGGCGACCTGCTCCAGCTCCTCGTTCTGGCCATTGCCGACCTTGACGTAGACCTGCACGGTGGCGGAGGAATACTCGGTCTTGGTGACGGCCGGGAAGACGAGGGTGATGACGGCGTTGCCGTTGGCCACCAGCGGGGTCACGTCGAGCTTGCCGGTGGTGAGGTTCCACTCGGCGGTGGCGACGGTCGCGGGCTCAACGGTGATCTGCGGCTTGTCGGCCTCCACCTCGACGGGGTGGCTGACGGCGACCTCGATCGAGGTGGACGCAGGATCGGTGGGGTTGTAGGTCAGCTCGACGGCCTCGGCGGCGGTCTGGCCGACGGTCACGGTGACCGTCGTCACGACCTGGTCGGTGCCGGTGCCCGGATCGATGACGATCGGGACGGTGATGTTGAAGTTGGCGTCGAAGATGTTGCCGACGATGTTGGTGCGTCCGTTGGGCTTGAGCGGGGCGTTCTTGACCTGCTTGTCGGAAGCGACCTGCGGCGTGCCGGCGGCGGAGGTCACCGAGAAGGTGACGTCGTAGCGCGGATCCGCGGCGGTCTGGTCCACGAGGACGTAGTTCATCGCGACATATTTGTGCGTGCTGGCATAGGTGCCGAAAGCGGCCTCGTCGATGGCGGCGGAGCTGAAGGTCCAGTCGGCCGGGTCGGAAGTCGCCTTGGTGGCCAGGTTGAGCACGGTCGGGGCCTGGGCGACGGTCATCGAAGAGGTGACCGCGGCCGTGGCGTCGACGAAGTTGGCCGTCGGGACGAGCACGTTGACCTGGGAGAAGGGACGCTTGAGCGTGACGGGCGAGCCGGTCAGGTCGATGCTGCCGGTGACGGCGCCCGTCTCATACATTCCGAAGAATGCGTCGCGGGCCTCGTCGTTGGCGGCGCCGGTGGCCGTCACGGTGACGGTCGGGCCGGTGGTGACGCTCTTCGCCCAGTCGATGGCGTAGGGAGCGCCTTCCTTCTGGGCCCAGAAAACCACCTTGTAGGACTTGCCGAGCGCGATCTTGCCATTGAAGGTCACGGACGCACCGCCCGCGCTGATCGCGACGGGGGCGTCGCCGTTGTCGGCGACCCAGGTGTATTCATCGGCTGCGCCGATTTCGTAGATACCAGCATAAAGCTTGTCAACAGTAGTTCCGTCGGCGAAAGCCTTGGTGGCAGCGCCGAGGTCAATAGAGAACGTAGCATTGACTTTGGTCCCGTCAGCGGCAGGGCCTTCGCCAATCTCCTTCTGGCAGGACGTCGCGGCCATCACGGCTGCGGCGGTCATCAGAAAAATGAGTAATTTTTTCATTGTATGTAATTGGGTTATAGTTGGATTTCTATTTCGTCGTCAAAACCGGGATTGATCCCGATACCGCTCGTCTTGTTGCCGCCGCCCAGGTCAGGGATCTCAAACGTGACCGTGGTGGTCCAGCCCCGGCGGACGGGCACTTCGCCGGAGAAGGAACTGATCGGGTTGCCCTCAAGGTCGGTCAGCCGGAATTCGACGTCCACCGTCCCGTCCTGCCCCGCCGGGGCGAAGACGAAGTCGGAGCAGAAGACCAGCTCGCCGGAAGCGTCCAGCTCCGGGCGCATCGTGACCGACGCCCCTTCGCGGGTCGCGAGGGTCCGGTCGCGGAAGAGGTTGTAGCCATCCTGGACCGGCTCCTTGTAGCGCAGTTCGGCCTGCATCCGGTCGCTGCCCACGCCGCCCGTGTAGCTCAGGAAGGTGAGCGCCTCCGGCGCCACGAAGCGCAGCTGCGCGACCGGGCGGACCAAGTGGAGCGTCCGCTGCAGGCGGTCGCCGGCCACATAGCGGCCCGACAGGTCGAGGTCGGTCTGGCCGACGAACGCGTCGCGGGCCGTGGCCCCGGCGGCGTAGTCGGCGCCGATCCGGATGTCCTCGAAGTCGGACGCGTCATAGAACGGCTCCCCTGCCTCGTCGAGGCGGTCCACCCAGGTATAGACCTGGTACTTGACCGGATCGATGGCCAGGTAGAGCGTCGTGTCGAGCGCGACGACGTTGGACTTGCGGGTAAACTCATACGTATAGTCAGGCGTGAGGCCGAACTGGGACTCGCCGTGGTAGCGGAACAGCTGTACCGCATAGCGATAGCCCAGCGACGCCCTCCCCGCCTTGGTGGCCGGCTGTCCGTCGACCGTCAGGGACTCCATGTCCTCCTCGAACACCAGCCGGACGGAGAAATCCTGGGCGGGATCCCCTTCGCCGGTCGGGAATTCGTGCGGGTTGCAGGACGCAAGCAACGCGCCCGCAGCCAACAGGAACCATATTCGTGCTGAACGATACATCATCTTTTCTTGCCAATCCGATAAGTAAGGGCGATGGACGCGTGGTCCAGGCCGAAGTAGTCACGCACCTCGGACGCGGAATAACGGCCGTTCTCGACGTTGTAGAACTTGTCGTAGTCGAGATGCAGGTAGCCGCCACCCACGCTCAGCTCCAGGCCCCAGCGGTCGGCACCGTGCGGGTCGAAGCGGAACTTCCAGCCGAAGTTGATTCCGCCGCCATACGCCGGGGTCTTGCCGGCGCGGTCCTGGATGCGGAAAGTCTCCTGCTGCAGGGCGATGTTGTAATATCCGAAGGTCCCGTGCGCGGCCAGGAACGGGCCGCTGAAATTGTCGCGGAACCAGAAGCGCAGCTCGGGCTGCGTGCCGAACACGCGGAACTTGTTCTGCACGCTGAACCAGTCAGCGGCCGAATAGTAGACCGGCAGGCTGAACGACAGGTGGCGCCCCATCTCGAATTCGACCGCGATGTTGGCGTCCAGCAGGGCCAGGGCCGGGATGTTGGTCTTGAGGTAGAAGCTCCAGGGCCACGTGTCCGAGAAATCATAGTCCACGTCGAAGTCGTCGTCGTCCGGCAGGGGCGGCGGGAGCGTGACGGGCGTACGCACGACCGGCGCTTCCGGCTCCTGCTTCACCACGGTCACCGGCGCCTCGATGGGCGCGACCGCCGGCAGGATCTCATATTCGAAGACCACCACGGTGGAACGCATCTCCGGGAAGACATTCTCCAGGAGGTAGTCCCACGTGCGCTGGAAACGCACGACCTTGATCCGGCGCAGGTCCCGCTCCTCGATGAGGGGCAGGAGCTGGCGGCGCATCGGGACGTACGGGTCCTCGCGGACCAGCGTCTCGAACAGCGGCCAGTCGATGTCCTTGAAGTGCACCTCGAAGCTGTTGGGATCGAAACGCAGCGACAGGGAGAGGTATTCGGCGATGTTATGGGCGCGGTTGTAGGCGATGCGCTCGTTGGCCTCGGCGGAGCCCTCCGGCGAGGCGGTGGCGTTCACGACCACGCGCAGGATGTTGGCGGTCGTGTCGCGCTGCAGGGAGCGGACCTTATTGGCGAAATCGGTAAAGCGGCGGCCGTTCCCCTCGAAATGGGGATCGAACTCCGTCTTGCCTTGGCGGAAATAGACCTTGACCGAATCACGGTACGTCTGCGCGGAAGCGAGCGTCGTGACGAATAGGGCTATTGCGGTCAGAATAAGGTGGATGCGTCTCATATTCTATTCATTTTGAACCAACTGGACGCCGTCCACGTCCAGCAGCGTGAACTGGGCGGCGCCATTATAGATCGTAAGGATTCCGGTCACCTCGACCGGCGCGCCGTCCGCCGCGGAGGCGGAAGGGTCGCCGATCACGGCGGCGGGGATCTCGACATCAGCAAAACGGGCATATCCGCTGGTGCGGATCTGGACCGGGACGTCGGCGAGCGAGAAATACTGGCTCATCGTCACCGGGGAGGCGCCCGCGATCAGGGCTTCGAGCAGTTCGCCCTCGACCTTGCGGCCGCCCTGCGTGGACACGCCGTCGAACTTGCCGGCGGCGATGTTGTCCAGGAGCTTGGTCTTGGACATGGCCCAGGTGGTCACGCCATAGGTGCGGTCGCTCAGGAAGACGCGGTTCGACTGGTCGTCCCCGATGTAGAGGATGGCGAAGATGCGCTTGTAGCTGTCGGTGTTGCGGTCGGCCTTGGCGCCGTAGGTCAGGCCCTTGAGCGTGACGTAGCTGCCCCAGGCGTCGCTCTTGAAGCCGCCGTCGGCGAGGGCCTGCTTCAGCTCCGCCGCCGTCAGGACGCGCGGCTCGGGGCGCTGCGCCTCGCGGCCGCGGAAGATGTGCGTGTTGATCAGATACTGGGCGTCGATGTAGGCGGTGTCGTACTCGCCGCTCTCATCTTCGATGCCGAGCTGCGGCATGCCGCTGTAGGAGCCCAGCGTGAGGCCCTTGCAGTCCACATAGACCCACTGGCCCAGGCGATAGTCGCTGTAGAGCGAGGACTTGCCGACCTTGACGCTGATGGCGCCGGTCTCGTCCTGGATATAGAGTTCGCGGTAGATGTTGCCGCTGCGGTCGGACGAGATGACCTGTCCGCCGATCACCACGTGGTCGGTGAATTCGACAGCCTTGCCGCCATTGTCGATATAGCGCTGCTTGAGCTCGGCGATGGTCGTATTGACCGCCGCCATCTCCGGCTCCCGCTCATCCGGCGTGCGGTAGGTCCCCGTGAACACGGGATCCCACTCCTGGCACGAAGCGAGCAGGGCGAGCAGCAGGCAGGATGCAAATAGCTTTCTCATAGGCGTCAGAATCTGAAGTAGATGTTCAACATATAATTGAAACCGCTCATATAGAAATACTTGGGATCGAAGCGGTAGTAGCGCTCCTTGCCCACGGTATTGTCCACCAGACGGGTCTGCTCATAGCCGCCGGTCTTGACATCGCGCCGGTTGAGCATGTTCTTGAGGTTGAGCGAGAAACCGAGCTGGTACTTGCGGTCGATCTGCCAGCTCTTGCCGATGTTGAGGTTGACCAGACAGACAGGCTTGAAGCGCTCCTGCGCCGCCATGTACTCCACTTCGACCGGGGTCACGATGCCGTCGGGGCCGGCCGTCGCGAAGTCGGTGCGGTAGAGCGGGTTCATGCTCAGGTAGGAGTTCGCAAAGTACTCGAAGTCGGCGTCGATGAACCAGTAGTCGTAGTTGTAGGCCAGGCCGATGCTGGTGGCCAGCTGCGGCGAACCCGGCACATAGTGCTGCTGGAAGTGGTCGATCTCCGAGGTGATGTTGCCGTCGACGTCGCGCTTGAAGACCGGGTGGCTCTTCCAGTAAGGGACCAGGACCGAGGTGCGGCCCTCGTACTCCACCGGCGCGGCGCTGTTGTCCACGGTCTGGACCATCGTCGGGTTGGAGGTGTACTCATAGCGGCCGGCGCTCACCACGCCCTGCAGGGAGATGTTCGGGATCGGGAGCGGGACCTTGAAGCCCAGCTCCACGCCGTAGTGCTGCTCGTCGATGCCGCTCAGCGCGAAATTGGAGAAGGCGTTCTGCAGGTCGTCGAAGGCGCTCATCACGTCCGTCTGGTCGAACACCTTGGTATAGTAGCCGGTCACGCGGGCGTTGAACCCGTTGCCGGAATACTGCCAGTTGAGGTCGGCCGAATAGGTCCGGACCGGCTTGAGGCCGTCCACCACGGATTCGCGCGTACGCGGCGACAGGTAGGCGGTCGCGAAATTGGGAGCGTCCTGCAGCGCGGTGGCGTTGGTGTAGATGCGCATCTTGCCGCCGATCACCCAGCCCATCGAGAACTTGCCCGACCAGGTCAGGAAACGCTGTGCGGCGGACTTGCCGAAGGAGCCGGGCAGCAGGTTGCCGTCCTTGTCGCGGCTGATGTTGACGCCGTCCACGATGAAGTCGCTGCCGTCCGGGCGGAGGCCCGGGAAAAGGCCCTTGCGCACGAGGCCCTCGCGCCAGAACGTCGTGTAGCCGACGGAGCCGCCCACGTTGGCGCTGAAGCAGCCCAGCGTGAAGTGGCCGTTGAGCCACGCGCCCGCCTTGCGGACCCGCGCGTAGTAGTCGTAGCCGAACTTGTCGCCCACCCGCAGTGCGCGCGCCGACCCCTGGGCGAGCCAGTAGTCGAGGTCGTTCTGCGTCTTCGCCTCCATCGAGGCGTAGTCGCGCTCCGCGAAGGAGTCGATGTCCACGTAGTAGTCGCCGCCGAGCAGGTCGGCGACCTTCTTGTAGTATTCAGTCCTGTTCACGCGCCCGTCCAGGCCGCCCGTGAAGGTGATCTGGTCGTCCACGCGCCACTTGAAGTTGAACGCGAGGTTGAGGTCGCGCTGGTCGGTGAAGCGCTCCTCCTGGATGTACTTGGAGCGCGCCAGGCCGCCGGACTCGATGTTGTGGCGGTTGACGTCGTAGAGGCGGTCCCAGTTGATGTGGGTCAGTTCGGGGAACTGCTGCGGGTGCATCCAGGCCTCACGCGCGGCGGCGTATTTGTAGAGGCTGTTGCGGCCGTAGTCGCTGTTCTCCATATAGAAATAGCTCGGCAGGTTGCGGTAGTAGTCAGGCTTGGCGTCCTGCGCGTCGTACCAGTCGAGCGCGGTGTAGCCGTTGGTACCGAAACGGTAGAGCACCGTCAGCGAGCCCTTGAAGGCGTCGGACGGGAAGAAGTCGTATTTGAGGAATGTAATAGGCTCGTGCGTGTTGCGTACGCGCGCGTTGCGCATCTTGCCGGCCTGGTAGCCCCAGTTGGAGTTGTACATGTTGTCGCCGACCAGGTCGTAGACCTCCTGCGTGGAGGCGTTCTGGGCGCCGCGGCTGCCCGGCGTGCCGAAGAGGGTCAGGCCGAGGCGGCCCGTGCGCCACTCCTTGGCCACGGAGGCGTAGTAGGCGAACGAACGGTAGTACACGCCCTGAATCCAGTCGTTGCCGCCCAGACGGGCGGAAGCGGAGAAGGCGTAGGACCAGCCGTTGTCCTTGACGCCGGAGGCGTAGGTCAGCATCAGGCGCAGGCGGTAGCTGGTGCTGTTGGTCAGCACGCTTCCGCGCAGGCCGGTGCGGACGTTGTTGGCGTCGGCGAAGATGTTGGTGACGCCGTTGATGCCGCCGAGGCCGTAGTCGGACACCTCGGCGCCGGTCACGGAGTCCTTGGTGCGCGTGGCCTCGTTGAGGCCGCTCCACAGGGAGAAGGGCGCGCTGCCCGTGATGGCATCATTCAGCTGGACGCCGGCCAGATAGACCTTCTGCGTCTCGGAAGTATAGCCGCGGGCGTTGAAGCGGACGGCGCTGAAATTGTAGCCTGCCAGGCTGTTGAACACGTCGTTCTGGTCGAACAGCACCGTCGGGTTGTCGTCGTAGCCCGAATCGCCCATGTCGAACTCCTCGATCAGCTCTTCGTTGTAGATCTCGGGGCGGGCCTGGCTCAGGTAGATGTTGAACAGGTTGCGGATATAGCCGTCGGTGACCGTCACGCTCACCCGCGTCTCCATATAGCCGATTGCCGTGACCATCAGGTCGTAGGAACCGTCCTCCAGACCGTTGATCCGGATGCGGCCCTCGACGTCGGACGTGGCCGTAGCCACCTCCTGGGCGCCGCGGTAGAGGACGGCGGCGGCCCCGCTGACCGGCGCGCGGTCGGCGCGGCTGACGACCACGCCGGTCACGCCGCCCGTCGGCTGCGCGAGCAGGCCGAGCGGCAGCAGCACGGCGAGGAGCGCCGTTATCAATTTGTTGTGACTCATTTCTTTGCGGGTTTAGTGCTGACGACGATATACGTAGGATAGTGGTCGCTGAAGCCGTTGATGAACGCGCCGCCCGAAGAGGTGCGGAAAGGAGTACCCTTGTACTGACCCTCCTGCTGGGTCATGAACGGCTTGTGGAAGATGCGGCCGTAGAAGCGGTCCTTGACGATCGGGATGATGCCGAGCGTGCCCTTGCGGGGCCGGACCAGGTTGGCGTTGACCACGATGATGTCGTAGATGTTCCACTCGCCCTGGTAGGCAAGCGAGCCGTAACCGGCCTTGAGCATCGACAGGAACGGGGAGAAGAAGTCGTCGTCGCGGACTTCGGAGATCTTCTCCTTCGCGCGCATGTATTTGAACATGCTGTCGTCGGACGGGTTGTCGTTCATATCGCCCATCGCGACAATCTTGATTTCGGGATATTTCTCCATCAGCGCCATCGACTCGCGGTACATGATCTCCGCGCCGCGGGAACGCAGGTCCCCGCCCTTGCCGCCGATACGCGACGGGAGGTGCGCCACGAAGAAGGCGAACATCTCACCGCCCAGCAGGCCGCGCACCATCAGGATGTCGCGCGTGCGGAAATCCGCCTGCTCTTCGGGGGTCATGTCGAAGGTGATGTCGCTGCCCGCGAACGTGAACGGGATCGAGCGGCTCTCCAGCACCTTGAACACACCGGGCCGGTAGAGCAGCGCCACGTCCACGCCGCGGCGGTCGGGGCCGTCGAAGTGGACGATCTGGAAATCGGCCTCCGCGATCTCGGGCTGGACCACGAGGTCCTCGAGCACGTGGCGGTTCTCGATCTCGCACACGCCCAGGACGGCGTGCCAGACCTTGTTGTCCTCCTTCATCGCCCGGATGACCGAGGCCATGTTGTGGAGTTTCTTGGCGTATTTGACCTCTGTCCACTGGTTCGCGCCGTCGGGCAGATACTCATAGTCGTTCTTGCCCTCGTCGTGGTAGGTGTCGAAGAGGTTCTCGAGGTTGTAGAAGCCGACCACGTAGTTGCGGCCGCCGCGCTGCGCCCAGGCGGGCGCGGCGAGCACCACCCACAGCAGGGCGGTCATCAAGCCGTATAAAACTGTCTTTCTCATAGCTTCACATTATTGCCACCACCAGTTGACGGTGGACGGTTTTTCGGATTTGATGGTAGATGCGTCGGCCGTGCCGACCACATTGGAGAGATTGACGAAGAGCTCGTAGCCGAGTTTCTCCTCCAGGGCCGCCACGGAGAGCGACTCGTTCTTGGAGAAGACCTGGGGAAAGCCTTCGTGGTCGTACCAGAAAGCCGCCGCCATATAGCCCTTGCGGCCGATGGTGGCGTCCTTGCGGTAGCGGAGCACCGCCTTGTAGTAGGCGGTAGGGACGGTGACCTTGTTGTTGCTTCGGTCATATACGTAGTGCGTCGCCCCGTCGGTCACGCAGCCCGTGACCACATAGAGGGTGTCGGAGCTGTTGGCCCAGGCGCGGACCCGGCTTTCGAGGGTCGCCCACACGCCGCCGTTGAAGTCGTTATTCTGCGGGGTGATGTTGGTGCCGTAGAAGGTCGTCGCGTTGATGATTTCGTTGGCCGTGCGGTCGGCCGAAGGGAGCTGATGCCCGCGGGCGTACCAGCCGTTGTCGCCTTCCTTGAAGCCGCCGGACACGTTGGACTGCTTCGAGGCGGGCAGATACGGGTCGTAGCCCCAGGCCTCGCTGCGTCCCGAGGAGCCCATATACACGCTGCAGAGCGGATAGGCCACCCAGTGGGAGACGCGGTTGGTGTAGTCCCAGTAGAAAGCGTAGTTGCGGAGCGCCTTGCCGCCGATCGAGCACGAACGGGCGAAGAAGTCCAGCCCGTCGGTGGCGGACGTCGCCGGGAGCTCCAGCCAGCGGGGCCGGGCCGTGGCTTCGCCCGGGCCCCAGCCGCCCACGCCGGCCTGGGTCC
>JAEEGJ010007374.1_pt1 | contig 31618 bp, 22 predicted proteins | sample 8958761 | NCBI WGS metagenome assembly JAEEGJ01 (sample SAMN16246546, study PRJNA631951) | gut metagenome | biome: gut microbiome; feature: rumen; material: RS-attached | host: Bos | place: Iran: Karaj | collected 2018-10
CTGGTTCATCTGCAAACCTTATTGCAGTCATGACTCTTACAGCACCAGAGCTTGGTGATAGACAGATCAAAAGAGGGGACGAGGTTATCACTGTTGCAGCAGGATTCCCAACAACTGTTACACCTATGATTCAGTATGGTGCAATACCTGTATTTGTAGACGTAACTGTTCCTCAGTACAATATCGACGTTACAAAGCTTGAGGCAGCACTTAGCCCAAAGACTAAGGCTGTTATGATTGCTCATACACTTGGCAATCCATTTGATTTAAAGGCTGTAAAGGCTTTCTGTGAGAAGCACAATTTATGGCTTGTAGAGGACAACTGTGATGCCCTTGGAAGCAAGTACACAATAGATGGTGAGACTAGATTCTCAGGTACATGGGGTGATATAGGTACATCTTCATTCTACCCACCACATCACATGACAATGGGCGAGGGTGGATGTGTATACACTAACAACCCACAGCTTAACAGACTTATCCTTTCATATCGTGACTGGGGTCGTGATTGTATCTGCCCATCTGGTCAGGACAACTTCTGCGGACACAGATATGATGGACAGTATGGTCAGCTTCCACAGGGCTATGATCACAAGTATGTATATAGCCACTTTGGATACAACCTTAAGGTTACTGACTTGCAGGCAGCTGTTGGTGTTGAGCAGCTCAAGAAGTTCCCAAGCTTCATCGAGAGACGTCGTCACAACTGGGCAAGACTTCACGATACACTTGCAAAGAGCTCAGCAGCAGACAAGATTATTCTTCCTGAGCCAGCAGAAGGCTCAGAGCCAAGCTGGTTTGGTTTCCTTATCTCAGTAAAGCCAGAAAGCGGCGTTAAGAGAAACGATGTCACAAAGTACATTGAGGAGCACAATGTTCAGACAAGACTTCTCTTCTCTGGAAATCTCATTAAGCATCCTTGCTTCGACCAGATTCGTGACACAGATGCTTATCGTGTAGTAGGAGAATTAGAGAATACAGAATACATTATGAATAATACTTTCTGGGTAGGTGTTTATCCTGGAATGACAGATGATATGATTGATTACATGGCTCAGGTAATCGAAGAGGCAGTTAATCAGTAGTTAGGAGTTTTATCGATGCGAAATATAAAGTTACTAGATTGTACACTTAGAGATGGTGGATATGTTAATGATTGGGAGTTTGGACATCATAATATTTGCTCGATATTTGAACGTTTGGTAGAGACTAATGTAGATATAGTTGAAATAGGTTTTATCGATGATAGAAGACCTTTCGATATCAATAGAAGTATTATACCTGACACTAAATCAATAGAGGCCATTTATGGCGGAATAAAAAAGAGACCACCAATGGTAGTGGGCATGATTGATTACGGCACATGTAGCTTGGAGCATGTGCAGCCATGCAGCGAAAGCTATATAGATGGTATTCGAGTAATCTTTAAAAAGCATATCATGCACGAGGCTATGGCATTTTGTGCCGAACTCAAGAAGCTTGGTTACAAGGTGTGTTCACAGCTTGTTTCTATCACAAGCTACAATGATGAAGAACTGATGGAGCTCATCGGTCTTGTTAATGAGGTTAAACCATATGCAGTTGGAATAGTAGATACTTATGGATTGTTGGATCCGCAGTGGATGCTGCATTACTACGAAATGCTCGATGCTAATGTAGATAAGTCGGTGGCAATTGGTTTCCATGCTCACAACAATTTCCAGCTTGCTTATGCAAACAGTAGAGCATTCTTAGATAGAGAGTCTGATAGAGATATAATTGTAGATGGTACACTTTACGGTATGGGAAAGAGTGCCGGTAATGCACCACTAGAGTTGGTAGGTATGTACCTCAATCAAAACTTTGGCAAGAACTACAACATCAATCAGATGCTTGAAGGAATTGATGAGAGTGTAATGGACTTTTTCAAGCGCACTCCTTGGGGATACAAGACATATTTTTATTTATCAGCATACAACAGAGTACATCCAACATATGTACAGCAGATGCAGGATAAGCCAAGCCTTTCAATCTCTGACATCAACGACTTGCTCGGCAAAATCGGACCTGGTGATGTTAAGCTTTTATATGATAAGGCCGAGGCTGAGAATATATATTCTGACTTTGAGAAAAAGAAGCTGGATGATTCTCAGGACTATACAGAGCTTAAAGAAGCTCTCAAAGGAAGAGAAATCCTTCTCGTTGGACCAGGAAAGAATATTCAGTTGCAAAAAGGCAATGTAGATAAATATCTGGCAGACAAGAAGCCGGTAGTTATTTCTATCAACTACGTACCAGGTGCCATTGATGTAGACTATGTATTTATTACCAAAACTAATAGATACTGTGATATGTCTGATGACCTGTTAGAAGTAAAGAATAAAGATGTAAAGATTATTGCAACAAGCAATGTGACAGCACGTGGTGATGAGTTTGCATATTCCTTTGCACGTGAAGGACTTCTGGAAAAGAATGAAAGTATCGTGGATAATTCATTCCTTATGTTACTAAAGGTGTTGAATAATTGTGGAATCAAGAAGCTTGCCTGTGCAGGATTGGATGGATATTCAGATAAAGAGGATAATTATTTCAATCCAAAGATGGAGTATTCATTTGTGAAGCAGGAAGCAAGACATCTTAATAATCATATCAGACAAGTGCTTAATGACACATACTCAGATATGGATATTGAGTTTGTTACTTATTCGCACTATATGGATGTGGAAGACAGCCACGATGCGGCATTTTAACTAGATTGGAGTCTTTTAGAAATGAGAGTAGTAGATTATATAGCAGATTTCTTGGTTGATAAGGGTGTTACACACAATTTTATGGTAACAGGTGGTGGAGCAATGCAGCTTGATGATGCATTAGGACACAAAGCCGAGATAAAAAATATTTTTAACCATAACGAGCAGGGATGCTCTATTGCAGCAGAGGCATACACCAGAGTTACAGGCAAAATTGCCAGTGTGTGTGTTACAAGTGGTCCAGGCGGTACTAATGCAATCACAGGTGTAATGGGTGGATGGTTAGATTCTATCCCTATGTTTGTGTTATCTGGTCAGGTAAAGAGAGAGACAACCATGTGGTCTGTACCTGAGCTTAATTTGAGACAGCTTGGAGATCAGGAGTTTGATATTATCAATTCGGTATCCAACATGACTAAATATGCAGTCATGATTACAGAGCCTGCGGACATTGCCTATCATCTTGAAAAGGCATGGTATCTTGCAAATACAGGCCGTAAAGGTCCTGTTTGGTTGGATATTCCACTAGACGTACAGGGTGCCAAGATAGACGATTTGGAGCTTAGACATTTTGATGCCAAGGCCGAGGGACTTGAAGTGTCTCTTGAGGATGTTTCAGATTCCATGATTAAGGATATCTTGGATAAGATAGCAGCAGCAAAGGCTCCTCTCATTTTTGCAGGATATGGAGTTAGATTATCCGATTCTGCAGAGCTTTTATTAGATTTGGTTAAAAAGCTTCAGATTCCAGTTGCAGTAGCATGGAATTCTGGTGATTTGGTAGCTTATGATAATCCTTATTATGCTGGCTCTCCTAGTAGAGAAGGTACTAGAGGCAGCAGTTTTGTTGTGCAAAATTGCGATTTGCTATTAGTGCTTGGCAGCAGAATGAATATCAGAACTATCACATATAACAAGCATGACTTTGCAAAGAACGCTTACAAGATAATGGTAGATATCGATAACGAAGAGTTAAAGAAGCCTACCTTTATTCCTGATATGCCAATAAATGCAGATGTGCATGGTTTCATAGAAAAGATGATTGCGGCTGATTATAAGCCACAGGAGCAGCACAAGGACTGGGTAAAGTGGTGTAGAACAATGGTAGATAAGTATCCAGCATGCTTGCCAGAGTACCACCACGATTCTAAGGATGAAATTTTAAATCCATATGTTTTTGTAGATACATTGTTTGATTGCATGGATGCAAAGGATGTAATGACACTTGGTAACGGAAGTGCATGTGTTATGCCTTTTGCCGGTGCCAAGATAAAGCAGGGACAGAGAATGTTTACTAACTCTGGCTGTGCAGCTATGGGTTATGGTATGCCAGCAGCTCTTGGTGCTGCCATAGCAAAAGAGGACGTAAATGGAAGAGTTGTATGTGTAGATGGCGATGGAAGTCTTATGATGAACATCCAGGAGCTTGCTACAATCTCTTATAATAAGTGCAATGTAAAGCTTTTTGTATTAAACAATAACGGATATCATTCAATCAGACAGACACAGAGAAACCTTTTCAAGCCACCACTTATTGGTCTTGATCCATCTACAGGACTTGGCTTCCCTGATTTTGAAAAGCTTGCAGACGCATTTGGATTCAAATATTTTGAGGTAAATAATGAGCCTGATGTTAGAGCAACAATAGAGTCAGCTTTATCAGCTGAGGGACCAGTGCTTTGTAACGTGGTAGTTGACCCAGAGCAGAACTTTGTACCAAAGCTTTCTAGCAAGGTAATGCCAGATGGAAGCATTGTTTCACCTTCCATGGATGACATGTTCCCATTCTTACCAAGAGATGAGTATGAAAGCAATAGGTATTTGAGATAATATGGCAAGAATAGCGATTTTTGATTTTGACGGAACTATAGTTAATACAATAGTAGATGTAGCTATATCCTTTAATAAGGCTCTGGAGGAGCATGGATTTCCTACACATCCGCTAGAGGCTTATGATGGCTTTGTTGGTGGTAATCTTGAGACAGTTGTGTCAAGAATGCTACCTAAAGATGCCATAACAGATGAAAACATCGACAAGGTAAAGACTACATATAGACAGATATATAGCAGCAGTAAAAAGGAAAACACACTTCCATATGACGGGATAATGGAATTGCTTCACGACCTAAAGGCAGAAGGATGGAAGCTTGCTATAAATACCAACAAGGGCCAAAAGCTTGTAGATGAGCTGGTGGTAGAGCTTTTCCCTGAGGGAATGTTTGATTCAGTAGTAGGTTATTTGGAGAGTAGACCATCTAAGCCAGACGCATTTGGTGTCAAGATGATATGTCAGGAGTGCGGCGGAGATATTGCAGATGCAATATATGTTGGCGATGGAATGAGTGATGTGAATACTGCTATTAATGCTGGAATACCTTGCATCTTCACAGAGTGGGGACAGGGCAATCTAGAAGGCGAATACGATAAAGTAATAGCAGTCGAAAATGTAGACCAATTAAGAGAGAGATTGTTTAGATGAGAGTAATAGTAACTGGCGCAGCTGGATTTGCGGGATATAGTTTAACAAAAGAATTACTTGCTCAAAATCATGAGGTATATGTGGTACTTAGACCAGGATCACAGCACAATGAGAGGTTTGATGTTAATGAGCCAAAGCTTCATCCAATAGAATTGGATTGTGCCGATTTTGACAAGATACACGAGCACATAGATGTTGATTGTGATGAGATGTATCACCTGGCATGGTTTGGTGGCAGAGATGACTTTGAAGGTCAAAATGCCAATATAGATTATACAATCAAGGCCCTTGAATCGGCTGCAAAGTGTAATTGCAAGAGGTTTGTTGGTATAGGTTCACAGGCTGAATATGGCGTATGCTCTGAGCTTATTACAGAGGATATGATGCCACATCCAGTAAATGCCTATGGTGCAGCCAAGGTGGCTGCCATGTACCTATCTAAGCGTAGAGCAGAGCAGCTTGGTCTGGAATGGGTATGGGGCCGTATATTTAGCTTGTATGGTGACTATGAGCCAGCAGGCAGAATGTTACCAGATTTATTAAATAAGCTTTCTAAAAATGAGGAAGTAAATCTTTCAAGCTGTGAGCAGAATTGGGACTATTTGCACGTTAGAGATGCAGCAGAGTCTATAGCTTTGCTTGGTACCAAGGCTCATGCAGGAGAGATTTATAATATAGCAAACGGAGACTACAAGCCGCTCAAGGAGTTTGTAGAGTTTGCAAAGAAGACACTAGGCTCTAGTTCCGTAATCAACTATGGAAACAGACCAGAGCCATTTGTCTCGTTACAACCAGATATGAGCAAGCACAAGGCTCATACCGGGTGGGAGCCAAAAATAGGCTTCGAAAAGGGTATAAAAGATTTTGTAAGAGGTTTTAAATGAAAAAGATAAGTATTATGATTCCTTGTTTTAATGAGGAAGAGAACATTGTCCAGATTGGTGAAGCATGTGAGAATATTCTCAAGGAAAAGCTTTCTCAGTATGACTATGAGATTTGCTATGTAGATAACGCTTCCACAGATAGGACCAGGGAGTTAATTGAGGGGGTGTGTGCTAAGAATAAAAAGCACAAGGCAATATTTAACGTAACTAACTTTGGACAGTTCAATTCTCCATTTCATGGTATATGTGAGTTGGACGGGGATTGCGTAATACCAGTGTGTGCTGATTTTCAGGACCCAGTAGAGATGATACCGGTATTTGTTGCTGAATGGGAAAAGGGCCACAGGATAGTAAGTGGTGTAAAGGCATCCAGCAAGGAAAATGGCTTTGTATATTTTCTTAGATCAATCTATTACAAGACCATTAAAAAGATGTCTACAGTGCCTATGATTGAGCATTTCACAGGCTTTGGCTTGTATGATAAGTCATTTGTAAAGCTTCTTAGAGAGTTAAAGGATCCACTTCCATTTATCAGAGGTATAGTTGCCGAGTATGGTGAGGGATTCAATCTTAAAGTGGTTGAGTATGAGCAGCCACAGCGTAGAGCTGGAGTTACTCATAACAATTTTTATACATTGTATGATGCAGCAATGCTTAGCTTTACCAGCTATACCAAGGCAGGCCTTAGAGCAATGACGTTCTTGGGATTTGGGATCGGAATTATCGATTTTATTGTTGCAATAGTATATTTTATCTTTAAGCTTGTAAAATGGGATGATTTTACAGTTGGTATGGCTCCAATGGTAATTGGAATGTTTATGATGGGAGCAATACAGCTTATATTCATGGGATTTATGGGCGAATATTTGCTAAATATAAATGCTAGAACTATTAATAGACCTATAGTGGTCGAGGAGAAAAGGATTAACTGGGAGTAAATAATTAATACTAAATGTGAAATTACTAGAATAACGGGAGGTACAGTTATATGGAAAAGTTGGCAATTAACGGAGGCTATCCGGTACGTGCAGGCGTAATCAAATATGGTAGGCAATGGATTACAGATAAAGATGTATTAGCAGTAGACGAAGTGCTTAAAAGCGATTTCATTACCTGTGGGCCTAAGGTTGATGAAATGGAAAGGTCTCTTTGTGAATACACTGGTGCAAAATATGCAGTTGCTGTAAGTAATGGCACTGCTGCTTTGCATTGTGCTTGCATAGCTGCAGGTATTGGGCCGGGGGATGAAGTTATTGTAACCCCACTTACGTTTGCTGCTAGTGCTAATTGTATATTGTATTGTGGGGCTAAGCCGGTTTTTGCGGATGTAAATATCAATACATATAATATTGACCCTAAGAGTATTCGTGAAAAGATTACTGATAAAACCAAGGCAGTTATAGCAGTAGACTTCACCGGTCAAGTAGTAGAGGTAGAGGAGATAAGAAGGATTTGTGAAGAACATAATCTTATCTTTATTGAGGATGCAGCTCATTCTATTGGTAGTAAGTATAATGGCCAACAAGTTGGCTCTCTAGCAGATATGACTACATTTAGCTTCCACCCGGTAAAGACTATAACTGGCGGTGAAGGCGGAGCTATAACTACCAACGACGAGACTTTATATAGAAAGCTAGTACTTGCTCATACACATGGTATTACACGTGACGAACAAGAATTAGTAAATGAAAAAGAAGGCCCATGGTACTATGAACAGATATCATTAGGCTTTAATTATAGGTTAACTGACTTTCAAGCGGCTCTCATCGTGAGCCAAATGTCAAGACTGGATTTATTTGCAAAACGTAGAAAAGAAATTGTAAAGACATACAACAAGGCGTTTAAGAATATTCCAGAGATAATCATGCAGACTGAAATCTCTCAGTCTGATTCTTGTAGACATCTTTATATTATTCGCTTAGATTTAGAAAAATTAAATTGTACACGAAAAGAGTTTTTCCAAGCTCTTTGGAAGGAGAATATTGGTTGCCAAGTGCATTATATTCCAGTATATTGGTTCCCTTATTATGAAAAGCTAGGATATGAGCGAGGATTATGTCCTAACGCTGAGGAATTATATAAGGGAATAATATCTATCCCTTTATATCCAAAGATGACAGATGAAGATGTAGCAGATGTCATTCATGGAGTAGAAAAGCTTATAAATTATTATAGAAAATAGGTGTAGATATGAAAAAAAGAGTTGCTGATATAGTAATGGATACATTGGTTGAAAATGGAATAAAGGATTGCTTTACAGTTGTTGGTGGAGGTGCGATGCATTTAGATAATGCCTTGGGATTATGCAAAGACATAAACAAAGTTTTCAACCATCATGAACAAGCATGTGCTATGGCTGCCGAAGGATATGCTAAAGCATGTGGCAAGATGGCTGCTGTATGTGTTACAAGTGGACCAGGTGCATTAAATACACTAAATGGTGTTGAAGGAGCTTATGTTGATAATGTTCCAATGTTAGTTATATCAGGTCACCCTAGATGGGATACGACAGTAAATGTTACAGGCTTAAACTTGAGATATCGAGGAGTTCAGGAATACGATATTATACCGTCTGTTAAAGGGATGACTAAATATGCTGCGATGGTGATAGATCCATTGTCGATTAAACGAGAAGTACAAAAGGCTATCGATATAGCAAATCAAGGAAGAAAAGGCCCTACATGGTTAACTATCCCTCTGGATGTTCAAAGTAAGGTCGTGGACACAGAGGATTTGTATCCAATAGAGCCAATTGATGAACTTCCATACAATTTAGATGAAAATAAAATGGAAATGCTTAATTCCGTGATTAAGAAAGCGAAGAGGCCAGTGATATTGGCTGGCTCTGGTATAAGAACTGGTGATGCCATAAATGAGTTTAGAATTTTTGCCGAGAGAATGAATATACCAGTCGTTAGTGGAGCATTATTACCAGATATCATGTATGAGGGTGCAAAGAATTTTTATGGTACATCTGGTAACGTGGGTGAGAGACATGGCAATTTCATATTGCAAAACTCGGATTTGATAATTGCAATAGGAAATAGTTTAGCATTAAAGCAAACTGGATTTAATCAGGAGGCTTTTGCGCCAAATGCAAAAATTGTTATGGTTGATGCAGGTGAGGATGAATTTAAAAAACCTGGAACAAGAGTAGACTATGAAATATATTGCGATGCAAAGTTATTCTTAAATAAAGCTATTGACGGACTTGTTCCATGGAGAGTTAACAAAGAGTGGATAGATTATTGCGATTCAATAGAGGAGATTTTGGGAGACATTGATGCGCTGCCTGAATGCAAACCAGAGGATAGGGTGCCACAATCCGTATTTTGGAATGAGATGAATGAACGGATTGATGATAATGCAATGGTCGCCCTTGGAAACAGCCCAGGCGGTGTAGGAAGGCTTCAGCATGCTGTAAAAAAGCCTAACCAGAGGGTGATAGTAAATTATAATAGCGGTTCTATGGGTGACGATTTGCCAGAGGCAATAGGAATGATAGTGGCTGGTGCAGATGAGGTCATTTGCGCAACCGGAGATGGCTCTATAATGATGAATCTACAAGAACTTCAGACTATAAAGTATCACGACTATAATATAAAGATAGTTGTGTTCTCAAATGATGGTTATGGTGCAATAAGGCAAACTAATAAAAATTTCTTTAAAGGCTTATATATAGGCTGTGATGAAAGTAGTGGAGTTAGTATGCCGGATTTTGAGAGGGTGGCATATGCATTTGGTATGCCTTTCAAAAGATGTGAAAATGTATCTCAACTAGAGGAGACAATAGATTGGCTATTGAGGAGTAAAGGGCCAAGAATTCTTGATTTATGTCAGAAAATAGATGATCCAATTATTCCAAAAGTAATGTCAAAGATGAATGATGATGGAAGTTTCTTTACGCCACCTTTACATGATATGTATCCATTTATTGAAGAAGAAAAGATGAAAAATCTTATGTATTAGTTTTTACGAATAATACGTAATAATTCAGGAGGCAATTATGAAAGGGAAACAAGTATGAAATTCGGAGTTATATTTTATAATTATGAAGAAGTAGCATTAAGATCTAGTGGGGATAATTTAGGTGATCACGTACAAACCATTGCTCTATTAAATCTCTATAAAAGAATGGGGGTGCCAAAGGAAGAAATTGTATTTATTGGCATGCAGCATTTGCACGATTATGATGGAGATTATGTCTTATTACCAATTATTGGAGTAGGAATAGTAGGAGAGTATGCTCCACCTTATTCAAATAAGATTATTCCAATTTTTATTAGTTCTCATTTTGTTTTAGATGAGCTAAAACAAAATGAAATAGATTATTTATGTAAATATGCACCGATTGGCTGTAGGGATGAGTGGACATTAAATACAATGAGAAAATACAATATTCCTGCCTTCTTGTCGGGCTGCATTACTATTTTAATGGATGCTGATAGAAATATAGAGAATGATAAAATTTATGCTATTGATGTACCGGAGTTTATAAAACCATATTTAGATGAAAAATATAAAGAAGAAATAGTATATGACACGCATTTAGTTCCGTTTTCGCATAATGGTGCAATGACAGAAGAAGATGCATGGACTTTCTTTAGATTGGCCGAGAAACGTGTTAAACAATATCAGAATGCAAAACTATTAATCTCTTCAAGAATGCATGCGCTTATACCAGCTATGGTCGGAGGTACGCCGGTGATAGGAGTGTTTGACAATATTTCATATAGATTTAGTTGGTTAGATAAATATATTCCTTTATATACAAAGGCAGAAGTTAATGAAATAAATTTTTTCCCAGATAAAGTCATGGTATCAGAAAAAAGTAAAATAGAAGATGTATTTATAAAAACTATAAGAAATACTTTTAATAAATATAATGAAGTTTTGAGTTTGTCGCAATACTACGAATCTAGAAAAAAATCTGTTTATGGTAATAGATATAGAGAAATAATTTCTGATTTCATTGGAGAGGAAACAGAATTTGATTATATGATATTTGGATGTGGATTAATTGGAACAGTTGCACATTTAATTATTTCAGAACAGTATCCCAAAGCTAATTTTATAGGTAGTATAGATAATTATGTTACAGGTGAGTGGAAGGGGAAGCCGGTCGATTTACCTGACAATGTAACTATAGAAAAAGGAACTAAGATTATAATTGCATCATATTCTGGAAGAGAATCAGCATTTTCTCTTATGAAAAAACTAGATTTAAAGGAGACAAGCGATTACTGTTATATCGCAACTACAAGCGGATGAAAAAAATTAGTATAGCGATTCCAACTAGGAACGAACAAGAGAATATAGAAAAACTTATAAATGAGTTAGAAAAAATATTTGATAATGAATTATCTAACTATGAATATGAAATTATTATTTCAGATAACAAATCTAGTGATGATACTAGAAATATAGTTAGAGCTATATGCGAAAAGAATAAGAGAGTTAAAGCTATTTTTAATGCCAATAGTTTTACATATTCAGCGATAAATGCAATGATAAGTTCATCGGGAGATTGTGTAATTTTAATGCCTGCTGACTTTCAAGATCCACCAGAATTAATACCTACCTTTGTGTATAAGTGGGAGGAGGGATATGATGCAGTGGTTGGAGTGAAAACTGCAAGTAGAGAAAATCCAATTATGTATAGGATTAGAAGATTCTATTATTCTTTGGTAAAAAAGATTAGCGACGTGGACCTTATTGAGAATTTTTCAATGTATGCTTTATATAATAGAAAACTGATAGAGGCGATTAAAAAAGTAGATGATCCATTAATTTATCTTCGCGGTTTATTGGTAGAGTTTACTGATAGTATAGCGAAAATTGAATACACCCAAAATAAACGTGTGCGAGGAAAAACTAGTAATAATTTTATTAAATTATATGACTTTGCAATGAGGGGAATAACTTCTTATTCTAAAGTTCCGCTTAGGTTGGCTACATTTGCTGGTGGAATGGGGTGCATTGCAGGAATAATAATAGGTATATATTATTTGGTTAAAAAGATAATGTTTTGGCATTCGTTTGAAGCAGGTGTAATTCCACTGGTTATATTAGTTATTATTTTCGGTTCCCTACAAATGATAATGTTAGGGGTATTGGGTGAATATATTATGAACATAAATATTAGAGTTATGAATCATCCAAGAATAGTTGAAGATGAGAGAATAAATTTTTAAATTATGTATAGAAAATATGTCCTAATATATGTTGCGGGTAGATAAAATTTTTAGGAGAGTAGTATATTATGAACCATATGTATGAAAAAATAGAAAAAGGTGAACCATATATTATTGCCGAAATGAGTGCAAATCACGGTGGATCTTTTGAAAATTCAATAAAAATTATACGCGAAGTGGCAAACTCTGGGGCAGATTGCTTAAAGATTCAGACATATACTGCAGATTCTCTAACTATAGATTGTGATAATGAATACTTTAAAATTCATAATGGTTTATGGGATGGATATAAACTATATGATTTATACAAAGAGGCGGCCACTCCTTATGAATGGCAGGCTGAAATCAAGGCCGAATGCGAACGATGCGGCCTTGATTTTTTATCAACCCCATTTGATAAAGCGGGAGTTGACTTTTTAGAATCATTGAATGTGGAAGCATATAAAATTGCCAGTTTTGAATTGGTTGATATTCCGTTAATTGAGTATACAGCGTCAAAAGGAAAGCCAATGATTTTGTCTACAGGAATGGCTTCTTTAGGAGAAATACAGGACGCTATAGACGCCTGTCGAAGAGCAAATAATAATCAAGTAGTATTATTAAAATGCTGTAGTGAATATCCAGCACCGTGGTCTGATATGCATTTGGGAAACATTCCAGATATGGCTAATCGGTTTAAAGTTCCTATAGGGTTATCTGATCATAGTGAAGGTAGTTTAGGTGCAGTTGTAGGAGTATCACTAGGAGCATGTGTTATAGAAAAACATGTAAAACTTGACAATATAGAAAGCGCTGATAGTAAGTTTAGCATGTCAATAGATGATTTTGCCCAAATGGTTAGTGATGTAAAGAATGCTAAACTTGTTGCGAAGGGGCCGGAATACGAGTTAACTGATGGCGAGAAGAAGTCTACAGTTTTTAGGCGAAGTATTTTTGCGGTTAAGGATATAGACGAAGGGGAATTATTTACAGAGAATAATATTAGAGTGATTCGTCCTGGATTTGGCATGGCGCCAAAGTATTATGATATTATTTTGGGCAAAAAGGCGAAAAAGTCAATAAATAGGGGGGAGCCATTAAAAAAGGAGATGGTAGAATTAGATGAAAAATACTGTAGATAACAGAATAATGGTACTCTTCTTAACAAACAATAGTAATACAAAAGGATTATATGATTGGATAGCAGAAAGAGCAAATATAAGATTGGTTGAGGATGAATTGACTCCTAACATGCTCAAAGATTTAAAACCGGATATTGTTATAAGTTATAATTATTCACATATTGTTTCGCAAGAGTGTATAGATGCTGTGAATGGTCGAATTATAAATATGCATTGCTCCTATCTTCCATGGAACAGAGGTGCTAGTCCTAATTTGTGGAGTTTTATATATAATACACCTAAGGGGGTAACAATTCACATGCTAGAAAGTGGTCTAGATAAAGGAGATATATTATATCAAAGAAGAATAGAGTTTCATGAGAGCGAAGAGAGTTTTGAAAGTGCTTATTGTAAATTACAGCATGAAATGAATGAAATGTTTAAGGAAAAATGGCATGAAATCGAATCTGGGGAATATCAAAAAAAACGTAGGAAGCAGCTTGGAGAAGGGTCTTATCACTCGGTTAAGGACCTAAGGGATTTGAAGGAAAAAATCGAATTTAAGTGGTCAGATAACATAGAATCATTTATTTCTAGATATAAAAAACTAGAGGAAAAGAACATATGATACTATTTAGGGCAGATGCGAATAATAAAATTGGTTCTGGACATATTATGAGATGTCTAAGCATAGCAGAAAAAGCTGATATAGATGAAAGAGTACTATTTATTACAGCTAGTGATGATATGTCAAGTGTAATAAGAGCGAAGGACATTGATAATATAGTTTTAGGAACAGACTTCATGGATATGGAGTCTGAACTTGTTTCATTAAAAATACATATAAAAAAATATCAACCATCTAATGTATTTGTAGATTCATATTATGTAACTCGTAATTACTTACAAGAATTGTTAGAGTGTTGCCATTCATATGGCGGGAAACTAGTATATATTGACGATTTGTGTGGGCTTGCGTATCCTTGTGATTTTTTAGTAAATTATAATATTTATGCAATAGACAAAAGGCAAGAGTATGTTGATTTGTACAATAAGGATGGGCTATCCGTCGGAGACAAAGGGTATCCATGTTTTCTTTTGGGGATGGATTATGTTCCTTTACGTAATGAGTTTTGTGGTTTAAAACCTAGAAAGGTTAGAAAACAAGTTAAAGATATATTGATATCTACAGGAGGGGCAGATTCATTGCATATAGCATTGTCTATGGTGAAAGAGATAGTTAAAGAATCAGATGATTATTTAAATAAAATGGTCTTTCATATAGTTGTTGGGGCTATGAATTCTGATAGGGAAATGATTGAGAGTATAACTAAAGATATTGCTAATATAAAAATACATTGCAATGTTAAGGATATGTCATCACTAATGATGATGTGTGATATTGCTGTAAGTGCTGCAGGAAGCACTTTATATGAATTGTGCGCAACGCAAACGCCTACGATAATATACGTATGTGCAGATAATCAAATGCTAATTGCAGAGTATTTTTCAAAATTTATGAAAATGGAATATTTTGGAGATGCTAGAATGATTGAGAGTTCTGATTTTTCAGAAAAAGTATTTCGGGCAATTAAAAAAATGATTGATAATGGGGAACGAGAGGAAATAATTTCTTTTTATCGAACTATAAGAATACAGGATGGAGCAAAAAGAATATTAAAAGAATTGCATATAAAATTTTAAAATAGGGCTTACATAAGAATAAAGGAGAAGAAAATGAGTTTGTATGAAAAATTTAAGAAAAATATTAAAAAAAAGGGCATTATCAATACTGCTTTAGGCGTAGCTATAACAGTATTGATAATGTTTTTTGTATTTATGTTTATTAGGAGTTATTGTAGGAATGAAAATAGTATAGGGCTGAAAGGTGTTGGAAATAGAGTGAATCCCTATAGAATATCATCAGAAAGTGATTTGAAAAAATTTGCAGCTATTATAAGGTCGGGAAATACATTTAAAAATTGCAATATTATTCAGACCTGTGATATAGAGATTTCGGATGATGCTGATTATTTTCCGCTTGCTGCAGGGAGGAATGCATTTTGTGGGAATTATAATGGCGGCGGATATGCATTAAAAAATGTTAATATTGAAGGTAAAAATGTGGCGCTTTTTGAAAATATGGAAGGGACGCTGAGAAATATTACTATTAAATCTGGTAATATTGAAGGGGAAATAGTAGCACCTTTTGCTATTAAATCTAATGAGAAGGCAGCACATATATATAATTGCTATAATTATGCTTCCTTGACTGGAAGAAAAAGAACAAATGGTATTGCTGATAGCTTTATAAATGGTAGTATTGTGTTTTGCCAAGATTATGGAAAGCACAGTACAGATAATTATTATTCACTATGTAGTACTAGTGTAAAAGAATTGATTGTTGCAGGGGATTTCGAATTAACATTACCTAGTTCTTTTAATGGGTATATATATAAGATTACTACTTCTCTGGAAAATCAAAAAAGAATTATCAATTCATATATGGCACTAAAAACATATAAGTCCAATCCGGACGTTTCTGTGGATATTAGTAATGGGAAAATTGTTCTAACAAAAAAAACGCTAACATCGAAATTGATTGAGGGCATTAAAGGTAAGGGAACAGAATTAAATCCATATGTAATAGACTCTGTCGATGATTTTGTATTGTTTAAAGATTTGGTAAACTGTGGTATAGATTTTTATAAAAAGTATTGGGTGCAGAATTGTGAAGTGAATTTAGAAAACTACGATAATTTTGAACCAATAGGTATATTTGACTCTGGAAACTATTTTTGGGGTCATTATGATGGGAACGGATATCCTATAAGTGGATTAAAAATGATTCGAGAAGATAATTGCGGACTTTTTGGTGCATTAGCTGGGGAGATAACTAATGTATATCTTAAAGATTCATATATAGAAGGTGGCTGCGTGGGAGGAATCGCATCTCATTCTGTTAGTGGTAGTTATCCTCAAATAATAAATTGTTTGGTTGACATCAAACTAAAAGGTAATGCTCGTGCAGGTTATATTGCGGACAATTTTGATGGTGGGGATATAGCGCTATGTGTAGCGAATGTTGGCGAAGATACTAGAAATATTCCTATATGTTCATATGCAGTGCGAAATCTTATGAAATCTTATGTATCTCGAAATGATTTAGTTGATTGCTCAGAAATTAATAATCAACCATTGACTATTGGAAAGATTTCTAATACTGAGGTAAAAGGAAAACTATCAGATTACTTGAATGATTATATATCGAAACATACCAGGATAAGAAATTTTAATCACACTAAGTTTTGTTTGTGGGATGATAAAGAGGGGATAGTTCTAACTAGTAACAAGCAACGAATAATTAGTTTTGCATTAGTGAATTATATAATTGTTTTGTCATTAATAGTATTACTGTTTAAAATGAATTCAAATTTGAATATAATTCATAAAATGAATGAAATACTTAAAGGGGGATTACAACGTGGAGATTATAATAAAAACCTCTATTTGTTAATAATTTATAGTTTAATGGTAATCTTTTTTATAGGGAACTTTTTGACTAAAGGTTTAGGTGTGGATCGTTTGTTTTTTTGGGCGTTAAGAGATACTTTTTCGGATAGATTGGCTATGATAGAAAGTGCAGATATGTACTGTTCGGAAAGGTATTCGTTAGTACCATCTTTTTATCCGCCACTTAATAATATATTATACTGGATTCCTTCTAGCATACTTGGAGATAGTTTAAAAAACAGATTTTCATATCTTGGCACGGATATGGAAAACGATAGTTTTGTAATTATGCTATGGGTATTTTATATGATAATTATTATAGTCTCTTTATTTGTTGTAGTCTGTAAATACATCGGAGATTGTAGCACTAGAAAGATATTATTTGGTTTTTCTATTTTTCTTTTAGGACCAGTACTCTATGCAATAGAGCGAGGCAATTCCGTTCTGTTGGCAGTATTATTTAGTATATTATTTTTCTGTTATTATGATAGCGATAGAGTAATGTTGAGAGAGTCAGCCTTAATTAGCTTGGCGGTAGCTGCTTCTATAAAAATATATCCACTTATTTTTTTTGTTGTTTGTCTAAAAACAGGTAATAGCACAGGAGGAAAAGTACGCACAACTATTAAATTCATGTTGTATGGTGCATTGATTAATATCGCTGCATTTATTCCATATGGGGGAATGACAGCCATTATTGATTTTGTAAATAATCTTTTTGCTAACAGAGGGGGAGGACATAGTTCAGCCTTGCTTTGGACGGAGGGAGGCATTGATTATTATAATTTGTTAAGATTTTTTGTTAATACAGCGAGTGCATCAAGCTTGAGAAAGATTCTTATGTTAATTACATTGTTGTGCACAGTATATGTTTTTATAAATGCAAAGAAGATTTATGAGAAGAGCCTGATACTTGTAATTGTAATATGCACATTTCCACTAGAGTCATATTATTATGTATTGAGTTTTTTGATTATTCCATTAATACAGTTGTATAAAGAAGAAAATCTTAGCATGGCAGACTATATAGTAGGCGTGGAATTAATAAGTATTTTAGGATTATGTCCATATTATTTTATTGATAGTGTATACAGGTTAAATGGAACTATAAGTACTATTATGATGATAGTAATCATGCTAACGTTGGTGGGTAGACATATTGTGGTTAATCATAAAATGAATGCCGGTAAGTATTTGTCAAAAAATGGTGTGAATTAGTAGTATTATATCGAGTTTTAATGATTACAATAAGCAATTAGAAAAGGTCGAGATATATACTAAATTTATATAGTAGTGTATAATAGCTGTGGTTTTACTACAGCTATTTTATATTTAGGAGAGAGAATAATTATGAAGTTTAATACAACCATTTTTGAAAAGCTTAAAGAAAAAAATAATATTAAAGCTATCATATTGGGATTAATATTGACCATACTAACTATTGTAAATATTACAGTATCAAATTCTGATACATTTTATAGTACTAAAAAGGTTAATGTCATTAAGCAATTTGATCAAGTCGAAACAAGTTGCTTACAAAAAGGGAATGGCACATTTCAATTAGTTGACGGGGATAATTATATAGTCCTTCCGGTAAAAGAAAAGTATGACGCCATGAAAATATCTATTGGGAAGGTCTCTAATCCAGTTGAAATATCCCAAATAAAAATATGGTATGGTACTGCTAATGGAAAATGGAAAACTGAAAACACTATTCCAGTAGCTTTGGATGATGATAATGAAGTATTGTATGTGAAGTTTTCGCGGCCTATATCCGGGGATGTGAAAATAACCCTTGAGGGAAAAGGGGAAGTTATTTCTATTAAGTCCATTTCTTTTTACCGAAGCGGACTCTTTGTTTCAGCGAAAAGTATTATAAGGATGGTGGCAGTATTCTTTGCGTTATTGGCGTTTTTTGCTCTTTGCGCTAGATATATTTTAGGAATAGATAACAAAACAAAACTATTCTTTAGCATAATATTTTTAGGTGAAGCATTCTTTTTGATAAATAATTATTTCACCAATAATTATTTGATAGCGGGATATTTCTATCCCGATGCAGACGATTCCTTTATGGATTATTTTAATATGCTAGCGTTATTAAATAAAAAGGATCCGTACTATCTAAATGCTAGCTATCCAGCACTTTGCTTTGTAATATTAAAATTTTTCCATAATTTCTTGCCACACGATTTGGCAGTGCAAGAAAGTGGAAAAATTTTAAGAGCTAATTATATAGCTATGCTGGGCTTTGTAATACTATTTTCGGTATTAAGTATTTGCATAATAGCTGTTATAAGGCGGATAATTAAAAATAGTTATAGATCTTTGTATTCAATAATACTTTTACTTAGTGGTCCGTTACTATTTACAATACAAAGAGGAAATCTATTGTTGATTTCTTTGTTGTTTTTATTGGTATATATTCTTTTTTATGATTCAGAAGACAAAAAGGAAAGATATATAGCATACGTAGCATTGGCAATAGCTGCGGCTATAAAGATTTATCCAGCACTGTTTGGGTTAATGACACTTAAGAAAAAAAGATACAAAGAAACTATACACCTGGCAATAATAGGTTTTTTGATTTTTATAATTCCATTTTATGCTTTTTCAGGATTAGACACTTTAAAGGAAATGCTACATGGCCTGCAGGTAGCGAATAAAGAACTAACAAGTCAGGGCGCGGGACACAATTTTAGTTTAGTGAATCTAGCTGCTATTGTTAGTGCATATATAGGTCAAACATTTACTATCTCAAAAGTTGTAATTGCACTAATAACAATAGTATTAATAGGGGTGGCATATTTAGCGAAAAAAGAATGGCATAGCCTTTTCCTTATAGCTACAGCATGCATATGGTTTCCAGAGTTTTCTTTCACATATGTTTTGGCATTTTATTTGCCAGCGGCATTTTCTTTGATGAATGAAAATGAAAAAGATACTAGTTCAGGATATTTCAATCTAACAATGCTAGCGCTGTTACAGGTACCATTCGCATTCCTTTATTTGAAGAATATTGATGAGTTCCTAAACATCGGTTACTATGCTCATTTCATGTCTTATAGCACATTGGTGCCTAATGTCATCATAGTTGTTATGGTTTTAAAAATCTTTTTTGAAGTAGCTAGTACAAGATTTAATGTTAGCGTTGCTGCGCGAAGAAGCGTAAGGATTGTAGCGGTAGCTGTATGTGTAGGTTTAGTAACACTAGATTTAGTACATACTATTTACGTTAATGTCGGAGAGAAGAGTAAGGACTCGATAAGAGCATACATAGAATATTCTAAGGGGGAATTAACAACAGAAAAAAATTATTATAAATTTACGGGAAAGGGTACAAAAAGTAACCCTTATCAGATTTCGTCTAGCGAAGAATTGATTCAGCTACGAGATGCTGTAAATGAAGGATATAGTTTTTCTAACAAATATTTCAAACAATTAGCAGATATAGACATGTCTGAAGTCAAAAATTGGGAGCCTTTGGGAGAACAGAGATTTAGAAGTCATTCATTCAACGGTATTTATGATGGTGATGGACACAGTATTTCTAATATCAATTGTGAAAATCCATATTTAAGCTCTGCCTTTTGTAGTAACCTTGGTGGAATTATATGCAATCTTTGTATTTGTGATAGTGATTTCTCAGGTGAAAACGCAGCAACTTTTTTTGCAGGAAAATCTGTTTCAGATGCGGCGATAATAAATTGTTATGCCTCTAATAATAATGTAAATGGTCGAGTTGCTGCAGGTATAGCAGATCAGTTTTCGGGTTCTATCATCAATTGCTTATCGGATGTAAAGTGCTATGGTGTAGCAGACACTGGCGTGTACACAAAGGCATATGGACAGATTGTTAATGTTAATTCTTTGTACGGAAGCGTGGATATTCCAGCAGTAAAAGTGACCGATGAAGATTTGCGATATATTGACGAGAAAAAGACCGATAGAGCACGTCTTTTAACATATTATTATAATAGCACGGTTTCTAGATATCCACAGACGTTTGAATCGTTATCTGAAAAGACTGATTTAAATATATGGAGTAATGATGGTGAATCTCCTAGGCTAGTGGCTGGAGCAAAGCTAAAAGGTGCCGGAACAATTAAAAATCCTTTTAAAGTAAAGACAATAGAGGATTTGATATGTATTCGTGAACTGGTGAACTCAGGTGTTGGTTTTGAGAACCAATATATTAAGCAAACAGCAGATATAGATATGAGTGTTGTTGAAAAATGGGTTTCTATAGGCAACAAAGAATCAAGGGCATTTAAGGGGACTTATGATGGAAATGGGCACAAGATTAGCAAGCTCTACATTTTATCAGAGTACAATGAGAATGTAGGCCTATTTGGATATATGAATGGTACAGTTGCTAATCTTATAGTAAAGGATGCTTGGGTCGGTGGTAATTGCGTGGGTATCATTGCAAGCGATGGTAGAATGGGTACTATAGTCAATTGCTATGCGGATGGAATTCTTTATGGCTATGGAGCTGGAGGAATCGCTTATAATATACGTGGTGAAGTGCATAACTGTGTGGCTATTACAAATCCTCAGACAGAAGTATTCCATGGTATTGCGGGAACCGATGACACCGAGGTGAAGAATGTATATAGCAATTTGGCAGATGGCAGTGATTCACTCTCGGGCGAGATAATTGATGAATCTATGATTAAGAGTCTTAACTCTTATGTAGAAAAGTATAATAGTAAAACAGAAGGTATTGTACTAAAGAAATGGGTTAATGACGGAGATGGCTATAAGTTAAAGTAATGAGGTAAATAATGTTTTTTAATAGTAACTCAAATACACCAATCAAAGAAAAAATAGCAAATGTAACTAAGAGTAAATGGTTTTACCAGGTCTTGTTGGGCTTATTTATTGTGGCCTATAACATGGTATGGTTTAACAAGACATTCACTCTATCAGAGGGATGGTCGGAGTTTTATGTTGAACTTATGTCAAGAGGTAAGGTTCCTTATAAGGACTTCTATTATTTCTTGCCACCTCTTAGTTTGCTAGAGGATTTTGTAATATGGAAGCTTTCGTTTGGATATTTTATCATCTATAGATTTTGGAGATTGGTTCAACGAGTATTTATTGTAGAGCTTGTTTATTATATCATCAGCAAGCGTGTCGACAAAAGGTTTGCATTTTGTGCAGGTATACTATCCACTATATTGTTAAGTGCAAACAAATATGATTTAGTTGGTGATTACAACCAAACACAGCAATTACTAGTCATTCTTTTAGGAGTTATGCTCCTAAAGTACGTAGAAAAAACAGAACAAAACAATAATAGACGATATTTGTGGGCGATGTTAGCTGGCTTTGTAGGTGGGCTGATGTTTTTACAGAAGCAGACTGTTGTTATAGCTAGCTTTATAGTATTTGGATTGCTGTTTATCGTATTTATAGCTATTGGATTTGAGAAGAAGTGGTATTACTCTTTACCAGCAGTTGCGGCTGGTGCTGTTATGCCACTATTGCCAGTGGGAATTGCACTGATAAGCAAAGGTGCTTTCAATGACTTCATTTATCAGGTATTTCAAGATACAAGCTCTAAAGGCGGACCTTTTGAGATAATAGTTGGAAAACTGTTGCGAGTAATAGGTACCAACTACGGTGTGATAATAATTGCTATTGCAGTTATTGCTGCCAAGATAGCAAAGGAAAAGCGAGCAAGTATATCTATAATTAAAGTCTTAAATTCCATTGCTCTAGTGGTTTTAGGGCTTTGCTGTAGTGATTTTATAAAAGATTTTATTACCAAGATTTTTAAAGCAGATTATTCAGAATATGAAACCATAATGGAAGCAGTTCACAATGATGACGGCTTAATTAATCACATGATGGTGTTAGTTACAGCAATGTTTTTATGTATAGTCATTTGGATTATATATCATTTGGTTAGCTGCAAGATTAAGAAAACTAACTATGATTTACGTGCTCTAGTACTAGCATTTTCATCTGTGGCAGCGGGATATTCCACTATAATGGCAAATGGAGATGCATATACTAGTGTTATAACTGCATTTATAATTGTTCCAACAGTGTTTTATCTGTTCTTTAAAGATGTAGATTATAAAGACGCCGCTAAATCAATTAAATGGATTAGTGCGTGTACTGTTTTGATTTTTATTATATGTCTAAACCAAAAGCTTGTACGTGCGTACTTTTGGTGGGGCGATATAGAGGCTCCAGTTTGGGAAAAAACCGAGAGCGTAAATATACCTGCACTAAGAGGATACCGATTTAGCCCTGACGAAAAGAAAAAGTACGAGCAGGTTAATGATATTATTTCATACTATACGGATGAGGATTCGGTTATTTGGGGCTTTCCATATGTTAAGGTATATAATTTGTTCCAAAACAACTATAACATGTCGGGCTTTGTTCCGGTGCTTTTCTATGATGTGTGTGCAGATGATTATGCTAAACAAGAAGCAAAGATGTTAGCAAAGAATCCACCAGATATCGTTGTCTGGACGGACATCCCTTCTTGCATTGAAGTGCACGAAGAGATATATCGAAATGGAGGAGCTTTGGGACAAAGAAAAATAATAGATTGGTTTGCCAAAGAGATTGATAAAAGCTACACGTTAGTTGCACAGGTGGATAATGTTTTTGTGTATAAATACAATGACGGGCAGTCTGTTGATCGCACATATATTTCAAGGAAAACAATCGTGAATGAAACAGCCGAAATTACCAGTCAATATCAACCAAAGCTTAAAGATATAAAAGGTAGAGGTACAAAGAGCAAGCCGTATCTAATTTCATCACGTCAAGATTTAATATGTTTTAGGAATGAGGTAAATAAAGGGGCTTCCTTTGAGGGCAAGTATTTTGAGCAGACTGCCGATATTCAGTTACCATCAGATGCTAATTGGGTACCAATTGGAAACAAGGAAGAGTACGCGTTTAAAGGTATTTACGATGGAAATGGTTATTCAATCAGAGGATTGTACCAATTATCTGAAGACAATGAAGATTTAGCCTTGTTTGGTTGGCTTGATGGCGATGCTACAATTGCAAACCTATTTGTCTACGATGCGTGGATTGGTGGTGAAGACGTAGCTATAATCGCATCGAAAGGTATAGGACGTGTAGTTAATTGTTATGCTTCAGGAATACTGCATGGTTATACTGCTGCGGGGATAGCCTATAGTATAAATGACCATATTGATAACTGCGTTGCTATCGTAAATGTGGAAAAGGGTATTCCTTCTGGTATATCAGGCTATTTTACAAACGAATTAGATAATTGTTACAGTAATTTGGCAGATGGAATAGATGTAGATTCAGGCGAATCCATTGATGAAAACACATACAAATCACTGAATGAATTTGTCAAGAAATACAACAAGAAGCATGATGATATCATTTTGAATGAATGGAATTATAAAGATAATATCTTTACAATTCAGCATCGAGAGAATAAATAGCTATCTGGAGCGGTGGCTGAGGCTGCCGCTTTTCTCCGTAAAAGTTATAGAAGTGTAGAATGTTCAAGTAACATACTAAAAGTATTTGATAAATATTTGGATAGAAAGTAGATAAACATTTATAATAATTCTAAGTATTGATTGTATTGGGGTTATATTATAAGGAGGAGGGTTATTATGCAAGAAATGAACACAAAAGCAATGTATAAGTTGTCTTATGGTTTGTTTGTCTGTACTGCAAAGCGTGGGGACAAAATCAACGGTTGCATTATCAATACCGCCATCCAGGTGGCTTCCGAGCCAAACAGGATATCTATTGCCATCAACAAGGCCAACTACACCCACGATATGGTGAAGGAGACAGGCAAGTGCAATGTATCTGTCATTAGTCAGAGTGCTGGATTTGATTTGTTCAAGCATTTTGGGTTCCAATCAGGTCGAGATGTAAATAAATTTGGTGATTACCCTGAGGCTAATTATAAGCTTGCGGACAATGGCATACCTTACATAGTGGCAGGCACAAATGCCTACTTTTCATTAGAGGTTGAGCAGACAGTTGATCTTGGCTCCCATACTTTGTTTATATGTAATCCTACAGCTATGACTGTCCTTTCGGACGAGGCATCATGTACCTACGAATACTATCAAAACAATATCAAGCCAAAGCCTGAGGCTGTGGGCACCACTCCTAAGGGAGAGACAGTATGGAGATGCCGTATCTGTGGCTATGAATGGGTAGGCGAGGAGCTGCCAGATGATTTCATTTGCCCTGTTTGCAAGCATCCTAAAGCCGATTTTGAGAAAGTGACTAAATAGACAACATGGACAAATTAAAAAACTACCTAATAAAAGAAGATAGAATTACAAAGGACGCCTACTTTTGGAATACGGTTGCCAATTTTATATTTGCTTTTCAATCGGTAATACTCCTAATGGTTCTGACGCGAGTAGTTGGGCTGGAGGATTCAGGTATTTTTACAATTGCATATGCCAATGCAAGCTTGTTTTTGATAATTGGAAAGTTTGGCTTTAGAAACTATCAAGTTTCCGATGTTAAAACAAGCAATACCTTTGGCGATTATAGAATGGCTAGAGTTATTACTGCGTCAGCTATGGCATTAGCTGGAGTTATATATTCCATATGGATGATATTTGCTAACGATTATTCTGTTTATAAAGGCACCGTTATAGCGCTCATGTGCATCTATAAGCTTCCAGATGCGATAGAGGATTTATATCACGGAGAGTATCAGCGTCAGGGACGCCTAGATGTGGCGGCTAAGTGTATGACGCTTAGGCTAGGAGTCAGTGTTATATCATTTTTGGCTTGCGTTTGTATTACTAGACAAATGGTAGTGTCATTAGTGATATCTATTGTCTTATCTTTTATTAGTATGATATACTTGCTCGCAATTACGCGGGGAGGATTTAGCTTTAGAGGTGACTATGAATGGGAGGCAGTCAGAGGTCTCATTATTGCTTGCTTTCCATTATTTGCTGGAGGTTTTCTGCAACAATACATTAGTAACTCTCCGAAGTATGCCATTGATAAGCTCTTATCTGATGAGATTCAGGCTTGCTACGGCTTCATATTTATGCCGGTTTTTGTTATAGGGCTTTTAAGTAGTGTCATTTTTAATCCAATTATTCATACTATGGCAGAACACTGGGCAAACAATCAGCGGCAAGCATTCTTAAAGAGATTCTTTGTACAGCTTGCAATTATTTTGGGAATTGCAGTTTGTGCATTGTTAGGGGCTTGGTTTGTGGGAATACCAGTGCTGTCGATTATCTACAATACAGATTTATCTGGTTATAAATCTGAGCTTATAGTGCTACTGATTGGTGGAGGATTTTTGGCGGTTTCAAGTTTTATAAATATTATCCTTACTATCATTAGAGCACAGTATACATTGTTGATTGGATACTCAATCGTTGCGATAATAGCATTCTTTACTTCAGCCAAGGCTGTTGAATATGGTGGAGTCATGGGAGCGTCTCTATTATATAGTGGGTTGATGCTAGTCATGGCAGTGATATTTACTGGATTCTTTGTGTATCACTATAAAAAAGGTGTAGTGGAATAGGAAATTATAGAAAACTATGAATCCATCCTTCTCAGAGATGATGAGGGTGGATTTTTGTATAATATATACATATACAGAAATTCTTACAGATGCTATAATCTTACTCAACTTCAAAAATGTAATAGGACTTCATGACCAGTTCGGTCAAAGATTCCACAGTTATTTTTTAGTAATTAGATATATTGTTTTACAAGTATAAGGATAGTGTTTTCTTGGTAAATCAAGATTTTTATGGGTTATTATGTTTTTCTGGGCGATATTGCTTAATCTTAGAAATAGTATTCCTATTACATTTTGAAAATCTATGTGATAGGAGGATGTTTTTAATGATTAATAGCATGTAATTTCTCCTTGCTGAAATATCTATAAGTTTTTATAATTAAAGGAGAAATATATTTGAAACAAAAGAACTATGAAGAACTTGATTTTACGGACGATTTCATGTTTTGTAAAATCATGTATGACAACGAAGAAATCTGTAAAGAAGTTGTTGAGTTAATTTTAGGATGCAAGATAAATCATATTGAGTATCCAGAGAAACAGAAGACTATCGAGATTACATCTGATGGAAAGGGAATAAGACTAGATGTTTACCTAGAGGATGGCAAGACTGTTTATGACATTGAGATGCAAACAACAGTCAATTCTGATTTAGGTAAGCGGGCAAGATATTATCAAGGAATGATAGATCTTAATCTGATAAACCGAGGTGAGTCTTATTCAAAGCTTAAGGAAGCGTTTGTAGTATTTATCTGTCTAGACGATTTATTTGATGCCAATAGGAGTATTTATACTTTTAAAAGTCTATGTAGAGAAGATACAACTATAGCATTAAATGATGGGGCTACAAAAGTATTCGTTAACGCCAATGGAAGCCGTAAAGGTCTTACTAACGCACAGGCTGCATTTCTAGATTATGTAGCGGGAAAAGCTCCATCTGATAATTTAACTCAACGTCTAAATGAAATGGTTATTGATGCTCGTGCTAAGGAAAAATGGAGGACTGAGTATATGACACTATTACAAAGAGATAGGGAGAAATTTGAAGAAGGGCTTGCAGAAGGCATGTTAAATACTCTGCAAAGCCTTGTTAACGATGGTTTGCTAGATATAAAAGAGGCAGCCAAGAGAGCTAATCTTTCAGTAGATGAATTTAAGGCAGCAGTCTCAAAAACTAAATAGGATAAGACAATAGCGATATTATTTAATTAATAATGAAAATAGTGTATAATGTGGGCTGTGCTTGTATCGTCAAGCATAGCTTTTTTATTGGAGATGTTTAAATGGTTTGGAAATTTGTAGATTTAATTGTTAGAACAATTGTGGGAGGAGTTTTTAAACTATTAAAACGAGATTACACAGACTCTATTCATGAGAGTCTGATGCAATTTGTTAAATTTGGTATAGTAGGTGTTAGCAATACTGTTATTTCTTATGTGCTATATGCAGTTACTCTTTTGGGTTTGCAGAAGGCGGGATGGTTGCCCAAGGTTGATTATCTTGTGGCACAGGTTGTTGCATTTGTCCTTAGCGTTTTATGGTCATTCTACTGGAACAACAAATACGTATTTACAATGGAGGAAGGCCAAAGCCGCAATATGTGGCATGCACTTGCCAAGACTTATGTTTCGTATTCCTTCACAGGATTGTTTTTGAATTCTATATTACTTTTTCTGTGGGTGGATATTTTGGGCATATCCGAGTTTATTGCACCAATTATTAATTTGTTAATTAGCGTGCCTATAAACTTTATTATTAATAAGTTTTGGGCATTTAAGTCAAAGTAATTATTACAAGGAGAATTAAATATGAATCTAGATTTTTACAAAGGAAAGAAAGTTTTAATAACAGGTCACACTGGCTTCAAGGGCTCTTGGATGTGCAAGACTCTTATTAATGCAGGGGCTGATGTTACAGGCTATGCCTTAAAGGCACCTACAGACCCAAGTCTTTTTGATATGCTTGGTCTTGCTTCACAGATGAATTCTGTGGAGGGGGATATTCGTGATTTAAAGCATCTTTGTGAAGTGTTTGAGCAGGTGAAGCCAGAGATAGTAATTCATATGGCTGCACAGCCAATTGTTCGAGATTCTTACAAGGACCCAGTTTATACCTACGAGACCAATGTTATGGGTACTGTAAATATTTGCGAGGCTGTTCGCAGAACACCTAGCGTTCGTTCATTTGTAAACGTTACAACCGACAAGGTTTATCTTAATAAAGAGTGGCAATGGGGATATCGTGAGAACGAGGAGCTCAACGGCTTTGACCCATACTCTAACTCCAAGTCATGTTCAGAGCTTGTTACATCAAGCTACAAGAATTCCTTCTTTACAGATGAGGAATACCAAAAGCAGTATGGTATCGATGCTCCTGCAGTTACCACATGCCGCGCTGGTAATGTAATTGGTGGAGGCGATTTTGCTAATGACAGAATCATTCCAGATTGCATTCGTGCTGTATCAGCGGGACAGGAGATTGTAGTTCGCAATCCATATTCTACTCGTCCTTACGAGCATGTATTGGAGCCGGTTATGGCATATCTTATGATTGCAGCCGCTCAGTATGAGGACAAGTCACTTGCTAGTAGCTACAATGTTGGTCCAGATGACAGCGATTGCTGGACTACAGGCGAGCTTGTGCAGCTTTTCTGCGACAAGTGGAATGCAGCCGCTTCACAGGCAGGGCTTAACAAGGCTTCTTGGGTTAACAAGCATGATGGTGGCCCACACGAGGCAAATTTCTTGAAGCTTGATTGCAGCAAGCTCAAGACCACATTTGGCTGGAAGCCATCTTGGAATGTTGAGACCACAATGGAAAAGATAGTTGAGTGGTCTGTAGCTTACCTTCAGGACCAGGATGTTGGGGCTGTTATGGATAAGCAGATAGAGAGTTATTAATTATATGGGAGCTACTATGAAAAGAAATCAAACATTTGTATATTTATATGTTCTTGCTATTGTTATGGTCTTGGATGCGCATGATTGTAGCAGGATTAATATTATGACAAGTATATTTCCTTATGATTCTTTTTTTATGTCACTTTTCGTTTTTTCATCAGGATATTTCTGGAAACAATCAACTTTATTGTCAACAATTCAGCATAAAGTAAAAAAGTTGCTCATCCCATATATGATATATAATTTTGTAATGGTCTTTATTGCGTATGCTATAGACAGAATGTTTGATACTCTTTGGTACAGGGATATTACATTAAAGTCTATATTATTAATGTTCGTTGATGCTCCTATTACAGAGGTGAATCAGGCCGCTTGGTTTGTATTAATGCTGTTTTGGGTAAGTATTATTTATTGTGCTATAAGAAAGATAATTCAACCGGGTTTACTGAAGGATTGGTTGCTATTGTTTGCACTAATGGTTTGTTGTTTTATCAGTGTACATATTAGTATGATTTTCCCAGATAAGAGTACAAATCAGTGGATTATTGTAAGATGGGGTTGTAGAACAGCTTTTTATATGAATTTCTACCATCTAGGATATATGTTTAGAATATATTTGGAGAAATATTTAAACCGGATAAATGGTGGAATAGTATCCATAATATGTATACTAACAAATCTTGTGTTGGTAATTTATTTTGGAGATGGAGTGACATTTAAATCAACACTGTTTATGAACTCATTTAGTAATGTGTTTCTTCCAGTTATAACTTCAGTTACTGGAATAGTGTTTTATTATGAGATAACGCACTATTTGTCAGCTAAAATAGGTGAAACAAAGATTACTTCCTTTATTGCACGAAATACATTTGTGATAATGCAGGTACATTTGCTTTTTATCAATGTGCCGAATTTCTATTATTACATGCTCGCTCGTAAAGGTATGGCATACACGGACTTTTCTATTGAAATATTTACTAATAGTGTCTGGTATCGTTACAGTGACAATTCAACTCTTCTAGGTTTCTTTAGCGGTTTGGCAGGCAGTCTGTTAGTGGCGTATATTATTGAAAAAATTGGTGGCAAAGTAAAGAAGGTTTCTTTACATTTAGAATAATCAGATTCATAATAGGTCTAAACAATGATATATACAGAGAAGGTCATTAATTGAAAATGGCAACCTAGAAATAAAAACGCTTCTGACATAAATCTTTAGAAGAAAGGATTAAAGAATCGGGTAACCCTTTGGGGGAAAGCAGAGATTGAGTGGCGAAAGAAGAGGTAATGAATTGTGGTAAGTTGAGGTTATATAATTCAGGTCGAAGATGAAAATATCTTTGTTTTGATTTTCTAGGAGGAGGATTATTATGCAAGAAATGAACACAAAAGCAATGTACAAGTTGTCATATGGGTTATTTGTCTGTACTGCAAAGAGAGGGGACAAAATTAACGGTTGCATTATCAATACCGCCATCCAGGTGGCTTCCGAGCCAAACAGGATATCTATTGCTATCAACAAGGCCAACTACACTCACGATATGGTTAAGGAGACTGGCAAGTGCAATGTATCTGTCATTAGCCAGAGTGCCGGATTTGATTTGTTCAAGCATTTTGGGTTCCAATCAGGTCGAGATATAAATAAATTTGGTGATTACCCTGAGGCTAATTATATGCTTGCGGACAATGGCATACCTTACATTGTGGCAGGCACAAATGCCTACTTTTCATTAGAGGTCGAGCAGACAGTTGATCTTGGCTCCCACACTTTGTTTATATGTAATCCTACCGCTATGACTGTCCTTTCGGAAGAGGCATCATGCACCTACGAATACTATCAAAACAATATCAAGCCAAAGCCTGAGGCCGTGGGCACAACTCCTAAGGGCGAGACGGTATGGAGATGTCGCATCTGCGGTTACGAATGGGTCGGCGAAGAGCTGCCAGATGATTTCATTTGCCCTGTTTGCAAGCATCCTAAGGCAGATTTTGAGAAGGTGCAGAAATAAAAAAATGGAAAAAGAGTATTCAACTCCACTTAATCTACAAAATAAAAGTAGATTAAGTGGAGTTGAATTATTTTATTTGCAAAAAGTTACAGAGAGTTATAGAAGAAAAGTATGGCGAATCATAGCAATTAGTTTTATAATATGTATAGACAATGTTTATACAGAGGAGGCCGCTATGCAACTAGCAATCAAAAAATGGGGTAACAGCCAAGGAATTATTTTATCAAAAGAGATAATGGATTTATTGAATGCACATATAGGCGATTCACTGGATG